>ERZ1090881.972-NODE-981-length-12753-cov-13.394078_pt1 | contig 12753 bp, 9 predicted proteins | sample MGYA00478470_ERZ1090881 | MGnify/ENA primary metagenome ERZ1090881 (study PRJEB33644, sample SAMEA5815736) | chicken gut metagenome | biome: Chicken; feature: Gastrointestinal Tract; material: Caecum | place: Ireland | collected 2019-01-01 | study: A study of the...
GGTATTGATGGTGACGTTGTCGCCGCTTTCGCCGCGCATGGCAATGCCGAAGCCCTGCGCGGCGATCTCTGCGGTATCCAGCGTGATGGAACCGTCCTTGACGTACAATCCGCCGCCGTCTGCATTCTCATTTACGAAGATCTTCAGGTTTGTTGCCGAGAAGGAAGCGCCGCTCTGCGCACTGCTTCCCTGCGCGCCCGAACCGTCCACGCGCACGGCGTAGCTTTTGATCTTGCTGTCGATCAGGCCCGAGCCCGACGACGTGTTTTCCACGCCCGTGTGCTGCACCGTGATTTCCCCTTTCGAGACGAGCGAACCGCCGTTGATGTATACGCCGTTGTTGATATTGACGTTTGTATCTTTGATCCCCGTGCTTCCGCCGCTGGTATCCACTGCCCACGAACAGAAAGGATCGATCTCGCTTGTGATATTGACGATGGAATTTCCGTCGACGGAGACTTTCCCGTCGTACACATAGATGGCGGTGCCGCGCGTGGTAGTAATATTGATGGTCTCCTGTTCGGTATGTTTGAAACAGATGTCTCCGCCGCCGACCGTGATGCCCAGCCCGTTGGAAGAGACGGTTGCCTCTCTTACGTTAAAGTTGATACTGCCCCCGACGGTACTGATGGCGGTGCTGGAAAGTTTTTTTCCGTCCTCTCCGTCCGTCGCCATTTTGACGGTACAGCGGAACGTATCGCCGTTGAGGTTGATGGAGCCGCCCTCGGAATAGATGCCCGAAGAATAGGAACCGATGACGTTGAAGGAAGTATTTCCGTCGCAGACGACGCTGCCGCCGCCCACCGCGTAGATGCCCGTATTGTACAAAATGCCCGCGGCGTCGCTCGGGTCGTCCTGACCCTCAATGCCCAGCTTTTCGGAATAGAAATCCATTGTGACGTTGCGGACGCTGACGGAAGCGTTACCCCCTTCCGCAGTAATGCCGCTCATGCCCGAACCGTACAGCGAGAAATGGATCTCGGAAGTTGCGGAGACGGTGAGCGAACCGCCCGAAACGCGGATGGCGGAGCCGTTGGCGTTGCGCGTATTGGATGTGAGAGCGAAATCGGCGGCATTTTTGACGAAAGACGCATCGGAAACGACCATTCTTCCGCCGGAAACGCCGATTGTGTCGCCCGCTTCCGAATAGAAATCGCCGCTGGAAACGCGCAGATACTGCTCTTCTATATTGACGTCGGCGGAGTAATCGCACTGCACGCAGACGCCCCTGCCGTATGCGTAGAATTTGCCCGCTTCGATGGCCATATATCCGCCCGAAGCGTTGACGCAGTAGGTATCCCTCTCCCCGAAGTAGGAGCGATAGGTGCCGCCGCGCACAAACAGGTTTCCGCTTTCCATTTCAATGGCGGAAAAGGGTTTTTCCGTCGTTGCGGCCTCGCTCTTTACGTCGTTATACACGTAGACTTTGATCTGAACGGTGGAATCCAACGGCTCCTGCCTCTGTGCGTAGTCGAACGTGCCGCGGTTTAAGTAATACGTGTAGAAATAATCCGCACTGCCCTCTGCGGCGATGGTCGCGTTTTCGACGGTGGAATCGTCCAGCGTGAAATACAGGTACGTATCCGCGGGAATATAGGTATTGCTATTGTAACCTTCGGAAAAATACATATTCCCGTTGACGGAATAGTTGCCGTTTGACAGCGTATCCACCTTGGGGAGAATGACGGGCATGGAAACGCCGTCTTTGTACCGATCGTCCTCGTAATACAGCCTGGAAACGGTGTGGCCTTCGTCGATTTTGGCGCCCTTGAGGGTAGCCTGGATGGCGGGATCGGGATCGTAGTACTCGCCGGGGTGTGCGCCCTCCTCGCCGCTGCGGGGGCCGCTTTCAAACTCTCCCGCCGAGACGGTGAGGGAGCCGCCGCTGATGCGCAGCACGCTGCCGACGGGGTTATAAAAGCTGCCCGTCTGTTTCTCGGACGTATCGATGATGGTGAGCTTGACGCCCTGCGTGACGTTGAGGAGCGGTTCGCGGTTGTTCCTTTGGATCTCGTGGCCGTTGAGGTCGATGACGAGGTCGGAATTGACGTCGCTGATCCCGCCCGAAATGACGAGCGGGTTATCCACTTCGTCCTTGATCTTGATGTTGTTGTAGCCGTTTTCGATGGCGGTGAAAAACTCGTCCACCGTCTCGATCTCCACCTGATTGGAGACGATGTAATTGAGATCGCCCGAATAAATGCCTTCCGACTCCGCTTCCTGCGTGTATCTGCCCAGTGTGAGGGACACGGTGAGCATGGAGAGAATGGCGAGCGAAAGGAGAACGGGAAGGAAGATGCTCCTGATCTTTGCAGTCATATCACACCTCCGATTCCGACGCCTGCACAAACAGCGCTTTGAAGTTTACTTCGTAACTTTTGGAAAGCACCTGATAGGCATTCAGTCCTTCCGTAAACGGATGCGCGACGATATTTGTCAGATCGATTTTTTGGTTCTGATCGCACGTACCCTTGCTGAAATTTCCGCTGAACGTGCCATTTTCAAATTTGATGGAGGACTGCCCGTCCGGCTCGATGGGATGCACGTAATTTTCCGTGGAATCCTCTGTGATAGGCGCGACGTGGAACAGCTTGATGTCATAGCCGCCTCCTTCGTCATCGTACAGGCACTGTATGCGCACCGTGGTGGATTTGGGAGACTCCCCTTCCGCCGCAGCTTGCGCCGCAAATTGCGTTGTCTGATCGAAATGATACCCCAAAACCTTGGCGCCGTTGTAGTAATACGCTTCGCCCGCCGCCGCGGGGGGAGAATTGATGAGAACGGAGTTGTCTTTCACGCGAACATTCCCGTCCGCGTCCGTCGTTGCGAGAACGGCGTCTGCGCCCGACCAATACGCATCAAAATCCGAGCCTTCCAAGCGCTCTGTGAGGGTGAGATAGACGATATACATTTTTGTGAGCGGCTGACCTGCGGGGAATTCCATGGACGGAAGGTACAGATCGATCGTGTAAAATTCCGTTTTCCGAACGAGGTCGAGGAAGAGCTGGGGCGCGTAGTCGTTTTCGTTTTTGCCGCGCTGGAATCCCAGCGAATACTGCGCCTCCTTGGTGCTTGCCGTGATCGTAAAGGAAAGCCCCGAACCGCCCCGGTTGACTGCCGAAATGGTGCGCGGCGAAGCGGATTCCAGCGAACCGCTGACCGTAAGTTCCTCGTCCGCCGCGTTGTGCACGCCGCTGTCATAATAATTTTTAAAAGAGCTTGTGTCGATGACTGTCTCCGCATTGGCCGTGTCCGCTTCCCTTTTCGCGATGAGTTCGTCCAGAACGATTTCGGGCGTATAGGAAGTGACCGTGCCTTCCGCGATGTTCATGGTGCCGATCTGGAGCGCGAGGTGCCTTGCCATCTCGGCGGGCAGGTACACGCGCAGGTGCGCCCTCACCGCCACGTCGCTGGTGACGTCACCCTTGAAATTGCTGATCGAATAGCGCAAAGTGCGCGCCGTGCTGGCGGCGCTGTTGTTGTTCAGCCAGTAATTGACGTTTGGAATGGACGTTGCGGAAATTTCGTCCACCTCGTACGAACAATGAAAGCGCGAGAGCGGCGCCGAGCTGTCCCCCGACGTCGTCATGGAGTAGCGGGAAAAGGTGACTCCCGTAAACAGCAGACTGACAACAAGCAGATAGCTTAAATATCTTATAATGGGAATTTTTTTCTTTTCACTCATCTTTCTTCCTGAACACCTCCGTACCGATGTCCGCCAGAACCCAGAGGGCGATGCCGCCGCCAATCACGCAGACAAGTCCGAGCGGGCTTTGCAGAAAGGAAACGACATTTCCGAATCCCTTCCACACCGCCACGACCTTGCCTACCACCGCCGACTTGGGAACGCTGAAATCGTCCGCCGTGTCGTTTGCGTCCCCTTTTGTCGCATACGTATCGCCGGAAACGAGGATGATGCGGTGTGTAATATAGGCGCCGCTTTCGCCGTCGTAAAAGGTGATGACGTCCCCGACGGCATATTCTTTCTGCGATTTGGTGATGATGAAATCGCCCACGTCGATCTCATCCGCCATACTGCCCGAAACGACGGTTGCACAGGCAAATCCGAACGTAACGGGCATTCCGTTTTTAAACAGCGTACGGGCAATCAGTATATAAGCGTTGTACACCACCAATACCCCGATCACGACGAGAAGAAGTGTACGTATCACTGTTTTTATGACCTTATATACTTTACCCATGTTATCATGCCCGCACGCTGACTTGCGCCGATAAAGAAATAGTAAGCGTGTACACGGCGGAATTCTGCCCCGCAACCGTGTCCGCTTCGTCGTTGTCCTGCCAGAACCATTCCAGCTCAAACACCGTGGACGACTGCGCCTCTACGGTGAGTCCTTCCAGGCCGAGCTCGTCGGCAGTGACGTAGTCCTGCGTACCCGAAATATACGCGCCGTCCCGCTTTAAGCGGTACAAAATTGCAATACCGTACTCATTTTCCTCGCTGAACGACAGAGAGTAATCCAGCGTGTTTTTATTTCTGTTGGCAAAGGTGAAGCGGTAGCTGCCCTTCATGCCGGGCGCGACCTTGTTGTCGCCAAACGTTTCGTTGAAGAAAATGGGCAGATCTTCGGAATCTTCCCAACTGGTCCCGTCCTCCGACGCGATGAAAATGACGGGCGCGTAGTCCGTGTTTTCCGACCGCGTGAGGAAATAGGCGCTGAGAATGACGGTGAGCAGCGTGACGAGCACCAAAAACAGCACGAGAGCGAGGATCCAGAACCGCTCCGGCCTGCGCAGAGTGGCTATGTACTTGTTGGAAAGGGACAAGACGTTGTCGTTTTTGTCCACATAGCCCGTGCGCGATTCGCCCGAATAGACAAATACGTTTGTCTCTTCTTTGACGAAAGTGCCCTGTTCGTTGCCCTCTTCGTCCTGCCAGACGCCCTTGCGGACTTTACCGATGCGCTCGCCCTGTTTGTTGAAGACGGTAGCGCGGCGCGGCAGGCGCACGTCGATCTGTTCGGGTTCGCCTATGTCCTCCGCCGCCGCGGCTTCCGTTTCTGCGGGAACGGGTACATAGACGGTACGGATTTCCGTGGTTTCCTGTACCGCCTTTTTGTGCCTGGGCTTTTTAAAGATATTTGCCTGATCTTTTACGACGTACTCCTCGTCCCGCACAAAACCGTTGAGGAGGAGAAGTTCGCCGATGAGTTCCTCGGCATACTTTTCCTGTCTGTCCGAGGAGAGTTTTATCATAAAAGGAAATTTTGCGTAGCGCACAACTTCCGAATAGTCTTTATGATGATATTTTTCTACATTGTAAAGCTTGGGATCGAGCGCCAGGAACAGACGAATGTAACCGCCCACCAGGCAAACTTTCCCCAAAACTTTTCTGCCCGCGTAAAAGGTTTCCCCGCTGCGGGAAATGCGCGACCGAACATTTTTTGGTTTACGTTCCGCCGTTTTGTAAGCAAGGAATGCGTTTTTGACAGCATCGTAACGCCTGCCCGCAATGTATCCTGCCTCCCCCATCCGTTCGGCAAACGAACGATTGGAGCGCTCCGCCGCCGTCGGAATGTTTGACGGCGCCGCTTCCTGCGCGGGCTGGGGTGATTCCGACACTTTCCTTTCTTCGTTTTCCGTTTCCATACGAAACACCGCCTTATCTGCTCTTTTCTCTTTGCCTTAAAATTTTTACAGCGTCATTTTCCCGCATAACTACGTTCTGCCGCGCCCGACGCCCACACTGCTGTGGGCGCGGCAGTCGATATAGTTATGCAAGGTTTGAATTATGCCTGAGCTTCGGGAATCTGCGTGTTCTGAACCGCAGTATAGGAAACCGTAAAGCCGATAGACGTTACATTTTTACCAACCCAGGTGTCGCGTTCGTCCGCGGCCGCACCAAAAACGGTTTGATCGTCGCTCGTCCACGTAATATCTGCAAAAATATAGAGCACGCCGGATTCAGCGGCAACATTTACTTTTTCCGTATATGCCGCAGCACCATCCGGGGCATTGTTCGTGGACGTATACAGGTTTACAGTAAACAGTCCCTTGACTGCTTCGTCATCGTACGCTGTATCCGCTCCTTCTATTTTATTCACAACATCTACAACGGCGGACAACTCGACCAAAGCGTCTACGTCTCCCGTATTTTTGATCGTTGCAATAAGCTTTCTTTCGGAAGTATGCTTACGAGCATTTCCAGCAACATATGTATCGTCCGTATATTCTTTCATAGACGGAGAAATTTCAGCTTCTTCAACAGCCTCAAATCCATTTTCGTAAGCAACATTCCATTCCGCAACGTTCAGAGTACCCTTATTGCTTCCACTGCTGGTGTAGCGGGCGAAGGTACTTCCGAGGAAGCAGCAGCTGATCAGCGTAAGGATCAGCACCAACAACAACATTTTTGAAACAACATTTTTTCTCTTTGTCATTTCAAACCTCCCATCTTGTTTTGTTTCTATGTAAATTTGCTCTGTGTGTGGTACAAAGCAAAATTTACTCCCCTTTCTTTTCGGAAATTGTTCCGCTTTCCGATTGCGGCGGTTGGGTCTCCTCCTGCTGTTCTTCTTTTTGTTCCGAGCCTTCCTGAATGCCCTGTTTTTCCACCAGTGCGCGCAGGCGCTCGATTTCTGCGTCCTTTTCCTGCAATTCGGCGCTCTTGTCCGACTTTGCCCGCTTGTTGAAGATCATCACGCGCGAAACGTCGTACGCGATATACAGCAATACGGGAATGCCCACAAACACGAGAATGCCGACAGGCGTCTGCATGAACATGGCAAAATCGCCAAGTCCGCCGACGCTTCCCACGCATTTTCCCACCACATTTTCCAACACGATCGCTCCGTCCGTCGCATTGTTTGCATCGCCCTGCGTTACCAGGGAAACGATTTTGCCGCTTTCATCGCGGAACACGGAGACAATTCTGTGCGTTACAAACGCGCCCGAGGTGCGGAAAGTGATGACGTCCTCCTCCGCAAGCGTCTGTTTTTCGTCCTCGTCCAAAAGTTTTACAAAAATGAGGGCGCCTTTGGCAAAGCTGTCCTCCCTGTTGCCGTCCATCGAACCAGATGTTACGGCAAGCGGCGCAACGCCGAACACGTCGGGCGGCGTGTCGGGGTGAATGCTCCCCTTTACGATGAGCGTAAGGTTTACGATCAGAACAGGCAAAAGCAGTACGATGAGAACGATCATTATGATCATGCTGATTTTGTCAATTTTCCGTTTTTTCTCTTCCATAAGTCGTCCTTTTCGCATTCATACTCTTAACAATATGCTGCTTGTCCCAAAAAAGTACACAAATTTGGAATTTACATATTTTGTTTCTGAATATATACCGTGCATTTATATTAGCACAGATTCTTATATTTTTCAAGGGTTTTTTAATATATATTTTAATAAAATTGTTAATAATTTATACTATTTTAGAATTTCCGTATTAGTGTACTTTTCCGATACCCTATTTTTTTGGTCACTTTTTTGTTTTCAACTGCCCGCTTTTTTGCTATGCTGTTCAAAAAAAAGGAGTACGTCATGAAAACTTACGGTTATGCGCGTGTGTCTGCGAAAGACCAGAATTTGGCAAGACAGCTCGATTCGTTCAAACGACTCGGAATCCCGCGGCAAAACATTTATGCGGAAAAGATCAGCGGAAAAGACTTTTGCCGTACAGAGTATCTGAAACTGCGCGGCGTTTTGCAAAAAGATGACCTCCTTGTTGTTCAGTCTTTGGACAGGCTGGGCAGAAATTACGACCAGATCACGGAAGAATGGCGTAAAATCACACAGTCGATAGGAGCAAACATTCTTGTTTTGGATATGCCGCTTTTGGATACGCGGAGCCGATCGGATACCCTGCTGGGGAAATTTGTTTCCAACCTCGTTTTGGAAGTTTTGTCCTTTGTGGCGGAAAACGAACGCTCCAACATTCGGGCGCGGCAAGCGGAAGGCATCCGCCTCGCCAAGGAACGCGGCGTTAAATTCGGCAGACCGAAAACGTCTTTGTCGCAAAATTTTACTTACGTTGCACAAAATTATGTACAAGGGAAAATCTCCCTCAGAGATTCTCTGACGGAACTGTCCCTCAGCCGCTCCGCTTTTTACAGGCGGCTCGCGCTGTGGAGACATTCCAAAAAGAAAGCAACCTGAACAAAAAAAGGACTTGGGAAACTTCCCAAGTCCTTTTTTTGTTCTGTTACTGCAATGCCCAGCCCCTGTCCGTACGGGTCACCACGCGGATCTCCGCCGTTTCGCCCGTGTTGGCGTCGATATAGGCAAAGTACATTCTGCCGCCGTACGTGCCGCGGATCTCGTAAGTGAGCACCTCACGCCCGTCTACGGGAATGATGGCGCGGCGCACGCCGTGCACGCGCATACGCTGTGCCGCTTCCTGTTCGATGCGTTCCATGGAGATCTTGCCTTCGCCGATCTCGCGCTCGCCGCGGTTTTTCAGATACAGGTTGGCGTCCATGCCCGTGACAATGCCGCGTTCGTTGCAGACTTTGACGAGAATGCGTTCGGGATAGACGAGCACGCCCTGCTGTTCGTTGACAAAGGTGACGGTGCATTCGCTGCCCGCCATGCTCGCCCAGACGGGAGCAAGTCCGCCGTAACCCGTCTTTTGCAAAAACTTCTGCGCGATCTGTTTGCACTGGCGCGCGTCGAAGTTGTCCGCATGGCATTCCTTGTAGCTTTCCAGCATTTTCAGCTCGCCCTTCAGGGTGATCTGCGCGCTGTATTCCACGCCCGAACCGTCTTTAAATTCCACGGTATAGGCGGGAAGTTCGCCTTCCGTCCTGCCAGTCACGCGCATTTCTTCCGTCTTATAATCGGCAAAGAAATTTTTTGCGCGTTCCAGCGCGCCCTCCTCGCCGATGTCCTTGCCCTTTGCCTCGCTTCTGCGCGCGGAGGGCTGTTCCTGCGTGCGCAGGCGCGCCGTCAGGTCCTCGAACCTGCTTTCAAAGTCCCCTTCGCCCAGCAGATTTTTTTCGACGTCCGCACTCTTTAAAAGGGCGGGCATGGCCTCGCGCACGGTCTGCATATCCGCATAGTAGCCTTCCAGAGCGTGCATATCCTCTTCGGTGAGCTGTTCGCCCGCCGCAAGCTTTAAGAGCGTTTTTTGCGCGCAATCCCCCGCTTCGTTGAAAAACGCGGTCAGACGCTGTGCGCCCGTCCCGTCCACGGGGAAGTTTTCCACGGCGCGCTCTGCAAGCCTGCAACGCACCAGCATATCCGCAAGAAGTTTCTGCGATTCGTAATTCCCCTGCGAAATGCGGATCTTTGCAAGATCGGTGCCCAGGCTTTCCACCTGTTCGGAAAGTTCGTAAACGCTTTCGTGCATTCCGTCTACAAGCGAACCCTTCGTGTCTTTGAGGTCAAAATACCCCACCGTCACGATGGCGCCCAGCGCCAAAACCGCAACCGAAAGGGAAACTACCGCCGCCAGCCAGCCGCCGTAGCTTTTGCTTCCGCCCTGACTGCCGCGCCTTTCTTCCCGCTGTCTGCGCTCCTCTTCGCGGCGTTCCGCCTTTAAACGGGCGCGCTCGCGCGATTGCGCTTCGCGTTCCGCTTTCTGGCGAGATTTTTCTTCCTGCGCCGCGATCTTTGCCTGCTTTTCCGCTTCCTTGCGCTGCGCCGCCGCTATCCGCTCCGCCGCACGCTGTTCTTCCCGCGCTTCGTACACTTCTTCTTGGATCTTGCGGGCGTCCTCTTCACCCGATCTCTTAAATTCTGACATCCTTTCCCCTCCTTATATCGCAAACACGTGCTTGCCGATGGTGATGACCGTCTCGCGCGAAAAGATCCACTCGCTGGTCGCCGTCACGGGATTGTAATAGTACAGGCACCCGCCCGTCGGATCCCAGCCGTTGAGCGCGTCCTTCGCCGCATTGATCGCCGTCTGGTCGGGCGTGAGGTTGATCTGTCCGTCGCTCACCGCCGTAAACGCGTGCTTTTGGTAGATCACGCCCGAAATGGTGTTGGGGAACTGCGGACTTTTCACGCGGTTGAGCACCACCGCCCCCACGGCTACCTGACCCGTATAGCTTTCGCCGCGCGCTTCGCCGTAAATACAGCGGGCAAGCAGGTAGGTATCCGAATTTGTAGCCGTTCCCTGCGAACTCTGCGAACCGCCCTGCGCCTGCTGCATCATGCCGAGCGCCGCGTACGTCTTGCTTCCGACGATCCCGTCCGCAACAAGGCCGTTTTTGCGCTGAAAATATTCCACAGCCTTTTTGGTCTGCGCGCCGTAAATTCCGTCTACGCTGCCCGTATAATAGCCCCAGCGCTTCAGCTTCTGCTGAACCGTTTTGACATCTTCACCGCGGCTGCCCTGTTTCAGCACCGCCGCTTCCGCCGCTTGCGCATAAGACGCCCCCTCTTCCACGCGCGCCGACTGTACGGAAAACGTCACCGTCGCCGCCAGCGCCGCGGCAAGAGAAAGCGCCAACGCACCCGCCCTCAGTGTTTTGTTCATCGTTCCTCCTGTCTTTTCCGCAAAAACAGGAGTCAGCCTATTTTGCGAAAAAATTTTCTATGATTTCCAGCAGCCGAGAACGGTATTGTATCGTTTGCCCCGTCACCTCGCCCGAAAAACAGAGCGGAGGATACACCACGCACCACCAGTTTGCGCCCGCGCCCTCGCCCAATTCCACGATGAGAGCATCGTACACGCCCGCGGAAAGAGTGACCCCTTCGTAAACGCGGTCGGGAAAGGATTCGCGGCACACCCTTGCCGTTGCACGGTATGCAAAACCGTGCTCGGACAGAACTTCGTCCGCTACCTGCTCCACCTCGTCCAGACACGCCGTCAACGCGGCGATTGCGGAGGGTTTGTCCGTACAATCCGCAACGACGGGAATGAGATACTGCACGATAGCGTCCTTTACCTCGTATTTGATCTGCTGATCGGCAAGGTCGTCAGAATTTGCGCGAACGTGCATACGCAGGTAAGCAGAAGTCTGCGAGGGCTTTTCCTGAGCCGTTATCGCTGCCGTTGCAAGTAGTATCAGCAAGAACGCAAAAACTATACAAAGCTTTTTCATGGGGAACTCCGTTCAAAAAAATTTACACAATTATGAACAGATTTTTTTCGTGATATACCATATTTTGGAATAAAAAAACAGGGCGCATTTCTGCGCCCTGCGGTTTTGGAAAAATTAGCTATTTTCCTGTAAAACTGCATTTCCCAATACCTGTCCCGCTGCGTCGCAAGCGGTTATGTAAACCTGAGAAACAGCATTTACACCTATTCTACCATCACCCAAATTGCTTACTACAACATAGTAAACATTTCCCTGATATTCGATAGAATAGACAGACATTTCGTTATATTCGATAACCTTGTTCTCATCCGATAATTCAATACCCGTATTCATTCCATCAAAGGTTTTCTTATCGATGAATTTTCCTACGCGGTAAGTAAACGTACCGGAAGCCGAAGGTTCCGAAATAGTTTCGGTGAATTTTACTGAACCGGAAGCTACTGCCACGCCATTCTCATAATAAATAATACTTGCAGACAAGGTAAGATAAATGGACGAAATGTTTGTCATATCACTGATTTGGTAAGAAATCTTATCCCCTTCAATGCTATATGTAAACCCTTCGACAGCCATTTGACCGATATATCCTTTATTTGCAGAAGAAGTATATAACTCATTCAGTTCTGCAAAATAAATACTGGCCTCATTCACTGAAAACAAAGCAGCCCCTTTGGCTCCCTGAATAGTGCCATAGTTATAACAGTTGATTACTTCATATTCAGCGTGCATACTGGAATCAGCCAGGTTAGAGTTTCCCACAAACATAGCGGTATATCCAGCCCCTGTTACGTTAGCATAATTATCGCAGTTCTCAAAAGTAACAGTTACTCCTTGATTACAAACATCGTAAGCCCCAACATATATTGCATAGTATCTTTCAGCTTGTGTAGAGGTATAATTAACGTAATTGTCACAATCTAAAAAGTTAATATCATTATTTACATAATATACATAGGGAGCATTATTATAAAGGTCACCCGTTACAACAGCTCCTTCTTCTGTACTTATGACATCTACACATTCGAGCGTCAATTTGCTATCCTTCACATGACTATCTGTAGAGTTATATGCCAACGTAAAGTAGCTGTCGTAAGAATTGATTATCAAATTCAAATTCTTAATAACTACCTCTCCTACCAGTCCACCGAAAACAAAAGTATGTTTAACACCATCATAAATATCCATATGAGATTCGGTGCTTAAATTATGTCCCTGACCGTCCAAAACAAAATTTTCAAGCGTTTCCTCAAACATAAAATAATTGCTGACAAAGTCACTTTCGACAAAATGAATATCTTCGGTCAAAACATAATATTTCATTTTATCCGAGGTACCGCTTGTAATAGATTTGAATTCGTCCGCGTTGGAGATCTGATAAGGAGTTTCTTCTGTCCCCAGTCCTCCAACGAAAGAATTATCTACAATTTCATCAGAAGGAACAACCTGCGTTGCATTACTTACTATGAGGTCATTCAATATAGCCGCTACTTCTTGATTAGCCGCAGCAATACCCTTAACTCCAGAATTTGCTTGGAAAGTTAATTGAACATTTTCTGCCTCATTAACGTTTGCAGCCGTTACAACCACAGCCGCCGCGGAAGAACCGCTTTCAGCTACAAAATGCCCCTTCTTAACAGAGATATTGCCTACAACCTGTCCGTATTCGTGATAGGATTCCCCTGCTACTGCCTGCACGTCTACGCTCTGCGCCGTGCCGTAGTGGCTGACCGTGGCGTTTTCTGCA
>ERZ1090881.976-NODE-985-length-12714-cov-4.766964_pt1 | contig 12714 bp, 10 predicted proteins | sample MGYA00478470_ERZ1090881 | MGnify/ENA primary metagenome ERZ1090881 (study PRJEB33644, sample SAMEA5815736) | chicken gut metagenome | biome: Chicken; feature: Gastrointestinal Tract; material: Caecum | place: Ireland | collected 2019-01-01 | study: A study of the...
CGTGGGACTTACCGCGGTGCTTGCGATAAAGATGCAGAACGTGCAGTTCGAGGGTCAGACCAAGACCAAGCTGGGCAATCCGTTCGTGCGGCAGGCAATGGACGCGCTCGTATATCAGAAGCTCACCGAATTTCTGGACGCGCACCACGACATACTCGACATAATCCTTAAAAAAGGCATGAGCGCCGCGCGCGAGAGAGAGGCTGTCAGAAAGGGCAAGGAGCAGGCGAGGCTCAAAAACCAGGCGGACAACTTCAATCTGGTGGGCAAGCTCGCCTCGTGCACGGGCAGAAAGCCGGAGCGCAACGAGCTTTATATCGTAGAGGGCGACAGCGCGGGCGGAACGTGCAAGCAGGCGCGCGACCGCAGTTTTCAGGCGATACTGCCTCTGCGCGGCAAGCCGCTCAACGCCGAGAAAAAGCGCATAGATCAGGTCCTTCAAAACGAGGAGATACGAACGATAATATCCGCGCTCGGAGCGGGCATAGGCGACGACTTCAACCTCGACAACCTCAACTATCACAAGGTAGTGATACTCTCCGATGCGGATCAGGACGGAGGGCATATCCGCGCGATACTGCTGACTTTCTTCTTCCGCTACATGAAGCAGCTTATAACGGACGGACACCTGTTCATAGGCATGCCGCCGCTTTATAAAGTGGCTAAAAAGGACGTGGTGGAATACGTCTACAACGACGAACTGCTCGACGCGTGCAAGGCGCGCATGGGCAGGGGCTGTACGATACAGCGCTATAAGGGACTGGGCGAGATGAACGCGGAGCAGCTTTGGGAGACGACCATGGATCCCAAGCGCAGAACGCTCATGCAGGTGACGCTGGAAGACGCGGCACAGGCGGAAATTCTCGTAACGACGTGGATGGGCGACTCCGTGGATCTGCGCCGCGCCTATATCGTGGAACACGCCAACTTCAACAAAGTGGACGAGTTCGTAAAGGAAGCGGGCAGGAATCAGGGGTAAAAGGGGAGAATAATGGCTGAGAACGAAAACATAGCGCAGGAACACATAATAACCAAGAGCATGGAAGACGTCATGCACGAGTCCATGCTGCCCTACTCGGAATACGTCATACTCGACCGCGCGCTTCCGCGTGTGGAGGACGGGCTTAAACCCGTTCAGCGCCGTATTCTGTACACCATGCACGAGCTGGGCATACGTCACGACACGCCCTACCGCAAGTGCGCGAGAATAGTGGGCGACTGTCTGGGTAAATACCATCCGCACGGCGACACGTCGGTATACGGCGCGCTCGTCCGCCTTGCGCAGCCGTTCAACATGAACGCGCCTCTCGTGGACGGGCAGGGCAACTTCGGCAGCGTGGACGGCGACGGCGCGGCGGCGATGAGATACACCGAGGCGAGGCTCACCGCGCTTTCTCTCGAACTTCTGCGCGACCTCGACAAGGACACCGTGCGTTGGAGCTGTAACTTCGACGATACGTTAAAAGAGCCGGATATGCTGCCGGGCAGATTTCCCAATCTGCTCGTCAACGGCGCGAGCGGCATAGCGGTAGGTCTTGCGACGAACATTCCGCCGCACAACCTCGCCGAGACGATCGACGGCGTGTGCGCGTATATAGACAACCCCAGGATATCCCTTAAAGAGATGATGAAGATCATCAAGGGGCCGGATTTCCCGACGGGCGGCTACGTCATAGGCGGCGAAGAGCTTGTCAAGGCGTACGAAACGGGAAAGGGAAAAGTCACGCTTCGCGCAAAACTGCACGTTGAGGCGGACGACAATGATAAAAAGCTGATAGTCATAGACGAACTGCCCTATCAGGTGAACAAGAGCGCGCTGCTCGAAAGCATACTCAAACTGAAAGAGGACAAAAAGGGCGCGCTGATGTTCATTCAGGACATAACGGACGAGTCCGACAGGAACGGTATGCGCGCCGTCATAAAGGTGAAAAAGGACGGCGACGTCGGCGCGATACTCGATATGCTGTATAAGGGGACGAACATATCCACGTCCTTCGGCATCAATATGGTGGCTATCGCCAACGGCAAGCCGCAGCAGATGGGTCTGCTCGATATTATCGCGTATTACACGGACTATCAGCGCGACGTCATAGTGCGGCGCACGCGGTTTGAACTGGAAGCCGCCAAAAAGCGCGAGCACATACTCGAAGGACTTGTCATAGCCGTCGAGAACATAGACGAAGTGGTGCGCATCATAAAGAACAGCACGTCCACGTCGGACGCGCGCGACAGACTGCGCAAGCGCTTTAATCTCAGCGAAGTACAGGCGCAGGCGATACTCGATCTCCGTCTCGCGCGGCTGACGCACCTTGAAGTGTTCAAGCTCGAACAGGAGCTGCGCGAAGTGCGCGCCCTCGTTTCCAAATTGCAGGCGATACTCGGCAGTAAGAAATTGCAGATGGAAACGGTCAAGACGGAAATGCAGCAGATAAAGAAGGCGTTCAAGGAAGGGCGCAAGACGGGCGTTCTCGGCGACCTCAAACAGTTCGACGTTCCCGACATGTCGCAGGCAAAGCCCGTGGAAGAGACGGTAGTGACCGTCAACGCTCTCGGACACCTCAAAAAGATGCCCGTCAAGAGCTTCAATATGGCGACGCGCGACTTTACGGACAACTCCACCAAAAAGGAGATATGTTCGTCCGTGGTGAAGACGGATACCGATCACAGGCTGTACTGCTTCACCAACAAGGGCAATTGCTACAAAGTGGACGTGGACTCCGTTCCCGACGGCAAGTGGCGCGATAACGGCGCGCCGCTGAGTAAGGTGTTCGCGGGCGCGGAAGCGGACGAGCGCGTGCTTTACGTTCTTCCGATAGAGGACGCTCTGCCCAAGGGGAGCATGCTGTTCTATACCCGCATGGGCATGATAAAGAAGAGCGACTGGAAGGAGCTTGCGGTGGTAAAATCGGCGTTCCAGGTGTGCAAAGTGGTGAGCGGCGACGAGATAATAGGCGTCGAGCAGTACGAGCAGGGCAGCACTCTGATGTTCGTCACCGAAAAGGGTATGTGTCTCAACGCGGATATGAGCGATATACCTCTTCAAGGCAGGATAGCCGCGGGAGTAAAGGGCATACAGCTCTCCGAGGGCGACAGGTGCGTCATGATCAAGCAGGTCACGCCCGAGGGCGAGATAGCGATAATAACCAACCGCGGCTTCGGAAAGCGCGTCATATGCGCGGATATAGATGTCATGGGAAGGTACCGCAAGGGCGTCAAGATCATAGATTTCGGAAAGACCCGTCCTTCCAACGGCGACAGGATAGTATTCGCATCCTATGTCAAAGAGCCTTATAAGGTAGTCCTCGAAGAGGAGGACAACTACCTCGTGGCGTTCTCGACGGAGGACATATCCATAGAGAACAGGACGCACGCGGGCAGACAGCTTTTCAAGGGCAAGCTGGACATAATAGCCGCGTACATCTATAACGACGGCTTTACGCCGGGAGGCTGAAAGACAGATGACAGTAACTTGCGATCATGCGCACGGAAACGATAACGAGCGCATACGCGCCGCTCTTCCTACCGACGCGCTCTGCGCAAAGGTGAGCGCGGCTTTCGCTCAGCTTGGCGATCCGACAAGGCTGAAAGTGCTCTGGATACTCTGCCACAGCGAGCAATGCGTGCGCGGACTGGGAGACCTTGTGGGAATGTCCAGTCCCGCCGTCGCTCACCACCTCAAACAGCTTAAAAGCGCGGGTCTCATAGTGTCCCGCAGAGTGGGCAGAGAGATGCTGTACCGCTTGGGCGATACGGAGGAGTGCGGGCAGCTCCACAAGGCGATGGACGCGCTCTTTCACGTCAACTGTTTTACTTTCGCGCATACATGACCGCGGCATAACCGACGACCGATAAGCACACAATATCCGTGTGCTTATCGTTTTGATTAAAACAGTGATAATATCCGTTCTGCTGTTTTTCGTGATACGTCTCATGGGCAAACGGCAGATAGGCGAGATGCAGCCTTTCGAGTTCGTCATAACCATGATACTCGCGGAAGTGGCATGCCTGCCCCTCAACGATCCCGCCGTGCCGCTGTACACGGGCGTGATACCCGTCATAACTCTCGCGTTCCTCGACATAGTGCCGACGTTCATCGGCAGGAAGAACAGGAAGTTCAGGCGTTTCACGGACGGCAGCAGCGTCATAGTCGTGGACGGAAGGGGAATATCGGCAAAGAACATAGCGCGGCTGAACATGAGCGTGGACGACGTCGTTATGAGTTGCCGAAGTTGCGGATGCCCCGATCTCGCTCTCGTTGCGTATGCGATAGTGGAGCCGAACGGCAAATTCTCCGTAATACCCAAGCCCGAAAAGGGCGGCGAGCCGTCGCTTCCCGTTCCGATAGCCGAGGACGGAAAGCGCATAGAGGAAAACATCCGACTGTTCGGCATATCCGACTCGCAGTTCACCGATGCGCTCGGCGGCTGTAAAGGGATAAAAGACGTTCTGTATATGGACGTCCGCCGCGACGGCACGGTATACGTCAGTCCCGCGTCCACGCCGTGCTATACCAAAAAGATACGCCTCGGGCGGAGGAGCGCGGAGCCGTGCGCAAGCTGATAGTCATAAGCGCGGTGTTCGCGCTCGCGCTTGCCGCATGCATAGCCGAAACGGTGTGGTGCAGCGCGAAGTATACGGGGGTGTGCGACTCGCTTGACAAGGCGTACGAACTGCTTGAAAACACGGCGGAAGACGAGGTGTGCGAAGAGGCGGTGGAGCTTCTCGGCGAAGCGGCGCGCCTGCGCGAAGACGCAGTGCTGGGTATAACGGGCAATATGAATTTCGTGGAAAAGGTGAGCGAATACGCGGCTCAGGCGGAGGAGTACGCCTCGTCGGGCAAAAATTCGGACGCACGCGCCTCGGCTCTTGCGGCGCGTCGGGCGGCGGAAAGGCTGGCGCGGGAATGTATGCCGTTTGTCGCAAATATACTGTAACCGCGGTAAACCGAGCGGTCATATGCGCGGTCATTCACTTTTATTTAATGAAATAGTGTCATAATGCTTTTTATAACGATACGAGGGGGCAACGTGCGCGCTAAAAGGTGCGCGGGTGATACGAACAGGAGATGAAATTTACCGAACTCAAAGCGTCGCTGGTCGGCGCGCCCTCTTTCGGGTACTATATAACGGGGGACGACGAATACGTACGACGGCGCGCGGTCAGACTGCTTACGGAGAGTCTGCCGTTTCCCGAATTCAACCTCACGGAGCTGGACTCGCCGAGTTCGGGCGAAGTGTCGGACGCGCTCGCGGTCATGCCCGTGATGGCGGATCGGAGATACGTAGTCGTGGGAACGCTGTCGGAAGCGGAGGATCTCGCGGGATACGCGGAATCGCCCTCGCCGACATCCGTGCTTATAGTCCTTTCGAGGGCTGCGGGCAAACGGGGAGATAAGAAGGACGCGCGCCTCACTGCATTTTTGTCCTCGCTGACGGAAGTGGATTGTTCGCCCGTCGAAAAGCGGTTCATATTCGGCTGGATGGCTGCCGAGGCGGCGAAGTACGACTCGTCGGTCACGACGGATGCGGCGGAGCTTCTGTGGCAGTACTGCCGCGGGTATATGACGTATATCAGACCGGAACTGGACAAGCTCTGCTCGTACCGTAGCGGCGGCACGGTGACGGAAGAGGACGTTAGACAGCTCGTTACGCCGACCGAGGAATACGCCGTATGGCAGCTTGCGTCGGCGGCGGCGTCGGGGGACACGCAAAAGGCATACGCGGTGTTGCGCTCGCTGGACTCGTCATCGACCGCGCCCGAAATGCTGTTTACTCTGCTTTACAGGCATTTCAGAAGAATGTTCTATACTCTCGTCACGCCCGACGAAAGCGTGCTTTCGCGCGAGCTGGGAGTGAATGCGAAATCGATCTTTGCCGTGCGGCGCGAAGCTCAGCGTTTCGGTGCGGTAAGGCTTAAAAACATATTGCTCCGTCTGTCAGCGGCGGACGGCGAGATAAAGAGCGGCGCGCTCCCGCGCGACGCGGCGGCGCAGGTGCTTATAGCGGCTGCGTCCGGAGGGATCGTATGACGGAAAGTACGGCGGAAAACAAACGCGAATTACCTTTTTTCGTCCGCATGATGAGGAATAAGAGCATACCGCTTCCGTTGCATTACGTGCTGTTCGGGCTTTGCATGTGTTTCGGCGGTTGGTACTCCATGCGCGGCGTGCTTGCCCTGCTCGCGGAAACGTCCGTAATGTCGGGCGGTCTGCGCGCGTTTTTATGCAACGAAGTAATGGCGTTTCTCCTCGGCGGAGTGATGCCTTTTCTCGTACAGTTCGTCGTGACGCGTTTTACTTATCGCATGATGCTTGTCGGCGGCGCGCCCGCGCCCTCGGTGCAGGCATACGCGTTCCGCACGTTTTACGCGCTGGGGTATCTAGTGTACGGTGCGTTCAGCATGATATACTTTGCCGTACCCATGCTCGCGCTTTACGGCGAAACGATAATACGGTTCGTTATCGTGGGCGCGGCGGTATCGCTTTACGTGTTTTACGAGTGTCGGTATAATATGCCCAAGAGCGGCCGCGCCGTCGCGGTGTACTCTTACGGCTTGATGTTTTCGGTGATATACCTCGTTTACTGCGCGGCAAGTCTGCTTATGATGATAGGACGGTGACCAAGGTGAGAAAGACGGCGATAATTTTAACGCTTCCGCTCTTGCTGCTGCTCGTTGTGTCGTTCACGGCGTGCGGCGCGGTCGACTATTCTTCCGTCGCGGGAGAGGAATCGGGGCTGCTGTATTCGGCTGCCGACATGAAAAGCGGACTTAAAGAGTTCCTCGAAAACAACGCGGACAGGACGAGCCTCGTCAAGGAGCTTAAACCCGAAGACGGCGACGGCGAGAAAAAGGCTGCGGAATGGATAGCGGACAAGCTGGAAGAACTTACGGGCGTTCGCGGTAAGGTGGAGTCCACGGGCGATCGTCGGGTCGGGCGGGACGTGTTCTCCTCGCAGAACGTCGTATACTCGGTAAGATCGACTTCCGCATCCGGTAAACGCATAGTCATAGGCGCGCATTACGATAACCTGTATGCGGATGTAATGTCGGCGAGCGGCAGGGGATATTACACTCTCGGAACGAAAGCCGAAGGCGCGGTCGGCAACGGAGCGGCGGTGGCGGTGATGCTCGAAATGTGCAGATACTTCGGGCAGAACGCGGACAGACTGAATACCAACGTGGACTTCGTGTTTTACGGCATGGGTTGCGTGGACTACGGCGGCGCGGAAGCGTACCGCGAGAGTCTGGGCGAGAACGGCAGAGAGAATACCATACTCGCCGTCACTCTCGACGGACTGGGCGGCGACGAGCTTTGGATGTACTTCGACGAGACGGAGACCGCGCACGGCGAGTTCATGATGAATATAGCCAGTACACGCGGGTACGGCGAATTGGTGGGCGAGCCGCCCGTCATGCAGGCGGATCCCTCCGAGGCACTCACGGACAAACTGCCGTATACGCCGTATGCGCTGATAAACGAGTCGTCCCTTTATTTCGGATCGAACAATATATGCACGGTGACTTCGGGATCTGACTTTACATTCTTGCTCGGTAGCGAAAAATGGTACGGCTCGTCCGACGCCGAGTATACGTCCGCCGACACGCTCGCCACTCTCGAACAGAATAATCCCGGTTATGCCGAGCAGATGTGCATAGCCGCCGACGAGCTTACATGCTCGATATTCCATCCCGCGTTTGCGGAGGTGTGCACGCAGAAGAATACGTCGTACGCATGGCTGACAAGTCAGATCGCGGCATACGTCGGCGGAGCATTGCTCGCGGCGGGACTGCTCGTGTTCACCATTCTTATGACCCGTCACCTTAAAAAGAAATACACCGATCAGGGAGTGCGCAGGAACGTCAAGGTAGCCGTGTTCGGCATGGACTATGAGGATCCCGAGGACGGGGACGTATTCGTGGACACTCACCCCGGCGGGCATGATGAGGAAGATCCCTTCGGCGACGATCCCTTCGGCGGCGATGACAACGGAAGCGGCGATAACACGAAAGACAAATGACGGCTTCCTCCGACATATGCGCGTGTCGGGGGAAGTTTTACTCAATTACAGCCGAAAAATCGAATAATTTGGCAAAGTCGTGCATTAAAATCATTGAAAAAAACTTAAAAAAGATATATAATTAAAAATATGGATCGTATGCCCGAACAAAAAAACATAAACGAAGGCAACGCCTTTGTACGCGTCATGAAAGCGATATTCGTTCGTGACGTGCGCGGCAAGCTGCTCGCTCTTCTTATCGGCGGGCTTATTTGGCTTGTCACCGTCGGCCTGGGCGTGGCTGACAGTAGCAGCAGCGTCGGACTCAACGCCGAGTTTTTCTCGTCGTTCGCGGCGAACATCGTGCGCGAGTTCACCGACGGCACGGGCGCGGCGAGCGCGGGCGGCATAATAGTCAGCGTGCTGGATATATTCCTGCTCGTCTGTCTGGTGTACTTTATAATCTATTTCCTTAAAAAGAACAACGCCCTGCCGATAATGAAGTTCTTCGTCATCATCGCGTTTGCGGGCGTGATACTCACGAGCGCGCTGTTCGATTTCCCCGTGATGGGTTCGCTGTTCTCATACGGCGTACTTCTCGTATTCATAGCGATACTCATAATGTTCCCGCAGGAGTTGCGCCGCACCATGTGGAAGCTGGCGAGCAAGACGGGAACGGAGACGTTCAACGTCGAATACGACTGCACGGAAGAGGAATTGCGCAAGGCGGTGGCGGATATAGTCAAGGCGGTGCTCAACATGTCCAAGGACAACGTGGGTGCGCTCATAGTAATAACCACGCAGTCCGTACCCCAGCACATTCTCGACAGCGGTACGGAGCTGGGCGCAAAGCTCTCTCAGCCGCTCATAGAGTGCCTTTTCAACACGGGCGCGGATCTTCACGACGGCGCGGTATTCATCCACGGCGACAAAATACTTGCGGCGGGTTGCTTCCTTCCGCTCTCTCAGAACCAGACTTTGCCCAAGGAGCTCGGCACGCGTCACCGCGCGGCTCTCGGAGTCAGCGAGCAGTATTCCGTGCTCACGATAGTGGTGAGCGAGGAAACGGGCGTCATAAGCGTTGCCCGCGACGGCAAGCTGGAAAGGTATTACGACGCGTCCATGCTTACCGACGTGATAGAGCAGACGTACGGACTTAAAGCCAATCAGTCGGGAAGAAAAAAGAAACTTTTCCGCGCGCGCAAAAAGGGCGACGGGGGTGAGGAATGACGAGACCTCTCTGCTTCGGCAGATTCATGCTGCCGCGCGGCGACGCCTCCGACTGGCCGGTTATCGCCTGCGATCAGTATACTTCCCGTCCGGAGTATTGGGAAGCGGAGGACAGGCGCATAGGTTGCGCGCCGTCCTCTCTGCGTCTTATCTGCCCCGAAGCGTTTTTGGGCGAGGCGGAAGCGCGTCTTGAAGGTATTTCGCGCGCATCCCGCGAGTACGCGGAAAGCGCGCTCAAAGAGTACCGCGGAGGCGTGGCGGTGACTCGTACGCTTCCCGGCGGCGTGAAGAGGCGCGGACTCGTATGTCTTGCCGACCTCGAATGCTATTCGACGAGCGGTGAGCCGCTCATACGCGCCACGGAAGGTACGGTAACGGAGCGCATACCGCCCAGACTTGCGGTCAGGCGATCGTCCGTTCTTGACGTTTCGCACGTCATATGTCTTATAGACGATCCCGATCGCACGGTCATAGAGCCGCTTTTCGGAGAGGGCGAAGAGCTTTACGACGTCGCTTTGCCGGACGGCGGGCGGCTGGAAGGACGGCTTATCTCGGACACGGCGAAGGCGTCCGCCGCGCTCGACGCGCTCATGGCGGGCGCGGAAAAAAGCGGGCTTCCGTTCGTGCTTGTGGGCGACGGCAACCACTCTCTCGCGGCGGCGAAAGCGTTGTACGAAGAGTACAAGGCGGCGGGCGACGAGCGCGCCTCGTCCGCAAGGTATGCAGTCGTCGAAGCGGAAAACGTGCGCGACGACGGAGTCGTGTTCCTGCCCATACACCGCATAGTGTACGGCATGGCGGGGATAAAGAACGAGCTTGCCGCGCGCCTCGGCGGCGACGGGTACGTCACTGTGGTATGCGGTGACGAAAAGGAGCGCATAAGCGCGCCGTCCGATCCTGCGGAGGCATATGCCGCCGTTCAGAAGATAATAGACGAGAGCGGCGCGAAAGTGGATTACATACACGGCGACGGCGAGATAGCGCGAATATGCGCGTCGGACGGGGAGGCCGTAGGCATACTCATGCCGCCCCTCGACAAGTCCAAGCTGTTTTCATACACAGCCGCTCACGGCGTACTTCCGCGTAAGTCCTTTTCTCTCGGAGAGGCGGAGGACAAGCGTTACTACATGGAATGTCGCCTTATAGACGGCGGGGGAATGTAAAGGATCATTTTTCAAAGAGGAATAACCATATATGGCAAAAGCGCTCAAATTCGGCGGCACCTCCATGGCGAACGCCGACAGCATCAGAAAAGTCAGAGACATCATTCTTGCCGACCCCGAAGCGAAGTACGTAGTCGTATCCGCACCCGGCAAGCGCGAGCCGTCGGACACCAAGGTGACGGACATGCTCATTGCGCTTTACGGTGAAAAAACGGAAGAGGGACGACGCACCGCGCTTGATGCGATAATCGCGCGTTTTGACGCGATAATAGACGAACTCGGCATAGATCTCGACCTTTCGGCGGACTATGCGGCTATACTCGGCAGTAGCGAAAGCGATTCATACGACTATGTGGTCAGCCGAGGTGAATACCTTTCGGCAAAGGTGCTTTCCGCGCTCATCGGATACGAATTCGTGGACGCCGCGGATATAGTGCGTTTCGGACCCAACGGCAGACTGGACGACGAGTTCACTCAGCGTCTCGCGTCGGACAGACTGCGCGAGGCGGTGCACGCCGTCGTTCCCGGTTTTTACGGGCTGGGCGCGAACGGCAAAATAAAGACGTTCTCCCGCGGCGGTTCGGACGTATCGGGCGCGATAGTCGCCAAAGCGGTAGGCGCGACGGTATACGAAAACTGGACGGACGTGGACGGATTCATGGTCTGCGATCCGCGCAAGGTGAAGAATCCCAAGATAATAGAGATGCTCACATACCGCGAACTGCGCGAGCTTGCGTATATGGGCGCGAGCGTTCTGCATCCCGAAGCGGTATTTCCCGTCAATAAGTCGGGCATACCCATAAATATCCGCAACACGTTCAACCCGTCCGCGAAAGGAACGATGATCGTCTGTTACGAGGATCTCGAAAGCGGGAAATACAAGCGTGAAGACCGCGTCATAACGGGCATTGCGGGCAAGAAGGATTTTATCGGCATATTCATCCAGAAGGAGATGATGAACGGCGAGATAGGCTTTTGCAAGACTCTTCTCGACGTGCTGTACGAAAACCGCATACGTCTCGAACACATGCCGACGGGCATAGACACCGTAACGCTCATAATCGATCCTACGGGCGTTTCGGACGAGGTGCTCGAAAGAGTGGTAATGCAACTGCGCGACAGGTGCCACCCCAACACCATAGAGGTGCAGAAAGGACTTTCTCTCATAGCCGTCGTCGGTCACGGCATGATGAGTACAAAGGGTACCGCGTCCCGCGTGTGCGGAAGCCTTTACCGCGCGGACGTCAATATCCGCATGATAGACCAGGGTTCGAGCGAGATGAACATCATCATAGCCGTGGAGAACGAGGATTACGACAGATCGATAGCCGCGCTTTACGAGGAGTTCGTCGGCTGAGCCGCTAAGGCGGCACGCGCCCGTTTTTGCGGCGCGGGATTATATTCAGACTCACAGGCAAAAACGCCGTGGGAATAAAGGGAATAGGGAACGGCAGGAGTCAGCACCTCCGCCGTTCCCGCTTTTTTATGCGTTCCGTCATATCGTAATACGGTGCCGCCGCTTTTCGGCACTGTTTTACGCCCTGTTTATTTTGCCGGAAAGACCTCGGCGGCGGGCGGACAGGAGCTTGTACGGCGGCAATTCGGCAAAATAAGTAAAAAAATTGCAGTTTGGTAGAAGGGTATTGAAATAATTTTAAGACTGAGTTATAATTTCGGCAGATACCGCACGAGGCGGATCATGCCCGAAGCGGAAAATGACGTATGGCGAGGTAAAAATGAAAAAACTTTCAAACAAGGTGTATCTTGCGCTGAACATACCTTTTATGGCGGTTTTGCTCGGCGTTATGATCGCGCTCATTGCCGTCGCGTCGTCGTGGTCGGAGCTTATAAGCATATACCTCCACGGCTACGGATTCGTGGTGAACGAGCGCACCGACGAGATCATAGACGAGGGACGCGCCCTCGGCGAGGAGATCGTGGGGGACGGCATCGTACTGCTTAAAAACGACTACATCGACGAAAACGAAACGGTAAAGTCCCTTCCCGTAAGCGGTTTTGGCAAGGGATACAAGGTGAACGTGTTCGGCTGGGCGTCCATAGACTGGGTAGCGGGCGGATACGGTTCGGGATTCTCCAACACCTCTCTGACTAAGATGAAGCTGTATGAGGCTTTTGACGAGGCGGGGATAGAGTACAACACTCGGTTGCGCGACATGTACACCGACTTTTTCGCGCAGTCGGCGACGGACTACGGCAAGACGTGGGACGAGAAGCGCGGCGATATCTCCATCCCGGGAGATAAAAAATTCCGCCTGCATGAGCCGGGCGCGGCGTACTACACGAACGACGTCATAGAAAACGCG
>ERZ1090881.978-NODE-987-length-12697-cov-36.543743_pt1 | contig 12697 bp, 10 predicted proteins | sample MGYA00478470_ERZ1090881 | MGnify/ENA primary metagenome ERZ1090881 (study PRJEB33644, sample SAMEA5815736) | chicken gut metagenome | biome: Chicken; feature: Gastrointestinal Tract; material: Caecum | place: Ireland | collected 2019-01-01 | study: A study of the...
CCGCCGGGGTCAGCCCAAAGCGGGCCAGCATCCGGGCCATGCCCTCGGTCTTGCCGCCGTCGGCGGGGATGACGTCCGCAAAGACTTCGTTCCAGCGCACCGCGCGGAACCCCGGCACCGCCGCCGCAAAGGGGGCGTCCAGGGCCGGCGGCATATAGGCGTTCAGCTGGTAGGTGACATGGGTCAGGGCCCGGGCAGGGTCCTCGATGGGGTGATGGGGCAGGCCCATCCCGGACGCGCGGCAGCGGGCGTCCACCGCCTCGCTGTGGCGGTTGTCATAGACATAGTCCTCCTCGCAGAAGGTGCAGACCACGTCGGGGTGTTCCTCCAGCCAGCGCAGCAGGGCCGGCACCGAGCCGGCGGGCAGCGCCCGGTTGTAGAACGGGACGCCCTCCGCGTCGGTGCAGCACTGGCCGTTGGTCAGGACATAGCCGTCGAAGCGGAAGTCCAGCTCCGCCCGCAGGGGGCCCAGATACATGGGCGGCCGGCCGCTGGCGATGAACAGCCGGATGCCGGCGGTCCGCATCCCTTCCAGGGCCCGCACGGCGGAGGCGGGCACCCGCCGGGTGGCGAAACTGAGCAGGGTGCCGTCGATGTCAAAAAAAGCAGCTTTGATCTTGTTCACGGGCTTACAGTTCACCTGCCTTGAGCTTGTCCAGCACTTCCCCCAGGCTGGCGCAACGGGCGGTAAACAGCCCCTGCATCTCGTCGGTCACCGGCATCAGGTCGGGCACCATCACGGTGACGAATCCGCCGGCCGCGCCGGCCCGCACCCCGTTGTGGCTGTCCTCCAGCACCAGGCAGCGGGCGGGCTCCACCCCCAGCTTTTGGGCCCCCAGCAAAAAGGCCTCGGGGTCGGGCTTGGAGCGGCTGACCATCTCGCCGGCCACCACGGCCCGGAAGTAATGGCCCAGCCCCCAGTTGTCTAAATTGCGGCGGATCACCGCTTCGCTGCTGGACGAGACCACCGCCATGGGGATGCCCTGGCCCTCCAGCCAGGCCAGCAGCTCGTCCAGGCCCGGCTTTTTGGGCACCGGTTTGCGGAAGGCTTCTTCCGCCAGCTGATGGAACCGGTCCAGAATGGCTTCGGCCGGGCAGTCGGGCCCGCAATAGCTGCGCAGCACCCCCCGCAGGGTATCCCCCGCCGTGCCCCGGGCGGCTTCGGCCAGCCCCTCTTTATACGACAGCCCGAATTCCGCCAGCGTCGGGGCCCAGAAGGTGCCCCACATCCGCTCGGTGTCAAACATCAGGCCGTCCATATCGAACAGTACGCCTTGTATCATAGATCTCCTCATATCGCTCTGCAAACGTCCCCTCTCAGCGTGTCGCTTTTGCGACACGCTCCAGGGGGAACCCATTTCTGCCCGCATACGCGGGACAGAAATTCCTTCCCCCTGGTATCCCCCTGGGGACAAAATTTGGTGCTGAACCGCGCACTCGCCGCAAGGCGGCTCGCACACTCTCAGCGCCAAATTTCCCTGTAGGTGTCCCGTCCATCCGCACATGTCGGCTGGACGGGACGTTTTTGACAGTCTGGATCGGGCAACCGGCCCGGCTTACTTTTTCATTATAGCACAATCCCGCGCAACTTGCAGTACCTTAAGATGAAAATATCTGCCGCCCCTCTTGTAAAATTCTCACTTGCTATTATAATTAGGATATATCGGCAGCCCCAGCCGGGACGCCCCCATCCGCCCGCCGCAGCGGCCGCGCAGGAGCAGCGGCCCCGGCCCTGGCCGCTCCGATACACCCCAGCGTAGCAATCTGCGCGCAGAGCGGGGGGCGGGGGCCTTCCGTGGCTCTCGCGCCAAGTGAGAAAAGAGGGAATATCATGTTGGACATCAAAATCACCCGCACCGCCGCACCCAAGGCGAAGCCGGAGGACGAATCCAAGCTCGGTTTTGGCAAGATCTTCACCGATCATATGTTCGTAATGAATTATACCGCCGGCCAGGGCTGGCACGACGCACGCATCGTGCCCTACGCCCCTTTCCAGCTGGACCCCGCCACCGCCGTGCTGCACTACGCGCAGGAGATCTTTGAGGGCATGAAGGCTTACCGCACCGCGGACGGCACCATCCAGCTGTTCCGGCCCGACTGCAACGCCAAGCGGATGCAGGACTCTGCCGACCGCCTGTGCATCCCCCCCATCCCGGAGGAAGACTACATCCAGGCCGTCAAGGCCATCGTGGACGTGGACCGCGACTGGGTCCCCCACTCCGACGGCGCGTCCCTGTACATCCGTCCCTTTGCCTTTGCCAGCGACGTGGGCCTGGGCGTCCACGCCGCCAAGGAATACATTTTCTGCATCATCTGCTCCCCTTCCGGCGCCTACTACGCCGAGGGGATCAACCCCGTCCGCATCTACGTGGAAGATGACTACATCCGCGCCGCCCCCGGCCTGACCGGCTTCACCAAGTGCGGCGGCAACTACGCCGCTTCCATCAAGGCCGGCGAGCTGGCCGAGGAGCAGGGCTATGCCCAGGTGCTGTGGCTGGACGGCGTGGAAAAGAAGTACGTCGAAGAAGTGGGCAGCATGAACATCATGTTCAAGATCGACGGCAAGGTCTACACCGCCGCCACCGTGGGCACCGTCCTGCCCGGCGTCACCCGCCGCAGCTGCATCGAGCTGCTGAAGGACTGGGGCTACGAGGTGATCGAGGGCAAGCTGGCCATCGCCGACGTGATGGCCGCCGCCCGGGCGGGCAAGCTGGAGGAGGTCTTTGGCACCGGCACCGCCGCCGTGGTCTCCCCCGTCAAGGAGCTGGTCTGGAAGGGCGAGCACGCCTACATCGGGGACGGCCAGATCGGCCCCGTCACCCAGAAGCTGTACGACACCATGACCGGCATGCAGTGGGGCCGCCTGCCCGACACCAAGGGCTGGATCGTCCCGGTGGAAAAGGTCTACTGATCCCTGCGCATCCAACTCCCGCCCCGCAGAAACGGCGGGAGTTTTTGCATCTGCCCCCGGGGCAGCGGGCGGGACGGATTTTTTCCATCGTTCGTCTTTGCAGCTTCGATCGAATTTTTGCTTGGATCCCACTTTACTTCTGCAATTTACTGTGATAAACTAATAGGTGCCCTGCATCCCCTGCACGGGCGCCCGGAAAAGGAGAGCTATGGTCAACAAATGGAGCGTCCCCTACCCCGCCGTCAACGGGGAGGAACCGCGGGACGTCTATCTCTATCTGCCGGCCGGCTACGACGCCGAACCGGACCGCCGGTATCCGGTGCTGTACATGTTCGACGGCCAAAACGTCTTTTGGGACCAGGACGCCACCTACGGCAAAAGCTGGGGGATGGAACGGTTCCTGGATACCTACGAGGTGCCCCTGGTGGTGGCGGCCCTCCAGTGCAACACCGGCCGCAACAACGAGCGGCTGGACGAGTATTCCCCCTACCGCTTCGACGACCCGCAGTTCGGCCACTTCGACGGACACGGGGACGACACCATGCGGTGGTTCATCCAGGAGTTCAAGCCCTTTGTGGACGCCAACGTCCGCACCCTGCCCGACCGGGCGCACACCTTCATCGCCGGCAGCTCGATGGGCGGCCTGATGAGCCTGTACGCTTTGTTCCAGTACAACCACGTCTTCGGCCGGGCGGCGGCCCTGTCGCCCTCCATCTGGGTCTCGCCCGAAAAGCTGAAAAGCCTGGTGGCCCGCTCCAAGGTGCGCCAGGACACCGTCCTGTACATGGACTACGGCTCCCGCGAGATGGGCAACCACGCGGGGATGCGCCGGGACTTCGGCGCTTTCGGCGCCAAAGTGATGGGCCGCGGCGTCCACCTGACCATGCGCATCGTGCCCGGCGGCACCCACAGCGAGGCCAGCTGGGAAAAACAGCTGCCCTTCGTGATGGAGACGCTGTTCTACGACCTGGACGACCCCCAGGAATCCAACGACTGAGGAGGACCCCCGATGGAGACCCAATATTTTAAAGAATACAGCCCGGCCCTGGGCCGGGAGATGGAGTGCAAGCTGTACGGCCACGCCGGCCGGCCCATGCTTTTCATCCCCTGCCAGGACGGCCGCTTCTTCGACTTTGAAAACTACCACATGGCGGGCACCCTGGCCCCCTGGATCGATTCCGGGCAGGTGATGGTGCTGTCCATCGACACCATGGACAAGGAGAGCTGGTCCGACAAGGCGGGCGACCCCTACTGGCGCATCCGCCGCTACGAGCAGTGGCTGGACTACATCGTGAACGAGGCCGGCCCCATGCTGCAGCACATCGCCCGGGAGAAAAACGGCTGGGACGCCCTGCCGGGCATCATCCCCTTTGGGTGCAGCCTGGGGGCCACCCACGCCCTCAACCTCTACCTGCGCCACCCCGACCTCTTTGACGGGTGCCTGGCCCTCAGCGGCATCTACACGGCCCGCTACGGCTTTGGAGACTATATGGACGACGTGGTCTACCGCAACTCGCCGGTGGACTACATGGCCAACTTCCCCACCGACCACCCCTTTATGGAGTACTACCGCGCCAAGAAAGCGGTGGTCTGCTGCGGCCAGGGCGACTGGGAGCAGCCCGCCACCACCTGGCGGATGAAGGAGCTCTTTGAGCAGAAGGGCATCCCCGTCTGGGTGGACCTGTGGGGCTACGACGTCTGCCACGACTGGCCCTGGTGGTACCAGCAGGTGATCTACTATATGCCCTACCTGCTGGGCTGACGCCCGTTTCCCCGCGCCCAGGCTGCGGCATGCGCCCGCCGGCCTGGATGCGACGCCGCCCACCCGAACGTGGAATCTGGAGGAATCTGTATGAAAAACTTTATCTTCATCTCCCCGAACTTCCCCACCAACTACTGGCAGTTCTGCCACGAGCTGCAGAACAACGGCATGAACGTGCTGGGCATCGGCGACCAGCCCTACGACGAGCTGATGCCCGAGCTGAAGGAGAGCCTGAACGAATACTACAAGGTGGGCAGTCTGGAGAACTACGACGAAGTCTACCGCGCCGTGGCTTTCTTCGCCTTCAAGTACGGCAAGATCGACTGGCTGGAGTCCAACAACGAATACTGGCTGGAGCAGGACGCCCGCCTGCGGACCGACTTCAACATCACCACCGGCTTCCATCTGGAGGACATCCCCCGCATCAAGTACAAGAGCAAGATGAAGGCTTATTACCAGAAGGCCGGCATCACCACCGCCCGTTACCACATGGTGGACAACTTCGACGGCTGCCGCAAGTTCATCGACGAGGTGGGCTACCCCGTGGTGGTCAAGCCGGACAACGGCGTGGGCGCCTCGGACACCTACAAGCTGTCCACCGACCAGGAGCTGCGGGACTTCCTGGCCTACAAATCGGCGGTGCACCCCTTTGCCCCCTACATCATGGAGGAGTTCGTCCACGCCGAGGTGAACAGCTACGACGCCATCATCGACGCCCACGGCAACCCCATTTTTGAGGCGGGCAACGTCACCCCCATGTCCATCATGGACATCGTCAACAACAACGACAACTCCATCTATTACATCGTCAAGGACCTGCCCGACGACACCCGGGCCGCCGGCCGGGCCGCCGTCAAGAGCTTCGGGGTCAAGAGCCGGTTCATCCACTTCGAGTTCTTCCGCATGACCGAGGACCAGCCCAGCATGGGCGAAAAGGGCAAGATCGTGGCCCTGGAGGTGAACATGCGCCCCTGCGGCGGCTTCACCCCCGACATGATCAACTTCTCCCGCTCCACCAACGTCTACAAGATCTGGGCCGACATGGTGGCTTTCGGCGGCACCGACATGCCGGTGGGCGAGCACTTCTACTGCGCCTACGCCGGCCGCCGGGACGGCAAGCCCTTCCTGTACAGCCACGAGCAGATCATGCAGAAGTATCAGGGCCATATGCGGATGGTGGACCGCATCCCCGACGCCCTGGCCGACGCCATGGGCAACCAGATGTACGTGGCCACCTTCTCCACCGAGGAGGAAATGAACCAGTTCTACCAGGACGTGCTGGCCTGCAACGGCTGACGCCGCCCTGCCGGAACGCCGCAAACAGCAAACCCCTGCTTTCCCAACGGAGAGCAGGGGTTTTTCGGTATGTTACCATCGCAGAAAGCGGCCGGCTTACCGGACGATCTTGCCGGTGGCGTTCTTGGGGAAGGGCTCGGAGCGGAACTCCACGGCGGTCATCCGCTTGTACAGGGGCAGGGTGCGGTTGGCCTCGGTGATGTACGCCCGGACCTTGTCCTGGCTGCCGGCGGGGCAGTAGAGCTCGGCACAGATACGGCCGTCCTTCTCCTTGACCAGGCACTCCTCGACCCCTTCGCAGGCGTAGAGGATCTTTTCCAGCTCTTCGGGGCTGACGTTCTCGCCGCTGGCCAGGATGATGAGGTTTTTCTTGCGGCCGGTGATGTAGTAGTAGCCGTCCTCGTCCTTGCGGACCAGGTCCCCGGTGTGGAACCAGCCGCCGGCGTCCAGCACCTCGGCGGTGAGCTCCGGCTCCTTGTAGTAGCCCATCATGACGGGGTCGCCCTTGATGCACAGCTCCCCTTCCTGGATGGAGTACTGGCAGATGGGCTCGTCGCCCACCCCCACCGAGGCCATGTGGGCCGCGCTCTGGTCGTTGTTCCAGGTACCGTCGCCCGCCGTCTCGGTCAGGCCGTACATCTGCATGATGAAAAAGCCGTTGTGCATCAGGTCCAGCATCTGCTGGGCCGAGCAGGCGGCCGCGCCGCAGGTCAGGATGCGCAGCCGGCCGTAGCGGTCCCGGCGGCCCCGCATCACATCCCGGTGGATGCTCTGCAGGATGACCGGCACGGCGGCCATGGTGTCGCTGGGCATCAGCTCCAGGTCGCGGTAGAAGTTGCGCAGGTCGGGGCAGAGGTTATGGGCCATGCCCATGATGGCCCAGCTGACCAGGCAGGTGAAGGCCGCGATGTGGAACATGGGCAGGATGGTAAAGTGGCAGAAGTCGTAGTGGTCCACCCCCATCTCCTCCAGCATGACCCGGAAGGGATCGCAGTAGGCCGGCATGGGAGCAAACAGGTTCTTCTGGCTGAGCATGACCCCCTTGCTGTGGCCGGTGGTGCCCGAAGTGAACATGATGGCCATCAGGGCTTCCCGGTCTTTGCACTCGTGGATCTCGGCGGGGGGATATTCCTTGTAGCCGTCGATGGGCAGCATCTTGTCCCCATACGCCCCGCCGATCGCGGGCTCCCGCTCAAGATAGCGGCCGTCGTGGAGGACGGCGCTGGCCTCCACCAGGTCCAGCTCATAGCGGATGTCCTCCCAGCTCTTTTGCAGGTTGAGGGGGACCAGAACGGCCCCGGTGAGGATGGTGGCAAAAATGCTGACGGCGTAGTCGTAGCTGTTGGCGGCCAGCACGCAGACCCGCTTGCCCTCGATGTCAGGGACGGCGGCCTGCAGCGCCGCTACCTGGCAGCGGATGTCGTGGGCGTACTGCCGGTAGGGGATCTCCCGCACCCCTTCCAGGGCCTCGTCGTAATAGCGGATGGCGATGCGGTCGGCATAGTGGCTCTCCATCCGGAGGACCAGCTGGTAAATGGTCGAAACAGGGATCGTGATCTTAGCCATAGTGTTCCTTTCCGTCTTGCAGACGCTGCGCCGCCGGGCCGCGGGCAGGACGGAACAAGGGGGCGGTCAGTCCCTCTGGATCTTGCCCAGCGCGTTGCGCGGCAGCGGTTGATCGGTAAATTCCACCGCCGCGATCCGCTTGTACAGCGGCAGCGTGCGGTTGGTGGCATGGATAAAAGCCCGCACCTGGTCCCGGGAGGCGGGCAGGCAGGAAATACAGGCGCAGATGCGGCCGTCTTTCTGGCGCACCAGCACCTCCCGCACGGCGGGGATCTTGCCCAGCAGGGCCTCCAGCTCTTCGGGGCTGACGTTTTCGCCGCTGGGCAGGATCATCAGGTTGTTTTTGCGGCCGGTCAGGTAGATATAGCCGTCCTCGTCGATGCGGGCCAGGTCCCCGGTGTGGAACCACCCGTCCCGCAGGACGGCAGCGGTGGCCTCGGGGTCGTTGTAATAGCCCAGCATGACGGCCTCCCCTTTCATGCACAGCTCGCCGTCCTCCAGGCGGTACTCCATGTCGGGGTCGCGCAGGCCCACCGACGCCAGGTGGGCCCGGTCCTGGGCGCTGTTCCAGCCGCCGTCCCCCACCGTCTCGGTCAGGCCGTAGGTCTGGATGATGGTAAAGCCGTGGTCGATCAGGTCGGCCAGCATCTGGGGGTCATAGGTGGCGGCCCCGCAGGTGAAGATGCGCAGCTTGCCCAGGCGGGCCCCCTTGCCCTTGGCCACATCGTGGTGGATGGACTTGAGCAGGGTGGGCACCACCGCCATGACGTCGCTGGGCATGGCGGCCAGGTCCCGGTAAAAGCGCCGCAGGTCGGTGCAGAAATTGACGGCGTTGCCGCTGATGCTCCAGGAGATCAGGCTGGTCAGGGCCGCGACGTGGAACAGGGGCAGCACGTTGAAGGCCGAGAACTGATAGTCCTCGCCCAGGCCGAACTGCTGGCGCACGGTGCTGAAAGGCTCGGTGAACAGCCGCATGGGGGCGAACAGATTGCGCTGGCTGAGCATGACCCCCTTGCTGCGGCCGGCGGTATCGGAGGTGAAGAGGATGATGGCCAGCGCGTCCTGGTCGGGGCACTCGGCCAGCTCGGCCAGCTCGGTGCAGCCGGCAAAGGCGCCGATGTCCAGCACCCGGCCGCCGTACTGCGCAAAGGCCGGCTCCCGCTGCCGGTACAGGCCGTCGGCCAGCAGGCAGTCCACCTCGGCCCGGGCCACCTCGTCCGAAAGCTCGGCCCAGCTTTTTTCGTAGTTGAGGGGGACGGCCACCGCCCCCGCCAGGATGCACCCGAAGAGGGCCACCGCGTAGGGGTAGCCGGTGCGGGCCAGCAGCCCGATGTGACGTCCCCGGACCCCGGGCACGTTCCGCTGCAGATAGCCCACCATCCGGCGGATGTCGGCGGCGTAGTCCCGGTAGCGGACCTCCCGGACGCAGCCGGCGGCCTCGTCGTACCAGCGGACGGCCACCCGGCCGGGCCAGGCGGTCTCCATGTTGAGGACGTTCTGGTAGACGGTGGAGATCCAGAAGGTCTGGGCCAGGGCCTGCTCCATGGCGCGGCGGGCCCGGGCCGAGTCCCGCGCCTCGAAGGCGGCCAGCATCTCCCGGTACCAGTGCAGGGCCACCTGGACGCTCTGGCGGCGGACGTTCTCCCGGTAGGCCGACTGCATGGCGTCGTCAATGATCTGGTAGATCTGCCGCATCATGCTGCTGCGGGTCAGCCGCGCCACCATGCCGTGGAACGCGCTGTCCAGCCGGGCAAAGGCGGCCATATCCCCTTCCGCCCGTTCCATCTGCTCCAGCTGCTCCCGCAGCCCGGCGATCTCCCGGTCGGTGGCCCGGCGGCAGGCGATCTCGCAGATCGGGCCCTCCACCATGCGGCGGAAGGTCAGGATATCCCGCAGGGTCTCCCGCCCCAGGTAGAGCATGGGCACCAGCTGGTTCAGGGCGGCCCCGGACCCGGGCCCCCGGATGAAAGACCCCTCGCCGAAGCGGGTCTCCAGCAGCCCCAGGCCGCTGAGCCGCTGCAGGGCGTTGCGCACCGTCACCCGGCTGACCCCGAACTGGGCGGCCAGCTCGTTTTCCGAGGGCAGCTTGTCGCCGGGCTTCCAGCTGCCGGACAGGATCTGTTCCCGCAGCTGGTCAAAGACCTGCTGGCTGACGCTGCTCTTGACAACTTTTTTGATGGACATCGTCGGACGCTCCTTTGTAAGATGGTTGACCTTATTGTAACATCCGGCGCTGAAATTTACAATGATGCACCGCGTCCCGCCTGGGGGCGGGGCGGGGTTTATTCTTCCTTGGCCGCGGCCTCGGGCGCGTGGGCGCCGGCGATCTTGCCGCCGATCGCGGCCGCCGCCAGGGACCCACCCAGGATGATGGCGCCGCCCACCCAGAACACCGCCATCTGATACCCGATCAGGGCGGGGGTGATGGCCTCAAAGTTGACGGTGGCCACCGTCAGGTAGGCAAAGGCCACGTTGTTGCAGGCCACCGGGCAGACGGTGCCGCCCAGGATGATGACCGCCAGCACGATGGCGATGCTGACCGAGAAGGCCCCCAGCAGCCCCAGCGAGGGCGCCAGGCCAAAGGTGCCCGCATGGAGCCCCAGCGCCGCGATCAGCCCCAGCGTGCCCCCCGCAAAGATGGAGGGGACGTTTTTCATATCCGCCCCCAGGGCAAAGAAAAAGATGGTGACGAAGAAAAGGGGCCAGCCGGCGATCCCCAGGGCGATGGCCGCCACGTTGACGATAAAGATCCACACCAGCACGCAGCTGGTCACGATGAACTGGTGGCGGCTGGGTTTTTGAAAAATGGACATAGAAGCCTCCCGTCTGCGCCCGCCGCCCCGCCCTGTGCGGAGGCCGGCGCCGCGCATTGTTTTGTATACCTGTATTACAAGTACGCTACAAGGATACCACGCCAAGCCGGCGGTGTCAATGGGGCGGCGGCAATTTCACACCGTGGCCCCGGCACTTTGCACGCCCGCCCAAAGTGTGGTATACTGTTACGGACACATTCATTTACAAGGCAAGAGGTGCGCTTACTATGAAGATACCAGCCTGCGGCTTTACCCATGCCGGCAAGTTCCACGCCGACGATGTGTTTGCCACCGCGCTTTTGCAGATCCTGCGTCCCGACATCCAGGTGACGCGGGGGTTTGTGGTGCCGGATCACTTCGACGGCATCGTCTACGACATCGGGGACGGGATGTTCGACCATCACCGCGAGCCGCGCCAGACCCGGGCCAACGGGGTGCCCTACGCGGCCTTCGGGCTGCTGTGGCGGGTGCTGGGCCCCGGCCTGGTGGGCGAGCGGCAGGCCCGCCTGATCGACGAAAACTTTGTCCAGCCCCTGGACCTGAACGACAACACCGGCGAGCCCAACAGCCTGTGCGACGCCATCGGCTTTTTCAACCCCGCCTGGGACTCGGCCGACAGCGCCGACAGCCGGTTTTTCGAGGCGGTGGCGGTGGCCAAACAGATCCTGACCCGGCAGATCGAGGCGGCCAACGCCGTCAACCGGGCGGACGAAAAGGTCCGGGCCGCCTACGCCGCCTCCCGGGACGGCATCGTGGTCCTGCCCTGCTACCTGCCCTGGAAAAACGGCCTGTACAAGACCGACGCTTTGTTCGTGGTGTATCCCAGCCAGCGGGGCGGCTGGAGCGCCCAGTGCGTCACCGACCACCGGACCAAGAAGCCCAAGCTGCCCTTCCCCGCCTCCTGGGCGGGCCAGCCCCAGGAGGTCATCGAGGCCCGCAGCGGCCTGGCCGGCATCAGCTTCTGCCACGCAAGCCGCTTCCTCATCACCGCCGCCGACAAGCAGACCGCCGTGGCCGCCTGCCGGCTGGTGCTCAAGTACAACGGAAACAATGGAAGATCATGACCTGATGGCCCCCGCCTACGTCTATATGGTCCGGTGCGAAGGGGGCCAGCTCTACACCGGCTGGACCACCGACCCCGCCGCCCGGCTCCACGCCCACAAGACCGGCCGGGGCGCCCGGGCCACCCGGGCGTTCCACGCGGTGGGCATGGCCTATCTGGAGCCCTGCGCCGACAAGCCGGCGGCGCTGCGGCGGGAGGCCGCCCTGAAAAAGCTGCCCAAGGCCGAAAAAGAGGCCCTCTGCGCCGCGTGGGCCAGGCGGATGCAGCCCCGGCTGTTCATGGCCACCCGGGCCGACGCCGCCGAGATCCTGCGGCTGTACAACTGGTACGTCCTGAACCGGACCGCCACCTACCAGATCACCCCCTCCACCCTGCCCGAATACCAGGCCTGGGTGGAGGACACCCTGGCCCGCGCCCCCCTGCTGCTGGCCCGGGACGGGGACGGCCGCCTGCTGGGCTTCGCCTGCGCCCACCGGTACCATCCCCGGGAAGCCTTTGACTGGGATGTCGAAAGCACCATCTACTGCGCCCCCGACGCCTGCTCGGCGGGCGTGGGCAAAGCCCTGTACGGGGCCCTGCTGGAGCTGCTGCGGATGCAGGGCTACTGGAACGTCTACGCCCTGCTGGCCGACCCCAACCCTGCCAGCGAGCGCTTTCACGCCAAGTTCGGCTTTGTCTGCGTGGGCCGCCAGCCCCACACCGGCTACAAGTTCGGCCGCTGGGGCGGGATGTCCATCTGGTGGCTGCCCCTGCGCCGGGGCCGCGCCGCCCCCGCCCCCGTCCGCCTCCGCCTGGAGGACGCGGAAGTGGCCGCCGTTTTGAAAAAATATACCGCGACGTGACCACCGGGTTTTGATCCTTGGCCTCGCCTGTATCCCCCCGCGCCCTGCTGTGGAGCGCGGGGGTTTTTTCGGGCTTTGAGTGAATATATTTGCATTATATTCAGCTTAAATTGCATAAAAATACAAATTGCCTTAAAACCGCCCCGCAAACCGGAAAAGGTTTGGCATTTTTCCGCATTGACGCTCGCGCGCCGGCGGGTATAATAGGGACAGACGCGCAAAACGGCGCGCAGGACCGCACCAACAGGGCGTGCGGCAGAAAGTGTGAAACCCGCCAAACGGCGAAAAAGGAGCGAACCGTCATGAAGAAAAAGCAAGACATCAAAAAGGTCGTGCTGGCCTATTCCGGTGGGCTGGATACCTCCATCATCATCCCCTGGCTGAAAGAAAACTACAACAACTGCGAGGTCATCGCCGTGTCGGGCGACGTGGGCCAGGGCACCG
>ERZ1090881.980-NODE-989-length-12693-cov-5.558079_pt1 | contig 12693 bp, 7 predicted proteins | sample MGYA00478470_ERZ1090881 | MGnify/ENA primary metagenome ERZ1090881 (study PRJEB33644, sample SAMEA5815736) | chicken gut metagenome | biome: Chicken; feature: Gastrointestinal Tract; material: Caecum | place: Ireland | collected 2019-01-01 | study: A study of the...
TCGCAACCGCTGCCGCACTTGACGCGGCACGCCTCGTCTTCACACTGCATATCCGTGCAAAGCCCGCACACGGGACAAACGCTCTCGCAGACGTGCGCTTGCGGCGTTACCGTGCCGCCCGGCGTTGACTGCGCGTCGCCCGAAAGCGCGTTGCCGACGGCTTTGGGAAGCAGTCCCGCAAGAAGACCTACCACTACGCACGCCGCCATGCCTATCGCCGCCGCCACTATTATGACGTTTCGCCTGTACCGCTTGCCCTCGCGCGTGTTTTTATACGCGACTCCGCTTTCACTCAGCCGTCCGACTTTCTCTTCCGCGTCTTTGAGCTCGGCGAGCATGGCGTATACGCCGCGCTGAGCCGTTTCCAGCCGACCGCGCACCGCGTCCAGCTCGGACGGTGCGGATGCGGGACTGTTTTCGCCCTCGCCCGACGCATTTGCCGCCGCCATGCGCGCGGCTTTTAACTCTTCGCGCTCCTTTTTGCGCTTACGATACGTCTTTGCCCACGGGTAGACGAACGCGAACGCCGTACCGAGCGCGGTGACTATCATGAGAACGAGCGCGGCTATCGTCGCTGCGGTTATCGCCGTTTCCCACCAAGGCGTTATCTCCACGAAATACACGCCCTCGCCCACGCCGTTCATGGCGAACGAGTTGGCTTGAAGGTATATAAGCCGCCTGACCCCTTCCCTCAGCGCTATCGCCACCGTGGGATTGTCCTTATAGTTATCCAGCACGGTGAGATCGCCGTAACTCATCCAGATGTTCTGTCCGCTGAGCAAGCCGTTCGCCACCGCGTGTTCGTTTATCATGTGTTCAAGCCCGTTGGACACGCAGTCCGTCTGCGTTACGCCCGTAAAGCCCCACTCGCCGCGCAGAACGTCGGTGAGCAGTCCCTTGTGCCGCCCCGACCAGGTGCAACCCAAACGGTTGAAGCTCGTCATGATGCCGTTCATGTCCGCCTCGACGACGCCTGTTTCAAACGGTTTGAGGTAAATTTCTCTTATCGACTGCTCGTTCGCCCAGACGCAAACTCCCGTGCGCGTCGTCTCCTGATCGTTGAGCACGAGGTGCTTGGTGAACACTATGACGCCCGACTGCTGTATGCCGCGCACTTCCGCCGCGAGCATTTTGCCCGACAGGAAGGGATCTTCCGAGTAGTACTCCCAGTTGCGCCCGCCCGACGCCGTGCGGTGTATGTTCGCGCCGGGAGCGTATACGCCGAGCACGTTGCGGTGCATCGCCTCCGTGCCGAAAATCTTTCCCAGCTCGCTCATGAGCGGGATGTCGAACGTGGACGCCATGAGCACCTCGCAGGGGTAGCACATAGTGCCCACGCCCGCGGGGCCGTCATACGCCATGCCGCCCGGTATGCCCGCATTGGGCGCGCCCGCTATCATGCGGAAGCCGTAGGTCAGCAGTCGCATCTGATCTTCCCACGTGAGCTGATTGAGCAGATTCTCCCAGCGCGGGTCGTCGTAGTCCGCGCCTATCATGTCGTAAAGTTGCAAGCGGGACTCCGCGGTCACCGTGCCGTACACGGGCATGACATCTCCCTCCCGCGCCTCGACGGGAGTGCCGTACTGCATATCCGCGATCATCTTATCGCCCTTCATTTCGAGATCGGTCTTGGACGTCGGGAAAGTGGACCAGTCGTTTCTCGTCATATAGACGGTATGCTGATCTTCCGTTCCCTCGTACCTGTTGAGGTCCACGTCGTCGAAACGGTTGACTATCTTTGTGCCGTTTTCGGACACCGAATACGTCTCGTAGTCGTTCTCGGCGACGTTTATTTCATAGGTAAAAGCGGCGTTGCCGTCTGCGTCCATACCGTCGCTTACGGTGTAACCGCGCGCGGCGAGGATGTTGTTGAGCGCGTCGTGCGAGTTTTTGCCCGTCGAAAGATAGTAATCCCCCGCTTCGAGTATGTATGTACCCTTTCCGTAAGAGTCGTACGTTTTCAGCGAGCTCTTCGGAACGGAAACGCTCGCCGTGACCGACTCGCCCGCGGGTACTTCCACTTTGGTGAAGCCGACGAGTTCCACCGCCGACTTTTCCACATTGTTCTGTCTGTCGTAATCGGTATACGGTTTCTGCAGATATATCTGAACGACTTCCTTTCCGTCGCGCTCGCCCGTATTCGTGACGTTTACCGTCACGTCGTAAGCGTCGCCGCTTACGGTCACGCCGTAATCGGAATACTCGAACGTGGTATAGCTCATACCGTAGCCGAAGGGGAACGCGACTTCTTCCGTATAGTTCCACGCGCCGCCGTCCGACGATCCCGCCGTCGAATCGGCGTTCGCGCCCTCTTTGGTGACGCTGTCGGCATAGCGCGTTTCATAGTAGCCGTAACCGACGTATATGCCCTCCTGATAGATGAGGTACTTGTCGTTATACGTTCCCGCCGTCGTGACTGCGGGCAAGCCGACCACGCTCTCGTCGTAGCCGATGTATGTATAGCCGCTTGACGGGTTGTAGCCGCGCGGGAAGGCGGGCTCTGAACGCTCTATATCGCTGACAAACGTATCCACCAGTCTGCCGCTCGGCATGATCTTGCCGGAAAGCACGTTTGCCGCCTGTTCGTAGGACGTGTCTCCGCCCATGCCTATCCACACGCACGCGTCTATGTCGTAGTTCTTTATGCTCTTGAACGACATGGCGTTGGAGCTGTTTATGAGCAGCACTATCTTGTCTATCGCGCCCCTCGCCTTATATCCTTCCAGCCTCGTGAGGTAGTCCTTTTCGGTATCGTTGAGATCGAACCACCAGAACGGGTCCGCGCCCTCGCCGCTGTTTCTCGAAATGACCATGACGGCGGCGTCTCCGTATGAGCGTATCTTGTCCTCTTGAAGCTCGGTGACGGTGTCGAACGCGGGCGGAGTGGAGTTATACCAGGTGTACTTGTCGGGATCGGAATTCTTTATGTCGCGGTGCTCTGCGTCCAGCTTGGGATTGAGCGCGATACCGCAGTCGCCGAACGCCTGAACGAGTCCCTTTTTCGGGTTGAAGCCCTTCTGCCCCGAGCCGCGCCCGACGTGCGCCCACTCGCATGCGGAGCTTCCCATAAGGCTTATCTTGCTGCCCTCGGCAAGCGGGAGCGCGGGCGAGCCGCCCACGTCGTCGTTCCACAGCACGACGCTTCCCTCGCTCGCTATGCGCTCCGAAACGTCGCTCGCGTATTCGAGCATCGCCTCATCGTCGTAAACGGGGCGGGATATGCCCGCTTCGTCCTCTCGGAACACCGTATTGCCGTTTTCGTCCTTTTCGACGAAGTCGGACTTAAAGTACTCCTTGTCCGTCTCCCCGTCGATAAGCGCGGGATCGGTGACGCGCTGCCAGATGTTGATCCCCAGTGCGCTGTTTATCGGTCCGCTGTACTTGTTTACCGCGATGTTTCCTCCCACCGCGAAGAACACGAACAGAATGACGAAAAAGCCGCACGCGAATGCCCACACGGTCTTATTGAACACTCTTTCGAGCACGCTCGCCTGTCGATTGGACGCAAAGGCTATCTTTGCCGCAACGGAAAGCACGAGCACCACGCCCGCGACGAGATCCGCGACAAAGATGAGCGTCTGCCACCATGTGTCGAAAATGCTTGCCGAGCCGCCCGTCGCCGCCGCTATCCCGTCCGATATCGCCCATGTCAGAACGAGTGCGAGAGTCGCGTAGAAAACGACTATCGCCGCCGCGCCTATGAGCACGGAATACGGCACTTTGGACAGTTTTTCTCTTATCCCCGTCATTATTATCCTCCTTTTATATAGCGCGATAAAGCGCGCGTATAGGCAAAAGCCACGGGATGACTTCCGCTACATACGTTTTACGATAAAAATGCCGCGTTGTAAATACGCGGCGCATATTCGGTCGATTTTTCCGTATATTCCGCAATATTGCGGGCTTTTTATCTGCAAGTTTCAGGCTTTGCCGCCGCCGGATGACGGTACGGGGAAAAGGATGTTGAGCGTAAACACGCCGTCTTTCCAGCGCACGGACATATCCCCGCCGTATTTATCCACGGTGTACCTTATGCTCTTTATACCGAACCCGTGGAAAGCCGCGTCCTTTTTCGCGGAAACGGGCAGGCCGTCCTTGGTCGCTATCTCGCCCTCATAGGAGTTATATACCGTGAGCGTTACGAACTTGTCCTCGGCGGCAAGGCGCAATCCTATCGTGCGCGCGGCGGGATCGGCTATCTTCATCACCGCTTCCGTCGCATTGTCGAGAGCGTTACCGAAAAGCGAGTACATATCCGCATCCGTCAGAAAACTCACCGCTTTCCCGTCGGCAAGACAGGTGAACGTCACTCCGTTGTTCGCACAGTACATGCTACGCTCCGAAAGCAGCGTATCCAGCGTGTCGTTACCCGTCTTTACGAAAGTGTCACTGACGGCAAGCACGCTTCTAAGCTCGGTGAGTGCCTCTTCGGGCATGCGCTTTTTCTCGTCCATCTCGCGCAGAAGGTACTTCATATCGTGCGCTTTCATGTTCACGAGATCGCGGTTCTCCTTGCTGACCGCATACAGATCCGCCTGTTTTTTGGCGATGTATTCGATGAGGTTTTTCTCCTCTTCGAGTTTTTTGTTGCGCGCTATGCCGAAAAGCACGGTGAGGAAAAGCACGCTCGCCGCACAGCTGTATACGGAGAATATGACGTTGACTATAAACGCGACGTCGCTCGGGACGAGGTATACGCACACCATATTCAGCGCGATATCCACGAGAAGCCCGACGGCTATAAGCACGGGGACCTGCGAATTGTCTATGTTTATCGCCCTGTCCTTTCCGATGCGGCGGCGAAACAGCAGAAAGCATATGCCGTATATAAAATACACGCACAGAAAGTACAGTAAAAACACGAGCGCGGGCTCGTTGCCGAATATATTCGCCCCTCCGCCGCCCGAATAAAGATCCAGAACGGGACTGCGCGTCTGCAATATCAGCGATATCAGAAGATTTGCGAACCCGTACGCCATGTGTTGAAGGGTATAGGCGCATATGCCGCAGAAGAACACGTTCACCCAACGCTCGTCGTAACACAGCGTCATCAGCAGTAAGGACAATATGAAAAGCCCTATAAACAGCATGGACATGACGAGCGCGTTTGCGAAAACGACGTCGGGCAAAAGCATACAGAGTGCCGCCGCTCCCGCCATTACCGCAAACCACGCGAGCAGTCTCAGAGCGAACAGTCCGCGTTTTTTCAGTCCGAACGAAAAAAGCACCTCCGCCACCGTTATCTCGAAAGTAAAAAGGAGCAGACTGTACATGACTATTCCCCCGCCGAACGCGCAAGGTAGTTGTTCAGACTGCGCATGAACTCCTTTTTCTTCGCGCGCGAAATGTGCAGAATATCCCCGCCGACGACGGCGAAATCCGCGCGCGTCTCGGTGACGTATTTAAGATGCGCGAGGTAGCACTGATTGCACGGCGAAAAAGGCATGCCTTTAAGCTCGCTCATGACCTTGGTCATGCTCGTGGACACGCGGAAGTCGCCGCGCACCGTACGGAACACGCAGTCATGCCCCACCACTTCGACGTACTTTATCTCCGAAATGCGTATGCGCATCTGCCGCATTCCGATTACCTTTATCCATATCTCCTTATCCCCCGTCACCGAAAGCGATTCGAGTATGCGGCGCATCTTGACCTCGAACACCTTGTAGGACACGGGTTTGACTATGTAGTCGAACGCGCTGACCTCATATCCCTCCACCGCGTACTGCGCCATTGCGGTGACGAACACGATGATGACGTCCTTGTCCGCGGCACGCAGTTTGCGGGCGATCTCCATACCGCTGACGCGCGGCATCTCTATGTCAAGGAACACTATGTTGTATTTGGGCGAAAACGTCTGATAAAATATCTCGCTGTCGCCGAACACTTCGACGTTGCACTTCCGCCCGGAGTGCGCGAAAAAATCGGCAAGGTACTTTTGAAGCACCTTTGCGTCGGCGGGATCGTCCTCCACCACGGCGATATTGAGCGCGTTTTCCGTCATCGGTATCATCTCCTGCTGTTTAGTATATACCCTGTTTCCGCATTTGTCAAGACGCTTTTTTCGTTTGCTTCTTCCTTTTTAAGGCATGAAAAACGAGGGCTTTACGGTCAGAGCCCTCGTTTCCTTCGCAATTATATACGGGTTTTATACGGGCGCGGCTTTGCCGCACGCGGCGCATACCTCTCAGCGGACGCGCACGAACGCGCACACGCTCTTGCCCTCTATGTGGTACTTGCCCTCATAGACGCCGAGATCGGCGTCGCCCGCCCTTTCGCCGTCTATGCGCAGTGACCACTTTCCGTCGGGAAGAGGCACGTCGGCGGGTTCGAGGGGGTCGTAAACGATATACAGCTCCTCGTCCGCACTGCGCAGAGTATACGCTATTATGTCGTAGCGGACGTCGCTGCGGAAGTCCGTCGCGTCCTCTATCTCCGCCCTGCCCGAAAGGCGCAGTACGGGGTGAGCCTTTCTGAACGCGATGAGCCCCTTATAGTAGTCGCGCATCGCCTCCGTGTCCGAACCGGGCACGAGCGCGTCCCAGTCTATGTTGTTTATCTCGTCGGGAGAGTTGTAACTGTTCTCCACGAATCCGCCGCTACCGTTCGGCTTGGAGCGCAGCAGCTCTTCGCCCGACTGGAAGAAGGGTATGCCGCGGCTGGTCATGACGATGCCCGCGCACATTCTGTTTATGCGCAGTTTGAGCTCGCGCGGGGCGTGTCCGCTCGTCATGGCGATCTTGTCCCAAAGGGTGTTGTTGTCGTGCGCGGAAACGTAGTTTATCACCCGTCCCGCGTCGTCGGGCACCCAGTTCATGTTGAAGTTGGGAGAGGTCGCGCCCATGGAAGAGAACTTGACCGCGTTGACGTTCTCATACGGCCGCCCGTTGACGTAGCCGCCGTCTCCGCCGTGGAATACCGAGCCTTTGACGCAGTCCCGCATGACGTCCGAAAACACCGCTATGCTTCCCGCCGCGCCCTCAGAGCGCGTTATGCCGCAACAGTTCCACTTGTTGCACTGTTTTTTGCCCGCAAGCAGCGTACTGCCGCCTACCCAGCCCTCGCCGTACAGCAGTATGTCGGGGTTTTCGGCATGAAGCGCGCGCTCTATCGCCTGCATGGTCTCGACGTCGTGCAGTCCCATGAGGTCGAAACGGAATCCGTCCGCGTGGTAGGTCCGCGCCCAGTGGAGCAACGAATCTATTATGAACTTGCGGCACATGGGACGCTCGCTCGCCGTTTCGTTGCCGCAACCGCTGCCGTTGGAGGGGTTGCCGCGATGATCGAAACGGTAGTAATAATACGGAACGGTGAGCGCGAGAGGCGCTTCGAAGTTGTATGTGTGATTGTAAACGACGTCGAACACCACGCCTATGCCGCTCGAATGGAGCGCGCACACCGCCTCGCGCAGATCGCGCACGCGAGAGTTACCGTCGCGCGGGTTGGTGCAGTATGCGCCCATGGGCATATTGAAGTGCTTGGGGTCGTATCCCCAGTTGAACGCGTTATAAGTCTCGTCGTAAAGCCGCGTTTCGTCCACGGTGGCGTACTGCGCCACGGGGAGCAGATGAACGTGCGTTATGCCGAGGTCGGCAAGGTAGTCGAGACCTATCGTCTCCCCCGAACCGTTGCGCAGACCGTGTTCGGCGAGCGCGAGAAAGCGCGTGCGGTTTATGGCGCGCGTCTTTCCCGAAAAGTCGCGTATATGCGTCTCCCATATTATAGCGTCGGTGTAAGACCTCAGCGGGTGCTTCTTTTTATATGCCTCGTGCTCCTCCGCCCAGCCGTAAGGCGTAAGGCGGGGAGAGGAAGTATCTACTATCATGCCGCGCCCCGCGTTCATGCCGCCGCTTATCGCGTACGGGTCGACGGTCTCCGCATCCTCCCTGCCGTTGTAAGAAAGAGTGTAGGTATAGTATTTTCCCGAAAGGTCGTCATCCAGCGTCGCCGTCCACACGCCGCGCTCTCCGCGCCGCATGACGCCGCCGTAATAGTTGCTTCCCGTCTCGCCGTCGCCGTAAATATTGAGCCTGACGCTCTGCGCGAACGGCGCCCACAGGCGGAACACCGTTTTGCCGCCCTCGATGCTCGCGCCCAGCTTGCCGTCGTAGGTGTAGCGCGCGGCGAACTCCGCCGTGTCGTAAATGCCCTTGGGCTGTGCGGGCACGCTTATTCCCGAACGCACGACAAAACAGGGCTGCTCGGGGTCGAGCTGCCTGCCTAACACGAGAGTTATCTCGTGACCGCCGTGAGGGTTGCAGTAAAAGTCCGTTATGGGGATCTCGACGCCGCCGCCGTACACTTTGAACTCGTCACGCGTCGCGCCCCATGCGCTGGGGACGATAATGACCACGCGGTTGTAATCTTCTATGAAAGCGCGCGTCCTTTTGTCCGAATAGCCAGAGTTTGCCGTCATCGCCGCCTTCGTCCTTATTTATCCGCAACCACGCTGAGTTTTACCTTGGCACTCACTTCGGGGTGAAGTTTGACCGTTATGGTGTATTCGCCCGTCTGCTTGATGGGACCGTCGAGAACGATCTTCTTCTTATCGACAGCCACTCCCGCCGCCGCGAGCGCGTCCGCTATCGCCTGCGACGACAGCGAGCCGAACAGTTTGCCGTTCGCGCCCATCTTAGCCGAAAGCTCCACTTTGGTCGCGCCGAGCCGCGCGGCAAGCTCCTTTGCCTCTTTGAGCGCGGTCGCCTTTTTATACATTTCGCTCGACTTCTGAGCTTCGAGCAGATTGATGTTCTGAGCGGTAGCGGGCTGCGCGAGTCCCTGACGGAACAGATAGTTGTTTGCGTATCCGTCCGAGACGTTTACCACGTCGCCCTTCTTTCCCGAACCTTTTACGTCTTTGAGTAGTATGACTTTCATATGCTTTTCTCCGTACCCGGTCGAAATCGTTAATTATTATAGCACAAACGCCGCCCACTGTCAAGGGCGACGCGCCGTTGCTCCCGCAAGTGCGGAGCAGCCGCGGTAAACGTCTGCGTACGTCCGCTCAAAGTCGCCCGTGTACCACGGATCGGCGACGTCTCCGCTCTCACCCGCTGCCGACAGCAGCTTTATCACCTTTTTGCCCCCGAACGCGCGCACCGCGTCCGCGTAATTCTCCTCGTCCATAACCACGACGAGATCCGCCTCGTCGTACTCGCGTTGCGTCATCAGCCGCGCGCTCCTGCGCTCGTACGGCACGCCGTGGGCCTCTAAGACCTTTCGCGCGGGGTAATATACGTTACAGCCGAGCGCGTCGGTATGCAGTGCGCGCGAAAGCACGGTAACGCCGCTGACGCCCCTGTCCGCAAGTATCTTCTTCATGACGAATTCCGCCATGGGCGAACGGCATATGTTGCCGTGACAGACGAATATTATCTCCATTTTCCTTACGATAAAACCGCTCCCGCTTTTTTCGGCAGACCGCGCGCCCGACGTCGTGATTTATGCGCCCGTTGCGCCTTTTTGCCGAAAATATCCCTGTTTATCTTATGCCGCACGGACGGTGATTTGCCGCTCTGCGTCCGTCAGATGTGCGCCGCGCCGTCCCACGGCACGACCTTTCCCTCCGCAAGGGTACGCGGCACGTCTATAAGACGCTGATTCGCCGATCCGCGGAAGCGAAGCGCTATGTCTTTGAGCGCATAGACGAACCGTCCGTCCACGAGAACGTCGGTAAGGCGAAGCATCTCCATGGTGTCCTCGCCGTACCCGCGCGAAAGCGGTTGCGTCCTGCCCGTAAGCTCCTCGAACGTAAAGCCCGAGTATATCCACACGTCCTTTGACGGCAGTTCCTTCTTTACCCGCCTGAGCAGTCCGAGCAGTTGCGGGCGGTTTTCCGGCTCGAACGGCTCGCCGCCGAGAAGAGTCAGCCCCTCGACGTAATCGGGCGCAAGCGCATCCAGTATGCCGTTCTCCGCACTTTCGTCGTACGGCTTGCCGAAATCGAAATCCCACGCTATCTCGTTGAAACAGCCCTTGCACGCGTGCCGACAGCCTGACACGAACAGCGAAACGCGCACACCGAGGCCGTTCGCTATGTCGCGGGTCTTTATCTCTGCTATGTTCATATATTCGATGCCGCCGTGCGGCGGACTCTCCCGTTCGTATTTTTAAGATACTGCCGCAGGGCGCGCCCTGCGGCAGTATCGCTTTACCGTTAAAGGTGAAGCACTCTTTCCTTTATCTCCTGCGTTCTTCCCTGGTTCCAGAACTGAGAACCGATGTATCCGCAGGTACGTCTTGCGACGTTCAGCTTGCTCTGATCGCGGTTTCCGCAGTTGGGGCATTCCCAGACGAGCTTGCCGCCGTCCTCGACGATCTGTATCTCGCCGTCGAAACCGCACTCCTGGCAGTAGTCCGACTTGGTGTTGAGCTCCGCATACATGATGTTGTCGTAAATGAACTTCATGACGCTGAGCACCGCCTCGATGTTGTTCTGCATGTTGGGCACTTCGACGTAGGATATCGCGCCGCCGGGAGAGAGCGCCTGGAACTTGCTCTCTATTTCCAGCTTCTTGAACGCGTCTATCTTCTCCGTTACGTGTATGTGATAGGAGTTGGTGATGTAGCTCTTGTCCGTAACTCCGGGGATTATGCCGAAACGCTTCTGCAAGCACTTTGCGAACTTGTACGTCGTGGATTCGAGGGGCGTACCGTAAAGCGAATAGTCGATATTCTCCTCCTTCTTCCACTTCGCGCAGGCGTCGTTGAGGCGCTGCATGATCTCAAGACCCAGCTTCTCGCCCTCCGGTTCGGTGAGCTTTCTGCCGATCAGCTCGTACACGCACTCCCACAGTCCCGCATAGCCGAGGGATATGGTGGAGTAGCCGCCGTGAAGGAGCTTGTCTATCTTCTCGCCCTTTTTGAGCCTTGCGAGCGCGCCGTGTTGCCAAAGTATGGGTGCGGCGTCGGAAAGCGTTCCTTCGAGACGCTTGTGACGCGCCTGCAATGCGCGGTGGCAAAGTTCCAGCCTCTCGTCGAGTATGCGGTTGAACCCCTCCATGTTGTTGGGACCCGCACTGCACGCCACGTCCACGAGGTTTATGGTGACGACGCCCTGATTGAAACGTCCGTAATACTTGGGTTTGCCGTTTTCGTCCACGTAAGGAGTGAGGAAGGAGCGGCAGCCCATGCAGGTGTAGCACTGACCGTTTCCGTTCTTGTCCACCTTGTTTTTGAGCATGACCTTTTCGCTGATGTAGTCGGGGACCATGCGCCTTGCCGTGCACTTCGCGGCGAGCTTGGTGAGGTAGTAGTACGGGCTGTCCTCGTGGATGTTGCTCTCTTCGAGAACGTATATCAGTTTGGGGAAAGCAGGAGTGATGTATACGCCCACTTCGTTCTTGACGCCCTCGTAACGCTGGCGCAACATCTCCTCTATGACGAGCGCGAGGTCCTTTCTCTCCGCGCGCCCGCGCGCCTCGCCGAGGTACATGAATATGGTCACGAACGGCGCCTGTCCGTTGGTCGTGAGCAGGGTGACGAGCTGATACTGTATCGTCTGTATGCCCTTCTTGATCTCCTCTTTAAGACGCTTTTCGACTATCTTCGCCTTTATTTCCGCACCGGGATCCGCGCCCGCAAGCTCGAATTCCGCGTCCACGTCGCGGGAGATCTTCTCGCGCGAGACCTGAACGAAGGGAGTGAGGTGCGTCAGGCTTATGGACTGTCCGCCGTACTGGTTGGACGCCACCTGCGCTATGATCTGCGTCGCTATGTTGCACGCCGTCGAAAAGCTGTGCGGACGCTCTATCATCGTGCCGCTAATGACGGTGCCGTTTTGAAGCATGTCTTCAAGATTGACCAGATCGCAGTTGTGCATATGCTGCGCGAAGTAATCCGCGTCGTGGAAGTGGATGAGTCCCTCTTCGTGCGCCTGTACGATGTCGGGCGCAAGGAAAAGCCTCTTGGTAAGGTCCTTGCTGACCTCGCCCGCCATGTAGTCGCGCTGCACGGAGTTGACCGCAGGGTTCTTGTTGCTGTTCTCCTGCTTGATCTCCTCGTTATTGCTCTCTATGAGCGTGAGTATGGACTTATCCGTCGTGTTCGCACGGCGCGCGAGATTGCGCTGATGACGGTACCTGATGTACCGCTTAGCCACTTCATAAGCGCCCAGCTTCATTATGCTCGTCTCGACGAAATCCTGCACTTCCTCGACGTTGACCGCCCTGTTCATTTTAAGGCAGTCCTTTTCGACGGTCAGCGCAAGAGTATCGATCCAGTCGTCCGAAAGCTCGGGCTTGCCCGCCCTGTTCGCCTTCTTTATCGCGTTAGCGATCTTCTGTCTGTCGAACTCGACTTCCGAACCGTCTCTCTTGATGATCTTCATGATCCTTCTCTCCCCTGTTTTTTACTTGAAAACAATATATTGTAATAACTATATCATGCGCACCACAATATATTGTGTCTGCGTGTACATATACTATACGCCCGCAGAGCCAAAAAGTCAATAGCTTTGCGTAAAAAATTCACATAATTTTTTGCGCCGCGCCGCGTCATTTTGCTTGACAAACATTAAAACGCTTTTTCGGGCAAAGGAGCGCGGCAAACGGCTGTGCTACGACCCGACGCGCGGACGCGGGGGCGGCAACGTGCAAAGAGAAGTAAACGAGCGCGAACGCGGGGGCAAAAAGGCGCGGACGCGGCAATACGCCCGCACGAAAAAAAGGCGACGCTCGCCCGCATATCATAAAC
>ERZ1090881.985-NODE-994-length-12653-cov-5.497619_pt1 | contig 12653 bp, 15 predicted proteins | sample MGYA00478470_ERZ1090881 | MGnify/ENA primary metagenome ERZ1090881 (study PRJEB33644, sample SAMEA5815736) | chicken gut metagenome | biome: Chicken; feature: Gastrointestinal Tract; material: Caecum | place: Ireland | collected 2019-01-01 | study: A study of the...
AAGCGCGTGCGGAAAGCTTTCCGCACGCGCTTTATATTTACTTTAATGCCGCAAGCGATTTGATATTTACTTTATATCTAAGCCGCCGTGCACTCGCCGCTCTATCTCGGCACGACTATGCCCTTATCCTGAGGAGGAGAAATGAAGTAGAACTCGCACGCCGTGCGCGTCACTTCGGGCAGGTACATGCGGAAGTTCGGCACGTTGACTTCCGAAAACTTATACGTGAACGTATAGCTGCGGGATACGGGAAAGAGCGCGACGAGTGGAAAGTTGTTCTCGTAACACTCGTTGTACATCCCCTTTATCTCCATTTCGAGCAGCCGCCCGTCCTCGCCCAGCTTAAACGAAAAACCCGACGACAGCTTCCACGCTCCTCCCTCGCGGGAAAGCACCTCATAGCCCGAAAAGAAGTTGCCGAGAAGGTTTTCCGAGCTTAAAAAGACGTAACCGCGCGAGTGACCGCGTATTTTTTTATAGAGATACGGGTTATACTCCTTTCCGTTGCCCTCGAACAGCTCCGCTTCGTTCCCGCGCAGATAAAGGCTCGCGTCCGCCCATTCCACCTTTTCCCCGCCGCCCGTTATGGCGGTATAGAGGTATCTGACGCCCTCTTCGGGAGAGTAATAGGTTATCCGCTCCGCCGCTTTCGCGTTTCTCCGCGTATAGAACCAGGTGACGGCGAAAATGACTATCGCCGATACCATGGCGACGCATATCACCGCTTCGCACACGATATAAAGCCAGTCGTACTGCGCAAATACCACTTGTATGACCACTATCGCCGCTATGACCGCCGCGCATACCGCCATACTTAACGGATACTTGAACCGCATGGCAAACTCGTTGCGCTGCGACTTCGTTATCTTCGCGTTGCGTATCGAGTCGAACGCATCCTTAAACGCCTTGCGCGCGCCTTCCAGCTCCTTTTCAGCCTGTTCGTACGCGTTCATTATTCCGAAAGCACCTTCCTTACGAGTTCTCCCGCGATCTTGGGATTGGTCTTACCCTTGGTAGCTTTCATGAGCTGTCCGACAAAGAAGGACAGCACTTTTTCGTTTCCCTTGCGGAAATCGGCGGCGGGTCCGGGATTGGCGGCGATTATGTCGCGCACCAGCTTCTCTATCTCGCCCGCGTCGTTGTTCTGTTTGAGTCCCAGCTCGCTCACGGCGGCGGACGGCGTCATCGCCGTCATCCAGATCTTGTCGAGAATGTCGCGGGAGGACACGAGGTTTATGTCGCCCTTTTCCACGAGCGCGATGAGCTCTGCGAGCTGCACGCCGCTTATGCCGATTACGACTCCGTCCTCGCCCGCCGTCTTGCCCTTGCGCATGATCTCGCTCATAATGTAGTTTGCCGCCTTTTTGGCGTTCGCGCCCGCGCCCACCGCGCCGTCAAACAGATCGGCTATGGCGGGATCGCCCGTGATAAGACGCGCGTCGTATTCGGCAAGTCCGAGTTCGGACATATAGCGGCGGCGTCTGTCGGACGCAAGCTCGGGAAGGCTCGCGCGGATGCGCTCCACGTCCTCGTCGCCGAGCACGACGGGCATAAGGTCGGGTTCGGGGAAATACCTGTAATCCTGCGCGTCCTCTTTACTGCGCATTCCGTACCCCTCGCCCGTCGCGTCGTCGAAACGGCGCGTTTCCTGCACCACTTTTTCTCCGCGTTCGAGCAGTTCCGTCTGACGGCGTATCTCCGCCTCTATCGCGCGGCGCACACTACGGAAGGAGTTGAGGTTCTTGGTCTCCGTACGCGTTCCGAGAGGCTCTCCCGGACGACTGAGCGACAGGTTGACGTCCGCTCGTATCGATCCCTCCTGCATACGGCAGTCGGAAACGCCCGCATAGCGGAATATCGCGGAAAGCTCTTCGAGGAACGCAACCGCCTCGTCCGCGCTGTGCATGTCCGGTTCGGTGACGCACTCCATAAGAGGCACGCCGCAACGGTTATAGTCCACGGCGGTCGTTCCCGCGCCGTGCACGAGCTTGCCCGCGTCCTCTTCGAGGTGTATGCGGTTGAGCCGCACCGTCTTTTCCTCGCCGTTCACGTTTATCTTCACCTCGCCGCCCACGCAGAGCGGAAGGTCATACTGGCTTGTCTGCCACGCCTTGGGTAGATCGGGATAGAAATAGTTCTTTCTGTCCCACTTGCTGTATCGGCTGATGCGGCAACCTATCGCACAGCCCGCTTTGACGGTGTATTCCACCGCCTTGCGGTTTATTACGGGAAGCACTCCCGGATGTCCCGAACATATGGGACAGGTGTTGGTATTCGGCTCGCTGCCGAACGCATTGCGGCAGGAACAGAACAGCTTGGTCTCGGTTTTGAGTTCGCAGTGGACTTCAAGTCCTATCGTGGGTATGAATCCGCTCATTTCGCCGCCCCCTTCTCGTATATCTCCGCAAGCGACAGCAGCGTTTCCTCGCAGTACTGCCGCCCTATGAGTTGCATTCCTATCGGCAAGCCGTCGGAGTCCTCTCCGCACTTAACGGAAAGCGCGGGCAGTCCCGCTATGTTGACGGGTACGGTGAACACGTCGCCGAGGTATGCCGCCGCGGGATCTTCCGCGTTGCTGCCCGACTTATACGCCGTCGTGGGCGCGGTCGGACATATGAGCGCGTCGCAGTCGGACAGAGCCGCCTCGAAATCGCGCTTTATGAGCGTACGCGCCTTGCTCGCGCGAAGGTAGAACGCGTCGTAATATCCCGACGAGAGCACGAAGTTGCCCAGCATCATGCGGCGCTTGACTTCCGCGCCGAAGAACTGTGTGCGCGACTTGTAATACACGTCGTCTATCGTCTTGCAACCTTCCGCACGTCTGCCGTACTTGACGCCGTCGTAACGGGAGAGGTTGCTGGACGCTTCCGCGCTCGAAATGATGTAGTAGCACGCGAGCGCCATGTCGAAACTGCCTATGCTCGTTTCCACTATCTCCGCGCCGCCGTCTTCATAGAACTTTATCGCCTTTTCCACAGCCTCGCGCACCTTTCCGCCGAGAGCGTCGGGGAAAAACTCTTTGGCTATGCCTATGCGCCTGCCTTTGAGCGACGTTATGTGCTCGCCCATATCGAGGTCGCCCGCGTATGACGTGGAGTCGCCCGCGTCGTGACCCTTTATGACGTTATACACCCGTCGGCAGTCGTCCGCCGTGCGCGCTATCGGCCCTATCTGATCGAGAGAGGAGGCGAACGCCACGAGTCCGTTACGCGATACCGCCGAATACGTCGGTTTGAGACCGGTCACTCCGTTGAACGACGCGGGCTGACGGATGGATCCGCCCGTGTCCGAGCCGAGCGCCGCGAACGCCTGTCCGGACGCTACCGCGCACGCGCTTCCGCCGCTGCTACCGCCCGCGACGCGTTCGGGATCGATTGCGTTCCTGACGCGATAAAACGCCGAGTATTCGCTGCCCGAACCCATTGCGAACTCGTCCATATTGGTCTTGCCCACTATGACCGCGCCCGCCTCTTTGAGCTTTTTGACGACGAATGCGTCGTAGGGCGGAACGTAGTTTTCGAGGAAACGGGAGGCGCATGTCGTACGCACGCCCTCCGTGCAGATGTTGTCCTTTACCGCGACAGGCACGCCGAGCAGGGGCGCGCGCCTGCCCTCCGCTCTCGCTTTATCCGCGCGTTCTGCGGCGGCCATCGCCTCTTTTTCGCACACGGTGACGTATGCGCCGAGATCCTCGCACTCCTTTATGCGATCGAGCGTCGCACGGGTGGCTTCCGCGGAGGACAGCTCGCCCGCGTCCATGGCGTCCATAAGCTGTTTTATGGTAAGTTTCGTAACGTCCATCACTCCACCACCCTCGGTACTATATACGAATTTTCATCGCGTTCGGGCGCGCAGGAGAGCAGCTTTTCCCTGTCGAAAGGCTTGCCCGCCACGTCCTCGCGGAATACGTTCACCGCATCCAGAATGTGCGCCGTCGCGGGGACGGAGGACGCGTCGAATCCGTTAAGCGTGTCTACCCAGCCGAGTACGGACGCAAAGTGCTTTTCCATTGCCTTTTCCTCTTCGTCCGTAAGCTCTATGCGGCTGAGCTTTGCCGTGTGTTCTATTATCTCTCTGTTTATTTCCATATGCCGCTCCCGTTACCGTCACCTGCGCACGGGAGTGCCGCGCGATGCGAGGTAATCTTTCAGATCTCTTATGTCAAGCTCGCGGAAGTGGAACAGCGACGCCGCAAGCGCCGCGCTCGCACCCGCCTCGAATGCCTCCGCGAAATGTTCTTTCTTTCCCGCTCCGCCCGAAGCGATGACGGGTATATGCACCTCTTTCGTGACTGCACGGAGCAGATCGAGGTCGAACCCCGCCTTGGTGCCGTCCGCGTCCATGCTCGTAAGCAGCAGTTCGCCCGCGCCCAGCTTTTCGCCGCGCACGCACCACTCTACGGCGTCTATGCCCTCGTCGTGCCGTCCGCCCGCCGTGTACACCGTCCAGCCGCCGTCCGGTCTGCGCTTGGCGTCCACCGCAAGCACCACGCACTGACTGCCGAACAGCTCCGCGCCCTCGCTTATAAGCTCGGGACGCTTTACCGCCGCGCTGTTTACGCCCACTTTGTCCGCACCCGCGCGAAGAATGCCGCGCATGTCGTCGACGCTGCGCACACCTCCGCCCACGGTGAAGGGTATGAACAGCTTTTCCGCGACTCTGCTGACCATGTCCGCCACGGTGTTTTCGCCGCGATAAGTCGCCGTTATGTCGAGAAACACTATCTCGTCCGCGCCCTCGCGCTCGTACTGCACGGCGTTCATGGCCGCGTCGCCCGCATCCACGAGGTCTACGAAATTGACTCCCTTCACCACGCGCCCGTCCTTTACGTCCAGACACGGTATTATCCTTACAGACGTCATACGCTCCTCCCGCCTACACTCCGATGAAATTTTTCAGAAGCGCGAGCCCGCGCTCCCCGCTCTTTTCGGGATGGAACTGCACGCCGAACACGTTGTCGCGCTCGGCAGCCGCCGTGAACGTCTCTCCGTAGGACGCGACGGCAGCCTCGTCCTCCTTTCTTGCCGCGTGCACGCAGTAGCTGTGTACGAAATAGAAAAATTCGCCGCTTTTTATCCCCGCCATAAGTCTTCCGCCGCGCACTTCCACGCTCGTCCACGCTATGTGCGGAAGAGGCAGACTGCCGCTGTTGATGCGGCGCACCTCGCCGGGCAGAAGTCCCAGCCCGTCGTGCATGCCGAATTCCTCCGAACGGTCGAACAGCATTTGCAACCCAAGGCATATGCCGAGAACGGGCGTTCCCGCCCCTGCCGCGCTCTTTATCGCCTCGTCGAGAGAGAGCGAACGCAGCTTTTCCATGCACACGCCGAACGCGCCGACGCCGGGGAGTATGAGCTTGTCCGCGCGGGCCACCTTGTCCGCGTCGCCCGTCACCTCGCTCTTTACTCCGAGAAAGGCGAGCGCGTTGCATACGCTTTTAAGATTGCCCGCTCCGTAATCTATCACAGTTATCATTGCGGATTTATTATATAATAAATCCGACCCAAAGGTCAAGCCAAATATTTGCATATCGCCGTCGAATGTGCTATTATTTACTTACATGAGCGGCGGGCGCGCCCGCCGCGGGAGGACGCACAATGACCGAAAGGGATATAATGCGGCTGTTTGAAAAGTACGACGGCGAAGTGAGTATGTCCGACTTTACGCCCGACGAGCTTGCGGAGCTTATCGCGGCGGACGGCGAAGAGGATCTTCCCGTCAGCTTCAAGGAAAAATACTTCTCGAAGTACGACGACGTTAAAGTGAACAACTCCAAAAAATTATCCAGACTGGATTGGTGAAACAGTGGAAAATACCGAAAAGACAGAAAACGCCGCTATCGGCGAAAACAGACTTCCGCGCATAACGGCGACGTTCGAACGCGACGAGCAGACGAAAAGACAGACGGAGGAGTGGAAAAAACTCATTCTCACCGTCCCCGTTTTTACGCCCAAAACGATAGCATACTGTATCGTCGGCGTGATAGCGCTCGCGCTTGCCGTCGTGTTTTTCGTGCTTACGTCGGACGAAAACACGCACTTCGGCACTGCCGCCGTGATATGCTCGGTCATCGCCGCTCTCGGCATCGCGTCGGGCGTAACGGATGCGGTCATATCATCCAAAAAGCGCAAGAAAGCCATTCCCCGCCTCACCGAACATCTCGGAAAGATGTATGACGGACTGTCCTCGCCCTGCCCGTTCGTCGCGGAGTTCGACGACGACGTCGTGCGGGTCGCCGTGGGAGAGGGCGCGGAAGTAAGGCGCGCCGACGTTCCCCTCTCCGACTGCTCGGCGGTGGAGTTCGACGGCATGGTTATGTTCGACCTCGGACGGTTTTTCGGCATATGCCTGACGTTCGACGAAATCGGCGACGACATGGGCGAGCTGCGCGATCTGCTTTCCCGAAACGGCGAGTCCTATCGCTACCTCGAAAGCGACGGCAGCGGCATGCGGCTGTGGGAGAGATGATCGCGCTTCGATTCGGAACAAGCGCATAAAAAATCCGCTCATTAAGCGGAACGACGCGCTCATTAAGCGGAACGAATTCGTAAAAAGCGAAAATGTCCCATGCGCGTTGCGGCAAAAAAGCCGAGTGAGCGAAAAAGCGACATATGTGCATAAAACGCGCCCGCGCTTTTAACCTAAGCGCGGGCGCGTTTTGTTTTACTTGTTTTAACCGGCTTTACGGAGCGGCGGGCGCCCTTTCGTCGGCGTTTGCCGCGCTTCGGAGTCTGACGGCGTGTGGCGGTTACTTGCGCTCTTTATGCCGCCGCGACTGCCGCCGCAAGCCTCACTGCCCCTCTTTCGGCGCGGTCATCTGCCGCTTATACCTTAAAAATCCGTCGAGGTTATCCGATTCGCTAATCGTTATACCGTCTGCGGAGAGGTAGCCGAGAAGCTCGGAAACGAATATCACGCCCGCGGTTATCAGTCCGCAGCGCATATCGGGAAGTACGGGAAACTCCGCCTTTATCCTGCCCGTATCCCCCTTGCAGGCAAGCACTCGCCCGCAGAGATCGGATACGTCGGATGAAGTGAGCCGCGTACCGTTCACCTTCTCGCCGTCATACGCTTGCAGTCCCAGTTTCATCGCCGCGAGGGATGTGAGCGTTCCGCCCACGCCCATGAGCTCGGAGCGGAGAGATACGTCACCGAAACGCGCAATGCCGCGCGCCGCGTATGCCCGAAGCAGTTCGGGATCGCCGCCCGACTGTTCGGTAAGCCGCACCATTCCGAGAGGAAGAGAGCGGACGTATACCAGCTTACTGCCGTCGCCGCTTACTATCTCTACGGACGCGCCGCCTATGTCCACTACCGTGGCGTCACCCGTCGCGCTCGCGCCGAGAAGGGCTATCTCCGCCTCCTCGCTTCCGCTTATGACCTCCACGGACACGCCGCACTCGCTCTCTACCGCGCGCAGAAATTCCGCTCTGTTCTCCGCCGCGCGCACCGCTTCCGTCGCAAAGACGTATATCTTATCCGCACCGCGCGCCTGACGGACGTAATCCTTGACTACCGCGATGGTCCGCTCGATGGCGGCCTTGCAAAGCCTGCCCGTCGCACTCAGACCCTCGCCGAGTTTGGTCATGATCGTCTGTTTTTTGCCGTCCAGCAGCATTCTTACACTGCCGCTGCCCACGTCTATAACAGCTGTACTCAAATAATGTCTCCCCCGTTACGACGGATCGTATACCGTTTCGCCGTCATATACATAACCGAGGTATTCGCGCGCGTACCGCTCGAAAAACTCCTCGTTATCTCTGATGTATTCGTACAGATCTTCCTTGGTCTCTATCATTTCCTGAAGTTCCGCGCTACGCCGTTCCAGTTCCGCTTTTCTCGACGACAGCCCGACTATGGAAACTATATTGCATATGAGCGCGATCACCGCGATTATGAGCAGTGCCACACCCGTGACCGTGCATATGACGGCTATCTTCTTTTGTTTTTCCGTCATGGCGGGCTTGTTCTTTGCGGCTATGGCTGTTTTTCCGTTTCTCACTTCGGTGCTCCTCCCTTTCGCGCAACCTGCGTTCCGCGAATATAAGTGCCACGGCTTTGCTATCGCGCAAAACCGTTGCTTTGCGAATATCATGATTATACAATATCGGGCGCGGCTTTGTCAAGTCGTTTTTGCCCGCGCGTTTTTTGTCATATCCTCGCGGCGGATCGCATAAAGTGGAGTGTGGAAAAGAAGAAGCACAGCCTTACCGTCGAGTCGCGCTCGCGGACGCTCGTTACGGGCGTGGAAAAAGTCATTGACTCGTCGCCTTCCGTCATCAACATGACGACTTCGGAGGGCGCTCTCACCGTTAAGGGCGAGGGTCTGCGCATAAACGCGTTCTCCGTAGAAAGCGGTGAACTCACGTTTGAGGGCAGAGTGGACCGCATAGACTACCACGCGGGCAAAAAACCGCTTCTCGGGAGGATATTCAAATGACGGTTGCCGTTCAGATAATACTGTTTTTTGCCCTTGCGGCGGAGGGCGCGCTCACGAGGCTCGCCTACCGACTGCTCGAAAAAGCGCGCGCGAAGATAAAGAGCAAAGCGCTTTCGATAGCGACGGACGTTCTCACCGCGCTTGCCGGCGCGGGCGTGATGTTTCTTACCTGTTTCCTGCTCGCGGGGACCGTGCGCGTGTTTTACGCCGTGTTCTTCCTCGGCGGAGCGGTCATCATGCACTTTCTGCTCCCCGCAAAAGGACGCGAAAAAGCATAAAAAACGCGCCCGCCTGTTGACATGGCGGCAAGAGTGTGTTAAACTGTACGCATGAGAAAGTATACCGCAATCGTGATCGCGTGCATGATAGTCGGCACCCTGCTTTTCGCAGCCGGCGTCGTTCTGCTCGCGCTGTTTCCCGAAAGCATCCCCGCCCGCGCCTGCGGGATAATCGCGCTCGTTCTCGGCAGCGTGACGGCGGTGCTCGGGTACGTCGTCAGCGAGCTCTGCATACCGCGCGCTCCCTCCGACAAGTTCAGGACGCCGCACGGCAAAGCCCTGCTCACCCTGCTGATATCCGGCGGATTCATGCTTGTTTGCGCACTGCTCTGCTTTATAGCATTCCCGGAAGAGACGAGAAGAATGTATCTTATCGTAGGCATCATTCTTGCCTCTCTCGGCGTCGCCGCCATAGCTGCAGGCATAGCGGTATACGCCGTCGGACAGAAAAAGCGCGCACGGCGCGATAAGTCGGATAAACGCGACAAAAAGTAACGCGCCCTCCCCGCCGCCCGACAGCGTTTGCACCGATCTGCGTTCCGCCATACCGCGGGCGTAATTCGGAAGGTCGCTTTTTAAGCGTAGATCGATCCTCGTAAAAAGCGAGAAACCGACGGCGCGGACTTATCATCGGCGAACTGCCGTAAAAAGTCGACGCAAATAAAAAACCGATATCCCCGTACGAATAAGTTTCCGTTTCGGGCGCGTACTCAGGGGCAAGACAAATAAAAAACCGAATATCCCCGTATGCTCATATATGCATACGGGGATATTTATGTCGCTTTTATATTCGCCGCGTCCCGCCCGCTTTTCGTATTATGTGCGCCGCGAGAAGGCCCTCGGCTGGCTACTATATCGTGGCATTACCTCGTGCGTTTTGCGCTACTCGCCTTAAAAGCGATACGCATACGGGCGTAAAAAGCAGCCGCGCGGCTATGTCCGAAAAACGAAAGCGAGCGGCGCTCGAGAAGAGATATCAGAGCTCGCGTATCCTCTGCGCTATGAACGCCTTTTCGGGACCTTTTATCTTATCCGAAAACGCAAGTATCTGCGCGGACAGCTTTTTGGGGAAAGAGGGCTTTGCGGGGTTCTTGCGCACGAGTTCGACTATCAGTCTGTCCACGACCGCCGCCATGAACGGACCGAAATTGCCGCTCGCGTTCTTCATTGCACAGCGCATTATGTCGTCTCCCTCCTCCGACTTGCCCGAAAGAAGCACCTGCGCCGCATACGCCGCCGTTTCCGCTCTGCTCATTGCGGTAGGACTGCGGCGGTATATCCCCGCGCGGATGACCGCGCTGTCCGTTATCGCCTTTATCAGGCGTTGCTGAGACTTTGCGGCAATGACGCGCTCCGTTCCGTCCGTTATCACGGCGGCAAGCGCGGGACTCTTCGCCGCCTCGCCGTCCAGAGTCGTTAGAAAGTACTCCCACGCAAGCAGTGCGGACGAAACGTCGAAAGCGGCAAGTCCGCTCATCGCGGACAAAAACTCCTTTTCGTCCTCAGGCAGACGGCAACGCGCCGCCTCCGCGAACAACGTCAGAAACTTCTGTTCCTTTGCAGTCATATTCAGCTCCGTTTCCCCTTTCCTCTGTTATTATTATACGGGCGGTGCGTATCGTCCGCTCCGCCCGCATATCGTTTCATCAGTTTTTTTCCGCGAAACTTCCCAGCCCCACGAGGAACTGCGCGGTCTCTTCCGGAGTCTTGAACACGGCTATGTTGCCGAGTATGCGCTCGCATACGGAGCCGAACTCCTCCTTGATGTAAATGCCCGCGTCCACCTTGCTCATTTCCGCGCCGTTGTCGCGCACTATCTCGTCGTAAAGGAGCGAGTAGTCCTTCATGTCGCCCGGGAGAGGCTTTTTCTCCACGAGGCACTCGGACAGACGAGTCATCTCGCCGTCCACCCTGCCGGGAAGGACGAACAGTCCCTGCGCTTCGAGCAGACCGTTAGGCTCTTTTTTGAGCGCGGACAGCTCGGGATGAGTGTGGAACACGCCGTCGGGATACTTCGCACTGCGTATGTTGGAGCGCAGAGTTATATCCAGACAGTACCTGCCGTTGCTTATCTTGCGCATGGTCATGGAAACGGCGTTATGCTTGCCGTCGCCGTCCTCCGCCACTATCCCGCGGGACGGATCGGAGTACTTCTCCCAGCCGCGGCGTATTTCCGACGCTATCTCGCGCATGACCTTGCGGGACTGCGAGGTGACGCGTATTACGGAGTCGTACCAGTCGAGCACTTCCACTTCCGCGAGCGGGTATTCGGGGTAGGTCAGGCGCAGTTTTGCCTTTGCCTTTGTTATGGGGAGCATCTCCTCGCCGCCCTGAAAGTGCATGTGGGAGAGCACGCTGCCGCCCGCGCCGGGAAGCGCGGCGTTGCAACCGATGAAGAAATTGGGGAACATGTCCGCAAAATCCATCAGCTCGACCACCGTTTCGTCGTTTACGCTCATCGGCTCGTGATCGAGAGTCACGGCTATTCCGTGCTTGCCGAGGTAGCCGTAGGGCGAGAACTGCCAGAACCACTCCTTACCGCCGAGAGTGAGCCGAACGGTGCGCAGAGCGCATTTTCCCGTTCCCGCCCAGCCTTCGTTTTCGCGGCATATGGAGCATTCGGGATAGCCGCCTTCGGGGGTATTCCCTTTCTTCGCCTCTTCCGCGGAGGCATATTCGGGGCGCGCCTTGTTTATCGTTATTTCCAGACCGAGGCGGGTATAGCCCGACTTAAAGCGTATGTTGCGTTCGAGAGCGCTCTTTTTGACATAACCGTTTCTGACGGAGTAGTCATACAGAAAGTCCATTGCCTTTTTTCCGCCGAGAGAATCGAAAATGTCGTTTATCTCGCTGGGCAGAACGGAGAGAACGCCCATTATCTCGTCGGCTTTCTTCTCCGCATCCGTCGCGGCGATAAGTCCGAGTCCGCTCGCAACGTCCGTAAGCGCGCCTATAAGTTCGTCCGGCCTGTCAAGACCGTCCACTTTTTCGTAGTCTATCTCCTGCGGGGCATAGCTGTCTATGCCTATTATGTTGCATATCGCGCGGCGCGTCCAGTCGAGGTCGTACTCGTCAAGAAGCAGGCAGTTTTCCGCATAGTATATAAGCTCGTCGATGGCAAGATATACGCCGAGCAGCTCGTCCTTGCCCTCGCCCTTTGCGCGCACCTCCAAGCCGTCGTCCGTAACGACTTCTTCGAACGCGGCGTTGGACGAGTTACCGAACCCGCTCGCGCGGACGTAATCGGAGAGGAACGACCGTGCCTTTGCCGACGTCGCTCCGCCTGCGGACGTGTACATGTCGTTTACGTCGCTCGGACGAAGAGATACCGCTTCGAGCAGACGTTTTGCGACGCGCGCCTCGTCGGACGCGCTTATAAGTCCCTCGCCCGCCGCAACCGCCGCGACTGCCGCCGCAAGCGCGACGGGATCTCCGTTTTCCGCCTTTACCCTGTCGGGCGTTCCGCAGGAATAGGTCTGCGCTCCGATGATCCCGAGCGCGGTGTTTCTTGCATATACGACGTCCAGCTCGTCGAGCATGAGCTTTTCGACGGCGCAGATGAGCAGCTCGTCAAGAGCAGTGTTGATGTTCATTGTATTCTCCTTTCCCGCAGGCGAATACCCCGCCACGGGCGCGCACATAATATCCGTATGAAACGCAAACGTACGAAAAGCAGCAATTCTCCCGTCCTTCCCCGCGATCCCACGCGCAAGGTCAATTACACGGGAGAAACGGACGACGACAGGAAATTCGACTGAAAAAAGGCGCACAAACCCGCCGCCCGTAATGCACCCTGTTCGCGGGCGCAGGCGGTCAAGGCAAGCGGCGGTGTCGCTCCGTGGCGCGCTATTCTTAACAGGCGCTCCGTTCGCACGTCGCTTTACCTGTCAATTTTACCATTATACTACCCTTTTGTCAAGGCATTAGCGGCAGAC
>ERZ1090881.989-NODE-998-length-12615-cov-15.294666_pt1 | contig 12615 bp, 9 predicted proteins | sample MGYA00478470_ERZ1090881 | MGnify/ENA primary metagenome ERZ1090881 (study PRJEB33644, sample SAMEA5815736) | chicken gut metagenome | biome: Chicken; feature: Gastrointestinal Tract; material: Caecum | place: Ireland | collected 2019-01-01 | study: A study of the...
TTCGCCTTTTTTCGGGGGCCCCTTCCTTCCGCGTTAGCGCGCTTGTGTCGAGACCAAGAGGCGGATCGTGCCCTCGCCTTATCGAAAAAATACCGCAGAGCCAAATGCTCTGCGGTATTTTTTGGTTGAGGTGACGGGACTTGCGCCTTTGGCGGCGCGCCCCGGTGCACAGCCCACCGGGCTGGTGCAGTTTGCTTTCCCGCTTTCTGCACCCAAACTCCGTCGCGCAAACCGCTCGCTCCCGCTCGCGCCTCCACCCTCAAGTCCCGTCAATTGCTGCTTAAACCACAAAAAAATACCGCCGTAACAATCGGCGGTATTTTTTGGTTGAGGTGACGGGACTTGAACCCACGACCTCTTGGTCCCTAACCAAGCGCGCTACCAAACTGCGCTACACCTCAGTGTCTCTTGCGAAACAGCATATTCTATTATATCGAATCTATAAAAAGTGTCAAGCGATTTTTTGTCTGTATCTGAAAAATTTTCAGACGGAACGTATTTTTTCCAAATCCTTAGCCGCCCCGCAACGATCGCTGCGGGACAGTAAAAATTATCGGAAGCAAAGTGACCGCACATATCAACCCAAAAAGCGCACGGTTTCATCAAACGCGGGATTATCCCCGTAACTTTTTGAATGCGTCGGGATTGTTCGCAAAAATCGCACCCACGGTCGCACAGGTTTCCACGCTTTGACAATCCCCACAGGTTGTAACCCCTTTTTTGATTGCACATTGACGAATCCCGCACAACCGATCGCAAAATACCGTCTTTGCCCCATTCATCCGGCATCCTTCGCAATTGATATGCTCCGGAAGGATCGGCGCATGATTTAACTCCGCCCATACCTTTGCCGTTCTCTCACGCAATGCCTGATCGTCTTTGACCGTTGCAAGATAGGCATCGCAGCTTTCACAGTCCAGCCCGCAATATCCGATCATGTCCTTCATTCATTCTACCTCCAATTGTTTCTTTCCGCAATAGTATCCCAATTATATCATAAAAGTCGGTTGAGATCAATGCTTCATCCCCTTCCAAAAGACAGAAAAACGCGCCCCGAAAGCATCTGCTTTCGGGGCGCGCAATTGCTTCCAAAAAAACTTCGAGGCGGACCTGTAAGCCGGGTTCTGTCGAGCGCGGTCATTTATCTAGGCGTATCGTCGCCGATACGCTCAAGCGGTGTTCACGGCGGTATTCGGGCGGGCAACCCATATGAATACCGCCCAACCTTGCATCGGACGGGGTTTACATGGCACGGGGCGTTACCGTCCCGTCGGTGAGCTCTTACCTCGCCTTTCCATCCTTACCGCGCCCAAAAGGCACTGCGGTCTATTTCTGTTGCACTTTCCTTGAAGTCGCCTTCACCTGACGTTATCAGGCGTCCTGCCCTGCGATGCCCGGACTTTCCTCGTCGTACTCTGGGTACGCCGCGGCCGCGCAGTCCGCTCGAAGCGAAAGATATTATAGCACAATTTTCAAAAAAAATCTTGTTTTTTTCGCGAGATATGATAGAATAATAGTAGAACTTTTTTAAGTGAGGATGAGTTATGAAGAAAACCAAGATCGTCTGCACCTTAGGACCCGCTTCCGAGACGGAGGAGGTCATCTCCGCGATGGCGGACGCGGGTATGAACGTCGCCCGCATCAACTTCTCGCACGGCACGCACGAAGAGCACGCACAAAAGATCGCCGTCATCAAAAAAGTGCGCGCCGAAAAGAACATTCCACTCCCCATTCTGCTGGACACCAAGGGACCGGAGTTCCGCATCAAGACCTTTAAGGACGGCAAGGTCTTCTTAAAAGAGGGCGACCCCTTCACCTTCACCACTGAGGACATCGTGGGCGACGAGACGCGCGTTGCCGTCTCCTACCAGGGCATCTGCGCCGACATGAACCCGGGCGACAAGATCCTCTTAAATAACGGGCTGATGGTGTTTGAAGTCGTCGAAGTCAAGGCGCCCAATGTCATGTGCAAGGTCGTCATCGGCGGCGAGCTCTCCAACCGCAAGTCCATGTTCTTCCCCGAAAAACAGCTCAACCTCACCTATCTATCCGAACAGGACAAGAGCGATCTTCTCTTCGGCATCGAGCAGCAGGTAGACTTTGTGGCGTGCTCCTTCGTCTCCAAGGCGCAGGACATTCTGGATATCCGCCAGTTCCTGCACGAGCACGGCTCGGACGACATCGACCTCATCGCAAAGATCGAAAACCGCGCGGGCGTCAACAATCTGGAATCCATTCTGGAAGTTTCGGACGGCATCATGATCGGGCGCGGCGACATGGGCGTGGAGATCCCCTATGAGGAACTGCCCGACATTCAGAAGACCATCATCAACACCTGCCGCATGGCGGGCAAGCGGTGCATCACGGCGACGGAGATGCTGGAGTCTATGATCAAGCAGCCCCGCCCGACGCGTGCGGAGATCTCCGACGTCGCAAATGCCGTCTACGACGGTTCGAGCGCGGTCATGCTCTCGGGCGAGACGGCGGCGGGGCTCTACCCCGTGCAGGCGGTCGCGGCAATGGCGCGCATCGCCGAACAGGCGGAGAGCAAACAGCAGTTCATTCAGACCATCGACGAATCCCGCTACCGCATCCGCGGCATTGCGGATGCCCTCTCGCACTCCGCCTGCACGCTGGCGCGCGACGTCAAGGCAAAGGCGATCGTCGTCTGCACCCGCACGGGCGGGACGGCGAAGATGGTCTCCCGCTTCCGTCCGATGATCGATATCATCGGCATGACGACGGACGAGCGCAGCTACAGAAAGCTCGCTTTAAGCTGGGGCGTGATGCCCGTCATGAGCGAGGAATACCACTCCGTGGACGTCCTGTTCCACTTCGCGAAGTGCGCGGCGCGCGATTCGGGATTGGTGCAGAAGGGCGACACGATCGTCATTACGGGCGGCACGCCCAACGGCAAGAGCGGAAATTCCAACCTCATCAATATTGAGACGATCTGACTTTCCGCGGGACGGCAAACGCCGTCCCGTTTTTCAGTTAGAAATTCTTTCACAAAAAAATCATCTCCTCTTGACGATAACGTATTGTCATGCTATAATGCATGTAAATTCATTTCACACAATAAGGGAGAGATCTATGAACAAGAAACTTGCAGCCCTGCTACAGCAGTACAACCTGACGGTGTTCGAAAATATGGCGTACGGCGTCATACAAGGATATGAGATCAGCGTTCGCGTCCCCAACACGATGGAGCAATTTTGCTATATCCACGCCACTTTTTACGCCACGGAGGACAAAAAGAATGCGATCGCGGCGGAGCTTGCCAAAAGCAAACCCCGGCTGGGCGCGGCGTTGACCGCCTACGGCCTGAAGGTCGCCTATCCCGTTTTCATAATGTCCTCGCTGATCAAAAATCTGCCTGTCATCTTCCAACGGTTGACGGACTTACTCAAACAATATGAAGCACCCGGCGCGGAGTTCTGCCCCTATTGCGGTCAGCCGCTGGATCCGGCGAACAAAAAACGCTGCTCGATCGATGGGTTCTCCGTGACGCTGAATGCGGACTGCGTCGGCTCGATCAACAAACAGATCGATGAAGAGAACCGCGCCTTTGCCAATGCGCCCAACAACTACATACAGGGCATCTGCGGCGCGCTCATCGGCGGCGTCGTGGGCGCGGGTCTTGTCATCGGGTTTTACTTTTTAGGATATGTCGCCTCCGTCGCCGCGCTGATTGCCGTCATGCTGGGCGCCTTCCTCTACCGCAAGTTCGGCGGAAAGCCCAATACCGTCATGATCGTCATTGTATCTGTGGTCAGCCTCATCTTTATCCTGCTCGGATTTGTCGCCGCGAACCTGATCGAGGACGCCTCCATTCTCATGACCAATGATCTGGGAGAACTGCTGGAAAACATGGTCTGGCAGCTGCAAAATAACCCTGAAGGCTATGCAAGAGCTTTCTACACCAATCTTGCAATGCTGCTTGTATTTACTGCGATCGGCATCGGGGTCATGATCTTCTCGCTGGCAAAGCAGATCAAACGCCCGAAAAATATCAGCTAAAATACACCAAAAACGGACGCCGCAGCGTCCGTTTTTTTCTTTGCGGTCAACGCACGCCGCCCCACACATTTGACTTTTTTGCACAAGGGGCATATAATACAGCGTATGGAAAAGACGGGAAAAAAGGGACTGGGCATCCTATTCATCCTCGGCGCGGCGCTCATGTTTGCGGCGATGAACCTGTTCGTCAACATGGCGGGCGATCTGCCCCTCATGCAGAAGGTATTCTTCCGCAATGCATTGACAAGCGTCGTCGTCTTTATTATCCTCTGCTTTCAGAAGCCCCGCTTTCGCATCGCGAATAAAGGGTGCATTCCGTGGCTGTTTCTGCGCTCGGCGCTGGGGCTACTCGGCGTCATCCTGAATTTTTATGCCATCGACAATATCGGCAGCATCTCGGACGCCTCCATCCTCAACAAGCTTTCCCCCTTCTTTGCCATTCTCTTTTCCGTGCTCCTGTTGCGCGAAAAGCCAAAAATCCCTGAACTTATCTTTGTGCTCATTGCCTTTGCGGGCGCGGTTTGCGTCGTCAATCCCCGCTTCGATATGACCGTTCTGCCCGCGCTTGCGGGCGTGGGCAGCGGCGCGTGCGCAGGATTTGCCTATACCTGCGTGCGCATCCTCGCCGTCAAGGGCGAGCGCGGCATGATGACGGTATTCTTCTTTGCGGTGTTCTCCACCGTTGTGACCCTTCCCTTTCTGATCATCGGCTATCAGCCCATGACGGGCATGCAGCTACTTTGGCTCCTGCTCGCGGGCGTTGCGGCGACGGGCGGACAGTTCTTTATCACGGCGGCGTACCGCCTCGCGCCCGCCAAGGAGATCGCCGTCTTTGACTATATGCAGGTGTTCTTTGCAGCGATCCTGGGCTATGTGTTCCTGCAGCAGGTACCCGAGACGCTGAGCTTTATCGGCTACGCCATCATCATCGCCGCCGCCGTCGGACAGTGGGCGTATCACATAGTGCGTGCACGCAAAGAGAAGGTCTCTCCCGCGACAGGCGAAATGCCGTCAGAGACGGACACGCCTCCCGAAACAAGCGCGCCCCCTACGCCGCCGCCCGATGAAACCAAACAGGAATAACCCATTTGCGCCGCCCGATGATCGGGCGGCGCAGATTATTTCTAAGTATCCCGCGAGGAAGGGGCTTCAAAGATTGACGATGACGGCGGTCGCCTTCCCGTTATGCAACGCCAGATAGCAGTAGGAGGGCGAGGTGTAGTCGCCCGCAGAGCCGGGATTGACGCAGAGGACGCCGTCCACCGTCTCATTGAGGGCGCGGTGGGTATGCCCGTACAGCGCGACGGTGCAGTCAAGTTCCTTGGTACGCGCGATGAGGCGCTCCAGCCCCGACTTGACGCCGTACTTGTGCCCGTGGCAGCAAAAGACGCGCACGCCGCCCGCCTCCAGCACATATTCCTCCATGCCGTAGGAAAAATCGCAGTTGCCCTTGATGACGATGGTCTTTTCGGGGTACTCGCGCGCGAAGTCGCGGATATCGGACGAGCCGTCGCCGAGATGAATGACCATACCGTTCTCCAGAAAGAGCGGCCTTATTTTTTGGATATTTTTCAGCCGTCCGTGCGAATCGGACAGGACGATACAGCTCAGCATAATTTCTCCAATGCGGCGAGCGCCCTGCCGCGGTGCGAGACGGCGTTCTTTTCCGCCTCCGTCGCCTCGGCAAAGGATTTTTTGAGGTCGGCGCTATAAAACAGGCTGTCATACCCGAAGCCGCCCGTACCGCGCTCCTCGTGCAAGATCTCACCATAGGACGCGCCCTCGGCAGTATATTCCCTGCCGTCCGGAAAGACGAGCGCCACGGCACATGCAAAGTGTGCGCCGCGATCTTTGACGCCCGCCATGTTTTTGAGCAACAACGCGCGATTCTCCGCATCGCCGCCGCCCGAATAGCGCGCGCTTTTCACGCCGGGCGCGCCGCCCAAAGCGTCGACGCACAGCCCGCTGTCGTCCGCGAGCGCAGCAAATCCCGTCGCCTTGCAAACGGCGCGCGCCTTGATGAGCGCGTTTTCGACAAAGGTCGTACCTGTCTCCTCGACCTCGCCCGAAAAGCCCGCCTCCTGTTCGGAGAGAATGTGCCAGTCAGAGAAAATTTCCCTGATCTCTTTGAGCTTGTGGGCGTTGCCCGTTGCTGCAACCACCGTCATGTTCTCATTCATCTGCTTTGATCTCCGTTGTCGTAAAGGTAAATTTATCCACGTCAAACAGTCCCCTGTCCGTCAGTTTCAGGTGCGGAATGACAGGGAGCGACAAAAACGCGAGCGTCATAAAGCTGTCATAGCACGTCTTGACGCCCATCCGATAGGCGCGCTTGGAGATATGCTCGATGCGGGCGGCGACCTCGTCCGCGGGCAGCGAACTCATCAGCCCCGCGACATCGAGCGGGAACACCTCCTCGCCCTCCCCGTCCACGAGCGCCATACCGCCGCCCGCTTCCTTTAACAGCGCCACGACGCGCGCCATGGCGGCGTTGTCGTCGCCTAAAATGACGAGGTTGTGGCTGTCGTGCGCGACGGAAATGCCGATCGCGCCGCCTTTTAAGCCGTAGTCCTCGACGAGCGCAAGCCCGATATTCCCGCTTGCGAAGTGCCGCTCGACGACGGCGAGCTTGTCAAGAGACGTGCCGCGCAGCACAATGTCCCCGTCCGACTTAGAAGCGGGCACGATGACTTCCTCGGTGACCAATTCGTGCGGCAGAACGCGCATCGCCCGCGCCCTGTTTCCCTTGAACGACAGGCGGAAGTCATCCGCCGTGACGTCCTTGACGTGCACCGTCCCGCGCACCGCATCCGGGAGATAGGCTTCATTCGCCGAAAAGAGCGCCTTGCCGTGCTCGGCGACCAGCCGTCCGCCCTTGAACACCGCCTGCACGCGGAAGGAGGTGACGTCCTCCACGGCGACGAGGTCGGCGTGATACCCGGGTGCGATCGCGCCCCTGCCCTGTAAGTGATAGCATTCCGCGACATTGCGCGTCGCCGCGCGCACCGCATAATAGGGCGGGACGCCCGCCGCGACGAGACGGCGGAGCGCATCGTCCAGATGCCCCGCGGTAATGAGATCGTGCGCGTGCTTGTCGTCCGAGCACACAAGAAAGCGCGGGAAGTTTTCCGCCGTCATGCACGCAGCGGCGGAGGCGATGTTGTTTGCCGACGAACCGCAGCGGATCTGCACATACATGCCGCGCGCGATCTTCTCCCTGATCTCGCCCTCGGAAAGGCTCTCGTGGTCGGTCGCGATGCTCCCGCAGAGATAGGCGTTGAGGGCATCCCCCGTAACGCCCGGCGCGTGGCCGTCCACGATCTTGGAGAGCGATTTCGCCGCCTTCAGCTTTCCGAGCACCTCTTTCTCCCCCGCGATGACACCGACGTAGTTCATCATCTCGCCCAGCCCGAAGAAGGCATCGCGGGCAAGCTGAAGGCGTGTCTCGGCGGCGTCCAAGGACGCGCCGCTCGTTTCGAAGGGGGTCGCGGGCACACAGGAGGGAAGCTGCATATAGACGTCAAGGGGCGACGGCGAAAGGCGCGCAAACGCCTCCATGAGGTACTCCGCGCCCGCGATGCCGCAGACGTTGACCAGCTCGTGCGGGTCGGCGACAATGCCGCTCGTGCCGTGCGACACGGTAAGGCGCGCAAATTCCTCGGGCGTGAGCATGGTGCTCTCGACGTGAATGTGCGCGTCGATCAACCCGGGCAAAAAGGTCATGCCCGCGCCGTCGTACACCTCACGGGCAGAATAGCCTTCTCCGATGCCGACGATGATGCCGTCCCTGACGGCGATCTCCCCTTCCTCTGTTTCGCCCGTGAACACATTGAGGATGCGGGCATTTTGGATGACAAGGTCACAAGGTTCGCGCTTCATGGCGCAATCGATCAACTGTTTCATGCATACGATTATAGCACGGCGCGGCCTGTTTTTCAAGCCGCGCCGCACAATTTATTTGATTTTTGCACGCATCCGCATGGAATTGAGCACCGCGAGCAGCATGACGCCCGTATCGCCCAGCACTGCAATGCCGAGCGGCAGCAGTCCACACAGCGAGAGCACCATGAGCGCAAGCTTGACCGCGATGGAGAACACAATATTTTCGATGACGATCTTGCGCGTCTTTTTGGCGCCCCTGACCGCCTTTTCAAGCGCGAGAAGATTGTCCGACGCGAGGACGAAGTCGCTCGCCTCGATCGCCGCGTCGCTGCCCAGTCCGCCCATTGCGACCGAGACGTCGCTCGCCGCCATGACGGGGGTATCGTTGATGCCGTCGCCTACGTATAAAAGCGTCCCGCGCGCCCTGAGCCGCTCGGCGCAGACGGGCTTGTCCTGCGGCAGCAGCTCCGCGCAGATCTCGTCCACGGGAAGGGAGGCAAGCGCCGCCTGCGCGCGCTGCGCCGTGTCGCCCGTCAGAACGGCGATATGCTCCACGCCCGCCTCTTTCAGCCTGGCAAGCGCCTCGGCCGCCTCGGGACGCAGCCTGTCCTCAATGAGCACGCAGCCGATATATTTTCCCTCCTCCGCGACATGGACGGCGAGGGCGCCCGCATCTCCTTCCGCGCAGGCAATGCCCTGCTCCTGCATGAGCCGCATGCTGCCCGCAAGGACGCGCTTGCCGTCTACCATGCCGACAATGCCCCGCCCCGCGAGCTCTTCGACCTGCCAGGCCGTCGGCGCGGCAATGCCCTCAAATGCGCCCGCGAGCGGGTGTGAGGACGCCTGTTCCAGCGCGGCGGCAAGGATCAGTGCGCGCTCACCCTGCACGCCCGCGATCGTGAACCTGCCCTCGGTCAAAGTGCCCGTCTTATCGAAGGCGGCGACCTTCACCGCGGCGAGGCGGTCCAGATACACCGCGCCCTTTGTAAGCACGCCATAGCGCGCGAGCGTCCCGACGCCCGAAAAATAGGTGAGCGGCACGGAGATGATGAGCGCGCACGGACAGGAGATGACGAGGAAGTTGAGCGCGGGCACGATCCAGTCCATAAAGCTGTACCCCTGGAAGAGAGGCGGCACGACGGCGATGACGACGGCAATGAGCACGACGATGGGCGTATAGTAGCGTGCAAACCTGGTGATGAACTTCTCCGGCTTCGCCTTTTTGGCGGCGGAGTTCTCCACCAGTTCAAGAATTTTCGCGACGGCGCTCTCGGAGGCGGGGCGCACGACCTCGGCACGCACCGCGCCGCCCTCGTTGACGCAGCCCGCGAGCATCTCTTCGCCCATACAGACGGTTTTGAGCATGCTCTCGCCCGTCATGGATTTGGTATCCAGCGCCGCTTCCCGACCCATGAGGCGGCAGTCGGCGGGGAGCTTGTCCCCCTTTCTGAGCAGGATGATATCCCCGGGGACGAGCTCGTCGGGGTCGACTTCCTCGGGCGCGCCCTCCCTCAGGCGGATGGCGGTGTCGCACCTGAGCGCCATGAGTTTGGTGATCGCGCTGCGCGACGAGCCGACCGCGAGGCGCTGCAAGTACTCGCCGATCTGATAGAGCAGCATGACGACGGCGCCCTCCATGTCCTGACGGATGCAAAACGCGCCGATCGCCGCGGCGAGCATCAAAAGGTTTTCATCCAGCAGGACGGAAGGATGAAAGCCGCCGCGGAAGGCGCGCGGGAGATTGCGCGCAACGCTGACGACGACCGTCCAGCCCGCCGCCGCAAAGGAGGCAAGAAAGAGCCCGAACGCGACCCAGTCAAACCCGCCCAACAGGTGCAAGACGAGCGCGGGCACAAAGCACAGCGCGGAGATGACAATGGAGATGAGCTCTTTGAGGTGCCGCTCTCCTCTCACGGGCGCGTTGCCGTCGATGATCTCCACCTTGTCAAAGCGTACGATCATGTCGATCGCCCGCGCAAGCGAGGCGGGCGCGTCATAGTCGAGCGCGATGCGCTGGGTGACGAAGTCCACGGAGACCTCGGAAAGCCCGTCCGCCGCCGCAAGTTCCTCCTGCAATTCCGCCGCACACGCCGCACAGTGCAGATTGCGCACTTTAATGATCTTGTGCATATCCCCTCCCCTTCCGACCCTGCGGAAGCGTCAGACCAATATTTGAATAAGTATTCATATGATACCACGCAAAAGCCCCCGCTGTCAAGGACAGCCGAGGCTTTTTTCAGAAGTTGTGCGCAGAAATGAACGTCCTGCCCGCTAGATAGGCAAGGACTCCCTGCGTTTGCAGCGTCAGGGACTTGGCAATGAGGCGCTGGCGGGTCGCATGATGCGCGCGGTTGAAGGCGTGATCGCCGTACTTCTCGTCTCCGACGATCGGATGTCCGATATGGGCGAGGTGGGCGCGGATCTGGTGCGTCTTGCCCGTATGCAGCGTCACTTTAAGGAGCGCCGTGTCGCCCGGGGCGAGCACCTCGTATTCGGTGACGATCTTCTCGCCGACGGGGCGGCCGGAGATGCGCACGGTCGCGCGGACGGCGTCCTTCTTGAGGTAGGCGGTCAGCACCGCGTGCTTTGGGCTCGGCGTACCGACGACGAGCGCCAGATATTCCTTTGTCACCCGCCGCGTGCGGAAGGCGGCGAGCAGTTCTTCCGCCGCCTGTGCGTTCTTCGCGAAGATGAGCAGCCCCGCCGTGTTGCGGTCCAGACGATGAATAAAGTGCGCCTCGCCCCGCTCGGAGAGCGCGGAGAACACCGCCTCCGAATTGACGCCGCTCTCCTTGTCCGCGACGATGACGTTGTCATCTTCAAACAGCACGGCAAAGCCCGTGCGCGCCGCCTGCGCGGCGGAGAGGTAGTAGGCGACCTCGTCCCCCCTTCTGAGCGGGACATCGGAGGAAACGCGCACGCCGTTGACACGGACGCCGCGGTTTTTGAGCAGCGTCCTGAGACAGAAGGACGCTGCGGCGCAGACGTCATCGGTGAATGCGGAGAGTTTTGTGTCCTCTTTTGCGACATACACTTTCATGGCGAGACCTCAACAGCAGGAATAGGGCGACGGGCAGGCAGAGAAGAAGCGCGTAGACGATCCCGCCCGTCCACAAAAAATAGGCGAGATAGCACGCGAGCAGGGCGGTGAGCGTCTGCAGGACGGCGTACAGGACGGCGCGCTTAACCCCCAGCTCGCGCGCGGATGCGGCGACGGCAGAGACACAGGGCGAACAGGTCAGCACAAACACCGCGAGTGCGAACGCGCTCGCGCCGCCGTAGGGAAAGGCGCCGTAGAACATGGCGATCGTTCCCGCGACGTTCTCCTTGGCGATCAGTCCCGAGAGCGCGGCATAGGCGATGCGCCAGTCCCCCATGCCCACGGGCGCGAACAGCCACTTCAGCCCCGTACAGACGGAGGCAAGCATGCTGTCCTCCACGTCGCAGGGACGGAAGTCCCAGCCAAAGCCGGAGAGCAGCCAGCTCGCCGCAAAAAAGACGAGGATGACCGTCGCCGTCTTTATTATAAACTGTTTGATCTGAAAGAGCAAGGCTTTGAGGACAAAATCTGCCCCGGGAACTTGCAGCGGCGCGAGTTCCAGCAAAAAGGGCGCGCGCGGCCCGCGGCTCGTGAGTACGGCGACGAGCAGCGCGATTCCCACCCCCAGCGCGTACAGAAGCAGCACGGCGAGGAAGGGATTGTCAAAAAAGGACGCGGCGAGCGTGAGATAGACGGGCAGTTTTGCGCTGCATGAGATGTACGGCAGGCACAGGATGGTGCGGCGCTGGACGCGCCTGTCGTCCAGTCCGCGCGTGGAGAGAATGGCGGCGGCGGTACAGCCGAACCCCATGACGAGGGAGAAGACCGCTCTGCCGTTGAGCCCGGCTCCGGCAAAGACGCCGTCCGTCAGCGCGGCGAGGCGGGAGAGGAAGCCGCTCTCCTCCAATACGATGAGAAAGAAAAAGAGAAGCGCGATCTGCGGCAGGAATCCTAACACCGTCCCAAGACCTGCCAGCAGCGCGTCGATGACAAAGCTGCGCAGAACAGCCGAGGGAATGGCAGCCGCGCAACCGCCGAGCACATCGACAAAGAGGTGCTCGATTGCGCCTTTGAGGAAATCGCCGAGGCACCCTGGCGCGAAGGTCACATAGAACGCTGCGGCGAGCAGGATCGCAAAAAAAGGCAGCGCGAATACGCCGTTCATGAGCAGCGCATCCAGCCGCCCGAGATCCTCCCGCTCCGCCGCCCAGACGCCGTCCAGGGAAATGTTGCGCTCTGCAAGCGGCTGCGCCGAAAAGACGCGCCCCGCGTCCTGCAAGAGTTCGCGCTTTTTCCCCTCGGCAAAGAAAACGGGACAGCCCAGCCGCTGCGCGAGCGCCGCGCCGTCCACCCTGCCGCCCCGCCGTTCAAAGGCGCGCCGCTTGGTCAGAACGAGCGCCGTTTTGCGCCCCTTGCACAGCGCAAACAGGAGCGGAAGCGTGCGCGGCAGAGAGGCGCACTCCGCAACAAAGAGCACGGCGGCAGCCTTATTTTCGTCGAGATAGGCGCGCGTCAGGCGCTCCTCCATGCTCCTGCCCTGCGGCGTGTAGATGCCGGGCAGATCGACCACCGTCACCTGCCCTCCCGCCAGGCTTGCCCGTCCCTCCAGCGCGCCCACCGTGACGCCGTGCCAGTTCCCGACGCGCGCATGCCCGCCCGTCAGGCGGTTATAC
>ERZ1090881.990-NODE-999-length-12607-cov-98.526609_pt1 | contig 12607 bp, 12 predicted proteins | sample MGYA00478470_ERZ1090881 | MGnify/ENA primary metagenome ERZ1090881 (study PRJEB33644, sample SAMEA5815736) | chicken gut metagenome | biome: Chicken; feature: Gastrointestinal Tract; material: Caecum | place: Ireland | collected 2019-01-01 | study: A study of the...
TACTTGACCATCCAAGGTCCGGGAGGATAGCAAGTTGCCGGATTTCATTAAAAAATGACCGTTTTCAAGCCGAAAACGGTCATTTTTCTTTGTTTTTGATTGATTCCCTGACCGCTCGTTTATGCCTTTGCGTCGCATAAATCTGCCTTCAATTTTATTAAGTTACCACTCGTTTTTGCATTTTTCGGTCAATTTTTTGTCGCATAACCAATCCGTGAAATTTGACATTAAAATCGCCCGAAAGCAAGTTTTAGTTTTAATTTTGTCGCACAATTTGTCGCATAAATTGCCCTGAAAAGTCTTTATTTTAAGCCTTTTCAGGGCTTTTGCTATTTAGTAGACAAACTTTTTACCTTCGGCGAGCAGGAATTCGTCGCTCAAATCGGTATATGTGTCGGCAAGCCCGCCGAGGGTGTGCCCCACATACTTCTTGATAGCCGCCGCTGCAATGCCGCACTCCGTACACCTCGTGTAAAAGGTGGTGCGCAGGTCGTACAGCTTATGTCCCGGCAATATGCCGTTGAATTTGTGGCGTATCTGTTCGAGACGGTAGAATTTCAACTCGTCGCCGTCCTTAACGTAGGGCGCAAGCATCGGCGTTATAGGTATCTTTTTAAGTTCCGTTTTGCCGTTCTTGCGCTTACTGTTATTGGCAACGATAAAGTCTCCTTCGACCTTTGCGGTGTAGTACTCATTCGGTCGCATACCAGTGTACAAGCCCACGGCGAACATCTGCTGATAGGGCGTTTCGGCGGTTTCTGCGAGCAACTTCTTTTCCTCATCTTTCGTTAAAGCCGTTCCGTGTTCCCTTTCGTGTTTGGAGTGGAACACCATATCTAACGGGTTGTGCTTTATAATTCCGTGCTTGATTGCGGCTTTGAAAATGAGGTTTAAAAGCGTGAACACGTCCTCCGCAGTCTTTCCCTTGCCCTGTTCCTCCAGCCCGTCAAACAGCGCCTGACATTGTTTTGGAACAATTCTGCGAATGGGTACGTCGCCGAAGTAGGGGGAGAGGTGGTTTTTGAACTGACTCTTTGCAACGCGCAGCGTACTTGCCACGACCTTCCTTGAATAGAAGTTATCGAAGAAATACTCGGTAAACTTCACAAAAGTGTCGGGCACGCTGCTTTTGGTGTCGCCGTACTTCTCGTACTCGTTGAGTTTGTCTATGAATTTGTGCTTTGCTTCTTCAAGGTTGTTGGACGATGCGTAGATATTATAGCCGTGTGTGCGCAGGCGAATTTCATAATTCTGATTGCCGTTGCCGCTCTCGCGCCTGTAAACACGCGCCGTCATACCCTGAACCCTGAATAGTTGTCTGAATTTTCTCGGCATAAGTTTTAGCTCCTTGGAGAAGCCTTCATAAGGGCACATAAAATTAAAAGTAGCCAAATTCAGAAACGCCAGGCTTTTTTGCCTGGCGTTTATTGTTAGAATAGGGTAATTAAACGGCGCAAAGCAATTGCTTTGCGCCATTGTATAGAAAGTTTTGATAGTTTGAATGGCGTTAAACCTTTATCAGGTGGGAAATGTTTATTCGTAAAATGACTGTGAGAATTTCGCCATACTATGATCCTAATAGATCATTGCATAAAGATAAATAATATTGCTCGTTTATATCGTCGTCGGAATAAAAACTATATCTGAAACCATCATAGGTAAAATAGCCGTAATATTCATTCGGCCCTTGACCAAAGTATATGCCAGTTGAATCAATAGCAGCTATCTGATTACAGCTTTCGACATAATTGATTTCTTCTATTATGATATTTTCATCTGAGATATATAAGGTGAATGTTGTTTCGTTAGGGTCAATGATTTCCTGAACGAAACATATTGTTTCATCTGAATCATTTAACCGATACTCAAGGTTAAAACTCTCGATTGCATCATTTATCCAGCTAAAGTAGAGTATGCGTCCGTTGTTTATATCAGAGTATTCTTCTATTGTAAGTTGTGAGTCTATAACTGTATAATCACCCGAATCACAATAACGAAAAGCATTGTCGTTATTGTATATGACTCTAAAAATTATCAGAAATATGACTGCCAAAAAAAGGCAAGCAGTCACGGCGATAATTATTATTTTGCGCCTGTCGACAGACAGTGTAATTGTGGAAGATTCAGGAGTTGTGGGTGAAGAGGCTTCCATTTGCGAATCTATCGCAGCCCATGTCTGTTCTTTCTTGCTTCTGTTCTGTTCTTCAATCAATTTATGAAAATCTTGTTCTTTTGACATGATAATTCTCTTAACTTATATTTACAGAGTAGGCGTAGTTGAGCCAATTAGGGTCATTTAAATTTATATATCCGGTAGGATAAGAGGATAATCCTAATGCAACCATTAGAAAACGGTCTGTTCTGAAAGCTGTATTATTTTTGTAATACTTCACCGTATAAATCCCATACGCAACAGCAATATGTCCATTGTTTATAGAGTACACTTGATACTTGTCTGATTTATCACCATTTGTGATTTTGATAACATTAATCTTACGGCAGAAAAGAATGACTGGGTGATTATTTTTGATTTCTTTTATATATAAGGTTGTATTGAGCTTGCCAGTTGATGATAGACTGGAAAAACTAATTTTGTGTTTTTTGTCTTGTACATAGCTGTTTAAGCCGTTTAAGCAATCATCTTTACTAACTCCAACATCGTCAATATTAGTTCGCATTAAAGTATAAAGCTGGTTTATTAGTTTAGGTATGTATGTTTTGTCGTTTCCTCTATATTTACCCGAGGACAAGTATGTTTTAAAGCCTGGGATAAGATCCTCATAATATTTGTCATAGAATCCGACAACAATAGCTCCACTCGTTGCTCCACAAGCATTTGACAGACCTGAGATTTGTCTGTACGATGGCACTCCATTAACAGTTTCCATAGTTGAAGTTTCTTTTGTAGAATAAGAGATGGTTTCTATTTTGTCCGTTGATGTCAATGCAATACTATCAGCATAAGCTGAATATCTATTTACTTGATTCGAATTTGTGTAGATGTTGAAAATAGAGGAACAGCTTATTATCAGAAAGATGATAGCCAATAAAATAGAGATTAATTTTACATTCAATTGTTTCATCCGAGATTTATCATCCTTTATGCATTTATATGATATATCTACTGTCTCTCGGATTTGTCCACTAATCTTTTAAATTTTTCTTGATTTCATCAATTAGAAAGCTAATTCTTTTATGTACAGTTGATTTTTTGCTCCCTATTATAGCTGCTATTTCACGATAGGTGCGATCTTCCCAGAACTTCATATAGAGGAGCTGTTGGTCTGATTCGCTTAGTTTATTGATTTCCGATTGTAAGGAGGATTTTTCAGTAATATCAGCTTCGGTAATGGCATTTGATGGCTTGTTCTCGGTAAATTCGAGAGGTGTTTCAATGTTATATTTTTTATTGAAAGAATAAGCTGTATTTTGCACTATTTTGCAAAGCCAATTGTAGCCGTCCTTGGAACTATCAAAACTTTTTATGTATTTGAAGATTCTTAAATATGCTTCAGTAAGTATATCTTCGCTGTCGTTTTTATTTTTGGCATAGCTATATGCTATTCCCTTTAAGTGATTGTATGTCATTTCATACAAATCTTTCTTTTTTGAATCGGCTCCGTTTTGTATAGCACGCAGTATTAAGTTTATTTTCTTCCCAAATAGTGACATATAAGTAATGCTATAGTATTAATCAAAATGTATTCTATCATATACTTTAATCAATTTGCAAGTAAAAAAATAAACTAATCGTGGACAAGCAATTTTTAAGTGAAGTATATAGGATAATATTACAGCATCAACAATAGCCAGAGGTTATAGCGTAGGGGATGTTTTAGAATCTGAAGAAATTGAAACTATTGAAGAAAAGACTCCTTGTTATGGTGAATATCAAATTCTTAGCAACGAGGGGGAAATCATGCCGCTAGCGGCGGATAAAAAAGACCAATATGAGAGTAATAATTCGTTTGCTGCTGCGACGAAACTGAACTCCCAACCTAGTGGGAGACCTGTGAGCTTTACAGTAACTAGATATGCAACCCTCCATAGGGAATCCTGGTTGTGGGGTTTAATTAAGAGAGGAGTCGATGAAGATTATTACAGATTTGACCTTTTTGGGAATGCAAGTGTAACTATTTCATTAGATAATATTCCTTCTGGTTGTAACTATGATATTAAACTGTATCAATATGATAACGAGCGTTATGCCGGTGAACAGGATATTACGCTTCTTCGTTCATCAACCAAAACTGGTAATGCTAGTGAAACAATCACGAAAACGCTGGTCGCGGGGACATATTATGTTTGGGTATATTCTCCAAATGATACCTCTAATGCAACTTCAAACTATAAACTAAGGGTAAAGGCAACATATAGCGCAAAAAATGAATCAATCGCGCAACTTCGCTTTAATAAAGGAGCTAAGGCCGCAATGTGGGTGTCAGATTATAATCCGTGCGGAATTAAGCCATATAGTTACAGCGACAAAGTAGAAGTAGGCTATATGTCAGCCGGTACTATCTCTGCAGCAAAGTTCCAAAATCCATATGTGAGATATTTTACATCAGGGCAGCCTATCGAGCATGCTGTTTTATATGTGTGGGATAAAGATCTTAGGATTCAAATGCGGAATCTACTTACAGAACTTTACAATGAAGTAAGTAGTGATTTGAAGGATAAAAAATTAACTAAAATGAAGTGGGAACTGCTAGATTCAGGTTCAGCAAGTGCGGGGACTGTTGGTAGACTAGCAATCACTTTATTTAATGGGTCAACTCAAATTTTTAAAAGAATATTTAAATTTGCGCCAATAGTCGTTTCACTACTAAAGTATATTTTTGCACCAAGCGATGAGGTGATAACAACAAAAGAAAACCTGTTAGACTATATTCGCGATGTGCGAACAGCATTGGAAGCAAATAAGGACACAGGAAACGAGGTTGTAAGAATTCCTTTTACATACTTTTATTCTAAGACTAACGCTATTGGAATAACACATATAAGTCACTACTTTGATTTTACACAGTCCCCTCAAGATAAGTATTTATATGATTCCGATACAATCCCTTCGTGGAATACTAATTCAATAGTTCATGGGACAATTTATGGAATAATAGATGCGGACGACATAACTAACGCCATTAATCATGGAAAGAATTCCTTGCCAGATATTAATACAAGTACTGTAAAAACAATTTCTTTAAATAGCAGTATGCCAGGGAATATAAATGTGGGTGAATATCATTGGTATAAATTCACTGCACCTAGTACGGGAATGTATTCTTTCTATACAGAAAATTCATTTGATACTTATGGAGAATTGTTTAATTCAGTTGTCCCGGCAAGAAGTATTACTGGACGGCTAACCTATAATAATAATGGCAATGGTAATTTAAATTTTAAAATAGATTATCAGCTTAATGCGGGGCAAATAGTATATTTGCGCGTGCGTGGAAATGGTTGGACAAAAACAGGTAATTATACATTAAGGATAGCTAAATTATCATAAAAAATGGTAGAAGGTCGGTAGTATAATGAATGAATCAAAAAATCTTTCCTATGACACTGACAAGAAAGAACTAGTGCGGCAGTCTTTGGACGTCCGCGCATTGAAACGCGAAATTAAGATAGAAGCTATCTTCGTTTTAATTATCACGACAATAATAAGTACCATGGCTGTTATTATATTTTGGAGCGATATTGGCGAAATGGTTAAGGCAATAGCATTTTATCTTGTGCTTTGGTTCGGTTGCTATATCCCATTAATAGCAATGTACCTTATCAAACAAAGAAGATTGATAAAGAGAAGCAATTCCTATATATTCTCTGACGCACGGTTATCCGAAATGCATTGTTCACGAGGTACGCGTTTCTATTTTACCGTAACATGCTTCGATGGCGAAAAGAACATTAGAGCCAATACCGACGACTATTTTACTTCTAAAATTAACTTTTTAAATATAGAGGAATGGAAGGATAAAAATGTTCTAGTTGCCTATGACACGGATTATGATAAAGTTGTTGTTATAGGACTCAGAAAAAATTTCATACTCAAAACAGCATAAATGCTCAAATCACTATTAAAGCAAGGAGCCGATTAGCGACTCCTTGCTTTGTTCTTTTGGTTGTCTAAAAAAATAGTATAAATAGTTGCGAAAACGGCTCCTCACATGGCTACCACTTGTAGGGAGTCGTTTTTTTTGTAATTAGCCTCTTAAATCAGGGATATTGAAAAAATCCTCAATTTAGAGGCTACGATTTTGGCATTCTCGTGACTACTAAGTGAAAGACTTTGTTTGTTGGTTACACCAAAGAGAGCGGTGGATACGAATTGTTAGAAAATTTTTATAGATTACCCGTTGAAAAACGCTCTCCGCCGTGGCTACTAAGTGAGAAAGGCTATTAGAGGGTGTAAATGAAATTTTGATAGAATTTTCAAAAAATGGTTGCGATTTCGCCCTTATAACTGGCTACCACTTGTAGGTGGCTGCTTTTTTATGCGTAATTGCCCTTGAAAAGAGTAATAAAAATTCCAATTCAGGGGGGGTGAACTTTTGCTGTTTTCGCGGCTACTAAGTGAGGGGCTGTGAACCATGTAAGCAAAATATTTGGGAAATTGTAAAAACGCTACCCCCAAAAAGTCCACTTTTCGTGGCTATTAAGTGAGAGGCTTTGTGCAGTCTTAAATGAAATGTGGATGAAATTATCGGTAACAGGTTAACTTTTGGCGCTTTTAAATGCCTACCTATTGTAGGGATTTACCTCTGTCTGCAAGAAATATTGAAAATTATTTCGAGAAACTGCATAAAAACAGGCTTTGAGTGAGCTACCACTTGTAGAGGGTTAAATCGTTGGCAAAGGACATAAACGGCTTATGGGCAAGTTGCATAAAGTTTTCCTGAAACTACTCAAGTAATCAATGATTTTTCCCTAATAAGTGAAGAGGTGTGTTGCGCAACTTATAAAATCTTTCTCAAAAGGTGGGTGTAGTACAGGCAATTTTTCTCTAATAAGTGAGGGGGGTATCGCGTGCATACTATACAATTTTCTTCAAAGGTGGGTGCAGGATGAGCAAATTTTCTCTAATAAGTGAGGGGTGTTGTTACTAATCAACAGGAATGAAAGTTGAATGAAATATTCCTTGCAGACCGTCACGTTTAGGAATTCGGTGTCCTTGTTAATATGGAGAGGTTTGTGTGTAGGTGAAAACTTTAAGGAAATTACAGCTATACCCCGAACTTTTGAAATCTCGTGTCCTTGGGTATATGGAGGGACTTTTATGTTGCGGAATAATTTCGGTGTTTGCGGGTGTACATAGGTGAGAAGTTTTTTGCAGACCGTGTACTTTGCTAATCTCGTGTCCTTGTTAAAGTGAGGACAATCACAATACAACAGCAAATTACCCCTGCTCCTTCAGCGTGGGTTAAAGATAAGGAACTTAAAACTTGGAGGTGAATTATGAATAGACAACCAACAAACAGACCGCCGTAATAGCTCGGACATAGCTATGACATAGTGATGACTTACGGCAAATTAGAAGTCACATTTCGGGAAGCAAAAACCTATGGGAAATTTCGGTTTTTGAGCATAGCGAGGTACGCATTTGGCTTGCCAAATGCCGACTTTGCAAGTCGCCTCGTTGAGGAAACTCCGTTTCCCCAAACCCCTTCCGCTATGGAAGGACAAAACAATTTATGGAGGTATCTCTATCGAACAGACAAAAAGAAAAAGACCGTTCGCCTACACATTCAGGGCGACGGCAGAAGAGAAAAAATTGATTGACTCAAAGCTGCAAGCCAGCGGGCTGACAATGACAGAGTTCATCATCAGGAGCATTACGGACAAACCCGTTGTGGTGATGGACGGCGGGAATGAAATGCTCGCTGAACTCAAACGGCAGGGCAACAACTTGAATCAGGCTGTGAGGAATTGCTACTTCTACCCCGACGAGAAAGAGAGCGTGCTGTCTGCTGTTGCAGATTGCAAAGTAGCATACCGCGCATTGCTGTCCGCTATCGGAGGAAGTTGAAATGCCGCTGTTCAAAGGCGTGGCAGGCAAAGCCAAGCCGAACAAGGCAATCGCCTACATAACCCGTGAGGATAAGGCAAGGTTCATTGACGTACAAAATCTGTTTATAGACGAGGACTACGCCAAGCAGTTCAGACAGACGGCGGCGAGGTTTGGAAAAGGCACGGAGCGCGGCGAGAGAAAATATTATCACTTCAAACTCTCGCCCGACAGAGCGGACAACGCCGACACATTTATGGTGCAGGAGTACGCCAAGGCTTGTGCCGAAAAAATGTTTAAAGGCTGCGAGTGCGTCATCGCCACTCACACCGACACGCAGACCGTTCACGCGCATATTGTCGTGAATGCCGTTCACCCGATAACGGGAAAGAAGTTGCACTTCAACGACGACGATTACACGCGGCTGAAAGATATGGCAAATGAGATAGGCGAGCAGTTCGGTTTCTCTGCTCTCGATTTCAGAAAGAAGTCGGAGAACAAGCGCACTGCGGACGAGCAGCATATTATTCTCAAAGGCGGCACTTCGTGGAAAGAGGAACTACGCGAAGTCATTGAGGAAGGCAAAATGATGGCGACAAGTGAGGAAGAGTTTATAGTTCACCTTGCAGATTACGGCGTGAAGATTACGAGGAGCGGCAAGGACTACTCCTATCTCCATCCGCAGAAGAGCAAAGCCATCCGAGGGCTTAAACTCGGAGCAAACTATACTAAAACGGAGGTATTGAATGGCATTGCCAAATCTAAAAACGGGGCAGACGGCTACCCCGTTGGAGCAATTACAACAGATAAACGAGGAACGGCGACAGCAGACGGAGAATGGACTGCTCAAAGAAGCGTTGGTGATATCCAACGAGAAATGCAACAGCTTGATAGAGCGGCAGAATACGCTCGTAAAGGACTTGACGGAGAGCGTGAACGAGATAAAGAGCGACAACAGCTTTTACACGAAGAGGATGGGCGAAAGCGTGCAGACGGCAGTTCGGGAAATGCGAGGGATAACGCAGGACGAGCGGCAGTTCAAAGCGGAAGTAAGCCAGACAATAAAAAGCGAGATAACTCGTTCAGTAAATGAGGTGAAAGACTATGCGCTCAAACAGGTGGACGAAACTTTGACGGAAGTCAGAGAGCAACTTAAATCCACGGCGAAGGAAATCGAGCGCGAGCGCAGCGATATGAATATAGAACGCGGCTTCCGCAAGTTTATGTTCTGGGCTGCGCCCATACTGTTACTCGCACAGACCTTTGCAATACTGTTCCTTATTTTAAGGTAAATAAAACTTAATAAATGAGTTGACCGCGGCGCAGGCGTCCCGCAATGTTCAATGATAAAAAATAGGGATTGAAAGAGCGGCTGCGGCGGCAATATGAATGAAATTCCGTACATAACGGTCTACGCCCGACATGGGCGAAAGGAAGAAAATTATGAAAACTGAATACTTGTAACGACAATAAAACTTGGAGGGAAAAATTACGGGAAAAACATTGAACCAACTGAGGGAGGAATTTGCATCCGCCCCTACCACTCAGAGAGAATATATGATTGAGGGGAAGAAGTACATAGTCACACGCCACTTTGCAGGCGATAAAGATTTGGATACCGTGATAAGGGAAATAGCCGTAAACAGGGCGTACAAAGATAACTTAATGTTTAATCAGGGCATTGCCAAATTCATTGCAGTGTGGTATAATGCCTGTAATGAATTTGGCTGCTTTGATTCAAAGGAGTAAAAGAAATGAAATCAAAGCAAGAACAACTTAATAAAGTGGGAATTTATTTAAGGCTTTCAAGGGATGACGAACGCGCAGGCGAATCGCTTTCCATAGAAAATCAGCGCACTATACTTGAAAAGTATGTGGCGGAAAATGGCTGGGAGCTTACCGAAGTGTATGCCGATGACGGCTGGTCGGGTACGAACTTCAACAGACCGCAGGTGCAGCGTATGTTAGAGGACGCTAAATCGGGAAGAATAAATGTAATCATAGTAAAAGACCTTTCCCGATTTGGCAGGAACTATATTGAAGTAGGGCAGTATATAGACTATATATTTCCGCTCTATGATATACGTTTTATTGCGCTCAACGACAATATAGATACCGCTGACCGTGATAGTTCAAGTATGGAAATGATGCCTATAATGAATGTCTTCAACGAGTGGCATGCGGCAAACACAAGTAAAAAGGTGCGTGCCGTGCGCAGGGCAAACGCGCGGGCAGGCAAGTATCAGGCGGCTTTTGCCCCTTACGGATATATCGCCGGTACAGACGAAAAACGTACACCCGTTATAGATGAAGAGGCAGCTTCAATCGTTCGCGGTATTTTTGAAATGTACGCGAGCGGTATGAGTGCGAAGAAAATCGCCGATAAACTCAACGGGGATGGGATTCTGGCTCCTGCGGCTTACATGAAAGACAAAGTAGGGCGCACTAAAAGGCGCACTGAGATTTGTCCATACTGGTCGCCGTGTACTATTCTTCAGTTTTTAAGAAACAGAATGTATATCGGTGAACTTATACAGCTCAGGTATACTACGGTTTCGTATAAAAATCACAAATCCATCCGCAAGGATGAGAGCGAGTGGGCAATTATAAAGGATGCGGTGGAACCTATTATAGACAGAGAGTTGTGGGATAAGTGTCAGGAACGGAAGAAACCTTACCGAAGAGGAAGAAGCACCAAGCGTTCCGGAGTAGATCCGCTTTCTGGACTGATGTTCTGCGCCGATTGCGGAAGCACTATGCGTCTTGCGTGGAATACCACGCACAGGGGCAAGGACAGAAAGCTTGTGAATTACCGGCAGAATTATAATTGCGGAGCGTATAGCAGGTCGGGCAAGTATTTCTGTTCCAGTCATTACATAAAGTTTAGCGATATGCAGAGCCTTGTGATTGCCGATATACGCGACCAAGCTAACTTTGTGTTGGAGAATGAGGATGAGGCACGCGCCGAATTTATAAAGAGGAAAGAGCGGCAAACAAACCTTCAATCGGCTGGGGACGAAAGAAAGTACCGCGAAGGCGTTGAAAGGTTGAGCGAGCTTGATACTCTCATACAGTCCGTATATGAGGACAAGGTCTTAAAGAAAGTTCCCGAAGAAATCTGCATCGGCTTACTTGAAAAGTATCAGACTGAAAAAGAACAACTTGAAACCGAGCTAAACGTTATAAACGAAAGACTTATCAGGCTTCGGCAGGAAAAGTCCGATGTGGATGAGTTCATAAGGCGCATAAAGCGGTATGCGGACGTTACCGAACTTACAAGAGAACTCTGTCTGGATATTATTGAGTACATAACCGTGGACAGGTATTCGGGCGATAAAGATACGCCGCGTTCAATTCACATTTATTACAAATTTATAGACAAGAAACCGATAAAAGGTGAGTAATCAAAAGGAGAGTAACTCAAAGGTGTTACCTTATGAGTTACTCTCCTTTTGAGAGAACTTAATTTCGCTTGCCGATAAATCCGTACTTTTTTGTTGTGTATCATCCTGTATGTCCGTTAAGGACTTTATTTTTTCGAGAGAGATGGAGTCGGCTGCCGCTTTAAGAACGGTGTTCGTCGTTTCATCTCTCCTGTCCTCGGGAACATACTTTAAAATGTCCAATAGTTTCTGTAATTCTTGGTCTGTCATTTAATCGGCAGACGGGCAAAGAGGTTAGCTTTCGCCCATCTTGCATTGTGCGTACCAGCAGCCCGTCCTGCGGACAGCCAGAACCCGAGAGGTGTTACTATTATTAACCTTTATCACAAAATCCTCCTTATTATTTCCGCAGGGCCGGGGCAGAGCATGACCATAACCTTGGGGTTTCGGTTAGTTAGGTTGTTAAGTCCCTCCTGCGGATTATTCAGTTGTAGTAGTGTCTATTCAGTTTTGTTATTCAGTTGTTCTAGCAAAGCCTGCCAGCCCGCATATATGAGGGTAATCTTCTTAATGCCGTTGTCCTTCAAAAACTTGTTGAGTTTATCGAAGTCCTCGCGGTTCATAGAAGTGCCCCATACGGCGTGTGCGGCTTTGCGTTCTTCCTTATGCCTGTCCTCATAGCGCTTGTCTATTTCTTTCTTGGGCGTTGCCATAGTTGCCTCCTCAGTCTACATAGACAAGCTCGTTCAGGATTTCCTGCTCAATCAGCCTGTTCACTTCCGTCTGCCTGCGGTAGTCCTCCATAAAGTTCCCCGTGCGCTTGTATCTTGCGTTGGTTAATAGTTTGCCGCGCATATCTTCATCGAGCTGTTCCGCCTGCCTATCAATGCCGTGCAGGTACTCGGGCAGGTTCTCAATCGCCCACAGCTTGCCCACGTTGTGCTCTTCCATATATCTGAGAGCCAGCGTTCCGTACTTTCCGTAAACGTGGTGCTGGGGTTTGACTAACTGCTGATAGCGTTTAATCTCTTCAACGGTCAGTCCTTCGCCCGCGTCTGCCTTGGCAATGAGCGCCTTGTCGTCAATCATACTAATTCCTCCTATCAGAATGTTAATACGATTATACACGCAATTTGACAGAAGTCAAGGCTTTGAGCAAAATTTGCTCAAATTACGAGGTAAGTTCTACTTTTAAGAAGTAAATGCTACCTCGTCG
>ERZ1090881.991-NODE-1000-length-12601-cov-7.832138_pt1 | contig 12601 bp, 13 predicted proteins | sample MGYA00478470_ERZ1090881 | MGnify/ENA primary metagenome ERZ1090881 (study PRJEB33644, sample SAMEA5815736) | chicken gut metagenome | biome: Chicken; feature: Gastrointestinal Tract; material: Caecum | place: Ireland | collected 2019-01-01 | study: A study of the...
CTACACGCGTAAGATCGTCGGCAGCGTCAGATGTGTATAAGAGACAGCAGAAAATGAAAAAAATATTAAATTAATAATAAATATAAAACGGCAGGGTAAGATATGTATTATCAACTGTCAGGCATTTGAAACTCTGTAATGCCCACATTTCTTTTCTTTCTTTCCACTTCAATGAGATTTGAAATCATGTCACGCACTTTATATGGATTTTTTATATGCCTAAGATGGAATTTTGGTGCTTGGGCGTCGTTGCTTGCTATTTCAATAGTCCCTGTTCTGAAAATCTTGTCACCGAGAGATAAAAAAAGGGTTACATCGAAACACCTGTAAACGTTGATGTCATCAATTATGGCTGTGAAAAAGCCTTTATGCCTGAAAAACTTTACCCATTCGCCTGGCTTTTTTACAATATAATATCGATAAAATGAAAGCGGCAAACCAAAGTGCCTCTTTCTGTCATGCCAAATAACTTCGCAATCTTTATCGAATTTCATAAATCGCTCCTACTGGTAAGTTACAGGCGCGCAAATTGGTTTCGCTGTTATTGAAGTTCGGTAATATCAACATGACGCTTTTTGCGCTCTACTTCAATCAAACTTGACACCAAGTCACGCACTTTGTATGGATTTGCAATGTGCTTTAATTGAAAGTTTGGTGTACTTTCATCATTTGCTGCAATATCAAGTGTGCCTGTCTTGAATATTTTATCTGCAAAAGAAACATAAAGTGCAATATCGAAGCAACGATAAACGTTGACTTCTTCAATCAAGCTTGTAAAAAAGCCCTTATGTTTGAAAATTTTGACCCATTGTCTATCTTTTTTCACTATGTAATATCTTGTGAATGATATTGGCATTCCCATAATTCTTTTTCTGTCATGCCATATCACTTCGCAGTCTTTATCAAATTTCATGTTTCCTCCAATAATACATATATTTTACTTGATTAAGAGCAAAAAGTAAAGAGTTTTTTGAAAATATCGTGCAATATTCAGCATAATATCACAATACACTCAAATGAATTACAACAAAAAGATACGGCTTCAAATAAAAGCCGTATCTGCGAAAATTCACTGCATAAAGGAGAAGTGTGCTGTTAAATTTTTATAATTGTGTGAAAAGATGTATTTCGTTTTTGGCAAACATGTCTGCCGATTTTTTTTGTGCAAATGCAATTATTTGCAACCGCAGCCATTGCCGCAGCAGCCGCAAAGCAGAAGAAGAATTATGAGTGTGCAGCAGTCCATACCGCAGCCGTTATTGCCATTGCCGCAAAGGCATTGCAAAAGTAAAATCCAAATTATGAGAGAGCAGCAGTCACAGCCACTATTGCAGCCGCCTGAAAATCCACCCCCGCAAGAGTTATTAAAAAAGTTCATTTGTTCCTCCTAGAATCATATGTAATTGAAAGTTTTACCTTTCACATTATCATACTACTGCAAATGCAATAAAAATGTGCAAACTTTGTTGGTTTTATTTTTTTTCTTCTCTTTTGAAGTGACTTGCATCAGGTGCGCATATGTACACATTTTTTGCAGGAAAAATTAAGTCATTGTTCGACAAAAGAAGTGCAATACCGACAGCATAGTTTTTTTGCCAGTTTGCCAAAATAATTTTGTTTTTATAGCATATTTGGTTGACACAATTTCAAAAATAGTTTAAAATAGGGTGTTATAAAATTCATATTATAATTTGAGAGGTTACTATGACAAAATCGAAAGGCAAATTCAAAGGTCTTATTAAGGGCGTAGCGCTTGGTTTCGCTGTGGTTCTTTGCAGTGCGTTCTTCCCTGCAAACGCTGCTCGCGCGCTTGCTGAAACTTGGGATACAGGTGATGCTGCGCTTGAAAATACACACAGAATTGAAGTTGACGGTATGGTGGCTGCAAACGACAATTCAGACACAGTCGTAAAAGGTGAGAACTACACAATCCCTGTGGGCGAGTACTATGCAGGACAAACTATGCACCAAATCGGCTCAACAACTCCATCTGGCACAATTTCATCATCAAAGGTTGAGGTCATCTACAAGGCGACCGGCGATGTTGTAAAAACCATAACAAATCAGGCAAGCGTAGAAGGTGTAACATTCGAAGCTACTCAGATTGGCACATACACAATCAGATATACAGTAATTGACAATGATACTGAGTACAGCTATGATTTTGATGTTGAGTGCGAAGCAAGCGATGCTACATTTGAATTCAAATCAAACGATTCAAGCATTTTGCCTTCTGTATATGACACAAAGCTTGCAGCAAAAGGTCAAGATGAATACAAAAATAAGGACATCGTTCTGCCTCTGCCAACAGTGAACGATGAAGATGGCGATGCAATTCTTACATCTGCCGACGCTGACAGATATGTGACAAACCTTGAAGACGGCTCTGGTGTTCCAACAGATGGCAAGGGATTTGTTTACATCAGCCTGACCAAAGGTGTTGACAATGAAGAAATAAAAATTCTTGGCAGCAATGGACAATACTATATTGAAGGCGACACGCTGGTTGCAAACGCTGCCGCTCTTGACGGTACAGAGCTGAAAATCACATACACATACTATCAGACTCGCGCAAACGGCAACAAGACTTTCATTGCTTCTACAAGCCAGACAATTAAGGTAGAAGACGGATACTACTACAACACAAGCGAGGAAAACGAAGGTGATGAGGGATATGAGCTTGTTGCATCTTGGTCAACATCAAGACCAGACAGCGCAATCGTAGGTGTTGAAAAAGACTTGCCAACAATTACAGCAACTACAAAATCTACGAACTCGCCAGCAAGCGAATCAGTAAAGGTTTACTATGAGCTGCAAGTATTGAAAACAGATGACGGCAATAGAGATGTAACCGCTGATGTGATTACCGATGACTTCAAATTTAAGACAAAAGAAGAGGGCTCATACAGATTCATCTATACTGTAAAAGACTTCTACGGCAATACAGTCAACACATCAAACACAACATTCACAATAAATAATGTTCAAGACACTCAGATGGCAAACGTATACATGTACGATGCAGGCGACTATACAGTTGACGAAGATGGAGCATACAGCTCAGCTGAAAACAAACTTGCAACACAGGCAGTAAGGCGCAACATCATCATGTACGCTATCGCAGGCAGCGACAACATGGTCGACGCAGATGACCTTGTGCTCCGTCGTGAAATTCAAGACGCATCATATGTGACTAGGTTTAAAATCACCGAACAGAAATACAATAAGTACAACTTGATCTTTGCTCCTGGTGTATCAGGCTCAGAAAAGAGCATGGACAATATCTACAAACAGATTGTTTCAGACAACTTTGAAATCTACAAGCAAATGGTTATGGACGGTAAATCAACATCTGAACCATCAGTAATCAAACAATGGTTGCTTGACAACGACTATCTGCTTGTTACCACAACCTGGAACGTTGACCCTATGGGCAGCGAGATTGTTGCAGGCAGCCCAGCCGAAGGCGATCAGGCTGCTATTGATGAGATGATTACAAAAGGCTACGCTTTTGTAAAGCCTAACAATGCAAGCGGAAATTATGTATTTGAAGAGCAGAACTATACATTCTACTACTACGCAGCAGACAACCAACATGACAATCAAGAGCGTCACATTCCTTATTCTGTAAACCTTGTCAACAGTTTCAGTGACAACTCTATTCCAAGCATCACGTTCTCGTCAGACTTGCAGTCTTCATACTTGCCTGGCGAAAAGATTACTTTTAATGTTGCATCTGCATCAGACACTATCGATTCAAGAATTGAGACTGTTACTGCATACAGATTCCTCAAAGTACAAGATGGTCAGAAAGTAACTACCATCAAAGATGATGGCACAGAAAAGACATTGAGATATGTGATTCGCAACAGTTCAAGCTATAATAAAAACGATGAAAACAAATGGTATATTTCAGACCGTGACCCAAGCACAGGACTGGTAGAGTCAGAAGGCTGGTACTATGACACAGATGCTTCATCATACACTGTTGATCTGAATGATGCGCCAAGCGATGCTGTATACCTTGAAATCCTCTGCTATGCAATAGACGACTATGGCAACATTGGCTTCTTCAATAAGCTTATCAATATAGCTGACATTGCAGACACTGATGCACCAGTACTTGACAAAGTGATTGGCGCACCAGCAGTTGATACAAGCAGCCATGACTATGAAGCGCCAATGACAATCGGTTTGCCAACACTTTATTACTCAGATACAAGTCCAGAGTACATGCATGCAAACGTTACTGTATACAGAATAGGTGAGGACGGTTCGCGTAAGGTTATGCAAAGCACAGGCATGTCTACAACATTCGACTCATACCGTGGCGTGTACAAAGTTGACGCTGGCGCATTCAACGCTTCAACTGAGGGCACATATCAGGTTGTTGTAACAGTTGTCGATTCAAGCAATCACTCACTGTCAACATTCTTCACATACAAAGTAAGCGGAACTGCAATAATCGAGAACCCTGAAATTGACAACATCAGTTCAGAAACTATCGAAGCAGCAGTTGACGAACCACTTTATCTGAAAGAACCTACAATCGCCGTTTCAGAATCGTCAGACTATGTCTACATTGGTCTTGATGAAAACGACGACTCAAACACAGCGCTTTACTATACAACAACAATGGTTTCAGCTGACAGCAGTGACTACGTGCTGACTAAAAACTGGTTCACTGGTATGACAAAAGGTACGTACAAGCTCAAATATCAAGTGTTCTTGATGAGATACAACAAAAATGACCTTGTTGAGTCTGGAAAAGGCATCTTCCTTGACGATAACGGCAAACTCAAATATCGCGATGACGGTTCGACTGAGTATTTTGTTTACCTTGAAGAAACGGATGGCAAATATGACCTTGCATTGAATACACAGCTTAATGGTAAAGGCACAAAAGGTGAAGTATCAGAAATAGCAGGCTTGGTTGAGAAATTTACACCAGAAAGCGACATTCAGACAATCAAGGTTGGTGACATCGGTGTCAACGTAACTATTGATAACGACGCATATGCAAGAACAGAATACGCGACCATACCTGATACTCCTAATACAATCACTATTGTCAAACCTGATATACAAATCTATGGTAATGCAAGCATTGACAGAGAAAATTCGACGGTATCAATCACTTGCACATCAGGCAGTAGTACCGACCCACTTGCAACAATCAGTTTGGCAGAGTGGGAGACCGCTATCGACGGTGACTCAGAGGATTTCTCTGTTGAAGGCAGTACAATCAAGCTTCGCCTTATCAGAAATGGCAGATATACAATCAAATATTCAATTCAGGCACAGGACAAAAACAATCAGCCTGTTGGTGATCCAAAAACTCTTGAATACAACATCACAAACGGCGACGTCGTTGGACCGGATATTGACTTTGCTGAAAACTTCATCAAAGACACATATCGTCTGGGCGACACTTTGGTTGTCAACTTTGCAGGCCTTGAACTTTCAGATAAGGTAACTACGGATATTGAAACACTTCGCAAAAATATCTCTATGAGGCTTGTAAACAACGATACTGACAGCTCATGGACGATTGAAAACTCAACTTCAAGTGGATATTCATATGAACATGAATTGACCGAGGCAGGCGACTATACCTTGACTGTTACAGCTCGTGACGAAGCGGGCAACAGAAATGAAAAATCAATTTCATTCACTGTATCTACAGACAGGGCTACGCCAGCAAATACAAAAGAAATCATTGGCGGAGTGCTGATCGGACTTTCAGTAGCCATCTTGGGCGGCGTTGTGATCTATTTCATCGTTTCAAAGGTAAAACTTGACAAACGTGAAAAGGCATACAAAAAATCTGGCCGAGATAAAAAATAATTAAAAATTCAAACAAAAATGGGGAATTATAGCCCCATTTTTTGTTGTTCGCTTGACAATTAATTTGAAATATGATATATTAATCAAGTATCCGTATGCAAAGGGTAACAAAGATTGCGCCTTGAATAGTTTTCAAAGCCAACACCCGATTGGCAACGAGTTTGGTTAGAGGAGGTAAGAATATGTTCGCAGTAGTACAAAGTGGCGGAAAGCAATACAAAGTATGTGAAAATGACGTAATCAGCGTTGAAAAACTTGCAAACGCTGTTGGCGACAAAGTAAAGCTTGACGTATTGTTGATTTCTGACAATGGCAGCGTAGTTGCTGGCAATCCTATCGTAGCTGGCGCAGTGTGTGAAGCAGAAGTTGTTGCACACGGCAAGGGTGACAAGATTGTTGTCTTCAAGTACAAGCCAAAGAAGAATGAAAGAAAAAAACAAGGTCACAGACAGCCATTCACTCAATTAAAAATATTGTCAATCAAAAAGTAAGGTCAAAAGATGACAAAGATTACTTTTTACAAGAAAAACAATTTGATTGTTGGATTTGAAGTTTCAGGCCATACGGGGAAAGATGATTTCGGCAAAGATTTGCTTTGCTGTCAGATTTCCACGGTGGCGCAACTTGCAGTCGTTGGGCTGTTCGAAGTTGAAAAAATTGACGGCTTCAAACAAATTTCTGACGGATATTTGAAAATATCTCTTTCAGAAAACCAGGCAAAGCCAGAAAAGGTTCAGTTTTTATTGAAAACCTGCCTTGACTCCTTCAAATCAATAGTCATCAATGAAAATAAATTTGCAAAATTGGAGGTAAAAAATGTTTAAGTTTAATGCTCAACTTTTTGCTCACAAAAAGGGTGGTGGTTCAACTAAAAACGGTCGTGACTCGCAAAGCAAACGTCTTGGCGTCAAAGCCTATGGCGGCGAAGCGGTAACTGCCGGCTCTATAATTGTAAGGCAAAAAGGTACAAAGATTTATCCTGGTCAAAACGTTGGCATGGGTAAAGACTATACACTTTATGCACTTTGCGATGGCGTTGTAAAATTTGGCCAGAGCAATGCTAAAAAAATTGTTTCAATAGTTACAGAATAAAAAATCACCGAATGTATTTCGGTGTTTTTTTATGCTACAAAATAAATGCGAAACATTGCCATAACAAAATATTTTGTGTTATAATCAAAAAGAGGAGAAAGGGCAATGGACTACACAAAAGAAAAAGGTCGAATCATCATTCATGATAAATCGCAGTTCAACATTGAGCACATCTTGGAATGTGGTCAGGTTTTTTGTTTTGAGAAAAGAGGAGATGACTATATCGTCTTCCCACAGGACAAGGTCGCAATCCTTTCAGAAAAAGATGACTGTGTGGAAATTGTAACAAAGCATGTTGAATTTTTTGCCGACTATTTTGACCTTGATACAGATTACAATCAAATAAAATCCAAGCTTTCCAAGTTTGAAATCATGAAAAAGCCGCTGGATTTCGGCTATGGCATACGCATATTAAAGCAAGACCTTTTTGAATGCTTGATTTCTTTCATTATTTCTGCAAACAACAATATCAAGCGCATAAAGCTGATACTTGGCAATTTGAGAAAAAATCTTGGAGATGAAATTGGTGGTGGCGTGTATTCCTTCCCAAGCTTTGAAAAATTGCAAAGCTGCAATCAGGAATTTTTCAAAAGCATGGGGGCTGGCTATCGAGCGGCCTACCTCGAAAAGGTTTGCAGCCAAATTACACCAGAGCTTCTTGATGATTGGCGCAAGCTTGACACGCCTTCACTTCGCAAAAATCTTATCAGCCTTTCTGGTGTTGGCCCGAAAGTGGCAGATTGCGTGCTGCTTTTTGCATATCACAGGTCAGACGTTTTTCCTGTGGATACCTGGATAAACCAGATGTACAATCAATATTTTTCGCCTCTTGAAAATCGCGAAAAAATTTCACGCAATCTGGTTGAAACCTTTGGAAATCTTGCAGGATTTGCTCAGCAATATCTGTTTTACTATCAGCGATCGGGCGAATAAATTGATTTTCAAAAGACCATTGCATGCGCGCCTTTATTGCGACAAAAAAATAATTTTTTGTCCGATTTACAGGCGCTATTTTTTTGCTATTTATTCAAAAAGGGTATTTACACAGCAGCCCAAATATGGTATAATATTGGTGTCAAAATAAAAGACTTTGGCAGGAAGATTTTTCGCAGAAAACGCGCTCTTCTTGCATTTGAAATACTTTCATAGGGGGCTCGACTCATGACATCGACATTACTATCTTTCGGCACAACCGAAATTGTGCTTGTATCAGTTTTTGGAGCGATTGGTTTGGCAATACTTGTCTATCTGTGCTGCATACCAATGAAGACATATATGACTGTGATTTTCGCAGGCTGCTACATACCATCATACAAACTTATTTCCTTGAAAAGCAGAAAGCTTGACGTAAAGACCATTGCAAGCGCATACATCATGGCAAAGAAGTCCAAGATAGACATCAAACTGCCAGAAATCGAAGCAATCGTGCTTGCTGGCGGCAACCCAGTCAATGTGGTCAAGGCGTACAATCTTGCGAACAAGTCAGGCATAAAAATTGATTTTCAACGGATAAGCGCACTAGAAATTGCTTCAAAGGACGTGCTTTCGGTTGTACAAAATGCTATTTCAACAAGGGTAGTTAAGGTTGAGAATATCAAAGGCTTTACACAGAATAATGTGGAATTGGTGGTTATGGCAGAGGTTTCAGTCAAAGCCAATTTGCACAAGTACCTTGAAGGCAGCGGTATCGATGATATGAAAAGCAATATTACGGCATGGCTGCTTGAAAACATATCGCGAGCAAAAGACTATCGAAACATACTTCACGAGCCGAACAAGAGTCTGCTCTACAATATCGACTTTCATGTTCTGACAAAAAATTCTCGCTTTGACATATTTGACATCAACATTGTTGCGGTAGACATAGGCCGCGACATCAACGCTGAAAACGAGATAAAATCGGTGGAAAAGGAAAAACTATACGCACAAATTGAAGCCGAGCGCCGAAAAAGCGCGGAGGAAATTCGCGAGCTTCAAATGCGCACAAAGACCGAAGAGATGAAATCAGCGGTATTGCAGGCCGAAGCCGAAGTGCCGCAGGCAATTTCGCAGGCGATAAAGGAAGGCAGGTTCTCAATTATGGACTATTACAAATTGATGAATTTGCAGGCTGATACCGCGCTCCGACGCGCAATAATCAACGACAACAAAAAGGCGTTCGATGATGGAGGAGACCTCTACTGATGAGCACAACCATACTAATTTGCATTGGCGTAGGTGGCGGGCTGCTTGCACTTTTGATCTTGGCCATAGTTGTGACATGCGTTTCGAACAGTAAAAGCGCAAAAAGTTTGCAAGAAAACATCACCAAATACAAAAATGAAAGCGACCATTTCAATGACCGTGATCCATCAATAATACTTTCGCCAGATTTGCCAGAGCAGGCAGAAGATAAAACAGAAACTATCGCAGCCGCACAAATGCAAACCGCTCAATCGCAAGCAGTGCAAAGCGGCGCTTCGCAAACACAGTCCTCACAAACGCAAACCGCTCAAACTGAGAAGAAAGGACCAGTTATTGAACCATACACTGGCAACATTCCTGACTTTGAAAGCCCAAAGGTCAGCCCAGCATATGCCAAAGCCCAGCACAAAAAGGATATGCTGTCGAGACAACAGATGGGCAGCGCACAGGGGCGGCGTGATGATTTTGAGGAATTTCTTGATGAGCACGCATACTCGCGCCGAATACTCAATAAAGACATTCTTTCAAAGCTGAAAGACCTTCCGCCTGACGTAAAGGCAGTTTTGCTCAGCGGGCTTTTCAACAGGACAGATGATTAAAATCTATATAATAAACTCAACAGGAAAGCATAGTTTTACCACAAAAAACATCAAATTTACTTGATAAAATCAGTCGACAAAAAATATATTTAAAGACGCCAGCTCATATACTATCGTGAGTGGCGTTTTTTATTGCACAGGGGGAGGGGCTATGTTTAATTTTTTTAGCGAGTTGAAAGGTCGTTTAAGCAAGGTTGACAGCAATCTTTTTTGCGAATATAACATAGTCAACATGTCAGGTCGGCTGCTGTATGCCGAAGGGCATTGCGGAATCACCGTGATAACACAAACCAGTGTAGCGTTCAAACTGAAAAAGGGGAGAGCGGTTGTTGAAGGCAAAGACCTTGTGCTCAGCGAACTGACAGAAAACACCTTACTTTTGCAAGGCAAAATTGATAAAGTGGAGATATTTTGATGTTTAAAAACAGAACACGGCTTACAGTTAAGGGGCTCAATCAAGAACGTGCACTCAATGAGCTTTCAAAAGAGGTAAAAATATATCAATATTCACGGCAAGAGCAAGACCTTTGCCAATTTGAGGTCGAGCCAAGGCATGCGCGCCACACAAAAAAGCTGCTTGAAAGCCAAGGCCTTGAAGTACTTTCACTTTCACATCACGGAATATTGTCAAAGATAAAAAAACTTTTGTATCGATATGGTGTTATCGCCGGTATAGTTATTGTGCTGCTGTTTTACTGCCTTCAATATAGTTTCGTTTGGCGGGTTGAGGTTTGGGGCAGCTCTGCCGACAACCGTGAACAAGTCCAAGCCTTTGTCAAGGAAAACATGACAAGCAATTTCAAAAGCAAGATTGACCTTGAAAATCTTGAAATCTTGATACGAAACAACTTTGACTATGTCAGTTCGGTCAGTGCAGCAATCGTTGGGCAAAGCCTGATTGTCAATCTCAACGAAGCGGTCTTGCCCGAAGAGATGGAAGGCCAGTACAATCCAATCATTTCTGAGTATGACTGTCAAATCACAGAAATCAACCTCATTCAAGGTACTTTGCTTGTCAATGAAGGGGATATTGTGCAAAAAGGCGATGTATTGGTTGAGCCATACATTATTGATGCCGAAGGCAATATGCGTGCTGTAAAGCCTCAGGCCGATATTAAGGCGAATGTCTGGCTGACGGGTGAAGCGGCGCACTATGACTATCGCATTGAAAACGTCAGAACAGGCAAAAAGGTTTCGACTACCGAGGTGCTGCTTGGCAGCCTTGTGCTTTATCAAAACAACAGCGACCTGCCTTTCAAAAATTATGAAAGCACAACTCGAACAAGGCTTTTGACAAAAAACAACCTGCTTCCACTATATTTGAGGGTGACGGACTGCTATGAAACAAACACGGTTGAAATACAAGAGGATTTTGAAAACGTCAAGGATCAAGTAATTGAGCAAGCTCGCAAAAATGCCTTGATTTTTTTGGATAAAAATGCCATAATAGAAGACGAAAGATATTCGTGCAGTTCAACTGGCGGTTGCCACATAGTCAAATACGTCATTACTGCAAGCATGAATTTTGGAGGAACAAATGAGGATCAACTTTGAAAATGTTGGACATTGCAACAGGAAATTGATAGCGAAAATTTACGATAAGGCGATGAATGATACCGGCAATCGTGCACTTGACGTGACAATTACGGTATCTATCGTTTCGCAAAAAAGGATAAAACAACTCAATCAGCAATACCGCAATGTTGATAAAGCCACCGATGTGCTTTCTTTTCCAATGCTGAACATAAAATATCCGCAAAAGCTTGCCGATTTCAAACAGGAGATCGCTCCTGATGGCTGGCTTTACATAGGCGACGTGGTTATTTGCAAAAAAATCGCAAAACGTCAGGCAAAAGAATATGGGCACAGCCTTCGCCGCGAGATTGCCTTCCTGGCCTTGCATGGACTATTGCATGTGCTAGGCTTTGACCACATTGACGCAGACGACGAAAAGGTGATGATGTCTACGGCTGAAAATATATTATCAGACCTCGACATCAAAAGGGAGGGCGAGTAATGTTCAAAGCTGGTTTTGTCGCCCTTATTGGCAGACCCAACGCAGGGAAAAGCAGCCTTGTGAACGCTCTTGTTGGCGAAAAGGTAGCCATTACATCATCAAAGCCGCAAACCACACGTGAAAATATTTTGGGCATTGTCAATGGTGAGGATTTTCAAGTGGTACTTGTTGACACGCCAGGCGTTCATCACAGTAAAAACGCGCTTGACAGAACCATGATGAAAAATGTGCGTTCGGCTATCGCAGGCGTTGACCTTATCATATATCTTGTTGATGGCAGCAAAAGTCCTGACGGTGAGGAAATCGAGTATATTGAACATCTGCCAGAGCCAAAAATCGTGGTGAAGACAAAGTGCGATCTGCCAAAACGTCAAAATTTTGACTGCGATATTGAGGTGTCGGCGCGTGCAAAGACAAATCTTGACAAGCTGCTGAAAATGATTCTTGAACATCTGCCAGAGTACGAGAGCCCGCACTATATTTACGATCCTGACTTTTACACTGACAAAAGCACTAAGTTTTTGATTGCAGAAGAAATACGCGAGAAGGCGCTTGAAATGTTGCACCAGGAAGTCCCGCATGGTATTGCAGTTGAAATCATCAGATTTTTTGAAGATGAAAAAGCTGTGTGCATTGATGCTGACATAATATGTGAGGCTGAACGCCACAAAGGAATGATTATCGGCAAGGGCGGCAGCGTGCTGAAAGAAATCGGCAGCACGGTCAGAAAATACGCACAACAGCTGCTTGGCAAAAAAGTTGTATTAAAACTATTTGTTAAAGTGGAAAAGAATTGGCGTGACCGACCTGACAAAATAAAAAGCTTGGGCTATTAAAAAATCGAATGTAAATTTCTACATTC
>ERZ1090881.1000-NODE-1009-length-12529-cov-94.241142_pt1 | contig 12529 bp, 10 predicted proteins | sample MGYA00478470_ERZ1090881 | MGnify/ENA primary metagenome ERZ1090881 (study PRJEB33644, sample SAMEA5815736) | chicken gut metagenome | biome: Chicken; feature: Gastrointestinal Tract; material: Caecum | place: Ireland | collected 2019-01-01 | study: A study of...
TCATTACCAAATGATTTAATTAAATTTATGTCCAAACTTTGGGGTTCACTTCAGTTGCATCCGATGGCTTTTATAATTCAGTATAGGCTTCCTCAAACGTCAATTTTTTGAAAATATTTCATTGATAATTTACAACTTATAGTAGATAGAATGATATAGACAACAAATCCTATGATTAGAGCTGCTGCTTTTGCTCCCGTATTTACAGTATTAAGTCCGTTCAGCGTAATAGAATACAGCGGTGTCGCCCAACGTAAAACAATAAAAACGCCGATCATTAAGAATACGACGATTGCGCCGATTACAAACGGAACCCCGATTTTATCGGGTGCTTTGAAATAACGCGGAAAGAAGATCAGATTAAATATGCCGAGTAAAATCGCACCATTCCCCACGAGAACAATGTTTGCCGATATTCCCGCTTGGTTGACATACTGCTCCGCAGGCAGAATGGCTCCTTTGATTGCACCTATAACACCCACAAGCAATAAACTGATACACTGCAACCCAATCACAACCAGCATTTTTGCAAGAGGTATATGCTCCTTTTTTACGGGCAATGCGCAGGAAAACGCAATATCGCCGTTTTCCCTTGTCATCATACAGCAGAAAAATACCGAAAGGCAAGAGAAAAAGAAAATGACTTCATACGGATAATTCGGCACGAATACAAGGGCGGCAAAGGAGAGAAAGATAAAAGCCGTAGGGTGCATACAAAGTTCTAATTCTTTTTTAATCAGATTAACCATGCCTTTTCTCCTCGTTCGCCTTTTCCAGATGCACTATGATATTGTCGATTGTTGCATCTGAAAGAGTAACGCCGTTTAATCTTTGCGTATCGCACGAGAGCAACCCCTCGTATCCATCTTTTACTAACTTAACGCCGATGGCATTTGCAGCCGTTGCGTCTGCAAGAGAAGAAAAATGCGCTAACTTATATTTACCAAGCAATTCTTTCAGCGGACACGCCGCAAGAATTTTTCCCTGCGATATATAGACGATATCGTCGGCAATTCGCATCAGGTCGGACGTGATATGCGTGGAAAAGAGTACGGAAACGCCTTCTTCACGCACAAGTTGTAAAATGATGTCGCAAAACTCTTCGCGCGAAAGCGGGTCAAGCCCGCTAGTCGGTTCGTCCATAATGAGCAACTTTGCTCCGTGCGAAAGGGCGAGAGCAAGCACAAACTTAACCTTCATCCCTTCGGAAAGTTCCTTTACCTTTTTCCTTTCAGACAGTCCGAATTGCGCAAGGAATTTTTCATACTTATCCTGATCCCACGTCGGGTAAAAAGGGGCGTACGCTTTGCGGATAGCGGCAAGCGTATTCATAGGATAATATCGAAAACCGCCGCCAACATAACCAATTATCTGTTTGACTTCCATTTCGTCTTTAATAATATCTCTGCCAAAGACGGCGACATTTCCTTCTGCCGCAATGAGCCGTAAGATACCTTTTATAGTCGTGCTTTTTCCTGCGCCGTTTCTTCCGATAAGTCCGGATATATGTCCCTGCGGTACGCAAAAACTGACTTTATCGAGTGCGAATGAAGGATATACTTTCGTCAATTCCTTTACTTCAAGCGCATTCATTTTTGCTCCTCATCTCCGTTCTTAGCATGATTGACGGCATTCCAAAACGATTCCACATAGGAAAACGGCTGCAAAGCAATACCTTGCCCCTTATCCGCCATCAAGACCAAGGAATCGCCTGAATTCAGCGAAAACATATCCCGCACCTCTTTGGGAATGACAATTTGCCCTTTAGGGCCAATCTTTACCGTAGCCAGAAACTTTCCTTCGGGAAAATTCTCCATTTTTTACTCCTTGAAGTATTATTAGTATTACTTTTCTTACTTAGTATAACTCATAATACAATATATGTCAAGTGAAAGCGTATTTATTGTCCGTGATAGTTTCTTTCGATCAATAAAAAGTAATCAGTAAAGACAAAAAATCATTCGTTTAGAAATAATCGCTACTGAAACGCACTCAAAAATCACAAACATATGTTCTTATTTTGCTTGACAGACGGGGATATGGTATGATATAATGCGAATGTATCGGAGAAGATACAAACAAAATGCCCGTATCGGTGAAAGAAACGAGGGGTTGAGTCTGTTCCCATTGCTTTATGCAGCTTGTAACTGCTCAGCTATATGGCTTTAACGGACTTGATCGGCTGGCGGCGAATCGGTCGCAAAGGCGGCATTTTGAAAAACAAAAAACGGTACCCGAGCAGGTTGGTTTCCGATTTAGCCCTGCACTGCTGTTTGTAGTGCTGCGCAATTACTTGCGAGCTTGCGAAGACGGGTTGAGAAGAATAACTGTTTTGTTGCGCTGTGACCCCGCCCTGCGGGTAGCCGACGGCAGTTGTCACTGTTTATAACGGGCGGTCTCGTGACCGCTTGCGGTGGAGTAAATTATGTCCACCGTTGCTTTTGTTGCGTTCTTTGACGTGGACAAAGGCAGTTATAAGCATACCGTTTTTTGGACAATTCATAGTCATTTCAGTCCATAGGAAGGTAATGCTTTCTATGGACTTTTTCTTTTATTTCGGACTATCACCCGCCCCACTTCAGAGCGGGAGCAGATAGAGAACCTACCAAGAAGGAGGAAAGTTATGAGCAAGCAAAGAGTTGTCAGACCGCCATAATTAGGCAAGCAGGCAGGAACATAGCAATCGAATACAGTAAGCAAAACATGGTCGAGCCTTTTGAGCTTGACGAAGAAGTATAGCCCACTATACTTCGTGCCGAAGTTTAGTGGGCTCTGCGAGGCTTTTTAACCAGAAAATACGGAGGTAAAATTTATAAGCTATTTAGTTTGTCACATGGAAAAGTATCACAAGACGGACATTGCGCCCGTCGAACAGGAGAACGAACGAGACGAGACCTATCAGGCGATCAACCCTGATATCGATTACTCAAGAACGGGAAGCAATTACCACATTATCAAGCGGCAGCGCAGCTACACGCAGTTCATCAACGATAGGATCGCCGAACTTCATTTGCCGACAAAGGTACGCAAAGATGCTGTGCTTATGTGTTCCTGCGTCGTGACGTCAGACGGCGGGTACTTTAAGAAATTATCGCCAAAAGAACAGGAAAGATTTTTTGCGGAATGTACGCAATTTTTTGTCGAGCGGTACGGTGAGGAAAATATTATTTCGGCAGTTGTTCACATGGACGAAAGCACGCCGCACTTACACCTCAACCTTATACCCGTCATCGATGGCCGGCTGTGCGGTAAACGGCTATTTGACAGAAAAGCACTGCACAATTTGCAGACAGAGCTGTATGAAGCCGTGGGAAATAAATGGAATTTGCAGCGCGGTAAAGAAGGCAGTCAGGCAAAGCATCTGTCTACGGCGGAGTTCAAAGCGAAGAAGATCGTCGAGCAGGCGCACGGCGAAGCGGACGCATTAAAAGCGAATGCCGAGCGCAAGGTTAAGATCGCGCAAATTCATGCGGAGGGCATTATAGCAAGTGCGGAACAGTCGGCAGTTGAAGCCAAGCAGCAGGCACAAGAGTATCTAGACGGCGTAATCAGATCGGTGGAAGAAGAAAAAATCAAGCCAACACCGAAACGAAAGCGACAAGTCGAGGAAGAGCTTTCTGTTCTCCGCACGGAGAACGCCGCATTGCGGCAAGCCAAAGAAATCAGTGATAAAGACCGCGCCGATTTATTCGAGCAGTTGCAGAAAGCTGAACGACGGGCCAAAGGCAAAGAACAAGCTTTCAGAATGGTGGGCGACATGCTTGCCGCCTATCCGGACGAGTTCAATGCATTGCTGGACAAGTCAAGGGCAAAGAAAGCCGCCCCTTCGTTCCAGTCAAGCGGCAACGATCGCGGCGGAAAGTAACAATGGAATAAAAAATCTGACCGCGGCGCAGGTGTCCCAACAGGAAAACATCTGGAGAACAGGGATTGAAAGAGCGGCCGAGGCAGAACTATGAGTAAAAATCCGTATGAAACGGAAACGCGTACAATGGCGCGAAAGGAGATAAGATTATGAGATAACCATTGACTTAACTATAAAAATTCGGAGGAAAATGAGCTACGGGAAAAACAATGCAACAATTGAGCGCGGAGCATGGCTCTGCGCCCACCTCTATGAGAGAATATGAAATCGGGGGAAAGAAATACATAGTAACAAGCCATTATGCGGGGGAAAAAGAAATCGACAGTACCATTCGCAGCATTGCCATAGACCGCGCAAAGCGTGAAATGGGAATCGCATAAGGGAAATCAGCGTCAGGGCATTGCCAAATTCGGTGTGGCGTGGTATAATACCCGTACATTGAATTTGGCTGCTTTGATGCAAAGGAGTAAAAGAATGCAATCAAAGCAAGAACAACTGAATAATACGGGAATTTATTTAAGGCTTTCCAAAGATGACGAGCGTGCGGGCGAATCGCTATCCATTGACAATCAGCGAATCATACTGCAAAAGTATGTCAAAGACCAGGGCTGGAACTTGGTGGACGAGTATGTGGACGACGGCTATTCGGGAACAAACTTTGAACGCCCCGAAGTGCAGCGGCTGTTGGACGATGCAAAAACGGGTCGCATCAATACCATTGTGGTAAAAGACCTATCCCGTTTCGGAAGAAACTATATCATGGTCGGACAGTATCTCGATTACATATTCCCCGCCTACGGCATACGCTTTATAGCCATAAGCGACAACGTGGACACAGCAGACAGGAACAGCACGGGTATGGACATGATGCCGATCATGAACGTGTTTAACGAATGGCATTCGGCAAATACCTCGAAGAAAATTCGCGCGGTATTGGAAGCAAGTCAGAAAGCAGGCAAATACACTTCGGGCTACTACCCTTACGGGTATCTTGTCGGCGGCGATGATAACCGCACGGCGATCATTGACGAGCCTGCGGCGGAAGTCGTCAGGCGAATCTTTCAGATGCGAATCGAAGGAGCCTCGCCCTACCGCATTGCACGGGCGCTCTCCGACGAAGGTATTCCGAATCCTACGCTGTACCGGACGAAGAAAGACGGCGGCAAAATCAATCGGCAGATACAGCCGTGGTGGAGCCATAAAACCATTCGGGATATGCTTGCCGATCCGACATACAAAGGCTGTACGGTGCAGCACAGGCGTTCCACGGTTTCCTATAAAAACCACCGCACCTATTGGCGGCCGCAGGAAGAATGGATCGTCAAAGAAAATGCCCACGAGCCTATCGTGAACAACGAGGTTTGGGATAAGGCACAGGAAGTCGCAAAATCCGTCAGCAGGACAAAGTACACGAAAAAGGGCGTTTCGCATCCTCTGTCCGGATTTCTCTTCTGCGCGGATTGCGGACAGAAGATGAGAATATCCTACTCAAAGACAAAGTTAAAGAGCGGAAAGGAATACAACTGCGAGTGCTATATCTGCCGAACCTTTGCAAACCTCGGCAAAAACTACTGCACAACGCACGCGATACAACGGGCAGATCTCGAAGCTCTTGTACTTGCGGACATACGCTCGAAACTTAATTTTGTTTTAGAGGACGAAGCGGCTGCACGGGAGGAGTTCTTGAAAGGCAGGGCAAAGCGGACGGCTGCGGCAAGAGCTGCCGACAACAAACAGCTCAAAGCCAAACGCAAACGCATGGAAGAATTGGATGCTCTCATTCAATCCGCGTTTGAAGATAAAGTCTTGAAGAAAATGCCCGAAAATCTCTGCAATTCCCTTTGTGAAAAATATCAGGCGGAGCAGGAAACGCTGAAAGCCGAGATAAACGCATTGGAAAAGAAATTACAGGAAGAGAGCAAGGACGCGGCCGACGTCGAAGAGTATATCCGACGCATTAAACTGTACGGCAGTTGCCCCGAACTGACGCGGGAAATGTGCCTGCAACTGATTGAATTTATTACAATCGACGCAAAAACGGAACGTAATAATCGCTGGCACTCCCCCGCACCGCGTAACATTCATATCTATTACAAACTGATAGATAAAGAACACGCAACCCTAAACAAAAACTAATTTTACATTCCTTTTTGTACGCGATATAAAGAATGCGGATGCAACCTGGAACTTGTCATGCTCTGGGACGGACACGAGTTCGACAAAGATGTGCGCACTTCAAAGGTTGACCGCGGATATACCCAATATTCAAATGAAATCTATTTCGGAGACATTGAAAAAGTAAATTATGAGCTGTAATGAAAAGGCTGCCTGATGGAGATATCAGGCAGCCTTTTTTTGTGTTTTATTCCTCAATTTTAATTAAAAATTCAACGCATTTATTTCGAAAACTTTCCAATTTGACCTTTTTCGAGTTTTATTAAAATTAATCGTAAATAATCTGACATTGGCATTGATTTTTGACATTTGATTTTCCATGCGTAGTATTGTTATAGCTTCCATTATATGATATAATATAAAAAATAACATTGGGAGGAGAATATGAGCGAGCCTATCCCCTTAAACGCAAATCTAATGAGCGTATCAATAAATCAACTTATCACACAAACAAAAGACAATAAGCACTACTGTTTTTTAGTACCTTCCTACCAACGCGGCTACCGCTGGGAAAGCGAACAAATTATTAGACTTCTAGACGACCTGTATGAATTCAGTCAATCTGCACAGAATACCGATTTCTATTGTCTGCAACCTATTATTGTAAAACAAATATCCCAGGATGAAATGCAAGTGCGCATGGGGCAGAATTATAGCTGCAATACTGACAACAATTACTATGAAGTTGTAGACGGTCAGCAACGGCTTACAACCATCTACCTGATTCTCAAATATGTTCAACGCGAAGATACAGCACAATTTTTTGACCTTGAATACGAACGAGACGCAAAGAGCAATTTTTCAAGGAGAATAATGCTTCAAAGTCTGCGCAAAACGCCTATTCCTGCCCCCAACACTGTAGACGAACACTACTTTATTCAGGCATACCAAAAAATAAAACAATGGACACAAGAAAAGCGTAAACATAACAGCGATGTAGACAATGATATAGAGTCAATCATAAAAAGACATACAAATGTAATCTGGTATGAACTAAGTAATACTAATACCGATTGTTATCAAATTTTCCGGAACATAAACAATGGAAAAATCCCTCTTACAAACGCTGAACTTGTCAAAGCAATGTTGCTGACTGAAAAAAATTTTGCGCCAGATAGTTCTAATCCAGCTACAGATGTTATAATCAGAAACTCAATTATACGAAGTCAACAAGAACGATTTGCTCGCCTTTGGGATGATATACAACGAGAATTAAGTAACGCCCAGATGTGGTCTTTTATAACCGGAAATTATGATTTCAATACCCCGACAAGGATTGACTTATTACTTAAGCTAATCGTATATAAAGAAAGTCATAACATTGATGAGCGCGACTACGGTTTGTTCAACTTTTTTGAAAATAAACTTAACGCCAAGAATTCTATAGCAGACAAAAGAAGATATATTGAAAGCGTTTTCGAAAATATCCGCACCACCTTTCGCACAATTCAAGATTGGTATGAAAAACCGCTTTATTATAACTTTATCGGCATGATAATGACATATTCTGAAAAGTCGTCAAGAAGTTTGGTTACCGAAAATCGTACTGCGCGCCTTAAAAAATTAGCTGACCTATTAGAAAGCTACAATACAATGACTCGAGAGCAGTTCAAATTATATCTTCTAAAAGAAGTTAAAAACCTGATCAAAGAGGTAACACCAAACAATATTGGCTCTCCTCATCACATTATTACTTCCTCCGAGCAATTTAACAGAACTGAAGGTGAAAAAGAGGACAATGTAATTAATTACATCGATAATCGTAAATCCATAGAGCGATGGCTGATGCTGTTTAATATTCTTGAGCTAAACGATATTGAAGGACGATTCGACTTTACTGTAGGCAGGACTGGTTGGAGCGTGGAACATATAAAAGCACAAAGTTCTGAGGTGGCAAAAAAAGATGATTGGAAAGATTATCTTGATAAGGAAAAAGAACGCATTCAATTAAAGGCTAAACACATTAATTCCACTAATTATAATACAATCATTACTTCTATCGACACATTTATTTCAGAATATAACTCTATTGCAGCTTCAGGCCACAAACCTGGCGATGAATTTGAAGCAAAATTACACGAACTGATGCTTCGCATCGATAAGGATATAGACGGCTTTAACGAAGCAGATGAGCATCGTTTAGGCAATCTTGCGTTATTGGGTATAGCAGAAAACTCCATGCTAAACAATTCACAGTTTTATGAAAAACGGAAAAAGATGCTAAGTAAAGAAAGTAAAAATTTTCCATATGCAACGCGCCGCGTATTTCTGAAAGTTTATTCCAAACAGACGCTGAATATGGACTACTCCACATGGGGCAAGGCAGATTTTAACAGCTATCTCGAAATACAATACACAAGATTAAAAGAATTCTATAATATGCTGACAACAATGGATACTCAATTGAGTTCGAAAGGAGGCGTAAAATGAACAAACAGATAACCCCGACAGGACAAGGGAGGCAATGTAATTTCCTGCAATTTTTACATGACTATACCAAAGTTATAATTCCAATAATTCAACGTGACTATGCACAGGGACGCCTACCTGATAACTTCATTCTTAATAAGTACACGGCAAACAAACAACTAGCAAAGACTTCCCTTTATGAAGAGGTAAGAGAAAATTTTGTCGAAAGTTTAAAATCTGCCTTAACAAAGAATAAACCTCTGGTTTTAGACTATATATACGGCTCTGTCCCTGTTGCGGGAGAGGATAAAATTTTTTATCCCATTGACGGTCAGCAACGCCTAACAACACTTTTTCTGCTTTATTGGTATGTTGCTTCTAAAGAAGGCAAGATAGATAAAAATCTTCGATCCCAATTAAAGAAGTTTACCTATGAGACGCGTGACACCTCACAGGAATTTTGTGCGGCGCTTTCGGAAATGCAAATAGACATTTCCACTCTGCCCGATACGGAAGGAGCTCTGTCAACCAAAATTAAGGATGACAGCAAATATTATAATATCTATGACAATGATCCTACCATCAGGTCTATGCTGGTTATGCTTGATACTCTTCACTGCGCTCTTTCACCTTTCAGTGGATTGTGGGATAAATTAAGCAACATCACATTTTGGGAACTTGATTTACAGAACTTTGGCTTGACAGACGATCTTTTTGTAAAAATGAATGCAAGAGGGAAGCGACTTTCGCGGTTTGATATGTTCAAGTCAGACTTAGAATTTGCCCTTAAAAATGTAGCAATCCAGGAAGGAAAAATCGATTTAGAAGGTTGCGCAAAGACGTGGATTACGGAGGTAGACAACGATTATCTTGACAATCTTTGGACATTTGACAATGTCTATTGCGAACGGAATATGTTCCGAATTTGTATGTTTATCGCCGGCTGTTTCGGCCTGATAAGAGACCATGCCGCTGCATACAATGATAAATGGATATCAAACGATAGTGAAGTTAACTACCGTGAACAGGTTAAGGAAATTGCAGAAAATAAAGAGCTTTTACCCATGCTTTGCAAGGCATTTGTTACATTCCCAGAATGGAGCAAGGAGGACGATGCTGTCTATAATTTGCTCATAACCTCCTCTAGACTAAATAAATCAACCAACAACTGGGTACACAATTCAAGGGTAAGATTGTTTGCCATTATCTACTGGCATGCAATGATAACGGACGCCAGATGTAAAAACGACTTTGACTCATTTATACGCATTGTCAACAACTATATTTACGGATTTCGTGAATACAGTATTCGCGAAGGACAATTTTCGTCTAGCATCTCAAATGCAACGATTGCCCCTAAATTTAAGTTTATTAAAAAACTCATAGATGATTTCTCTAATACGCAAGATAGCTTTAAAGAATTTATTTTGAATTCACATTACGACGAATTATCTTTCGAACGTGAAAAATTGCAGTACCCGCATTTTGAGGATATTGAAGCATTGGAAAAACTTCCTTTTCTGGGTCGCAATATTCAAAATTTTTTCCACGACAATACTATTTTTGTTTCAGCAAAAGACCTGAATGAAATAGTCGGTAACAATGAGCTGTGTCAGCTAACGCTTCGCATTATACTAAGTTATGCAAACAGCAGGGTATACGGAAAAGTAGCCAATCTGGTATTTGACAGAACGACATCACAGACCAGAAGAAAACTGATTGTCGTTGATGATGACCGAAGCATGGCGTTTTATCATAAATTTGCTATTTCAAGAGATGGCGAGTTTGGCGATAAAGTACTATCTGCACACGAAGCGGAAACACCTGAAATCAAAGCATTGCATTATGCGGTCAAAGAATTTGCCAAAGCATATGCAAATTCTACGGGTACGACAGTCAGAAATAAACTTAAATCATTATACAATTTGCGCTTGAGTACTCTTAAATTCCCGAAAGATGATATACTTGACTATTTGATTAAGTACGATGAATTCTATTGCGAAAACGGGATTTACATTCTTGTGCGAAATCCGCTATTTATAGACGATGCATACGATATTTATTGCACAAACAAAGAACGCAACCTCTATTACGGATATTATCAGCCATTCTACAAAGCGATCGCAAATAAAATAAATGAAAAATTTACGAACTATAATGATAATACAATTAAAGGAGGTTATACTCTTTCCAATGGATGGAAGCTGATAATCAAACCCAGGCGAGACTTCGTAATAGAATTCAATGGCAATCCTCCTCAAGCATATGCTGGACAAGACAGCTATACTCTAAAAACCACTGGAGATTGTATAGAGAATGTATGCAACTTTCTTAAAGATATTATGGGGCAAACAAATACAATACTTACTCAAAATTCACAGTCATAATCTTATACGCTTGAATATTTACCTCAAAATCTTCCGCAAACAATTATCAAAAAATCATATTCATTATAGTTTTTGATGTCCAATTTAATTTTATAAATATAAAAATTATGGACTCACAAGCTTTCTTTGATATCAATTTCTACATAAAACTATTGTAATGAAAAGGCTGCCTGACATCTCTGCCGGGCAGCCTTTTTTGTTGTGTAATACTTCACTCATTATTTTTAGAAGTAATTTCAGATACTAATTCCTTCAGCCCCTTTGTCTTGATTAATCCTTGTCCAAAAGCAAAATTTGAATTGTTGAGTCTCTCATCAACCATATTAAGAAATTCAGCATACGCTTCTTGAAGTAGGGTCAACTCATCTATGCTAATCATTTTATCGAAAACTTCCGGCTGTCCATGAGCTAAACCGCTATGATTCCTTATGTCGTTGACTTTTATCTGAATCTCTTGAATCTTTTTATTAAAGATAGCTTTACAGTTTTTCCGCATTTCATCATTTGTAATATTGCAATATTTCATTCCATATATATCTTTTTGTTTAGCGGGAAAAACACTTTCAAAATTTTCAAATACTTCCTTTTTTAATTTTGGAATACTAACACAATCGTTGTCGTTGTCGCACAGTCTATAAAATTCTAAAACAATATACCGCGCAATATAAGAATACATAACTTCAAAATATAGACCATATTCTGTGTCAGATAATTTCTCTGACAAGCTATAATATTCCTTCAACAGCTTTGTCATCTGAAATACAGAATTAAGTCTTTCCTGCAAGATAATGAGTTGCTCTTTAATACTTAAATTCACCATGGCATTCCCCAATTTTTTTAAGTGTTAGAACGGAACATTCATAATTATTCATAAACCCCTTAAAAACGGGCTTTTTTATTCCCCAATCGTTCCCCAATGTGGTTTTATAACAAAAAAAGAGGCATTTTTGTAAATACCTCTCAAAATTTTTGGTGCCCGAGATCGGATTTGAACCGATACGGCTGTTAAACCGAGGGATTTTAAGTCCCTTGCGTCTGCCGATTCCGCCACTCGGGCATATTTATTCATTTTTTACCGTTTTTATACAATACGAAGGATTTTAAGTCCCTTGTGTCTGCCTATTCCGCCGCACAAGCGCGTAACAGATAAATTAAAAACGTGCTTTAAGCGCGAAGCTTAAAGCACGTTTTTTGGAGGCGCCACCCGGATTTGAACCGGGGAGTCAGGGCTTTGCAGGCCCTTGCCTTACCACTTGGCTATAGCGCCGCTAAAAAAAATAGTGCGTAATGAATAAACTGGAGCGGGAAACGAGATTCGAACCCGCGACATTCACCTTGGCAAGGTGACGCTCTACCACTGAGCCATTCCCGCATGATATTCATACGCACTATTTATTGGTGGGAGCTACAGGGCTCGAACCTGTGACCCACTGCTTGTAGGGCAGTTGCTCTCCCAACTGAGCTAAGCTCCCGAACGCTTAAATATCATAACAAATCTTAAAACAAAATGCAAGCGTTTTTACAGAAAAAATTATTCTTTTTTGCAAAAATTTTAGGCAGCACAGCGGCAATTTTGCGCACACACAATATGTACCGTACTTAATAATTGCATACACAATATATCAGATACCCGCGGTGGGGGGGGGGGGGGGGGGGCCCCCCCCCCCCCCCCCCCAAAAAAAAAAAAAAAAAA
>ERZ1090881.1007-NODE-1016-length-12482-cov-77.438078_pt1 | contig 12482 bp, 13 predicted proteins | sample MGYA00478470_ERZ1090881 | MGnify/ENA primary metagenome ERZ1090881 (study PRJEB33644, sample SAMEA5815736) | chicken gut metagenome | biome: Chicken; feature: Gastrointestinal Tract; material: Caecum | place: Ireland | collected 2019-01-01 | study: A study of...
CACCCGCCGATTCTTTGAGTTCTGCGAGATCGTTCGCCGTATGTTTTCCGTAATTGAGCGCGCCGATTGTTCCCAAAAAGCGACAGGCATCACAAATTGCCCCCAACAATTTGCCCTCTTTGATCGTCTTTTCGACGAGCGGTTTTATCATGTAGGCATTTTCGCTGTGCCACGACATTCCACCGATCAGTATGAGCGCATCGTATTCTTCGGGTACGTTTTTAAAATCATAATCGGGCAGAACGGAAAAGCCGCCGATAGATTTTACAGGTTTATCCGTAAGCGAAACAATTTTATTTTCAAATTGTCCGCCGCCTATCATGCTAACGGCGGTGGACAGATACGCCGCTTCAAAGTCCGCCCATTGATCGAGCAAAAAGTACAATATTCTTTTCATGTCAGTTCTCCTTTTTTCTTGTATTATAGCAAAGAGAACATGACAACAGTGCGTCATCGTTCCGAATAATTTTTCAGCATTTCTCTAATTTTTTCCTGCAATGTTTCGCGCAAGGCTGTCGGTTCGAGGATACGCACGTTATCGCCGTAAGAGAGAAAGTAGCCATACACCCATTCGTCAAATGGCATGGACGTATCGACGGTAAAAGAGCCGTCCGCGTTTTTTGATATATCTTCTATGTTGAATTCATCGTAGACACGGTAAGCGACTGTTGCCGTAAAAATTGCCCGAATATGTATTTTAACGTGCGGAGGGATGTTTTGCGGCACGACGGGCGGCGGCGCATAGAGTGCGGCATCGAATGTTTCGGGTAGCACCTGCAAATCGATCATTCGATTGATTTTGAATGTACGATAGTCCTCTTTCAAAAGACAGAACGCCTGTATGTACCACGCCTGTCCCTGAAAAACAAGTTTCAGAGGATATGCCTTGCGTTCGGATATTTCACCCACCGAGTTCGGATAGGAAAAGGCGAGCGCTTTCCTCTGCATAACAGCATTTTTCAAATTGTTGAATTTCTCTCGGTCGTGTGTAGGGTTGCTCCAACGCGAAAAATCGACCTCGATCCAATCGGTATTCTTTACTGAAAAGAGGGAACCGAGCTTCGACAAAGCCTTGCCGCTTGCACCTCCTGTCGGCAAAAGCGTTTTAATACCGAGAAGTATTTGTTCTTTTTCCTCATCGGAGAGGACGGCTTTATCGAGGACGTATCCGTCCAACAAAGAAACGCCGCCGCCTTTGCCCTGTGTGGTATAAATAGGTACTTTGGCGAGAGTAAGCGTTTCAATATCGCGCAAAATCGTGCGTTTGGAAACATTCAGTTTATCGGCAAGCTCCTGCGCCGTTACCCTTCCTCTATCGAGCAAAGTATATACGATTTCAAAAAGTCTTTCGGTCTGCATAAAATAATCTTTTGTTCATTCGTTGTTCAATACGTTTTGCAGCCTTTCAGCAAGTCTGCCGATATGCAGCCCATCAACGAAGGAGTGGTGTGCCTGAACTGAAAACGGCAACCATAGCTTGCCGTCCCGTTCATAGAACATGCCCCAATCAAAGAGTGGCGTCGCATTGTCCTTTTTGCCGGAATTTGTGTGAGAGATATGGGTATATGTTACCCACGGCATGGGAGAAAATTGAAACACGTCGTTGCCGAGCGGCCCTGTAAAATATTCCTTTTGCTCCTCTGCGGCTTGCTTTGCTGTCTGACAATATTCCTCCATATTGCCAGCAAACGGAACATTTACTACCTTAAACAGCTCCGTCTGCTTATTGAGATATGTAAACGCCGTATCTATTTTATCAAATAATACGACTTGCCCGTCAAGAAAACGGTATCTGAACTCCTCAATTTGATTGGCACATTTCGCTACGGCATAAATCATTGCAAAAGTAAAAGATAGGCTTTTTTGCTTGATTTTACGGTAAAATGCAGTAATATCAAGGTCAAAGGTTACGCAAAAAGCCGGCTCTACGCAGCTTCTGAAAATCGCGCAGTGGGTAGCTCTCTTCCAAGTGTTTTGGTCTACAATCTTATATGTGTTCATCCTGCTTATACTCCCCTTAACATTACGAAATAGTTGTTCAGTATTATATTCATTATTTTCTTATACCTTGTTCGGTTTTCTTTTAATGTGCAACAATCTCATAAAATCGCTGAACAAAGCGGCATCGGTCGGCTCAAACATCATCCATTTGCCGTCGTGGAATGTCTGCGCTTTGTCGTAAACGGTTTGCGTTTCCTTTGAGTAGCAATCTCGTTCTTCTTCAAATTTTGTCCTTTCGTCTTTACCGAAGATGACCATAAACCCGATACAGTTTCCCCGCGCATAGAGCGAGCATAGCGTTTTTCCGCCGCGGCGGTATTTGTATTCATACTTCCATGCTTTGCCGCCATTATTCCATATATGTTCCATATCATAGCTTTCATCGATCAAAGCAATTAAACTATCCCATATTTCGTATAAAGATTTTCCGACCAGATTTGTCAATTCTTCCGCGGTTGGTACTGTATCAAGCATGACGACCTCCTTATGTACTTTTCTTTAATTATACCATATTAAAGATGACAACAGCAAGTCATCTTATAAAAAAGCTCGACAAATTTGCCGAGCTTTTATGTTAATTCAATTCTTTTATCGCCTTTTTAGGGGCGTCGGTGGGTGTGCAAGTAGTGTTCGTTTCTGTTATGACAACGCGAACGAGCTTTCCGCAACGAGGGCAGAGAATATCCACGTCCGAGCCGCTTTCGCCTTTACATAACTTGTACCCGCATATTGGGCATGACGCATACATTTTCATAATTTCATAGTTGTTGTAGAGATGAATATATAAAAATCTATGCTTTATACGAAAGTAATGATCAGAATTATTACAGAAATGAGAAGAATTGCCGCAATGCCGCCTCCGATTATGATACCCCATTTAATAACTTTTTTTGCATTTTCTGTATCGTTATAAATGGAGTTCAGCCGATCCTCATTTATATTTTTTTCTCGAACTTCCTGCACGTCAATATCTTTGATCAGTTCATCTAATGTCAAACCAAAATAATCGCTCAACAACACTAACCGTTGAAAGTCCGGATACGACTGACAGCTCTCCCATTTTGAAATTGTTTGCCTTGAAACATTTAATTCGGCGCCCAATTCTTCCTGCGACAGACCTTTTGATTTTCTTAATGAAATCAGTTTCTCGTTAAAATTCATCTTCAAAGCTCCTTTTGTTTTATTGTGCCTTGATTATAGCAAAAGTCAAAACACCCGTCTACCAACAAATGTTGGAAATCTGTCAACCTAAAATAACAATTCTCTCCTTTTATAAAAAATTTTCTTGCTCTATGTTAATTCAATTCTTTTGTCGCCTTTTTAGGAGCGTCGGTGGGGGTGCAATTAGTGTTCGTTTCGGTTATGACGACGCGGACGAGCTTTCCGCAGCGAGGACAGAGAATATCCACGTCCGAGCCACTTTCGCCTTTGCATAACTTGTACCCGCATATCGGGCAGGATGCGTACATTTTCATAAGCAGTCAACAAGTCGGTTATCTTTACTGAACTGAACCTTTTGCGGGTTGCCTTCTGCCCGATAAACGGACAAATCAGACAGATTAAAAATTGTTGCCCAAATGGTTTCAAAATTTAAGCGTTTCGGGTATTGACACATAAAGCCGCATTTGCCGCTTAAAATTGCTTTTGCGTTATCAATCGGGTTGTCTTTCAATTTCAAAAGCGCATTTTCTGCCGTCGAATATCGCTCTTTTGAAAAGAATGTGTCGCCTTGACTTGCTTTATGTATAGCCATTTCGGAAGATAGCAACTCGTTTACGGTAATTATAAACTTATTGCCGTATTCGTTTACCATAGGGTAGCGTATATGCTTTTGATAGGGATTGCACTCGATAACTACCATATCGCCGCTTTTATCGGCAATCAGTATGTTGCAATTTGACGAAACGGGCAAACTTTGTATTGCAGCAATGCTCTCTTTTGTCGTTTTACATTTTTCTAAAAGATAACGCACCAAAAATACAGAGTTCAGCCCCGCCTTTATTTCTGTAATTTTGGGAATAGCAAAAGTCATTGCCGCGACAAGTCCGTGTTCATTGATACCTTCTTCGCCATTCGTAAAAGAAGAAGTATTCAAAATAAATTTATAACCGCGTTCGGGCTGATATAAAATGCTTTTACTGATTTTTTTCAAAAACGGCGGCAAGTCGTTTGTCCTTGCGTAATACGTTTCTTTTCCACAGGTAAAAGCAAAAGCAGTACAACCGCGTACTTCCGCACACGTATTTTCGTCTATATCCAAGCAACAGCCCATACACATCAACCACGCTAAAAACTGTTCGTTGGGATAGCCGATAGTATCGGTAATTGCTTTTACTTCTTCATAGGCTTCGGGAAAACACTGTTTTAATAGTTTTCCGCTTTCAATGCCGTAGTTTAACTGAAAATCGTCCAAAACAATGGGAAACTCTGCGTTGCACCGCTTAAAAATATTTCCTATCTTTGTACCAATTTCATAGGGGGAACCTTTTAATCTCCAATGATACATTCTACTTTTCCTCTGTTTGCTTTGTCTGAATAGGCAACCATAATTCGCAAATATAGTCGTCGCTCGACGGATCGCCGTCAAAGTACCTTTCAATATCGGGGGCATTTGCCCATTTGTAGCCGGAGTTCGGCAGCCATTCACCATATAGCCGCCTTGTCATGTCTTGTACGGAAAATGGTATCTTGCCTTTACACTCAAACACCGCATAAGTACAGTCCGGCACGATAACTTCGACCATATCGGCAGGTGTTTCTTTTTCATAAGCCGTCGCGATGTAATAATCAAGTGCGCTGCTGTTTATATCGGGGACAACGCAGATACCAAGAACACCGTCAACGCGACCGTCTGAATGGCTTTCAGTCAGATTGATAGCCATTAACTTGTCAAAATTACCGTTTTTGTATTGTTTGTCCCAAAATTTCGGAATTTCTTTGAACTGCTCAAAATTCTCCATTCTTGCCGTTGACAGTTTATAACCGACTAATCGAAAAGCCTTTTGTTCGACGATACGATATTTCATAACGGTTGCTCCTTTGATACAAATTTGGAATTGTATAGGCGGATAGGCTTTCAGTTGTATGCCTTTTTCCGTCCGCACTTTGCTGGGCGCAATGCCGTGTAACTTCTGAAAGGCGCGATTAAAAGCCGTTGGCGAATCGTAACCATATTTACAAGCAATGTCAGCTATTTTCTCGTCAGTATTCTGTAAGTCAAAAGCCGCTCTGTCCAAACGCCTGTTGCGGATATATTCGGATAAAGGTATGCCCGACATAGCCATAAAAAGTTTTTGAAACTGATATGCCGAATATAACGTGATTTTTGATAATTCTCTACTATCAATTTCGTTATCCAAATTTGCCTCTATGTAAGTTAAAGCCGCATTAAAGCGTTCCAAAGTATCCATTTCAACACCTCATAGATAGTATAACATAATATAAAATTTTGCGCCTCTCTTTTTCGTACATTCTAATGAGAGATAAAAAATTCCCCGTTTCAAACAACGGGGAAATAACTCAATTTAATTCTTTTGCCGCCTTTTTAGGAGCGTCGGTGGGGGTGCAATTCGTGTTCGTTTCTGTTATAACAACGCGAACGAGCTTTCCGCAACGAGGACAGAGAATATCCACGTCCGAGCCGCTTTCGCCTTTACATAACTTATACCCGCATATCGGGCAGGATGCGTACATTTTCATGATTGTTCTCCCAAACGGCGAATTTTCCCTACGTTTTTTGTCATAATCTTTCTGCCGATCTGTTCGTAAATAAACTTCTTTATCCCTTTGTACAACTGCGGGTGAGCAGGAAAGAAGTCATCCGGCGCATCGAAAACGCCGTAATCTTCGGCAACAGCCTCTTTCTGTACGGCAGTGTCTTTGCCTTTCCAATCAATTTGCAGGTTGGAAAAGTCTTTGACCGCTACGGCATAATCGGCAAAAGCACCTTTGTGTTCGGGAAACATTTTTTTCAGTCCGGCAATATACGCTTTATCCGTAATAACACCTTCCAAACTCAACCATTTGCCGCCGAAGTAAACTTCCGCCCAAGTATGTACGATAAACGGAGGGGCGTACTTTGCCATTATTTTCGGCATAATGCTGCGCTGAAACCCTTTGACCACATGTGTGCCGTGCAATCTGCAAGGAATACCGACTGAGCGGAGCAGCGCCATGAGCAATGTCGCTTTCGTATTGCATTGACCGTATCCGTCTGCAAATACCTGTGTGGCGGTCAGGTCATCAAACTCATTATAGCCGAGCACGATTTCGTTTTGCACAAAGCGATAGATTTCTCCGATTTTGTCGTACTCATCCAAATCGTTCCATTTGCGGCTATGCACAAGCGCAACGATTTCCCGTGCGCGGTAATTGAGCATTTTCGTTTCCTTTAAGTATCTTTCCATAATAGAGCACCTCTTGCTTTGGTACTCATATTGTACTTTATTTCTCAAATAAAAACTTTCAAAAATTCGCTGTCTTTGGTCGCTTTGGACGCCGGTTGTCCCATGAGCTTTTTGATTGTCGCCGCAAAATGGGACGGGCTGTCAAAGCCGGCAAGCATGGCTGCGTCTGTTATGCTTGCCCCGCCGAGCAAGGCGGCAAACGCTTTTTCCGTTTGGTGCAATACAATATAACTTTTCAGCGGAACGCCGATCTGTTCCCGAAAGAGGTGGGACAATCGGCTGGGCGATAGCGATACTTTTTTTGCAAACGCAGCAATCGTATGGTCGTAGCAGTCGCATTGTTTCAACAGGGAAAGAAGTTCTGTGATACGCTCGTCCAAAGGCTGCTCCCGCGGTTCAATTCCTAAATACAGTTTGAAATCGCGCAGAAACGCTTGCCATTGCTCTTTGTCGGACGCGGCGATCAGTTCTTTCGCCTTGCTTTGCAGAGTTGGTAAGCCGGCGTTTTCAAATACGGCAAAAGCGCCGTCAATTCGCTCGTTCAGCGAACGGGAAAAATCGGATGCCGTTTCAATAATGGCGGATATATGCGCCCTGTTTTGACTTGAAAAGGTGTGTGGGATATTCTGCCCGACCGCAATGCAATGCGCGCATACTTCCTTTCCTGCGATAGTGATTTTGAGAGGTTCGTCCATACTCAAAAACAGTTGGATAGGATAATGCGAATGTTCTTCCGCATCAAGCATATCCGTTATCATTCCGATATTGTCGGTATCAAAAAATACTTTCAGCATTTGATCAGTTCCTTTGCTCCAAAGGATACAATTTGACTTTATTAAGCTTTGCCAAATTCTTTTGCAGGGCGGAAACGAAAAACGGCTTGCCGTGGCCGGGGTAAATCTTCTTCGGCTTCAAAGCGATGATTTTCTTCCACGAGCGGGCAAAGTCCCGCATATCTTCCGCCCAAATCGTTACGTTATTTACGCTCGGAAAACCGTTCATGGCGGCATCGCCGCAAAACATGGTGCCGTCGTTCAACAGCAGGGACATAGAATCGGCGGTGTGGCCGGGCGTACGTATTATTTTGCCGCCCAATACTTTGTCTAAATCATGGATGTTCTCGTCCGAAATCAGAATGAGCCTGTTTTCATACTCTTTCTTCAAAGGGGGAAAGAGATGCTTGCCCTTTCCGAGCAAAGCCATAAATTTGCAGAAAGTCAGAGCCAGCCTGCCCGTGCAGCCGCCCGCAAAAGGGTTCTGTCCCTTGCGCAAGACATCGAGTGCTTTCTCGTCTGCGATCACGGTCAAATTCGGAATAGCCGCCAGCAGCTCATTCAGAAAACCCGCGTGGTCATCGTGGGCGTGTGTCAGAAACAAGTAGCGAATATCCTGTGGGGAAATGCCTTTCTTTTTGAGTTGTTTACAAAAATGCTTGTAGCCGTTCTCGTATCCGGTGTCGATCAGAACGTAACCGTCCGCATAGCGATACAGCCAATTATTTACGATCCTGCCGCCTAAATTCTGTATCATACTGTTTCGCTCCCCGCATTATTTGTTTTCCAAAGATTTCATACCGGCAATCAGGGTATCGACCGAAAGAGCAAAGGTGTCCGATACAGGCAACGGGTTGCCGAAAGACTTTTTGTTGACGAGCAGGCAGAAACCTTCCAAAAAGGAGCGGAACATACGCACGAGGTGGCGGCTGTTCTGTTCGGATATGTTCAGCGACGCGGTTATCTTATAAATCATATCGAACATATTTTGTGTTGCTTTATGAGCCTTTTCGTCCTGAAAATTGTTGTACCAAAGCATGGCGTCGAATATGCCCGCATTGCTCGTAGCATAATCGTAAAACGCATAGCAAATCGCTTTCACGGCATCATATCCCGAAACGCCGACGGCCGCACGCAACGCCTTTTCTTCTAATTGTTTCCAGCCGTAAAGCATAACGCCGTTTTTTATTTCGTCCAAGTTTGTAAAATGATTGTAAAAGGACGGCGATTTGATATTGAACTTTTCCGCAAGTAACTTGATAGAGATTTTATCTATTCCTATTTCGTTCGCCATTTGCGCGGCAGCTTCTATGATTGTATCTGCCGTAAGTCCTGAACGCGGCATTTGAAAAGTCTCCTTATACTAATTTATATATAATTATAACTAATTATATTAGGTTTGTCAAGTGGACCTACATATAAAATTGTCTTTCGCCTTTGGGGTGTATCGGAGAATCGGTCGCTGTCAAGGGGAAAATTATCGCTGAAAATTTGTAAAGCCGGGCAGGTAACTGTTCGGCTTTACTCTCACTCCTTGTTATCATGCTGCTTTATGAAATACTTGCTTATTTCCAATTCGAATCTACATTCTAATATTGTCAAAAAAGGGAGCGAGTTCAAATAACTCGCTCCCTTTTTTTGACTTGCCCTTTGTGGTGTATCCGTTTTTTATTTTATTATTAGATTTTCTCTATCGAATACACCTTTTGTGGGCGCTTTTTTTATGTGCCGGCAGAGGGGTCGAACACCCCGCGCGAGCAAAGTGACGCTCTGTCGTGCAAACATAAATTTAGCTACGGTTTCAATAGAATACGGCAGATCAGCGGCACCAAAGAAAATGCGCCCCTTGTGGGCGCATTTTTTTGTACTCTAATCGGAATTTGCGGCGCATGTAAAATTGTGTACTCAAAGTTTTAATGCCATACAAATAAATCATTTGTCAAATTCATTTGCTTTTGGCCTGCTTAAATGTTAAAATTTAACTATGGATAAACTTGTTTTAATCGACGGCAATAGCCTTTTAAACCGTGCGTTCTATGCCACGCCTGTATTCAGTACAAAAAACGGGCAACCAACTAACGCCATATTCGGCTTTACAAAGCTGCTTTTGAAAATACTGTCTGACATACGGCCGGAGTATATTATTGTCGCGTTTGACTTGAAAGCCCCCACTTTCAGGCATGAAATGTACGACGGTTACAAGTCTACGCGTAAACCCATGCCCGACGAACTCGCTGCGCAGGTTGAACCGCTCAAGGCGCTGCTTTCTGAAATGAAAATTGCTATGTGCGCAAAAGAGGGCTATGAGGCCGACGATATAATAGGCACGCTATCGGCAAAATTTGACGTGCATTCATATATCTATACGGGCGATCGCGACAGCTATCAGTTAGTGGGCGAAAAGACAGATGTATATTTTACCAAGCGCGGCGTTTCCGATCTTTTAAAGCTCAACGCACAGAATTTCAGGGATGAAACCGGTCTTGAACCCGCACAGATAGTAGATTTAAAGGCGCTCATGGGCGACAAGTCCGACAACATCCCCGGAGTCGCCGGTATAGGCGAAAAAACGGCGCATGGGCTTTTAGAAAAATACGGCTCGCTTGACGGTGTCTATGCGCATATCGACGAAATTGGCGGCAGCTTAAATAAAAAACTCAGAGACGGAAGAGAGAATGCGTACCTCTCGTATGAGCTTGCCACGATAAACAGAAATTGTGAGATCGATGTTGAATTGGCCGCCTGCCGCGCACCCGAAAAATTTTCGGGCGCGGTGAAACGATTGTTTATTGATTTAGAGTTCCGCAGTCTTTTAAAGGACGACTTGTTCGAGCGCTCGGCTGAAGGGGAAACGGATACCGATATTGAATACCCGCAGGCTGTATACGATAAAACTTTTGCCGAATTTGAAGAGAGTGCGGCGGGAACGAGTGATTTTGCTGTGGCGATCGGCAAGGACGATGTTCATGTGTATTTCGGTAAAGCTGAGCATGTGTTGACGGGCAATTTTGAAAAGCTGGGCGGCAATCTGTCGGATGAAGATTTCATAAAAGCTTTGTCCCGCATATTCTCCGACAAAAAAAATAAAGTTAAAATATTTGACTTTAAGTCTGCCAGACATAAACTTGATAAATGGGGGATAAAATGTTTATGTTTGTTCGATGATCTCTCACTTGCGGTCTATCTGTGCGGCGAGGCGGGCGGCGAAACTCTTGACGAGCTATGTGATTCTCATTCGCTGAGCAAGCAGTATCCTGCCTATGCGGTCGACAGGCTCTTCAAAGAATACAGGCAGATTTTGGCGGACAGTAATTGTGTTCGCCTGTATGAGGAGATTGAAAAGCCACTTGTGTCCGTCCTGTATGACATGGAGAATGAGGGTGTGAGGGTAAGCATAGATGCACTTGCTTCGATAGGCACAGAATATACCAACAAAATTGCTCGGCTTTCCGAGGAGATATACTCCGACTGCGGTTGTGTTTTCAATATAAATTCTCCTTCACAGCTTGGTGAGGTGCTCTTTGAAAAATTGGGGCTCAAGTCGGGTAAGAAGGGTAAAAACGGCAAGTATTCCACAAATGCGGACATACTTGAAAAACTCGCGGAGGACAACCCCGTTGCGGGCAAGGTACTGAAGTACAGGTTTTTCCAGAAATTGCTTTCAACCTATATTGAGGGGTTAAAACCGTTTATTGACAAAAACGACAAGATCCACACTACGTATAACCAGACTATAACCACAACAGGCAGGCTCTCGAGCGCTAATCCCAACATTCAGAATATCCCCGTGCGTGAGGAGGAGGGCAGAGAGCTGAGAAAAGTATTTATCCCGCAAGACGGTAATGTATTTATCGACGCGGACTATTCTCAGATAGAGCTGCGCCTTCTGGCGCATTTTTCGGGTTGCAAAGAATTGATCGAGGCATATAACGAAGGGAAGGATATACACGCTATCACAGCCTCCCAGGTTTTCGACGTGCCGCTGGAAGAGGTTACGCCGAAAATGCGCCGTGAGGCTAAGGCTGTTAATTTCGGTATAATTTATGGTATAAGCGAATTTGGCCTTTCCCGAAACCTCGGCATACCTTTCAGTACTGCAAAGAGCTATATTGCGAAGTACTTCGCCACATATAGTACCGTGAAAGAATATATGAATTCCAATGTTGCGTTTGCCCGCGAACACGGATATGTGGCAACGTTGACAGGCAGGCGCCGCTTTATCCCTGAAATCAAGTCGTCAAATGCAAATTTAAGGCAGTTCGGAGAGCGCGCCGCAATGAATATGCCCCTTCAGGGTTCGAGTGCGGATATAATAAAAATAGCTATGATCAACGTGCATAAGCGTCTTAAAGATGAGGGTATGAAGTCAAAACTCATTCTGCAGGTGCACGACGAACTTGTGCTCGATTCGCCTGAGGAAGAGGCCGGGCGTGCAGCTGAAATTTTAAAGTACGAAATGGAGAATGCTGTTAAACTTTCGGTGCCGCTTACGGCGGAAGTGCACAGCGGTAAAAACTGGTATGACGCCAAATAAACGCATATATGCAATAACAGGCGGAATAGGCTGCGGAAAGACTGCCGTCTCTGATATTCTGCGGGAATTGAGCTATGCTGTATTTTCATGCGACAGGATATACGCCGAGCTCACACAGAGCGGCGGTGCGCTTGTGGCCGAGCTCGAACGGGCGTTCGGCTGTGTGACAACCCCTAACGGCACTCTCGACAGGCGGGCGCTCTCAAAGCGCGTATTTGGCGACGCCGCCGCGAGGAAAAGGCTCGACAGTATAACGCATCCGGTGATTATGCGTGAGCTTTTAAAAAGGGCAGGAGATGCTGAAGGCGAAATCGTGTTCTGTGAAGTACCGCTCCTTTTTGAAAACGGCTTTGAAAGTCTCTTTAGCGGAGTGATAGTGGTAATGCGCTCGCTTACCGAAAGGATAAACGCCGTGATGGCGCGCAGCGGACTTAACGAAAAAGATGTACTCGCACGTATACAGGCGCAGTTTGATTATTCCACAATTGACCTTGGCAGCTATTATGTTATTGAAAATAATGGGGATATGGATGAACTTCGCAAAAAAGTTAAAAAAATTCTGCAAAACATAACAAAATTGGCTTGACATAATCGGCCATTTATTATAGAATAAGTTTCGCTTGTGAGCAAATATGCACTCATGGCGGAATTGGCAGACGCGCAAGACTAAGGATCTTGTGGAGCGATCCATGCAGGTTCAACTCCTGTTGAGTGCACCAACTCTTAATAGCTTGAACTTCTTTGTCATAAAAAGAATGTTCGGGCTAT
>ERZ1090881.1009-NODE-1018-length-12466-cov-5.364032_pt1 | contig 12466 bp, 10 predicted proteins | sample MGYA00478470_ERZ1090881 | MGnify/ENA primary metagenome ERZ1090881 (study PRJEB33644, sample SAMEA5815736) | chicken gut metagenome | biome: Chicken; feature: Gastrointestinal Tract; material: Caecum | place: Ireland | collected 2019-01-01 | study: A study of...
CTACACGCGTAAGATCGTCGGCAGCGTCAGATGTGTATAAGAGACAGTACTCAAACGTCGCGTACGACAGCCCGTAGCCGAACGGGAACGCGACCTCCTCCGAGTAATCCCATTCTCCGCCGTCGGACGAGCCGACGCTGCCCGATACGGACGAGCCGCCGAGCACATAATCCTCATAGCGCGTTTCATAATAGCGGTAACCCACATACACGCCTTCCTGGTAGACCATATATTTGAGGTTGTGGGTCTGGTAATACGTTTCGTATTCTCGGCGCACGTCGGGCAGCCCGTCAGCCGAATACTCCGCCCAGGTAAAGTCGCCGAAGTTGGCGTACGACGGCGCCGAACGGGCGTTGTAGGCAAGCGTGTCGGGCGCTCTGCCCGACACGGCATAGCCGCCCTGATCGGTGAGCACGTCCGCGATCTGCGAATAGCTCATCGTTCCGCCCATGCCTACCCACACGCAGGCGTCCACCATGCCGTCGAGCTCGCCGGAAAGTCCGGCGAACTGTATCGGGTTGGCTGTATTGAGCAGCAGAACTATGCTTTTGAGATCTCCCGACTCCTTGTATTCGTTGAGCCCGCGTATGACGTCGGCTTCCTCTGCCGTCAGTTCGAGATGATTGTCGCTTCCGTCCATCACCTCGTCGTCCACGTTTTCGGATATGTCGTAATCCTCGCCTGCCACGCGCGTGACGACCATCACCGCCGCGTCGCCGAAATTCTTTATCGTGCTCGCCGTGACTTCGGCTACCGACGACCACGGAGCTTCGTTCACACCGAACCAGCATTGATAGTTGGTGTCCGCTCCGTCGTTATGCGTCGTACGCACATAACTGCGCAACAGCTGCATATACGTCTGATTGAGCGTATTGTTGACGGCAAGCCCTCTGTTGCGGAGCGCCGAATAAAGACTGCCTTCCGCAGGAGAAGTCGGCATCGCACCCGAACCGTTGCCGAGGTACGCGTAGTTGTGCTGATTTACGCCGTATACGCTCACTCCGTCGCCGTCGGACAGAGGCAGCGCTTTTCCGCCGCCTTCGATCTCGTCGTTCCAGAGCAGTACGCTGCCTTCGACGGCAGTTTGTTCTCCCACGGCTTCGGACGCGTCGCGCATAGCCTCGTGATCGAACACCTGATGGCGGTATCCGTCTTCTTCGGTCACATACATTATTTCGCCGTTCTCGTCATACTTAACGTAATCGGACTTGAAATACTCCATATCCTCTTCGGATACGTCGCCTACCTGCACTCTTATCGTGTCTTTGACTTTGAGCGTTTTGTTTATCGCCGCCGAGTTTTCTTTCGCTATGCTCGTCCCTATCGCAAGGAATACGAGCAGCAGCGCAAAGAATATCGTCAACATCACCCATAGGGAGCGTATAAACGCCGTTTTACGCTTTTTCGCCATTATCGACCTCCTCCGAGCTCTCCGTCCTGCCCTCATATACCTTCTTGACGATAAACATCGCCAAAGAAGCGATCGCGGCGACTGCGGCGATCACGTCGACAACAAACAGCAGCACCTGCCACCAATTTTCGAAAAACGAAACGGTGCGCATCATTTCGCCCTCGATCCCCGACAATACGGCATACGCGACGACCAGTCCGACCGTCGCAAAAAAAACGACCATGCCGAACGCACCCGCGAGTATCCCGAAAGGAACACGCCTGAGCTTTTTAACAAGCGTTTCCGCTTTTCCCATTATCTTTTACCTCCGTTTTATATTTTCCGTCCGAGCCTGTCGGACAAAAAATATTATAAACGAAAGCGGCTCTCCGTCAAGGTCAGCCGCTTATTCGCGTTAAAGTAACTCCTATTCTGCGCGTTTATCGCCGTTTACGCCGTCCGCTTCCCCTATCGGAACGGGCAAAAGGACGTTGAGCGCGAACACTCCGCCGTCCGCGGTCACCGCCGCGCGCCCGCCGTACTTTTCCGCCGTCTGCATTATGCTGCGCACGCCGTAGCCGTGCGTGTCCGCCCCGCCCTTCGTCGTCTTTGGCAGGCCGCGCTCGTCTAACGTCACCTTGCCCGCGTACGGATTGCGCACGGTTATCGTCACCAGCTCGCCCGTGCGGTACACTTTAAGGGATATCACCCTGTCCGACTCGCCCAGCCGCATTACCGCGTCCGTGGCGTTTTCGAGGGCGTTGCCGAACAGCGAGTATATGTCCGACTCGCCCATAAAGGACAGCGCGCCGCCATCCGCGACGCATGTCAGCCTGATCCCCGCCTTTGCGCATTGTAGGCTCTTTTCGGTGAGCACCGTGTCCAGCGCGACGTTGCCCGTCTTTACTACCGCGTCGTAAAGGGATATCGCGCTCTCCATCTCGCGCACCACGTCCTCGGGCATGCTTCGGCTTCTGCCTATCTCGCGCAGCTGATGGCGCATATCGTGGCACTTCATGTTTATGAGGTCAATGTTTTCGCGCGAAAACTCATACTGCTCCCGCTCCTGACGGCGCAGCCTGTCCACAAGCGCCAGCTCCGCCTCCGCTTCCGTCGTTTGGAGCAGTCCGAACTGCGCGTACAGCAAAAGCGCGCAACACAGCATATTGGTCACGTAACTTATCGCCTCGCCCACGAAATCCATGTTACCGTGGTACGCCAGCACGGAGTTTAGGATTATGTCCGCAAGCAGTCCCGCCGCTATAAGGAACATCATCGACTTGCTGCGCACGACTATCGTACGCGCCGCGCGTATCCTCCGCGCGAAAAAGAAGTACATCGCCGTGTACGCCGCGACGTAGCACATCAGATAGCCGATCACGAAAAGCAGCGTCATGCGGTTGAAACCTATCGTCACCGTCTCTTCCGTATACATCCCGAGGAGCGGACTGCGCGCCTGAAGGACGAGGGAAAACAGCAGGTTGACCAGTTCGTAAGCGAAATGCTGCGTCGTGTACGCCGCCATCGCGCAGAAAAACAGCCCGATCATGCTCTCGTCATAGCACAGCCGCAGCCCCGGCAGAGTGATTGCGAATATCGTAAGGAATGTGAGCGAGTTGTACCAGAACGTGTTCGCCGCGGAAAATCCCACGGGAAGAGCCGCGGCTACGGCTATCGTGACCGCACTCACCGCCGCAAAGCGCAGAGGAAACTGCCGCCTCTTTTTAAGGCGGAAGGTAAAAAGAAACTCCGCAACGAGTATCTCGGCGGCAAACAGTATCTTATAAAAGAACAGCATCAGCCGCCTCCCGCGAGAAAGGCGCTCAGCGCGTCGGCAAACGCCGCCCTCTTCATACGCGACACGACAAGACACTCGTCGCCGAGATAGACTTCATGACCTCTGAGCGCGGTCACGAAACGCAGATTGACGTAGTAACAGCGGTTGCAATACGCGAACGGCTCTCCGCTGAGCAGCTTTTCCGCGTCCGACAACTGCCCGCTCGCGCGAACGTCGCCGTGAGTGGTGTGCCAGATGAGCATATGCTGCACGACTTCGACGTATTTTATGTCCGTCGTGCGCATGGCGACGCGCCCGTCCTTGTTGGATACCCAGACGGTCTTTCCCCGCCGCGTCTTTTCGCATTCGAGAGCGCCCGCGAGTTTGAGCGCGAAATCGGCGTACGTCACGGGCTTGACTATGAAGTCGAACGCGCGCACCTCATATCCCTTTATCGCGTACTGCGCCATATTGGTGACGAATATGATGATTACGTCCGCGTCACGCTCGCGCAGACGCTTCGACGCCTCCATGCCGTTCATGTCAGGCAGCTCAATATCCATGAGCACTATGCCGTAGCCGCCGACGGCGACGTCCGAAAGAAAGGTCTCGGCGTCGCGGTAGCGCGATACGTTGAACGCAGTTCCCCCGTGCTCGCGCTCGTACCTTTTGAGAAACTCTTCGAGAACGCGCGCGGCGGGATCTTCGTCTTCGACTATCGCTATGTTCACCATATACTTCTCCTTATCATTGCCGCTCGGACACAGTCAGTATACAGCAAGGCGGCGCGTTTGTCAAGACGGGAAAAAAGGGCGGCGCACATTAGAATAAGATTAGTAATATTAAAAAACCGCGCACGCTATTGACATGACTGTGGTTTTATAATATAATGTGTATACATACGGAAACCCCAAGGAGAGGAAAAAGAATGGGAATACTCAAACTTATCGACTGGACGGATGATACCAAAAACACCATCGTCCATAAGATCGATCTCGAAAAATCCAACGACACGATAAACAAAGGCTCCAAGCTCACCGTAAGGGAGGGGCAGGCTGCGGTTTTCTGTCACAAGGGCAAGATGGCGGACGTGTTCCTCCCCGGCTTTTACACGCTGAGCACGGACAACGTACCCGTCCTTACCAAACTGATGAGCTGGAAGTACGGCTTCGAACGTCCGTTCAAGTCGGACATCTACTTCGTAAATACCCGTCAGTTCACCGATCAGAAGTGGGGCACGATGAACCCCATCATAGTCCGTGACGCGGACTACGGCGCGGTGCGTATCCGCGCATTCGGAACGTACGCGTTCAGAGTGACCGATCCCTATGTGTTTCTGACGGAGATAACGGGCACGATGAGCACGTTTTTCACGCAGGATATCACCGACTGGCTCAAAAGCATAGTGGTCACCCGCATTTCCGACGTCATCGGCGAGTGCAAGATACCCGTTCTCGACATGGCGAGCAACCTCGTCGAAATGGGCGATATGGTGCGCACGCAACTCGGACCGACGTTTGAAAAGATAGGTCTCGAACTGACGGCGTTCAACTTCGTCAACTTCTCCCTGCCCGAAGCCCTCGAAAAGGCTCTGGACGAGAGCACCTCTCTCGGCATACTCGGCAAGAACATGAACGTGTATATGCAGAAGGCGCAGGCGGACGCGCTCATCAACGCGTCCAAGAATCCCGGCACAGGCGGCGTGATGAACGCGGGCATGGGCGCGGGAATGGGTCTCGGTATGGGAGCCGCCATGGGCAATATGTTCGCGGGAATGGCGAACAATATGGGCGGCGGCGCGAACGCAAACGCGGGGGCGGGCGGATCCACATGCCCGAAGTGCGGAGCGCACGTTCGTGCGGGAGCAAAATTCTGCCCCGAGTGCGGAGCGAAAATAGGCAGCGAGACCTGCCCCAAGTGCGGCGCGACGGTGCGTGCGGGCGCTAAGTTCTGCCCCGAGTGCGGAACGAAACTGGGCGGCATGTCCTGCCCCAAGTGCGGCGCGACCGTAAAAGCGGGTGCCAAGTTCTGCCCCGAGTGCGGTGAAAAACTCTGATGGCGGACGATAACAAAAATAATCCCGACCCGTTCGAGGAATTCGGCGACACGGAGAAAGAGTCGTTTACGGGGGAGCGCACGCGCGAAGTCAAGGTAGACGCGAACGTCTCCAAATGCCCGACGTGCGGCGCGAACCTCGTCTACTCCCCCGCCCGCAAGAAACTGCACTGCGAGTACTGCGGAACGGACGTCAGCGTGGATCTGACGGAGTTCGCGGAGGAGATCCCCTTCTCCGAGCTGCTCAAAAGCGCGCCCGACTGGAAGGACGAAACGCGCGTGTTCGCCTGCAAGAACTGCGGCGCGCGCACAATCGTTTCCAAAAAGGACATCGCGCCCGTCTGTCCGTACTGCGGCACGAAGAGCGTCGTGGAAGAGAGCGACCTCGTCGGGCTCAAACCCAACGCCGTTCTCCCCTTCCTCATAGACGACAAGGCGGCGGCGGAAAAATTTAAGAAATGGGCAAAGCGCAAGCTGTACGCGCCGAGAAAGTACAAAAAGAACGTCCGCCCCGAACAGATAAGGGGCAACTACTTCCCCGCGTTCACTTTCGACTCGGACACGTTCTCGACGTATAACGGCAGACTGGGCGAATATTACTACGTCACGGTGCGCCGCAACGGCAAGACGTATCAGGAGCGGCGTGTGCGCTATTACTCCATAAGCGGTACGTATTCGCGCTTTTTCAACGACGTGCTGGTGTACGCCAACAAGAGCCGCGACGAAAAGCGCATGAACAAACTGCTCCCCTTTGCGACGGACTACGCGCAGAAGTACAACGAGGACTTCATCTACGGCTTCGGCGCGACGCAGTACGAAAAGGACGGCACGGAGTGTTGGTGCGAGGCGCAGGCGCGCATGCGCAGCGCGGTGCAGAAAGCAATACTTTCGCAGTACGTTTACGATTTCGTGGACTATCTCAACGTGGACACGGCTTTCGGAAAAGTGACGTATAAATACATGCTTCTTCCCGTTTACATAGGTCACAGCAAATATAACGGAAAACTGTATAATTTTTACGTCAACGGACAGAACGGCAACGTCGCGGGCAAATCGCCCGTATCCCCCGTCAAAGTGCTGTTTACGGTGCTTATCGGGCTGGCGGCGCTCGCCGGCATAGGAGTACTTCTGTACTTCCTGCTAAGGTGATGACAAGGAGGTCGGTATAATGCAAGTAATGACAGGCGTCATAATCGCGCTCGGCATAGTGTGCGTGGGACTCATAATAGCCGTCGCGGTGCTTTCGATAAAACTGCGCAAGGCGACGGAGCGCAAGTCCTCCGCCGACGACGTGCGCATAGTGGACGGCGTGCGCTACACAAAGTACGGCACGGAAGAGGCCGCCGACGGCTCCCCCGTCGTGTCACACCTCGAAAGCGACATAGTGCTTAAACGCGGCGTTACGTATAAGGTCGGAAAGGACCTTAAAATAATCCCCGGTAAATACGCGGTGCTGAGCGCAAGCGAAAAACAGAGCGCGTTCAATATCCGCATAGGCGGTCTCGTGCGCGAAGTGCGCCACGGCGACGACATAGTCCTCGGCGAGGGCGACACCATCTGCGCGGTATCGCACTCGGTCATACTCAGATAAAGGAGAAAATATCATGAGCAAAAAATTGCTGTTCAAGGTGCTTGTCGCACTGTGTTTCGTGGCCGTTGCGGTCATCTGGCTGCTCAGCGCGGCGGGCGTCATAGCGGTAAACCTCTCGTGGGTCATCGCCATATTCGCGTTCGTCCTCGCATTCCTGTTTATCGTTTACGGCTTTGCCGCAAAAACGGTGGGCGTGGCTAAAAAGCTGTATATCCTGTTCGGCGGCGTGCTCGTCGTCGCGGGCGTTCTCGCCCTCGTGGGCGCGTTCGTCATCGAGGCGAAACTCGTCCTTCCCATCATCGCAATAGTGATAACCGCGGTCGTTCTGCTCTGCATACTTGCGGTGGGCGGTAAAAAGTGGGATCAGGCGGATAACGAGAACGTCGGCTACAAGGACTACCGCACGCGTAAACGCGAGGAAGAAGAGCGCCGCAAGCGCGAAGAAGAGGAAAACAACAAGTAACTTTATTTGACAAGTGCGGCATATCGCCGTAACGCACCCGCCGCGAAAGAGCACTTCCCTTTCGCGGCGGTCTTTTTATGCCCCGCGCGGTATTCTGCCTTGCGCGATTTATTATGCTTTGCGCGGTCTATTGTGCCTTGCACGGTTTATTATGCTTTGTGTGGTTTATTGTGCCTTGCGCGGCTTACTGTGCCGTGCACGTATTATTATGAGTTGTCTGGAATACTGTGCCTTGCGCGGCTTACTGTGCCCTGCACGGTTTATTATTCTTTGTGTGGTTTACTGTGCCTTGCGCGGCTTACTGTGCCTTGCACGGTTCATTATGCTTTGCGCGGTCTATTGTGCCTTGCGCGGTTTACTGTGCCGCAATGTTCATATATGTCGGGGTGCGCCGCACTACTTTTATGATCGACAAAACTTTTTGTGTGCGGCAAGGCTTTTCGTGCGCCGAGAGGTCACACCGCGCGGATTTTGCACGGGCGGGCGCACGGGTCTTGTCCGTGTAATGCCGATATGTGGATATTATCCTCCGTCGGCAACCATGGGTGCGGCAAAGGACGCACCTGGCATAAAAAACCCCCGCGGAGCGACTTATCGCCGCTCCGCAGGGGAAGTGATGGGAATTATGGTGTCGGTTTTTCACGCCGACGGTTGTGGACTGTTTATGCCTTTACGCCGCCTTTGCCGCAAGCTCTCCCTCGTTTTTGCGTACCACGCGGAAGAACGTACCTACCGCCGTCACTAACGTCGCGATTATGTAGATGACGCTGCTCGCGAGCCCCACATAACACGCATATTCGGCGGGCTCGAATCCCTTTTCGAGATCGGAGAACACGACCGTACCCATGACGTCCATTATGCTCATTACCATGTAGCACATCGCAAGAGCGAAGAACAGTACCGTCACGACAAGGAGCGCGCTTGTCCAGAATTTCTCTCCGAACTTCACTCCGAGGACGATCGAGGCGGCTGCGAACACTATACCGAGTATGGTGAACGCGATCACTCCGCCCATCGTGGGCTCCCAGAATCCTTCGTATTTAGCGCTGCTCGTTATGCCGATTATCATGGCGATAAGCGCGAGCACAACTCCGAGTGCAAGGACATACGATCCTATCGAAAGTTTTTTGAAGATACCCATGTCATGCCTCCTTTCTCTTTTTGAATACTTCGCTCAGTACATACAGCACGACGGACGCCGCGGTGATGACCGAGAATATCACGATACCGGAGATGTACAGCGCTCTCCACCAGGTCATGTTCCACACGGAGTGCGTGGACGCATTGACTCTGTTCATGAAGCTGCTGTTTGCGAACACCCACAGTTTCTCGTGAACGACTTCCTTTATAGCCTGCATGAGCTCTGCGTCGTACTTGAAGTTCTCCGCGCCCATGTAAGGCTGTACGTCCTGCTCGAACGTACGCCAGTCATATCCGCCGAGACCCGCAAGGAACGCCTGAGGCATGAGGTCGAGGTCGTCTTTAAGGTCGCTGACGATGTAGCCGTGGTATCCCCACTCGCCGCGAAGTATGCCGCTGAGCAGTCCTTCGTTGACCGTGCACTCGATACCGCCCAGCTTGCTGAACGAGGTCATGACGCCCTGCATACCGCCGCTGAAGTCTCTCTCGCCCTCTATCGGCTCATTGTACTTATTTGCCTCGAAAGCGATCTGGAATCCGCGGAGTTCCATCTCTCTTGCGCGCTGTTCGGTCTGGAACGTGCCGACGCCCGAACGGTGCATTTCCTGATCGTTGAATGCGAAGTGCTTTGCGGTCACTATCGCGCCCTTCTGCCATGCGCCGTAAGCGGCTTCCATGGTGATGATACCCGTAAGGATGGGGTTCTCGGAGAAGTACTGCTCGCTGCGGCCCGCATAAGCGGTACGGTGCAGGTTGGCACCGGGCAACCACAGTATGGGTTTCTCGCCGAATATTGAGTCATTGCCGAGCACTCTGCCGTATTCATAGGAAAGCTCGCGGCTGAACGTCGAAGCGATGACGGCGAACGTCGGGAACGAACCGAGATTGTGTTCGTCGTCCTGCGGCTCTTCCACTTTCCACGGAGCCTGCGGTTCGGTGGAGTTCGCATCGTACCATATGGGCGTGCCGGGGCCGTTCTCCGCGTATCTTCCCTCAGGGAAGTTGATGGAGTCTATAGCCGCGAATCCGCGTCCGGACTCGATGGCGAACAGTATCGCCTCGTCAAGGGAGATCTGATTTATCAGCTCTTCCCAGCGGTAGTCGTCGAACGCCGCGCCTACCATGTGGCCGAACTTATAGCCTTCGGGGCTCTCCTGATCGAACAGGACCGCATCAAGCTCCGCCTTGCTGTCGGGATTGTCCTTGGTGCCGTAGTCTATGACCTTTCCGTTGTAATGCTTGACCATGAGATCGGGAGCGGCCATATTCGTATAGGTGCGAGGCCAGGTGCCGTCCCAGTCGTTACGGGTGAGGTAGGTCACCGTGCCGGGAGCGTAGTCGTTCCAGTCAGCATATTTGAGCTGATTGGTTATTTCCACGCCCTCTTTGGACTGCGAGAACGTGAAGTCGTCTTCAGCGTTGTCTGTCGCGGAATCGTAAGTCCACGCCTTTGCAAGGGCTGCGGTGCCTTTGGCGTCCATGCCGTCGGCGGTCGGCTTGCCCTGCGCCGCGAGTACGTTGTTGAGGGCGTCGTGCGCGCCGTTACCCACTGCGAAGTAGTACGTTCCCTCTTCCATTATATACGTCTTGGCGGTCTTGTAGTCGTAGCTTGCAAGTTCCTGAAGATCGACGTCGAAGTGAATGGTCTGGGACTCATTCGGATCGAGCTTCTTCGTCTTTTCGAACGTCATGAGCTGTATCGCGCTCTTCTCGACGCCGTGCCGCTTGTCGTAATCGGTGTACGGCGACTGAGCGTATATCTGAACGGGGGTCTTGCCCGCAACGCTACCGGTATTTTTGACGGTAACGTCAAAGGACGCTATGACCTCGTGTCCGCCGTTTCTCTGAACGGTCACGTTGCCCATCGTGAAGCTGAACGTGGTGTAAGACAGACCGTAGCCGAACGGGAACGTGACGTTATTCGCATAGTCCCACGTCGAGTTGGAGTCCTTAACGTCTATGTAGCTCGCGCCCACGCTCTCCGTGCCCGCGCCCGACGACGAATTGACGACTGCGTCGTAGTAACGGGTCTCGTAGTAGTAAGAGCCGGCGTAAATGCCCTCAGCCTCTATAACATAGTGCCAGAATCCGGGGTCGGTACCGCGCGTTCCGACGCTGGACGTGTCCGCGCGTTCGCCTTCCCTGTCGGGATCTATGAGGTAGCCGTTGGTAAGCTCGTAGTGGCCGAAGTTCATCATCGCCGGATTGGCGGCGGTATCCGAAGCATATGTGTCATACAGTCCGCCCGACGGATTGGCTTTGCCGAGAATCAGATTGGCTATGCCGTCCACGCCGTACGTTGCGGGCAGTCCCACCCACATTATCGCGTCGATGTCCGGGTCGTCTTTAAGCTCCTGCACTTCCATTGCGGAAACGGTGTTGAGCAGGACGATGACTCTGTCCGAACACTCTTTTGCAAGCTCTATCGTCGCCTTTTCGTTGGGCGAAAGCGCAAGCGCGTTTCTCTGCGCGTTAGCCGTGCTCACGTCCACCGCATTCGCGTCGCCGGGCTGAACGACTCCCGCCGTACCCGGTTTGTAATCCGCGCCCTCGCCGTTCGTCCTGCCGAGAACGACTATCGCCGCGTCGTTATAGCTTTCAAAGCTGCTTGCATAATCGGCGTTCTGCTCTGTCATAAACGCCGTCGAAGTCTCTCTTACGTCGAATTTGAAGTCATACGTCTTGTTGCTCGCCCAGCCCGGCTGCACGAGTTTGTTTGCCGGATTGCCGTTCCATGCGTCGTAAATGCTCTTCATCGTCCCGTTGACGCGGACTCCCGCATTCGTAAGCGCCTGCTCTATAGTGTATCCCGAACCGCCGTAAGATGACAGCTGATTGATATACCCTCTGCGTCCGAAAACAGTTATGTTCAGATTTTCGGGTTCTTTCTGGCTGAGAGGCAGCGCATTGGGCTGCGAAGCAGCATATGCCTGGTTTTTAAGCAGCACGCTTCCCTCTTCCTGCAATCTGACGCTGAGATCGCGGTGGATCGCCACATTCTTGTCCATATCCAGCTTGCCGTCCGTAAGGAACTCCTCATCGGGGGTGAAAGCCGTGAACAGCGCACCCGCGTTTTCGTCTGTGACGAATACAACGCTGTTTGTCCCGAACGTCTGGTCAACCATGGAGCGGTTGGTTTCGAGAATCCAGGACGCGAGTACCGTCACTATCAGAAGGAACATAAAAATACATGCAAGCCCTCTGAATAATGTTCTGAATTTACTCATCGATAATCTCCTGTTATTTGATTATTTGTCGGCGAGGCGACGCCTCGCAAGCGAACGATCTTTCGTTCTTACCCTCATCACTTCAAACGTTTTCCCTTTTTCCTTTTCCTCCTTTCGCGCTTATTTGCGGCATTTTTCCGTCGCACAGACAGCATAGCACGGCATTCCGCGCCTGTGTTAAAATAAGTTTAATCTGTCGTTTTCTTATCTTTTTCTGCCGTCGTAACGAAAAACGAAATTCTCTTTATCACAACCGCCGCACTAGACGAAAATCACGCAAAAAAGGAAGCAAACAACTATCCGTTTCTTTTTATTTGTTCGGAAACAGCCGAAATCACGCTTGCATACGAAACAAGCGGAGTTCGATTTTTCACATATAAGGATTTATATATTGTATATAATGGCTTTAAGTTTCTTGGGAAAGGGGGCGCGGGGGAAGACACTTCTTTTCAAAGAAGGGTCTTCCCCCCCTACTAACAACAATAGCAGAACTTTTAAGTGAGAGATCAAAAACATCGGTATAAAATATTTATCTCCATAAAATATTTCTCTCCGAAATTTCGTCCTTTCCGTTGTGGCTCGTTTTAGCATAGGCGGGAGCGTAAGTCAACGGTCGGTAAATCGTCGCTTAAAACTTTATCATCCATACCACATAGACATATAATGCGCCGGGCAGTTATCTGCTCGGCGCTTTTTTCCATTCATTACTCCCACGCAACGATTTCCCTTTTCCCCGTTGACTTTCGTGTCACCGGGGTTCTATGTATTCTCTACTCTCACCTTCTCGCCTATGCTCCTTTCGCCACGGCCGGAAGGCCGAATA
>ERZ1090881.1010-NODE-1019-length-12448-cov-14.865004_pt1 | contig 12448 bp, 7 predicted proteins | sample MGYA00478470_ERZ1090881 | MGnify/ENA primary metagenome ERZ1090881 (study PRJEB33644, sample SAMEA5815736) | chicken gut metagenome | biome: Chicken; feature: Gastrointestinal Tract; material: Caecum | place: Ireland | collected 2019-01-01 | study: A study of...
TACACGCGTAAGATCGTCGGCAGCGTCAGATGTGTATAAGAGACAGGTGCGGGGCCGTGAAAGGCTGAAATTATCTGCCTGCGCGTTTGTTTTTGAGTTCTTCTTCACGCGCCTTGTCTTCTGCGACCTTGTCCTTGGGCTTGACGACCAGCAGGACGACGATGCCGATGAGGCAGAGCACGCCGACGCCGAGGAAGACCACGGAAAGGATGTTGTTTTGCAGCCAGTAGGTGGTGCCGGGAATGACGACCGCTTCCGCCGTGATACCGATGATCTGGTAAGCGGAGGGATAGGAGCCGTCCTCGTTCTGGGTGATGCCGCTCTGATCGTCCACCGTCACCTGCACTTTGTAATATCCCATCTCCTGCGGCACAAAGCTGAGGGAGTTGTCGGGATTCCAGTTGTACAGGTTGTCGCCTTCGTCATCGGCGAGAGAGGAATCGTACTTGGAGATCTCTTTCCAGGTGCCGAGGGTATTGGTGCCGTCCGCCTGTTCCGCTTCCTTGATCTGGGAAATGGAGGAGACGGTGACGCCGCTGTTGGCTTCAAACAGGAAGAGTTTGTATTCCGTCTTGTAGCCGCTGAGCGCGATGATCTCGAAATCTTCGACGGTGTACGTTGCGTCTCTGTAGCCCGTTTCCGCCTCTTCCGGCTCCTCGATGGATGCGCCGTAATAGCGGACGCTGAAGGTAAACGTGACCAGGTTTTTCACATCCCAGACGTTGGAAGAAGAGACTTCTTCGGGACGGTACGTTCCGTCCGCCTGTTCGATGAGGCCGATCATCACGTTGCCCGCGCTGTTGGTGGGAACGACGCGGAACGCGTAATCCCCTTCCGTGCTGACGGGGATGCGCAGATCGTCGTATTCACCCGAAACGGTCTGGGTATCGCTGGTGTTGGTGCGGTAATACACGGTGAACTTCATGTCCGTGTAGCCGCAGGAATCGTCGGAAATGTATGCTTTGAGGGAAGGAATGTAGTAGTAAGCGCCGCTGCCGACCTGGATGCTCTTGCCGTCTTTCAGAGCGGCCTGCGTGACGGCATTCTGGTATGCCGTGATGTTGTCGGCATATTTGTTGTCCGCGTCCACGGCGTTGTCCGTGGTGGAAACAAACTGCACTTCGGGGGTGGTTTCCACGCTGTTGGGGTTGACCATGTTCAGCGTGCCGCCTGCGTACCATTCGATGAAGTAGTAGCCGCTGTTGGAGTTGCCGTCCGTCAGACGGAAGGCAATGCTCAGCGCGCCGCCGTCGATATTGTTGTCGGGGAAATCCGTCTCGTTGAAGCGCTTGTCCGTATCCAGATCGTTGTATCCGACGAGTTTGCCCTCTTCGTCAAACTTTGCCGTCACTTCCTCTTCGCCGTCCATGACGGGCATCCCCTCCACGAGATAGTAGCGCGTGGTGGTGATGGAGGTGGAGCAGACATCGATGGCGACATAGTCGAAATCGATCTGTTCGCCGAGAACGAGCTGTTTGATCTCGCTGTTGATGACCAGAGCGGGAGCCACGTTGTCCGAAATCTTCTCATCCGCATCGAGCAGGAAACTCTGTCCGTTGAGTTCCTTGACCGAGAACAGCACGTCCTTTCCTTCCGCCTTGAAGGTAAGCGGCGTGATGGGCGTGGTTGCGGAAGAAGAAGCATACTGCGCATAATATTTGCCGATGTTGGCAAACGTTCCCGTCACCGTATCGGTGCCGTCGGAAACGCTGACGTCGAAGTTGCCGTTGCCGTCGTCGCCCGTAAAGGAAATGGTGAGATCGGCGGCGGAAAGAGCGACTGCGCCCTCCGCATCGTTGACGGAAACATTGACTTTTCCGCCGTCGGCAGGCGTGAACACGACCTCATTGACCGTCTTGCCTTCCTTGCTCATGCTCATCTGCGTGCTTTCCATCGCCACCGTGAAGGAGGTGAAAACGGAATCTGCCAGAGAGAGTTTGAGAGTGAAGTACTGCGCCGCGCCGGCATCCGTGACCGTCTTGTTTTCGGCGTCTGCAAAGGAGTACCATTTCAGCGCAAGGTTTTTGCGCAGGGTGACGGTGCCGCCTTCGCCCAGCTTGTAGGTGAGGTAATTGTCCTCGCTGTTCTCTTTGGTTGCGCCGCTTGTGGTAAACACGCCCGAATAGGTAACGTTTGCCGCAGCACCCGCGCCCATAAACCCGACGGACAGGCAAGCTGCCGCCACGCAGAGCGCAAACGCAACGATCAATGCAAGTATGCTGACTTTCTGTTTGTTCATTCCCTTTGCTCCAATCCTCATATTGAATGGGCGCGGCGCACATTGCGCGCTTTGCCCTGAAAAATGCTTGTACCTGTTTATTGTACCTTATAAAGGGGTTTTTGTCAAACGCATTTTTTTGCTTTCAACAAAATTTTACTCTTTTCTTGCGCAGGAAAGGAAATTTTTTCCTGTCCGTCACAATTTGAGCGCTTTCTCCACGTCGAAATACTTCCACGGCGAAGCGTCCACGGGCGGTTCCGCCATGAAGCGCATCCGCTCCTTGGTGACGGGATGGGTGAACGAGAGAGAGTATGCCCACAGGGCGAGCCCTCCCTTTTTGGCGTTTTCCCCGCCGTAGCGCATATCCCCGTAGACGGGCGTGCCGATGCCCGCCATCTGCACGCGGATCTGGTGCGTCCTGCCCGTGTGGAGCTTGACGCGCACCAGCGAACAGCCCCCCTTCTCTTCGAGAACTTCGTATTCGAGGGAAGCCATTTTGGCGCCGTCCGTCGTCTGCGGACAGATGTATACCATGTTGTTGACGGGATTCTTTTTCAGATAGTTGACGAGCGTGGCGCGCTTTTCCGCGGGCGAACCCACCAGAACGGTGAGGTATTGCTTTTCAAAATCGCCGCCGCGCATCTGCTCGGCCAGGCGGGACGCCGCCTTGCTGGTCTTGGCAAACACCATCACGCCGCCCGTGGGACGGTCGAGGCGGTGGATCAGCCCGATGTACACGTTTCCCGGCTTTTCGTATGTCACTTTGACATAGCGGCGCACCGCTTCGAGCAGGCTGTCATCCCCGCTCTCATCCCCGCAGGAAGGCACTCCCTGCGGCTTTAACACCACGATGACGTGATTGTCCTCATAAAGTATGGTAAGGTCATTCATTGACGAACATTCCTCCCGCGCCGCAGGGCAGAGGGATGCCCTCTTGCGTGGCGATCCCTACCTCATAGGCGTCGATTTTTCCCTTCCGCCCCGAAAGGCAGAGTTTTAAAATGTTGTGCAAAACCATGGGCTGCAATCCCGTGGTATAACTGTTGATGAGAAAGAAGAGCGGATCTTCCGAAAGCACCTGCGTGCACAGCTGCACAAAGGAGTACAGGCTGTCCTCGATCTTCCACAGTTCGCCGCCGGGGCCCCTGCCGTACGAAGGCGGATCCATGATGACGGCGTCGTAGCGGTTGCCGCGGCGGATCTCCCGCCGGACAAACTTTTTGCAGTCGTCCACGATGTAGCGGATCCCGCTGTGGATACCCGAGAGGCGGGCGTTTTCTCCCGCGCGCTCCACCATGCCCTTGGCGGCGTCCACATGGACGACCTCCGCGCCCGCCTTGGCGCAGGCGACGGTGGCGCCGCCCGTGTAGGCGAACAGGTTGAGCACCTTGATTTTCCTGCCCGAACCCGCGATCAGAGCGGACATTCTGTCCCAGTTGACCGCCTGTTCGGGGAACAGCCCCGTGTGCTTGAAGCCCATCGGCTTGATCTTGAACGTGAGGTCGCGGTAGCTGACCGTCCATTCTTCGGGCATGGGCTTGCGGAATTCCCATGCGCCGCCGCCCTTGTCGCTGCGGCGGTACACGGCGTTGATCTCGGGATAGGAAAACAGATCGCGCTGCGCCTGCCAGATGACCTGCGGGTCGGGACGGAGCAGAACGACGTCCTTCCAGCGTTCCAGCTTATACCCGTCGCCCGTGGCGAGAATGGTATAATCCTTCCAGTTTTCTGCGATACGCATAATTTATCTCTTGACGACGGTGAGCGTCACTTTGTCCTTGCCCAGCTCCCAATCCTTGGTGTAGCCTTCGGCGCTGCCCTCCTGCACGCTGTCCGCGAGGACGACGGCGGCGATGGCATCCTTGTGCGAAGCGAGCACCTGCTTTGTCTGCCCTTCCGCCGTGTAGTACACGTCGATGCGGTCGGTCACTTCAAAGCCCGCTTCCTTGCGCATGGTCTGCAGTTTGGAGATGAGTTCGCGCTCGGTCCCCTCGTCAATGAGTTCGGGGGTCAGCTTGGTATCCAGAGCCACGGTGATGCCCTTGTCGCTTGCGGAGACATAGCCCGCCGCGCTCTCGGTGGAGATGAGGAGGTCGTCCTCGGTCAGTTCCACTTCCGCGCCCGAGATCTCCGTTCTGAACGTTCCGCCGTTTCTGACGGCGGCCACGACGGCGACGCCGTCGCACGTTTCGAGGAAGGAACGGATCCCTCCCAGAAGTTTGCCGTACTTGGGCCCCAGCGTCTTCATCTGCGGTTTGAGTTTATAGGTGATCAGCGCGGACGCGTCCTTGCTGAGCGTCATTTTCTTGATGTTCAGCTCGTCCAGGATGACGCCCTGCAGTTCCTCGTTGAGGTCGAGGTCGCGCTCGGTGGCGACGATCATGTTGGCGAGCGGCTGGCGGTTTTTGAGCGATCCCGCATTGCGCGCCGCCCTGCCCAGCACCACGACTTCCAGCACCGAATCCATGCCCTTTTCGAGGTCGGGATCGATGGCCGTTTCGTCGCAGACGGGGAAGGAGCACATATGCACCGATTTGGGCGCGTCTTTATAGAAATTGGGAACGAGGTTGCGATACATCTGCTCTGCAATAAAAGGCGTGTACGGCGCAGTCAGCTTGGCGAGCGTGACCAGGACGGTGTACAGCGTGGTGTAAGCCGCCGCCTTGTCCTCCGTCATCTCTTTGCCCCAGTAGCGTTCCCTGCCGCGGCGGACGTACCAGTTGGACAGGACGTCCACAAAATCCTGCAGGGCGCGGGCGCTGTCCGTGATGTCGTATTCGCTCAGATCTTCGTCCACCGTCTTGACGAGGGTGTTCAGCTTGGACAGGATCCACTTGTCCATCAGCGTGAGTTTGCACTTTTTCAGATCGTATTTGGAAGGGTCGTACTTGTCGATCTCCGCATACAGCACGAAGAACGCGTAGGAATTCCACAGCGGGCCCATGTAGCGGCGCTGCGCCTCGGACACCGCTTCGGGATAGAAGCGGGACGGGATCCACGGCGCGCTGGAGGTGTAGAAATACCAGCGGACGGCGTCGCTGCCCTGCTTGTCGAGCACGCTCCAGGGATCGACGACGTTGCCCTTGTGCTTGGACATCTTGACGCCGTTTTTGTCGTTGACGTGTCCCAGCACGATGCAGTTTTTGAAGGGAGCCTTTCCGAACAGAATGGTGGAAATGACGAGCAGCGTATAGAACCAGCCGCGCGTCTGGTCGACCGCCTCGGAAATGAAATCGGCGGGGAAAGTTTCGTCGAACAGGTCTTTGTTTTCAAACGGATAATGGTACTGCGCGAAGGGCATGGAACCCGAATCGAACCAGCAGTCGATGACTTCGGGGGTGCGCTTCATGGTGCCGCCGCACTCGCACTTGAAGGTGCAGTTGTCGATGTACGGGCGGTGCAGTTCGATGTCCCCTTCGATGCCGCACAGCTCTTTCAGCTCCTGCTTGCTGCCGATGACGTGTACCTTGCCGCAGTCCGGGCAGACCCAGACGGGCAGAGGTGTGCCCCAGTAACGGTCGCGGGAAAGGCCCCAGTCGATGACGTTTTCCAGGAAGTTGCCCATGCGGCCCGTGCGGATGGTATCGGGCATCCAGTGAACGGAATTGTTCGCCTTGATCAGCTCGTCCTTGACCGCCGTCACCTTGATGAACCAGCTTTCGCGCGCATAGTACAGCAGCGGCGTATCGCAGCGCCAGCAATGAGGATAGCTGTGCTCGTACACCATTTCCTTGAACAACAGCCCCTTTTCTTTGAGCATCTGAATGATGCCTTTGTCCGCTTTTTTGACAAACGTACCCGCAAATTCCTTGACGGCAGGCACAAAACAGCCGCGCTCGTCCACCAGGTTGACCACGGGCAGCGAATACTTTTTGCCCACGCGGTAGTCGTCCTCGCCGAAGGCGGGCGCAATGTGGACGATTCCCGTGCCGTCCGTCAGCGTGACGTAGCCGTCGCACACGACGTAGTACGCCTTTTCGCGGAAAGTGCCCTGTGCATAGGTGAAGAGCGGTTCGTATTCCGCGTATTCGTACTCCTTTCCCTTTTTGACGGACAGGAGCTTGTAATTTTCAAACAAAGTGGGCAGGAGCGCCTGCGCCAGAACGTAATGCGCGCCGTCCTCCGCCTCGATCTCCGCATAGTCCTCGTCCGCGTTCATGCAGAGCGCGACGTTGGAAGGGAGCGTCCACGGCGTAGTCGTCCAGGCGAGGAAGTAGGAATTTTCCAGTCCCTTTCTCTTGAAGCGCACGAACACGGACGTTTCCTTGACGTCCTTGTAGCCTTGCGCCACCTCGTGCGAGGAGAGCGCCGTGCCGCAGCGCGGGCAGTAAGGGACGATCTTATGCCCCTTGTACAGGAGCCCCTTCTTCCAGATCTCTTTCAGCGCCCACCAGACAGACTCGATGTACTTGTCGTCGTAGGTGACGTACGGGTTTTCCATGTCCGCCCAGTAACCCACGCGTTCGGACATTTTTTCCCATTCGCCCTTGTATTTCCAGACGCTTTCCTTGCATTTTTTGATAAACGGCTCGATGCCGTATTTTTCGATGTCCTGCTTGCCGTCCATGCCGAGCATCTTTTCCACTTCCAGCTCGACGGGCAGACCGTGCGTGTCCCAGCCCGCTTTGCGCAGGACGTGCTTGCCCTTCATCGTCTGATAGCGGGGAATGATGTCCTTCATCACGCGGGTGAGAATGTGGCCGATGTGCGGCTTGCCGTTTGCCGTGGGCGGGCCGTCGTAGAAAGAAAACTCCTCTCCGCCCTCTCTCTCCTTCACGCTGTCCTCAAACACGTGCTCCTTTTCCCAGAACGCGATCACTTCCTTTTCGCGCTCGACAAAGTTCATCGCCGTGTCTACCTTGGAATAAAGCTTTTTCTCTGACATTGTTCTTCTCCTTGCGGTTCTGACAATTTTTACGATTTAAAAAATCCCCTCTCGTTTTCGGAAAACTAAGAGGGGACCACCAAAACATACAAACATACGCCCTTTTTGATAACGCGGAAGAAAGACCGCGCGCAAGACTACTCCCTTTTGCCGTTTCGCCCCGCGTGCTGAGAGGGGATACTCTGCCGCGCCCTGCCTTGCTCCCCTTTCACCTTGCGGGAGCTCTCTGAAAAAGCGGATCGCGGAGGCTTGTCCTCTGTCGTCGCATTTAATATATACTATTTTAACAAGTCCGCGCTGATTTGTAAAGCGATTTCATTAAAAATTGCATTTTTTCCCGAAAAGCAAAAATGCGGCCGCAGCGCTTGCGCCGCGGCCGTAAAATTATTTGGATTGCAGGGCTCCGTAGATCCACGAGCCGAGAGGGAAATGCGCGTTGATGGTTTCCTGAAAGGGATTTGCCCCGAAAATGTAGCGGAACAAATGCGTCTGCCCGCACAGATCGTACGCGGAAGAGACGGGCGCAAAGTCGGTAAAAGTTCCCGCAACGGCGCCGATGACGAGAAGCACGACCAGCGTGATGACCATGCCGTACATTGCCCCGAGAACGCCGTCGATGACGCGGAAAGAGAGAAATTTGCGCAGACTTTTCAAAATGGCCTTGACGATGGCCATGACGATCGCCACGACGATGGCAAGCCCCGCCCACACGATGACGGATACCGCGATCTGCGCAATGTCCGCAACCGGTTTGCCGAACAGGGTATCCCCGCCCGCCGCCCCCGAAAGGGCGCCTTCTATGGCGGCGGTAAGCCCCGCGTCCCCCAACTGCTGTGCCAGCTTGGGTTCAAAGTTCATCCCCAAAAAGACGATGATGACAATGTCCATCAGCCACCAGGCCCTGTTCAGAAACCCCTTTCTGTACCCGACAATGGCCATCACCAGCAGAAACAGGATAAAGATGACGTCAATAGCAATTTTCATAACTCTGAATTATTCGAGTCCGCCGTTATTCGTTTTTTTCCCCTTGAAGAACAGGAGGAAGAGAACGCGGACGAAGTTTGCGCCTGCACCGACCAGGAAAAGAGTGGTGAGCGCATTGAACTGCCCTATCCACCAGAAGATCAGGGTGAGGATGCCCGCCACGATGAAGGAAGTCCAGGCACAGAAAAGGTGCCAGCCCTTGCCGCGCACTTTGCCGAACATACTGAACAGGAGCGGGAATCCGAGTACCAGAAGCACAAAGTACACGGGGATCCCGAATTCCACAACGCGGTAGCAGACGGTGCGGCAGACGGATGCGAGCATCTCGTTCTGCGCAAACTCCACCGTCCTGATGTAGTCGAGGAATGCCTGCATCCGCTCGTTGCCGCCGTTGTTGAACAGCTTTTCATACAGGTATTTGAGGGAATCCAGCCCGCTGAATTCGTATGTACCCTTCATCCACGGCGTAAAGAAGAAAGCAATAGAAAGCCCCAGCATGATGAGAGCGATGACGGAAATGACGATCCTGTTGGCGCTGCGCGTGCGTTTTTTGGAAACGGGCGCACTCCTCTGTGCCGCGGGCGCCGCAGGAGCCGCGTACGGCTGCTGTACGGCATACGGCATGGGCGGATAGGTCTGCGCATAGTAGACGGGCTGGGCCGCCTGCGGTGCAGGCTGAGCCGCGGGCTGTTCCGCGCTCTTCTGGGCGGCAGGTTCCGCCGCAGGAGCCGCGTAATAGCGCGACTGCATCCCGTTCATGCGGTCGATCTCCCCGTGCAGAGCCTTGAGTTCCCCTTTCAGCTGCGCCACCTCGGTAAGAAGCTCGAACCGCTCCTTCTGAGAAGCTTCCGCCGCGGGCTGTGCGGCAGGCTGGGCCGCAGGCTGCACCGCAGGCTGTACGGCAGACTGCGCCGCGGGTTGGGCCGCGGGCTGCGCGGAGGCAACCTCCTCCTTGTAAGCGTTCAGATTGCTTTTCATCTTGCTGAGAACGCTGTCTAAGTCCTCTTCAAAAAGATAACCGCAGTAAGGGCAGCGGACTTTGTCCTCGCCGGTCGCCTTTCCGCAATTTTTACAGATCTTCACGATGTTGTTTCTCCCTGTTGATCTTTCTGCAATTATTTTGTTTCCGCATAAACGGAACTGTGCTTATTACTATTATAGCTGTAAAGAGCGGGTTTGTCAATCCCACGCGCAAAAAAGTGACTTTTTTGCAGCCAGAAAATTTTACCGGCCGCGCACATAGGCGCGGCCGTGCCGTCTTATTTTTTGTTGAAATTGTCTTTCAGGGAAACGATCTCGGAGAGGACGAGTTTGTCCCCGTCCGTGCATTTTTTGTAATATCCCGTGCGCATCAGCTGGAAGGGCGTTCCGTCCGCCGCCTGCGCAAGATAAGGCTCCGCCTTCGCGGAAAGGATGGTTTCGCTGTCGGGGTTCATGCGCTCGGAGAAATCCTGGCCCGCGTAATCCGCGTCGCGCAGCAGGCTCTCGTACTGGCGCACTTCCGCGTCCACGCAGGTATCCGCGTTCACCCAGTGGATGACGCCTTTCACCTTGATGCCGCTGGTGTCGTTGCCGCTGTGGCTTTCGGGAACATACGAACAGAGCACCTCCGTCACGTTGCCCTTTTCGTCCGTCACGACGTCGTCGCAGCGCACGATATACGCGTTTTTCAGGCGTACGTACCCTCCTTTTTTCAACCGGAAGTACTTGGGCGGAGGGTCGAGGGAGAAGTCCGTGCTCTCGATAAAGAGGTGCTTGCCGAACTTCACTTTGCGCGTTCCCGCCGTCTCGTCCGTCTGGTTGACGTCGAAGTCCAGTTCTTCCTCCCCTTCGTAATTGGTGATGGTGAGTCTGAGCGGGGAAAGCACTGCCATCGCGCGCTCCGCGTGGGCGTTGAGATATTCGCGCACGCACGCCTCAAAATAGGAATATTCGCACTCGGAATTTGCCTTGGCGACGCCGATCCTCGAACAGAAATCGCGCACCGCCGCCGCGGGAATGCCGCGGTTGCGCAGGCCCGAAAGGGTGGGCATACGCGGGTCGTCCCAGCCGTGGACGAGTTTTTCCTCCACCAGCTTTTTGAGGTAACGCTTGCTCATCACCGTGTTGGTGATGTTCAGGCGGGCAAACTCGATCTGGCGGGGCTTGGGAGAAAATCCGAGGGTGATCCCCACCCAGTCGTACAGCGGGCGGTGATCTTCAAATTCCAGCGTGCAGAGGGAGTGCGTCACGCCCTGCAGATAGTCGCAGATGGGGTGCGCGTAGTCGTACATGGGATAGATGCACCACTTGTCCCCCGTGCGGTGATGGGTGGCGTGCAGGATGCGGTAGATGACGGGGTCGCGCATATTGACGTTGGGCGAAGCCATGTCGATCTTGGCGCGCAGGCACTTTTCGCCGTCCTTGTACTTGCCCTCTTTCATCTCCGTGAACAGGCGGAGGTTTTCCTCCACGCTGCGGTTGCGGTACGGGCTCTCCACGCCGGGTTCCGTCAGCGTGCCGCGCGTGTTTTTGATCTCTTCCGCGGAAAGGTCGCACACAAACGCCTTCCCCTCGCGGATGAGGCGCAGGGCAAACTCGTAAATGGTATCGAAAAAGTCGGACGCATAGCACTCGCGCGCCCATTCGTAACCCAGCCAGCGGATGTCTGCGCGGATGGCGTCCACAAACTCCGTCTTTTCCTTGGAAGGGTTGGTGTCGTCAAAAAACAGATTGCACTTTCCGCCGTAGCGCAGCGCCGTACCGAAGTTGACGAACATACTCTTGGCATGGCCGACGTGCAGGTAGCCGTTGGGTTCGGGCGGGAAACGCGTCTGAACGGCGCTCACCTTTCCCTCTTCGACGTCCTCGTTGATGATCTGTTCGATGAAGTTTGCCGCCTCTGCGACAGGTTTGAGTTTTTCTTCCATAAATTTCTCCAAAAAAGAAGTTTTACCAGAATTTTAATGCAACGTATGCCCGTTTTCGCTACGAAAAAATCAGGAAAGCCCTACCGTTTCTCCGCGCTCGTCCACGTCGATGTGCTCGGCGGCGGGATGCTTTCCAAGGCCGGGCATCAGCATGATGCTGCCCGCCACGGCGACGACGAATTCCGCCCCGCCCTTGACGATGATGTCGCGGACGTGCACCGTAAATCCCGTCGGGCGCGCCAGAAGTTTTGCGTCGTCCGAGAGGGAATACTGCGTCTTTGCGATGATGACGGGAAGTTTTCCGTACCCGCGCTTTTCGGCGTCGGCGATCTTTTCTTCCGCAAGTTCGGAGAAGGTGACGCCCGCACCGCCGTACACGCTTTTCACGACGTCGGAAATTTTCTTTTTGATCGGGTCGTTCAGGTCGTAGGAAAAATGCAGTTCGCTCTTTTCCTGCGCCGCCGCGCAGACCGCTTTGGCAAGCTCTTCGCCACCCTCGCCGCCTTTGAGGAACACGTCGGTAAACACCGCCTGCGCCCCCGCCTGCGCCACGCCGCGCATCACCGCCTCGATCTCGGCGGGCGTGTCGGTGGCAAAGCGGTTCATCGCCACGACGACGGGCTTGCGGTAGACGTTTTTCATATTTTCAATGTGCTTGTACAGGTTGGGCATTCCCTTTTCCAGCGCGGCAAGATCTTCCTGCGCAAGGTTCGCCTTGTCCGCACCGCCGTGCAGTTTGAGCGCCTTCACCGTCGCCACGATGACGATGCAGTCGGGCTGGATCCCCGCCACGCGGCACTTGGTATCCAGGAATTTTTCCGCGCCCAGATCGGCGCCGAATCCCGCCTCCGTCACCACCCAGTCGGCCAGCGAAAGAGCGGTATAGGTGGCGATGATACTGTTGCATCCGTGCGCGATGTTGGCAAACGGCCCGCCGTGCACGATGGCGGGCGTGCCCTCCAGCGTCTGCACGAGGTTGGGCTTGACGGCGTCCTTCAGAAGGACGGTCATGGCGCCCTCCGCTTTCAGATCGCGCGCATAGACGTATTCGCTCTTGCGGTTTTCGCCCACGATGATGTTGCCGATGCGGCGCTTCAGATCTTTTAAAGAGGTAGCAAGGCAGAGGATGGCCATGATCTCGGACGCGGCCGTGATCTCAAAGTGCTCTTCGCGCTCCACGCCCTCCCCTTTCTGCCCGATGGTAATGTTGCGCAGGGAACGGTCGTTCATGTCCAGACAGCGGCGGAAATAGATCTTTTCGGGATCGATGTCCAGCTCGTTGCCGCGGAAAATGTGGTTGTCCAGCATGGCGCAGAGCAGGTTGTTGGCCGCTGTGATGGCGTGCAGGTCGCCCGTAAAGTGCAGGTTGATGTCCTCCATCGGAACCACCTGCGCATAGCCGCCGCCCGCGGCGCCGCCCTTGATGCCGAACACGGGGCCCAGGGAGGG
>ERZ1090881.1011-NODE-1020-length-12442-cov-39.650279_pt1 | contig 12442 bp, 15 predicted proteins | sample MGYA00478470_ERZ1090881 | MGnify/ENA primary metagenome ERZ1090881 (study PRJEB33644, sample SAMEA5815736) | chicken gut metagenome | biome: Chicken; feature: Gastrointestinal Tract; material: Caecum | place: Ireland | collected 2019-01-01 | study: A study of...
CGTTTTGGGGGCCAGAGGATAAATCTATCAGGCCCCCAGCGACACCCTCGAAAAAAGCCTTGATTTACAAGGGGTTTTTGCCCTCTAATTGTCCACGCTGTACCCTTCTCCGGCGCTCGCACTCGGCCTTTTGCCGCCGGTGGACTTTCGGCGCACATTCCGGGCAGTATTTGGCCCGGTTGGAGCCGGGGGTGAACAGCGCCCCGCAGACGGCGCACCGTTTGGCGTCCAGGCGGTGGAACAGGGCCGTTTCCAGTTCCCTGTCCAGCGGCAGCACCGCCGCCCGGAACCACCGGCACAACAGGGAGTAGGAAATGGACTGGACGCAGACACATTCCTCCCCATCGTCCAGCGCGATACAGTTGCCGCCGTCGTAGTTGCAGCACTCATGTACCAGCCGCCGCGCCCTGCGGTACTGGCGGTAGTCCATGACGGGGATGGGTTCAGTCTTGTTTTTCTTCATGCTGGCACTTCCCACACCCGCCGCAGCTATGGCAAGAATGGCAGGAATGGGCCTCCGGCTCCGGGGCAGTCGGCGGTTCCGGGCGGCCCGCCGGTTCGGGCTGGGACAGGTCAAGGGGCAGGCGGATGGTAAGATTGACAGTGACGGGTAAAATAATCTGTTTCATAGGGTGATCTCCTTCCATGAGTGATATTGACATTTCTGTGCAAAGGTACGTCGTGAAACGCGACGCCCTTTGCGGGGGATGCCAAAACGCCGTAATCCTTACCGTTCCGGCCCCCGGTCTTTGGTCTGTTCCTGCTCTTGTCTGGCAAGGCGGTCGGCGGCCTTTTTCAGCCGTTCCACCGCTTTGAGTTCTTCCCGCATGGCTCTCATGTCCATGTACTTCACATCTTTTGTAGCGATCAGCTTATCAATCTCCCGTTCCCATGCTTTGGGCGTGATTTCCTCGCCGCTGTCTTTCAGCTCTTTCAGATACCGGGCGGCGGCCTCGTACAAAAGCAGTTCCCGGCTGTGGCGCTGCTCGAACAGTTCCCGCTTGGCCGGTTTTACCTTGTCAAGCTGCTTGCGGACGGCTTTGTACTGGCTGTACTGTTTCCACATCTCCCCGCGCTCGGTCAAAGTGGCAATCCGGCGCTCGGCCTTGACGATCTCGCCCCGCAGGTCATAGTAGCGGCTGTTCATGCCGGAGATTTTTTCATGGAGCTGCTGCATGGACTGGATGCCGTTGCTGTTCAGGAAGTTGAACAGGGCAACGCTTTCCTGCAAAGCCCGCACTTTGCCGGTGCGGGTGTCGGGCCGCTTGAGCTGCTGCTGGGCCTCCCACAAGTCAATCATGCTGGGCTGCTGGCCCTCCGGCTTCTCGGCCTCGGCCTTAGACCAGTTGTAGAGGCGGGTAATGCGGGCCTTGATTTCTTTCAGCAGCTTGTTGTCGGCGGCGATCTGCCGGTTGACTTCTCCCTTGTCGGTGCGGATACCGCGCTTCTCCATCTGGCTGGCCGCTGGCCCCAGGTGGACAGAGGGGATTTTATCAATGCCCCGGCGCTTGTAGCTGCGGTGGTCTACCAGGGCGGGCTGACCGGCGGCCTCCAATGCCCGGTTGGTATAAGCCGCCCATGCCGCCCGCCAAATCTCCACATTCCCTTTGTCGTTCCAGTCGGTGGTGTCCTCCCGGTGGTTCTTCCAGCCGCCTTTCCCGTCCGGGATGCGCTGGCCGTGTTCGTCCAGGTCGTATGCCTTGCGGCACTTTGCGCCCCATGCGCCATTTTCTTTCAGGGGCCGGACAGTCAGCATGATATGAACATGAGGGTTGCCGGTTCCCTTGTCATGGATGGCGAAGTCGGCGCACATCCCCCTGTCTACAAAGTTGTCCTTCACATAGGCCCGGACAAGTGCAAGCTGCTGCTCCCTTGTCAGTTCGCGGGGCAGGGCCGCCTCCACCTCGCGGGCAAGCTGGCTGTCCCGCGCCTTCTCGATCTGCTCCACACTGTTCCAGAGAGTGGAACGGTCTGCAAATTCCGGCGGCGCGTGTGTGGGCAGCATGATTTCCGAATGGACAACGCCGCCCTTCCGGGTGTAATCGTGGGTCAGGCCGTCCCATTCATTTGTCAGCCTGGTTCCGCTGCGGTAGGCGGCTGCGGCAACGGCAGACCGGCCCTTGCTGCGCTGGATAATGCTGACGGTAGCATGGCAAAAATCCATGAGTGGTACCTCCTTTCGGGTGGGATAGTTTAGGCTCCGTGGAGCCGGACAGCCGCTTGCGGGTGTCTGGCTGCGCGGGTAACTGTTGGGGCCCCCACGGAAACCCAGCATAGCGGTTTTCGTGGGGAGAGGAGGAGCAAGGGAGCGTGTGCAGTTTTCGCCGCAAGGCGGAAACGGAACAAAGCGGACTTTGCGACGACGAGCGCACAGCACCGGCAACGGTGCATAAGTGCGCCATTCCAGAGAATGGACTTATGGCTTGTCCCCGGATTTCGGCAGTTTCGCGGCCAGTTCTGCCGCCCCCGGAAGATGAGAAAGGGCAATCAGGAACGCCTTGACCTCTATGCCGGATAAGTCGGGGGCCATAGGGAAAACGCCCTCCAAAATAGCCCCGCGCTCAATCAGGCGGCGGGTTCTGGCCCTGCGCCCGACGTCCCGCTGTTTGTTCTCTAAAATCTTCTGGCGGTTCTCAAGCTGCCGGATTTCTTTCAGGACTTTTTCGCGCTCGTCTTTTTTCTGTTCCGTTTGGGCGGTAATGTTTTGGTGCATATCGACTTCTCCTTTGGCGGCTCCATCCAGCCGCGCTTGATAAAATATTTCTGTAACTTGATAAGGGTGGTGCGAACCGTGACAATGGCCGCCGAGGTAGTGAAGCCCTCGGCCTCGGCAATCTCCTTAAACGGCTTGTCCTCCCAAAATCGGGCGTGCAGGCAGCTCGCCTGCCGGGGTGTCAGGGTGGAAAGGGCCTCCCGGAGCCGTTCCATCATCAGGGCATGGGCGGCTTCCTGTTCCCGTTCGGTTTCCTGCCCGGTGAGAATATCCTCTGGTGACAGGACATGAGAAAGGAAATGGTTTTCCATGCCGGGAGAGGCATCCAGAGAATAGCAGTGGTAGTGCTGCCTGGCATCATTGGCGTTCTCAGCGCGGCTTTCTTCCAGAATGGCCTCCGCCACCTCATCCGGCACTTCTACAAACGTGTCCTTTTTGATAATCGGGTAGTAATGCTTTTTCAGGTTGATGGTTTTCATAGGCCGCTTGTCCATTTTCGGCTTGCAAAGTACCGGCGCAACCGTTCGAGTGCGCCCTGTATGGACTTGCTTACCCGCGATGGATGAACGCCCTCCATTGCGGCAATCTCCCGGATTTTCATACCCAGCATATACCGGGCGTGAAGGCGGCGGGCCTGGATGGGCGTCAGGTGAGAGATGGCTTCATACAGCCGCCGGATTTGTTCCGCGTACTCGGCCTGTTCTTCCTTTTCCATCAGGGCATCTTCCGGCGACGGCTGCGCCCAGCCGATGGCGGCTTTCTCAATCCCGTCATCGCAGTCAAGGGAGTAAAACGCCTTGTAACGGTACATCTTGCGATCTCTGGCGGCCTCGGCCCGCTTATCCAGCAGGAACGCTTCGACAATCTCATCGGACACTTCCACAAAGGTGTCCTCGGTGCAGAACGGGTAATACTGTTTCAGGTTGATGGTCTGCATAGGCACGCCTCACTCGGTTGGGTGCGCGTTATAGTAGCGGCGCATATTCCGCAGGCCCCGCCGGATGGCAACGCTGACCTTGCTGCTGTGTACGCCATCCCTCCGGGAGATTTCCGGCTGGTTGATACCGGCGATGTAGTAGGCCACAATGCGGCGGCCCTGTGTGGGGGTGGCATGGGAAAGCGCCTCCGGCAAAGCGGCCAGCAGGCGCAGGCGGGCGGCCTGTTCCTCCCGCTCCATCACGATTTCCTCCGGCGATCTGCCATGCTCCAGCGCGTAGTTCTCCGTCCAGCTATATGCGTCCAGAGAGTAGTAGGCGCGGTGGTAGAGCTTCCGGCGCTCATAGTTCTTCATCTCGCGCCGGGCCTGCTCCATGACCTCCCAAACCTCATCGCTGACCTCCACAAACTCGTCGTGCCGGTAGTGGGGATATATCCACCGAAGATTGATTGTTTTCATAGGCTACCTCCTGAAAATGGGAGAGGCGGGCAGCTTGTCCGCTGTCCGCCTCCCGCTGGGATAAGGGAAACAATCCCTTTCACTTGGTAGCCCGAAAACAGGTCATTCGTTAAGCCTGTTTTCAAAGAAATTTATAAATTTTTTTCTGACCGCCTCCACACTTTGATACACGGCCACTTTGGAGCAGCCGCACACTGTCCCGATTTCCGCAAGGGTCAGCCCGTCCAGGGCATAGAGCAGGAACCGGCGGCGCTGGGCTTCGGTGCAGGTGTCCAGGACGGCCATCAGCTCATCCAGCGTTTCCATGCGGCAAAGGTGTTCTTCCGGCGTTTCGCCGTAGATACCTACGCCCTCGGTGGCAACTATGTATTCGTCAAACTCCCGGCCATCCCAATGCCGCCGCTGCTCATGGGACAGGTTCTCGGCCTTGTGGTCGGCCCGGTCAAGATATTCATAGACTTCCAGCGTGACCTCTACGGTCACAGCTTGTCCGTTGTAGTTGATGGTGCCTTCCATCTGCCTTTCCTCCGTTCAGATTTTTTGCGGGAAAATCTGAACGTGGCGGCGGGGAGCGGCACCGGGGATAGCATAGAAAAACGCCCGGACAGCACAAAGCTATTCGAGCGCAAAAAGCACGATATTCACTTACAGAATGACAATTTTCGCACCGCCGGTTAGACGGGGCCTGTTCGGTGGCTGCGCTTTTTTTGGCGGCAGCGCGAACATCGTCTGAATTTGTCGGCGGTCAGCGTGTTTCATGGGCGGCTCCCTCCTAAAGCCGCCGTGTCAGCGTGTGGGCGTCACTCCTTTGTCGAGGGCATAAAGAACGGCGGCCTTGATTTGTCAGAGCCGCCGCTGGGGGTATTTATGGCATAGTGATTGTCTGCTGGGCGACGGCTTTTTTTCTTTTGCCGTCGTCCGGCAGATTGCAGATTTATTATCCGAATTTATATATTGATTTGCCTGTAAACATTATTTACGTTCTAACCGCCAGTTTCCAGCCTGACTCTGCTCAGCCCAGAGCCGGGCATAAATACCGTTTCGTTTCAGTAGTTCCTCGTGGGTGCCCTGCTCGGCTACCCGCCCCTCATCCAGTACCACAATCTTGTCGGCACTCATAATGGACTGGAGCCGGTGGGCAATGACAATGACACTCTTTTCCACTACCAGTGCAGAGATGGCCTGTTGGATCAGAACTTCATTCTCTGGATCAAGAGAGGCCGTTGCCTCGTCCAGCAGGACAATGGGGGCATCCTTCAATAAAGCTCGAGCGATGGATATACGCTGTTTTTCACCACCAGAGAGGGTGGAACCTCCCTCGCCCACCATGGTCTGGTAACCATTTGGCAAGGCCATGATGAAATCGTGACAAGCTGCCGCCTTGGCTGCCGCGATAATCTCTTCCCTGGTGGCGTCCGGCTTGCCCATACGGATGTTTTCCTCTATCGTATCGTGAAAGAGATACACGTCTTGAAAAACAACGCTGATACGGCTGAGTACTTCGTCACTTTTCATGTCCCGTACATCCACGCCACCCAGCCGCACCGCACCACTATTCACATCCCAGAACCGGGCGGCCAACCGGGTGATAGTGGACTTTCCAGAACCGGATGGCCCCACCAATGCGGTGACGCTCCGGGCCGGGAATTGCAAAGAGATGTCGTGCAGAACTTCCGTTGTCCCATAACCGAAAGATACATGGTCAAATACGATTTCTGTCCCGCAGGGTGTCTGACTGTCCAACGGCTCAGGCAGAGGCTTTTCATCAAACAGGGCCTTTATTCTTTCTCCGCTGCGGCGGGTGCGGGAAAAATCTGCAATGAAGGTGAACAAGGTCAAGACTGGTTCATAGACCGTCAGCGCAAGGATAAGGAAAGCAATGTAGTAAAAGGGCGTCAATTCCCCACGGATCAGCAGCACGCTCCCGACCAAAATTACTAGCCCGATGCCACAGCTTAAAATGGCTCGGCCCAGCATACTCACCGGAGCGGCTGCACCAGTTTCCATACCAATGGCCGCTTTCCGTTCTTGGTCAAAAGATTTCTTGAGGTTTTGGAAGTGCTGGCCAGCTAGATTGAAAGCTCGGAGTGTTTGGATGCCACCCACATACTCCAGGATGCCAGAGGCTACATCCCGCTGGGCCTGTTGGAGATCGGCGCTGACCATCCCCATCTGGCGCAGACTCCAGAACGCAAAGGGCAGGGCCAGGGGGATCACTACAAACAACGCCAGAGTCATCCAGCCATTGAACCAGGAAAGGCACACGGCAGCCAGTACAAAGCGGATTACAATGACCGCCACCTGGGGTAATAGTTGCTGAGATAAGTCGCCTACTGTCTGATAGTCCCGCAGCAGGACGGTGGACAAATCCCCAGCGTTTCGGCTAGAGTAAAAGCCCATAGACAACTGACGCAGATGTTCCCCCAGTGTGATTTGGGAATCCTTGATAATTCCCGCATAGCCAGTGCAGGCATCGATGTAGGTTTTCTGCCGGATAAAAAAGTAAACAATCAACTGGGCCAAAAATCCAGCGGCAAGCCCCCAGAGTGCCCCAGTTGGGAGTGCGGCTTCAGGTTCTGCCAAAGGAACCAGGAGAAAATAGACGGCCCCCAGCATTAGACCATAGGGGACAGACATCACAATGCTGTCAAAGAGGCACCAAGCCATCAGACGCATATACTGCCCTGGGTGACCCAGGGTCATCATTTGAAACCATTCTCTGAACTTCATGCCTGTACCTCTCTTTTCCCAATACTCCAGCGATCCCGCCGCAAATTGGCGTCTACCAGATGTATGTAAGTTTCACAGTTTGTTAGCAGTTCTCCGTGTGTACCTGTCCCTACCAACTTGCCTTTGTCCATTACCAGAATCTGATCTGCCTGTTCCACCGTTTTCAGCCGGTGAGCAATCATCAAGACGGTCTTGCTTTGGGCCAGTTTTGCAAAGGCTGCTTGGATCTTCGCCTCATTCTCTGCGTCTGCATAGGCAGTCGCCTCATCCAAAATGATAATGGGAGCATCTTTCAGAAAAACCCGTGCAATGGCAAGACGCTGTTTCTCACCGCCGGAGAGATAGGCATTGTTTTGGCCCACCACTGTTTGGTATCCATCGGGCAGGGCTTGGATCACATCGTGGATGCCAGCGTTCCTTGCCGCCTGTTCCACCTCATCCATAGTAGCTTTCGTATTTCCCATGCGGATGTTATTCTCAATGGTATCAGTAAACAGCACAGAATCTTGAAATACATAGGCCACCAATTCCATCAGTCGAGAAGGGGGAATCTTCTGAATATCCACGCCGCCAATGCGGATGGTACCCCCTTGGGGCTCATAGAATCGGAGCAAAAGTTGGGCCAGAGTGGATTTTCCACCACCGGAAGGCCCCACCAACCCAGTAACAGTTCCATGGGGCAGGTTGAACGATACATGGTTTATCGCCGGAACGCCCTCCGTATAGGCGAACTCCACATTGGAAAATTCCACATCGAAGGTGGTTGGATTTCCAGAGCCGTTTTGATCCGGCTCCGGCTGGCGTAGAATTTTATCAATGCGGCTGACCCCCTCCACGATACGACCAGAGAGTATAACCATTTGCATCAGGTTTTCCATCGGCTCCTTGAGGCCGCTGCCCACCAGGAAAAACAGCAGGATCACCGGCAGGAAGTCCAAGTAATGGTCTGCCGTGGGGATTAGCAACAAAACCGCCGGGAGCAAAAACAGCAACTGGGCTCCAAAGAAGGCATAATAGGCGCCCATAGGCTTGGCGTTAGCCCGGGCTGTCCGATCCACCACCTCAGTAAAGTGGTTCAAGTCACCTTCATACCGTCGGAAAGCGCTAAGTGTACGATTGAACACCTTGATAACACTCATGCCGTGAATATACTCCACGACCGTCCCCTGCATCTGCTCCTGGGCATCGTGGAGTTCTACCTGGAGAGCTGCTTTGTCCGGCTGTTTCAAGCAGGTAGAGAGTAAGATTAACGAGATCAAAATAGGCAATAAAGTTACAATAGCCAAACGCCAGTCCATAACGAACAAATACAACAGGGTAAAGATCGGCGTGGCGACAGCGGCTGCAATCTCGCATAGGTGATGTGCCAGAAACGCCTCAATTTGGTTGGAATCATCTGAAACCACTTTCTTGATGGTTCCTTGAGTTGTGCCAGTAAAAAAACCAGAAGAAACACGGGAAAGTTTCTCCATCAGTTGCAACCGCAGATCATAGATAATCTCATAAGCCGCCGTATGGGAGAGTGCGGAAGAAACGAAAGCACATAGCCCGTAGGCTAGTGCGGCTCCAAAGGTGACTCCGCAGAGCATTAGGAGTACATTTTGATCTACCATAGCTGGCTCCTGGTAGTGGCTCAACAGTTCCCGCACCACACCATAGATGGTGAAGAATGGTACAATTCGAGCAGCTGAGGATAGAACAGACAACGTACAGGCTAAGATCAATTTCTGCTTTCGCTGGCCCGCCAGTTCAAAGAGCCGGGCAACGCCCTGCTTTTCTTTTGCGGATTTCATACGCATAAAAACACCTCGCTTTGATTAGTTATCGCTAACTCTTGTGAAGAAAGAAAGGCGCAGTCAAGCGCCCTCCTCAAAAATAAGAGAAAAAAGAAGTTCGTAAATATGCTCTAGGGTGCGATCCAGCGCATCGGCATGAAGGGCATCCCGATTGACCTTGGCCAGCGCCATGATCTTAATCAGGTTAGCCACTACATGAAAATCCATGTCAGACCGCACCCCATCTATATGGTCGAATAGGCCGTGCATAATCTTGGCCTCCCGCTGTTCATAAGCGCTGTCGTCAGGGCTGGTACACTCCGGGGAGGATGCCAACTTTAACTTCTCCATGTCCTCTGCAGTCAGGTATTGATAGATACTGTTCTGACTGAATACAATGAGTTTCAAATATTCCTTACCTTCGTTGGCAGTCATTTTCTCCCGACCGTTCAAAATCTGCTCGAAGTGTTGCTTAACCCGATCCCGCTGATATTCCATAATATCGGTCACAAACTCTTCTTTTGATGAGAAAAAATTGTAGAAAGTACTCTTGCCCAGCCCGGCGGCCTGGGTAATCTTTTCCACAGAGGCGTGTGTCATGCCATGTTGTTTAATTAGTTCAAAACCTGCATCCAGCATTTTGATCCGGAGTTCTTCTCGCTGTGTGGTAGAAAAAATTCTTGGCGACATTATCATTCTCCTTTGCGACTATTATTTATACTTTGGTCGCAATATAACAATAGCACATTTGATCCGCATTGTCAATCACATTGCGACTATTTAATAAATAATGGTCGCAATAAAAATATCATTAAAAGAAATGAAATGAAATACTACATTACATCAAATTCCATTACATTCTCATAATCTGACCCGAAATGTAAAATGATATAGGGTGATATGAGAATGAACCAACACGAGAGAAGGTTTGACTACGATGGATTTGGTCGGGCAATCAAGCAGGCCAGAGAGAAAAGGGGCTGGACGCAAGCCCATGTTGCGAAGCTTGTAGAGCGTGACTCCCGTACCATTATGAATATTGAGAACAAGGGCCAAAAGCCAAGTTTTAACCTTTTACTGAAACTCATCACCCTTTTTGAAATTTCTGTGGATCAATTCATTTACTCAGACGAACACCAACCGGAAAGTCACCGAAGAAAGCATATAGAGATTATGATGAGTTCAATGGGAGAAAAAGAACTCATTGTAATGGAGGCAACCGCAGAGGGATTGCAGCGGGCCCGTGAAACGGAGGATGCGTAAGTAGCAGCCTCCGCTTGCAAAAACTATTGATAAATCAGCTCTGTCAAAATGACTTCCTCTGCTTGTGCTTTCAGCGTGTTCATCAGCCCCGCCCAGCGCATGGGATCACGGGCTTTCAGTTCCTCGGTCACGCCTGCCGCCTCCATCATGCGGGGCAGCATGGTGTCCATACGCTCCCGCGCCGCCCGGTCAATCTCCAACAGGTGCGGGTACAGCTTTTCACTCAAAATCAGACTGCTGTAAAGGCCGGGCCGGTGTTCCTTCAGGTAGCGTTGCCGCATCCGGCCATACTTGCCGATGGGGGCCTCTGGCTGCTCGGACAGTTTCAGATTGGGGATGTAGTAATCCCCGCAACGGGTATAAGTCAGTTCTTTCATGGCGGCTCTCCTTTCAAACAGCGGCATAGGCCGGGGCGGTGGTAGTTTTTCGCTGGCTCTCCCGCGACAGACGGGCGGCCTTTTCTTTTGCGGCTTTCTGCTCGGCTCTTACGCGCCGCATACGCAGTTTATTTTGTTCACGCTCACGCTGGCGGCGTTCCTCCTTCTTTCGCTCGGCCTTCTGCTGCTCCGCAGTCAAAGCCGGGATTTCTGGCTGGGGCAGAACAAAATTCCCGATGAAATTGAAGTATATGTCTACTTTCTGATTGCGGTGCGCCCGGTCGCCGGTGGCCTCATGTACCACCACTTTTTCGATAAATTCATTCAGCATGGACGCGGTCAGTTCCGAAAAGTCGGTATAACGCTTGACAAGGGCCACAAACTTCTGCGGGCTTTCAAAATCCTGCGCCTGTGTTGCGATGCTCTCTTGAAGTTCAAAAACCATCTGCTCCAACTCACTCTGTTCACGGTCATAGTCGGCAAGCATACGCTCAAAATGCTTATCTGGTATCTTGCCGGTGGCGTTGCCCTCATACAGCTTTTTTATCAGCGTGTCCAGCTCGGCGATCCGTTTCCCGGCCTTGTTCAGCCGCTTCTTCTGCTCCTTGATTTCCCGTTCCAGACCGGCATCCGTTTCCTCCCGGACAAGATGTAAAAATTCCTTTTCGTCGCGCTGGACAAATGCGCTGATTTCCCGGATTGAGGACAAAATCAACTCCTGCAAGGCAGAGGTCTTGATAAAGTGCATCGTGCAGTCACGGGTAAGCTGACGGTAGCTGCCGCACACATAGGCATCATCGGCGTCATATTTCTTTTCCTTGTTCGGACTTGGCTGCCGGTGCGTCATTTTATGGCCGCAGTCAGCGCAGAACACAAGGCCGGTCAGGGGATTGGCAGGGCGGTCAGGATAGGTCGGTTTTCGGACAGTCTTTCTCAACCGATGGGCCAGCTCCCATGTTTCTTCATCAACGATAGCCTCATGAGTATTGGGGAAAATCATCAGTTCATCCGCCTCGGCTTTCCGCCGCTTCTTGGTCTTATAATTCTCCGCGATGGTCTTTCCCAAAACGGTATGCCCCATATATTCACGCTTTTCCAGAATATAGCCGATTGTGGTAGATGACCATCGGTAAGGATCATGGACACCTTTACTGTGGCAATTCTCCGGGCAGTTGCATTTCATATAAGCTGCGGGTATCATAATCTTATCGGCGGTCAGGGCGTCCGCGATAGCTTTTACCCCATAGCCGTCAATAACCATCTGGTATATCCGGCGCACAACAGCAGCGGCTTCTTCGTCCACAATCAAATGCTGCTTGTCCTCCGGGTCGCGCCGGTAGCCATAGGGAACGCTCCCGGAGCAGCGCAGGCCCCGTTCCATCCGGGATTTGAAAATGGCCCGGATTTTCCGGCTTGAGTCCCGCGCATACCATTCGTTCATAATGTTCAAAAACGGGGTAAAGTCATTGTCGCTCTGGTTGTCGCTGTCGATGCCATTGTTGACGGCGATAAACCGCACGCCCTTGTCCTTGAAAAGAACATCGGTGTACAGACCGACTTTCAGATAGTCACGCCCAAAACGGCTCATGTCTTTGACAATGATTGTACCGACTTTTCCGGCCTCTACCTCGGTAATCATGGCCTGAAATCCTCTGCGGTCAAAGGTCGTGCCGCTCACGCCATCATCGGTAAAATGGCGGATGTTCAGAAAGCCATTCTTTCTGGCGTATTCCTCCAAAAATGCCTTTTGGTTCGTTATGCTGTTGCTCTCGCCTTGCAGCTCATCGTCGCGGGACAGCCTCTCGTACAATGCGGTGATTTTCGTTGCTTGTAAGGTCATTGCGCCACCTCCTACATACCTGTACATTTATTATGTTTTTGTGCGGGTTCTTCTGTCCTAAACATAATAAACCTTTCGGGTCCGTCAAAACATAGGAACTGTGCATCTGGAGTAAGTTGGGCTTGATCCAGAAGCGGGTCTTACCGCTGCCGGAGCCGCCCACAATCAGCACATTTTTGTTTCGTGCATTTTTGGGGTCCGGCGGTCGGCTGGAGAGCATCAGGCGTTCCGTTTTGGTCAGGATGACATTCTCCTCGAACTTGGGGTCCATGAAAGGCTTGATATCTTTGGCGTTGCCCCATGAAGCGTTTTGTCAAGTGCTATTTTGAGTTATTGACGCACAATCAA
>ERZ1090881.1018-NODE-1027-length-12419-cov-4.683355_pt1 | contig 12419 bp, 14 predicted proteins | sample MGYA00478470_ERZ1090881 | MGnify/ENA primary metagenome ERZ1090881 (study PRJEB33644, sample SAMEA5815736) | chicken gut metagenome | biome: Chicken; feature: Gastrointestinal Tract; material: Caecum | place: Ireland | collected 2019-01-01 | study: A study of...
CTTATCGAGAGAATAGAGTCGGGCTATGTGCGTGTGCGGCTCGAAAGCGGCGACGGGCTCTCCGCCGACGCGTTTTGTGGGCGAATCGGGCAAAACTTCCCCCGTTTCTTTTTCGCAGGAGAGCAGTTCGTCGTATAGCCTGTCGTATACGTCGTCCGTTACCGCAGGGTCGTCCAAAACATAGTAACGGTAGGCGTAGTCGTTCAGTTTGCGGACAAGCTCCCGCATTTTGTCGCGTAATTCCGTTGTCATAATTTCTCAATGGGCGCGAACGCCAAAGACAGTGTTATTTTTCCGATCTTATCGAAATTTATAACGATGTATGACGCTTTGCCGACGTTGGTCGTGCCTATGACCGTACCTTCGCCGAATTTTTTATGTTTTACCCTCGTTCCGGCAGGGTAATCACCCGTTGCGGCGGATGCGTTTCTCACGACTGCGGTATTGCCTGCGGCGTGTCCGCCGACGGATATGCGCTTGCCGCTGTCGGCATGCTCGTAATCGCCGTTTCCGACAGCCGTGAGCGACGGGCGTTCGTATAACTTTTTAAGCCTGTCGTCCATTTCTCCCAAAAAGCGGCTGGGACGGCACGGACGGGTCTTGCCGTACATAAAGCGGGAGTCGCAATAAGTGACGTACAGCTTTTGCTTGGCGCGCGTCACGGCGACGTACATCAGCCGCCGCTCTTCTTCGAGCTCGTCGGGGTCGTCGCTTGCCCGCGCAAGCGGGAAAAGCCCCTCTTCCGCGCCCACTATGAACACGCAGTTGAATTCCATTCCTTTTGCGCTGTGGACAGTGGAAAGGTACACGCAATCGCCCGATTCCTCGTCGCCTTCCGTATATAGCGTTACTTCCTGCAGGAAGTCGTCCAGACTGCCGCCGCGATTTTTAACGAACTCGTGCGCGGAAGAGACGAAATCGTCTATGTTCAGTTTGCGCGTCGTGTTCTCTTCCGTGTCTTCCGAATATGCCTCTTTTATCCCCGCGAGTTCTATCACCTTTTCGGAAAGCTCGGCGACGTCGGCAACCGCACGATACTCGTCAAGATCGCTGAGCAGTTTTCCGAACGCCGCTACCTTTGCCATTACCGACTGACTGAGCGTAGGGATATTCCCGTGAACGGCTTCGTAGAAACTCTTGCCGCTCTCTGCGCAGTATTCGCGTATTTTGTCCACCGTCGTTTCGCCTATCCCGCGCTTGGGGAAGTTTATTATCCTCGTAAGCGCCTCTTCGTCGCGGTGGTTGGAAAGCACGCGCAGATATGCCGTTATATCCTTGACTTCCTTTCTGTCAAAGAACTTAAAGCCGCCGTATACCTTATACGGCAATGAGTACTGCATGAAACGCTGTTCGAGAGTGCGCGTAAGCGCGTTCACGCGCATTAGTACCGCAAAGTCGTGCGGGCGGTATCCGTCGGATATTAGCTTGCGTATCGTGTTTACCACAAAGTCGGCTTCACCCGTTTCCGAGCGCGCCTTGTAGAATACGGGAGCCGCTCCCGCACCGCTCTCCGTCCACAGATTCTTGTCTATGCGGGATGTGTTGTTCTTTATGAGCTTATTTGCAAGCGTGAGAATGTTCGCCGTGGATCGGTAGTTCCGTTCCAGCTTATACAGCTTTGCACCGAAATCCTCGATGAAGTTCTGCATATTCGTCACGTTCGCGCCGCGCCAGCCGTATATGCTCTGATCCTCGTCGCCCACCACGAAAATATTTCCGCTCCCGGACGCGAGAAGTCGCACGAGACCGTATTGTATTTCGTTGGTGTCCTGAAACTCGTCGACGTGTATGTATCTGAACTTACGGCAGTATGACGACAGCACCTCTTCCGAACGCGAAAAAAGCTCGTAGGTTTTGAGCAGAAGATCGTCAAAATCCATGGCGTTATTGGCTTTGAGCCGATTGTCGTATTCGGTGTATATATCCGCGATGACGTCTATATCCTCGTGATCGTAGTAGTTCTCCACCATTTGATCGGGCGTGAAACCGTCGTTTTTAGCGGAAGATATGGTCTGCGCCGCGCGCTTTACTATCGTTTCGTCTGCCTTTAAGTCCTTTACTATCTGCTTGATGAGCCGTTCGGATTCGTCCTGCGAATAAATGGAAAAATTCTGCCCGTAACCTATTACGGCAGCGTGGCGGCGCAATATCCGAGCGCACATGGAGTGGAACGTAGACACCCATATGTCCGCAGCGTCGGGCAGCAGAGAGTAAAGCCTGTTCTTCATCTCTTCCGCCGCCTTGTTGGTGAACGTTATGGCGAGCACGTTATATGCGGGAACGCCGAGGTCGAGTATTATATGCGCTATGCGGTGAGTGAGCAGTCGCGTCTTTCCGCTGCCGGCACCCGCCGTTACCAAAACCGCGCCCTCGGTATCGAGGGCGGCGGCAAGCTGTTCTTTGTTAAGACCGTCGGTCGTCGTGGGCATCATTTAACCTCTTCAGAGCTGTTTTGTAACCGTCCGTTCCGTATTCGAGGCATTTGTTTATCCTGCTTATGGTTGCGGTAGACGCGCCCGTTTCCGCGGATATCTCCTGATACGTCTTACCTTTGCTAAGCAGCCGCGCAACGTGGAAACGCTGCGCCATAGCCTGTAATTCGGATACCGTGCAAAGATCCTCAAAGAAGTCGTAACATTCGTCCGAATCTTTGAGAGACAGCACTGCGCGGAAAAACAGATCCGTATTTTCGTTTTTCAGTTTGCTGTTCACGGCTGTGCCTCCTTGCGGTCACTGTAAATAGTTTAGCACAGTAAAGCGGAACTGTCAAACATATTTGCTTTTTTCCCTGTAATATCTGTCTTTGAGCTCTCTGAACTTCGCTGACAGTTCGAGAATGTAACGCTGTTTGTTATCAGGATCGAGTCTGTCGTATTCGCTTCTGTCCATCAGCCGCGCGATAGGGTCGGTCACGTCCTCGTTCTCGTCAAGCATATTCCTCACTTTGCCGTACAGTTTTTCGTCGCGTTCGGCGAAGTCGTCGCCGAGAGCCATGCGGCTATCGCGCTCGAACGCCCGCAGTCTTGCCTCTCGCGCTGATTCGATCACCGCACTGTTATTCGTTGCACCGCCTATAAGGTCGCGTTCCGATTGCATTTTCTGCCAATACCCCATTTTAAGACGTTGTTTCGCAAGCAGTGCGCGCCGTTTTATCTCGCTCATTTCCTTTTTCATTTTGTTTCCTCCGTGCTTTTCTTCAATTTTAGCACGGCGGAGCGATAATGGCACGGCATAGGCATAAAAAGTCCTTTATCGACTCAATAACCCGTAATATTGCGTATAATCGCATAAAACTACAAAGCGGCGTCAGACACATCGTCGGACGCCGCTCTATAAGCGATCTTTATCAGCCCTTGTTGCTACGCTTGCGCGCCGCTTCGGACTTCTTCTTTCTTCTCACGGAAGGCTTCTCGTAAAACTCCTTTTTGCGGAGATCGCCGAGAATGTTGTCCTTCTGGCACTTTCTTTTGAAGCGTTTGAGTGCGCTTTCGAGAGATTCGTTCTCGCCTACTCTTACTACGGACATATTTACACCTCCTTCCCGATCGGTCAGAATATCTGTACTGCGGCAACCGTTGCCGGCAGACAGCTTATATATTTTATCAAATGCTTAAATCCTTGTCAACGGAAAAAGCGCGGTTTTTTAATTTTATTCCGAAAAAAGCCCGATTCAACTTTTTGAAAAAGTATAAGATCAACCTGACTTTTCAAGGAAAAGCTCGTCGTACTCGTTACTTGTTTTTAAGATCGGGAAAATCGAGATACTGCCCGCCGAGTATGTGGACGTGCAGATGGAACACCGTTTGCCCGGCGTCGTCGCCCTGGTTGATCACGAGCCTGTAACCGTTTTTAAGACCCAGCTTGTCCGCAAGAGCGGGCAGTTTGCGCAGACCGCGCATGAGCGCCGCCGCATCGTCATCCGTCATGTCGCTTATGAGCTTGTAATGATGCTTGGGGATCATCAGATAGTGCTTTTCGGCTTTGGGGTCGATGTCTTTGATTATAAACACGTCCTCGTCTTCATACACCTTTTCGGACGGGATCTCACCGCGTCCGATCTTACAGAAAATGCAGTCCATTCTATTTCACTCCTTGTCTGAATAGTTCGCTGACTTTAACGTCCTTTACTTCTCCCTGTGCGGCGTCTGCGGAGTATACTCGCGCATAGTTGGTCGAGTATCCGCTCGAATATCCGTCCTTACGCTCTTCAAAGAGGACCGAAAGCGTTTTTCCTTTGAGCCCGTTCAGAAACGCCCTGTGCAGACGTTTTTTTATCGTGCCGAGTACTGCCGCACGCTCTCGTCGGATCTCCATGGGTAGCTGCTCCATTTGTGCCGCGCGCGTACCTTTTCTCTCGCTGTACGGAAATACGTGTATGTCGGAAAATCCTATCTTCTCCGCAAAATCGCAAGTCTCCTTGAAATCCGTTTCCGTTTCCGTCGGAAAACCCGCTATGATGTCCGTCGTTATGCCCGCCTCGGGAAAATACCTTCGTATATCTTCCACTGCTTTTGCAAACCTTGCGGTGTCGTAATGCCTGTTCATGGCTTTGAGCACCCTGTCGCAACCCGATTGAAGAGAAAGGTGAAAGTGATCGTTGAACCCCGAGTCTTTAAGCGCGATAAGAAGGTCGTCGCTAATCACCGTGCATTCAAACGAGCTTAGCCGCTTTCTGACGTCGATATGACCGAGAGCTCTCACCACGTCCGCAAGCGTGTGTCCGTTGTCCTTGCCGTAAGACGACACGTCTATTCCCGTAAGCACTATTTCGCGTGTGCCGAGTGCCGCTCTCTCCGCCTCGCGTACGATGGAATCGAGGTCGCGCGAGCGCGATCTGCCGCGCAAGTACGGTATGACGCAGTATGAACAGAAATTATTGCAACCGTCCTGGATCTTGACATAATTGCGCGTCTTCTGGAACGCCGGAAGCGGTGCTTCTTCGAATTTAAGCGGTATTTCCGCTATATTTTGCGCATTCTCCCATACTATGTCAGACATAATACTGCGCGCTATTGCCTGTTTATTCGCCGTTCCGCCTATATATTCGACATTTTTAATCGTCAAATACGGCGACGGATCGTTCTGACTGCTACACCCCGTAACGTATACGCGAGCGTTCGGATTGAGCCTCAGACACTTGCGTACGAGCTGTCTGCTCTTTCTGTCTGCCTCACCCGTTACCGAACAGGTGTTGACGATATATGCGTCCGCGTACTCCTGTTCTTCCGTAACTTCCGCTCCCTCGCCTTTAAGCTCGGAGATCAGCGAACGGCTTTCACACTCATTGACTTTACAACCGAGAGTTATTACGGCTACCTTCATTTCCATTCACCGCAAAGTTGCATGATGACAGCCGCACCCGCTATCGCCGCGGTTTCGGCGCGCAGTATGCGCTTGCCGAGAGTTACTCCCTCGTACTCCGCTTTTTTCGCCGCATTGACTTCCTCTTCGGAAAAGCCTCCTTCCGGTCCTATCACGAGTGCGACGCGCTTTTCCGTGCCTTTGATAACGTCGCCTATGCGCTTCCCGCTGCCGTATGCGCCCTCATACGCAAACACCGCCGAGTCATAGCCCCCGAGCTCGGAGATAATGTCACTAAACGTCTTCACTTCGGACACTTCCGGAATTATGGCTCTGCCGCACTGCTTGGATGCTTCGTGCGCCGCTCTGCGCAGTCGCTCCGATTTTTCCGAGCCTTTAACCGTCCTGTCGCTCGTAAACGGCACTATGCGCCTTGCCCCCAGCTCCGTGAGTTTCTGTACTTCAAGCTCCGTTTTATCGCCTTTGAGAAGTGCTATATACGCGCACAGAAACAGATCGGGTTCGGTGGGGTTCGGCACGCATTCCACAAAATCGAGCGTGACCGCCGTTTTATCGAAAGCGGTTATCTCGTATATGTAGTCCTTGCCGTCGTTGGGGCAGATGATCACTCTGTCCCCCACGCGCGAACGCAGTACCTCCGCAAGATGTCTGCGCTCGTCTCCCGTGAGTTTCATTACTGGAATATCGGCTTTTTGTGCGAAAAATCTTCTCAAACTTTCACCGCCATATATGAGCGCCAGCCGTTTTTGCCGCGCTCTGCCGCCTTAACGAACTTTCCGTCCGCAAAGTATGCCTTCTCAACTTCCGCCGCTCTCGCGTCTATTATACCGCTCATGATGACTACCGATCCGCCGTGCATTACCGCGGGAAGTTCGTCATGAAGTCTGATCAGTATGTCCGCGGTCAGGTTCGCAAGAACTATGTCAGCCTTTCCGCCGTAATCTTCGGCGAGATCGCCGCAGATCACTTCCGCTTTCATACCGTTGCATTCGAGATTTGCTTTCGTCGCTTCAGTCGCCTGCGGATCGATGTCTATAAACGTGCAGTCACGCGCTCCGAGCGCAAGCGCGGCTATACCGAGTATGCCGCTTCCGCAACCCACGTCGAGCGCCGTTTTACCTGCCGCATCCGTTGCTCCGAGAAGTTCAAGGCACATTCCGGTGGACTCGTGCAGACCCGTTCCGAACGCCATACCGGGGTCTATCAATATCCTCGTCTTGTCGTACTTACCGTCCATCCACTTGGGAACGACTACGATCTTTCCGAAGTCGAGCGGCGCGTAATACTTCTTCCACTCGTTTTCCCAGTCTGCCGAATCTCGCACCGATACGGTTATTTCCGCATCCCTGCCGAGATAAGCTTTGAGCGTTTCGCACAACTCAGTCACGTCGGCGTCCTCGTCGTAACAACCCGTAACATACGCCTGCGGCGGAAGGTCGAGAAGAGAGTCGTCGCAATAGTCCCAGTTGGTCTTTGCTCTAAGTACTTCCGCGATGTCCTCGCTGTCCTTTACGCACGCTCCCGCACTTCCCGCTTCTATCATGGCGCACGCGGCGAGGTCCGCTTCTTCGTGCGTGGTCTTTACCGTTACCTGTTTGTATTTCATGATAAACCCAAGGAAAGCCCGCGCGTTACCGCGGGCTTTCCGAAATCGTTCTATTGGTTATGCGTTCTGTCCGCCGTCGCCCTGCTGAGCGTTATCAGCGTTCTGCTGATACAGCTTTGAGAATACCGCGTCCGACTTTTTGGAAAGCTCCTCGGTCGCTTCGCGTATCTTGTCGCCGTCGTCCGTTTTGAGCGCTTCTTTGACTTTGTCCATTTCCTTTTCGAGATCCTCTTTGTCTGCGGGATCGACTTTGTCGCCGTTCTCGCGGAAGAACTTCTCGATGGAGAATACGAGTGCGTCTGCCTTGTTCTTGGTTTCGACAAGCTCTTTGCGCTTGTTGTCCTCTGCCGCGAACTTTTCCGCGTCCTTTATAGCGTCCTGTATCTGATCCTCGCTGAGGTTGGAAGATGCGGTTATGGTTATGCTCTGCTCCTTGCCCGTGCCCTTATCCTTAGCGCTGACATGGACTATACCGTTTGCGTCTATATCGAACGTGACTTCTATCTGAGGCACGCCTCTGGGTGCGGGCGGGATACCCGTAAGCTCGAAACGTCCTATCGTCTTGTTGTCGCTTGCCATAGGACGCTCGCCCTGCAAGACGTGTATGTCGACGGAAGGCTGATTGTCCGCTGCGGTGGAAAATACCTGCGATTTCTTGGTAGGTATAGTCGTGTTGCGGTCTATGATCTTGGTGAACACGCCGCCCATCGTTTCGATACCGAGGGAAAGCGGAGTAACATCGAGAAGAAGAACGTCTTTGACTTCACCGCCGAGAACACCGCCCTGAATGGCCGCGCCTATCGCGACGCACTCATCGGGGTTGATGCCTTTGAAAGGCTCTTTGCCCGTAAGCTTTCTTACAGCTTCGACGACTGCGGGGATACGGGTAGAACCGCCGACGAGAATGACTTTCTCAATGTCGTTTACGGTGAGGTTAGCATCCGACAAAGCGCGCTTGCTGAGCGTTACGGTACGCTCGACGAGATCCGCCGTAAGCGCATCGAACTTGCTTCTCGTAAGCTCGCACTCGAAGTTGATCGGACCGGAAGGACCGAATGAAAGGAAAGGCAGACTTATAAGAGTCTTTTGGAGCTGAGACAGCTCTATCTTAGCCTTTTCGGCAGCCTCTTTAAGTCTCTGCATCGCCATTCTGTCGCCTTTAAGGTCGATGTTGTTTTCCTTCTTGAACATATCGGCGATATAGTCTATTATCCTCTGGTCGAAATCGTCGCCGCCAAGTCTGTTATCGCCTGCCGTCGCCACGACTTCAAACACGCCGTCGCCTACTTCGAGAATGGAGATATCGAACGTGCCGCCGCCGAGGTCGTACACGAATATCTTGTGATTGCTGCCCTCGCCCTTGTCGAGGCCGTAAGCAAGAGCCGCCGCGGTAGGCTCGTTTATGATACGCAGAACTTCCAGACCCGCTATTCTGCCCGCGTCCTTGGTCGCCTGACGCTGTGCGTCGGTGAAGTATGCGGGAACGGTGATGACTGCCTGCGTCACGGGCTCGCCGATATAAGCCTCCGCGTCCTGTTTAAGTTTGGTCAGTATCATCGCAGAGATCTCCTGCGGCGAATACGTCTTATCGTCTATCTTGATCTTTCTGTCCGAACCCATATCCCTCTTGATGGATATGACCGTCCTTTCGGGGTTGGCAACCGCCTGACGCTTTGCCACCTGTCCCACAAGACGTTCACCGTCTTTGGAAAATCCGACGACGGACGGAGTAGTCCTCGATCCTTCCGAGTTGGGAATGACCACAGGATCGCCGCCTTCGAGAACGGCTACACACGAGTTGGTCGTGCCGAGATCGATACCTATTATTTTACCCATGATTATATTCCTCCGAAAATTTTTTTTATTTTTATTCGGCGACTTTGACTACGCTGTGACGCAGTACCCTGTCGCCTATCGCATATCCCTTGCGGAATACTTCCGTTACCTTGCCGGACATTTCGCTGTCCTGCCCGCACGGGACTTTGAGTATCGCTTCGTGGTAAGCGGGGTCAAACGGTTTGCCGAGAGCTTTTATCTCGGTCACGCCGAACGCCGCCATCGCCTTTTCAAGCTCGCGCTTGACCATTGCGACGCCTTCCGCAACGCTTTCGTCCTTTATCATTGAAAGCGCATTGTCTATTACATCCGCTATCGGTAGCATCTTTTCGAGTACCGCGACGATACCCTCGCCGCGTTCCTTTTCCAGCTGTGCCGCGGTGCGCTTTTTATAATTATCGAAATCCGCCTGCAAGCGAACGTACATCGTATTGAGATCGCGCGCCCTTGCGAGGTTCTTTTCGCTCTCCGCGGCGGATTTTTCCAGCATATCTTCGAGGTCTTTTATCCTCGACGTAAAATCCACCGTTTCGGACTCGCACTTCTCTTCGTCCGTTTCTTTCTCGGCGTTTTCCTCGCCCACAGTCTTTTCTTCGTCTTCCATAACGATTCTCCGCTTATTTTTTCTGCCGTGAGCTCTTTCCGTCGGGAAGTTCGTCCACGGTCTTTTCTATATATTCGAGAACGGAAACTATTCTCGAATAATCCATTCTTATCGGACCTATAACACCCGCCTTACCGATATTGACACCGTTTTTAGTGAGGTTAGCCGTCACTATCGCGCATTCGGGACTGCCTTTTTCGTCCTTGCACGGCGCAATGTTTACCGAAAGTCCTATATCGCTGTCGCCACTCGCCGCTCCGAGGAGTTTTTCCTTGGATTCGAGAAGCGCGAACATCTCCTTCGCTTTTCCGACGTCCGAATACTCGGGCTGTTCGAGGAGCTTGCTGCTCCCTTCCAGAACGACGTTGCGCTTGTCTTCGGACATGTAGTTTTTAAGCACTTCCACTATGGTGTCGAATACCTTGCGGTACTCGTCGGTAATGCGTTCCACTATGCCGTCGTCACTGCATATCCTGCCTATGCTGTATCCCGCAAACGCATTGGATATGAATGCGGAAGCCGATCTGTAATACTCTTCGGGAAGGTCGTCGGTAGTGGACAGCATCGCGTCTTTAAGTACGCCCCTGTCGGTTACGACTACGGCGAGCGCGCTCGTCGGTGTCAGCTTGACGATCTTTATGTTATCTATCACCGCATCGGATATGTCCGAAACGTACGCGATCCCCGTCAGATTGGTTATCTCGCTGATCACCTTTGCCGTCGAACGCAGCATATCGCCTATTTCCGTTATCTTGTGATCGAAGTACTTGCGCACTATCGCAACGTCGGTGGACGTTATCTTTCGCGTCGGCATGAGTTTTTCGACGTATAACCTGTAAGCGTCCGCCGTAGGCACTCTTCCCGCCGACGTGTGCGGCTGATCGAGGTAGCCCATTTCTTCAAGAGACGCAAGCTCGTTCCTTATTGTGGCGGTGGAAAGCGACGGCAGATGATTGGCCTGAATGTCTGCACTCGAAACGGGTTCGCAAGTGTCGATATAACTGTCGACCACAGCTTTGATTATCTTTTCTTTTCTCTCGGAAAGTCCCATTTCATCTCACCTTCTCATTAGCACTCACCGCTTGCGAGTCTTAGCACTCTCTCGTTTCATCTGCTAAATCTTATCATAAGTTTATACGTTTGTCAACCGTTTTATGCCCTTATGCCGAAAATTTTACGGCATAAAAAAAGACCCGTCACATGGCGAGTCTTACTATGATGTCGTTCATTACGTACAGTCCCTTTTCTGTCAGGCGTAATCTTTCGCCGTCCGTTTCTATATAGCCGCCCTCTTTCAGAAGTTCCGCCTGATCCTTTCGTTCGGAAAGAAGATCTCTGCCGAAGTCGGCGGTAAACTTCTTTAAGTACAGGCCCTCCCGAGTTCTGAGCGCGAGCATGATAGTTTCGTCTGCGGCTTCTTCTCCGTCAGGCGGGATATATCTGCGCTCCGTTACGCCCTCTCCCGCAAGGTATGCGTTAAAGTCGGAAGTGACGGCGAAACGCTCGTCATTGAAAAACGAGTGCGCCGATACGCCGAAACCGAGATATTCGCCGCGCCTCCAATAGCGCAGATTGTGCCTGCACTCGTGCCCGGGCACGGCAAAATTGCTTACCTCGTACCATTCAAAACCGAAGTCACGCAACATTTCGCTTACGCGATCGTAAAGATCCGCGGAATAATCCGCGTCGGGGACATATCCGCTTGCCGCGAGCGGCGTGCCTTCCTCAACTTTGAGCGCATACGCCGAGACGTGAGTAAAACCTCGCCCGGCTATCAGTTTTACGGTGCGTTCGCAGTCCCGCACGGTCTGTCCCGGAAGTCCGAGCATCATGTCCGCGGACACTTCGGGAAAGAGCGACTGCGCAATGTCTGCGGAGCGTACGAAATCGGCAACCGTATGTCGCCTGCCTATTGCGGCGAGAAGCTCGTCCGATGCCGCTTGAAGTCCCATGCTGATGCGGTTTACACCAGCGGCGGCGTATGCCTTAGCCTTTTGCTCGGTGAGAGACTCGGGATTTGCCTCTATCGATATTTCCGCATTTGCCGACACGTCGAAAGCGGAGCGGAGAGCACCGAGAGTGTCCGCTATATATCCCGCGTCTACGCACGAGGGCGTTCCGCCGCCTATATATATGCTGTCTACGACGCGATCGTTTGTCGCTTCATTGCGTGAAAATCCGGAAATATCCTCTTTAAGACGATTAAAGTATTCAGCCTTTTCGTCGTCCGTGCGAACGGCGGAAACAAAGTCGCAATATGCGCACTTTGAATTGCAAAAGGGTATGTGAATGTATATCCCCATGGTTTTCATGACAAAAGCACCGCCCTGACGGGACTTCCGTCACAGTCTTTTAATTTCAGCGGAAGAGCTACCAAAGTGTAAGAGCCGCAATCCGCATCCGAAAGGCACAGCCCTTCGAGCAGAACTATTCCCGCGCCTAAGAGCGCCTTATGAACGTCTGCCTGTTTATCGTATGTTTCTCCGAAACTGAGCGCGTCCGTTCCGATGAGATCGATTTTATTTTCCGCCAGCGATCTTGCCTGCTCGGCGTTTATGTCGCAACCTTTAAGAATGATGCGCGTCTGCCGCTGCGCGGCGGCGAGAGCGGCATCGACGTCATCCGTTATCAAGCACTCGCCTACGCACTTATAAAGCGGTATACCGTCCGCACCGTAGCCGCCGCTTATGAAGTGGGACGGAGCGTCTACATGCGTACCGCTATGAGAGCACAGCGAAATCGCGGAAAGCGAATATCCGTCTTTTTCCGCGTCGCTTAATTTTGTTACCGATGGCGTCGGATCGCCGGGGTAAACGCGGCACCCCGGGATCGCAGCCGATATATCCGTTATCTTCATGGTCATTAACTCTTGCGCATGTGTCCTTTTTACGGACATATGACAGACATAGGACACGGCGCGCTATCACGATTTTCAGTCGTTATCGAGTTTGAGAATAGTCATGAACGCTTCGGACGGTATCTCCACGCTACCGAACTGCCGCATACGTTTTTTACCCTCTTTCTGCTTTTCGAGCAGTTTTTTCTTACGGG
>ERZ1090881.1019-NODE-1028-length-12418-cov-5.296126_pt1 | contig 12418 bp, 6 predicted proteins | sample MGYA00478470_ERZ1090881 | MGnify/ENA primary metagenome ERZ1090881 (study PRJEB33644, sample SAMEA5815736) | chicken gut metagenome | biome: Chicken; feature: Gastrointestinal Tract; material: Caecum | place: Ireland | collected 2019-01-01 | study: A study of the...
GACAGGTCATACACGAATACATCGGCACTTAAAAGCTCGTTTTTCGCAGAACTGCTGAATGCACGATAAGCGCCTTCACCGGGATCTATAACGATATATCTGATTCCGGATACCTCTACAAAAGCATACCTGCGCCCTTCAAGCGAAACCGACCATGTCGCCCCGTCAAGAGCCGTAGCAAAATCGGCGTTGTCCTGCACCTCTTGCAAAGTTCTCGGGTATGCTTTGTATATACCTGTCGCGATATATTCGTCCGCAGACGCGTCGGAAAGTCCGAGCGAGTACGGCAATTCTATCGTAACGGTATAATCGGAAGTAACCGCGCTTTGGGTCGTCATTTCCTCATCGTAATACCACAGAAGAGAACCGAGTTTAAGCTGTAATCTGTAACTTGCGTCGTCTTCCGTCGTTGCCGGTCTCACAAGGAATTGACCGTTTTCCGCTTTGACAGCCAGCGTCGCGTCTACTCTGATATTTACGTTCTCCGTTCCCTCTATCCCGTTGCAATTGCTCGCATTATTACCAAACGTTATGCCGGAGTCGTTGCTGAACGTTATGAGCGTACCGTTGAGAGCTACGTTTTCAACGTTTATGCGCGGCGTAACGTTTACTCCGGACAACGTAAAGTTTTTATTGAATTCGCCGTCGGAAAGCCCCTGAACGACACCGGAACTATTAGCGAATATCACGCCTGCATTTCTGCCGACAAGGACACCGTCGAACGAACTGTCGCTTATATCGATTATCGTGAGGTATATCTGACCGCCGAAGAATATCGCCGCACCCGACCCGTGGTTACCGCCCGTGTAATTACCGTCCACATTGCAACCGCTAAGAGTTATGGCAAAATCTATGCATTTACCCGTGGAATTTACCGTCGTGCTGTCGTTATAAGTATCGTAGTCGTTACCGTTGTAATAGGCATAGATGACGGTACAGTTGTTATTGTAATACAGCGCAACGTTGCCGATATCGCCTATGTTATAGTAGTTAGTACCGGGAGCGATGAAATCGACGTCGGTATATTTGAGATCTATCCTCTCCGTATCGGTCTTGAAAGGACTTATGCTCGTCGCGGTATATTCCGCGCTCGCCACTACTCTCGTTATCTCCTCACTGTCAAACTCAACGGTAAGTTCCTTGAATTCGGCACTGTTATACGCATAACCGAACAGATATGCGAGAGCATTGTTGCCCGTTATCTTATGACCGTTACCGTCAAAAATTCCGTAAAAACGCGTTACAGCGACTGAGCCGATACCCGATATGAACTTAAATTCCGATTCTGCGGTATCGCTGAGATCTATGTCGTCATTAAGTTCCACGTAATATTGTTTGCCGCCGACCATTTCATCCGCCAAATCGTCAAGCGCGAGAAATTCGGCAGCAGTGGAGATTTCTATCACCTTCTGTACTTCGCCCGTGACACTGCCGTTTACGGTCACGTTGCCGCCCACGACCACGTTGCCGCTTACCGCCGCGCCCGCGTTTACCGTCACGCTGGACGCAGAGCCGTCCACGCCCGCGAACGTGCCGCCGCCGAGGACTACGTCGGCGTTCTCTGCCGTGCTTACGGTAACGTCCGTCGCATCCGCTTCCGCAGTCACTTTGACGCTGCCGCCCACGGTAACGGACTTAGCCGTCACTATATCCACGACCACGTTCTCGCCCGTCGTTTCGTTATACACGCTCACCACGCTCGCGCCGTCGGCGGTAGCGGGTATGCTCACTCTGTAAGTGACGTTGCTCGCCGCACTGCCCACTATGAGCTTGCCGCCCGAAAGCGTTATATCCGCGTCGGATGCGGGTCTGCCGTCGGAGGATACGAAAGTGCCGTTAAAAACGAACGAGTTACTCGCCGTCTTAACGTCCAGCTTTTTCGCCGATACGCGCTCGTACCACTCTATGTGCGCATTGGGCGCGTTCACTGTTATGTTCTCCGCGGCTATCGTGCCCTCGTCCATGCCGTCTTCCGTATCGCCGTCGCCGCCGAAAAAGTACTCGCCGTCGTCGGCGTCATCGCCTATTCTGATATCGCCGTTTACGGTAAGCGTACTGCCGTAAAGGTCAAAGTCGTTCATGTGAGCGAGTTCGAGATCGCCGCTTACCGTGATATCGCAACCGAGGACTATGGTCTTGTCGCGCCGAGCGGAAAACGCCTCTACGAGAGACTGCTCGTCGGTGACGATGATGGGCTGTGCGTCCGCCTTGGACAGAGACACGGTCACGCCCAGCGTTATGCCGAGCACGAGTATTACGGCAGCGATAACGATTCCTGCCGCAAGTTTAGCTTTCCTGTTCATACTGCACCTCCGTTATCACTTTCCCCGCCGTTTACCTTCTGCGCTTCGCGCTCCTGCGCTCTCCGCTTTTTCTCTTCCTCTCTCGCCGCGGCGCGAGCCGCCGCTCTTCTGCGCTTGGCCTCTTCGCGCGCCTCCGCACGAGCCGCCTCGCGGGCAGCCTTTTCAGCCGCCTTTTCGTCCTCTCTGCGCTTTTTGCCGAGAAGACGCGCCTTGCGATCCTCATAGCCCTCGTCCTTGCGTTCGATAACTTCGCGCGAGATCGCCTCGTCGCACAGATTGATCGCCTCGGCGTACTTCTTCTGCGCAGTGTATATCAGAATGAGACGTTTAAGCGAAGGTATTTTACGCCCCGGAGCGTCGAACTTGTTGAAATTGAGAGCTATGTCCTTTTTGCACAGCTTCACGCACTTGTCGAGAGCATCCGCTTCCTTCGTCCTGCGGGCAAAGTAGAAACGCACCATCTTGTTGTTGATGCGCGTTATAGCCGCCGCGCTTTTGAGCATTCCGACGTACTTGGAAAAAAGCGTTTCCGCCGCGTCCGTGGGGAGCTCTTTTCCGAGTACGGAAAAAGACAGAAAAGTATCCTTTAAGAACTCCTTTTCCGTCTCGTACGAAGTGAGCGGCGTGCGGTAACGCAATTTCTGCGTTTCGCCGCTCGTTATCAGCGTTGCGAATTTTTCTCTGCTTTCTGCGGACATGCCCTCACAGAGGGTATCGAAAAACGCGGGCAGAAGCGATCTGTCCACAGCCGGCGTCACGGATGCGGCGGTCTCGCCCTCATCCTCTTCGTCCGCTTCGTCGCCGCCCGCAGGCGTTTCCGACTGCCGCGCGCCCGATCTGACATAATTCAAAACCGCCATTGCGACGATTATGCCCGCCAAAACGACCGTAAGAACGATACATACCGCCATTACCGCGGTATAGTCGGTCAAGTCATAAACAACAGATAAGATCGGCATAAGTCTTTCTCCTTTCGGTAAATTCCTGTCATCATTTCACCGCCGCGACGCCCCTTCCGCATCGTCGCCCTAAATGTAGCAAATTATTATCACTTTGTCAAGAAAATTGCAAAAGAATAGAACAATATCTGCGCCGCGTGGCACAAAAAACGCGCAGTGTCGGCGATTATGCCGACACTGCGCTACAAAATATGCATTTACCTTTTATCGCAAACCGCATTGACTCGGCGCACCGTTTCCGCCGAAACGCGCACGGTCACCGCACTTATCCATGCATCGCGTCAGATTACGCGGTCACCCTGCCGCGCGGTCACACATTGAAGCGGAAGAGTATGACGTCGCCGTCCTTTACGACGTAGTCCTTGCCCTCGCTCCTGACAAGCCCATTTTCCTTTGCCTGGTTATACCCGCCGCATGCGACTATGTCGTCGTAAGATACCACTTCGGCGCGTATGAAACCCTTTTCGAAGTCCGTGTGTATCTTGCCCGCCGCCTGCGGAGCTTTCGTGCCGCGCAGTATAGTCCATGCGCGCACTTCCTTTTCGCCCGCAGTCAGATAGGATATGAGCCCGAGAAGAGAATAACATTTGGTTATCATTCTGTCCAGTCCGCTCGCGCCCAGCCCCAGACCTTCGATGTATTCCGCGCGCTCGTCTGCGGGAAGAGCGGCTATCTCAGACTCCACCTGCGCGCTTATCTCGATGAATTCCGCGCCCTCCGCCGCCGCATATCGAGCTACCTGCTCGGAGAGAGGATTGGCTTTGCCTATGTCCCCCTCGTCAATGTTGGCGCAGTAGATTACGGGCTTACCCGTGAGAAGGAAGTATGAGTCCGCAAGCGTTTTTTCGTCATCCGTCAGACTGAGCGTACGCAGACACTTGCCCTCGTTTAAGCACGCTTCCAGTTTTTTAAGCAGCGCGTACTCCTCCGCATACCGCTTTTCACCCGTACGGACGAGGTGTTCGGCGCGCGAAAGACGCTTTTCCACGCTTTCGAGGTCCGCGAGCACAAGCTCGGTGTTTATGGTCTCGATATCGCGCACGGGATCCACGCTACCGTCGACGTGTATTATGTCGGGATCGCGGAAGCAACGCACGACGTGGACTATCGCGTCCACTTCGCGGATATGGGAGAGGAATTTGTTTCCCAGTCCCTCGCCTCGGCTCGCGCCCTTGACAAGTCCCGCAATGTCCACGAACTCCACTATGGCGTGCGTTATCTTGCGGGTATTATACATCTTTCCCAGCACTTCCAGCCGCTCGTCAGGTACGGCGACTACGCCCACGTTGGGCTCTATCGTGCAGAACGGATAGTTGCGCGCCTCCGCGCCCGCGTCCGTTATCGCGTTGAACAGAGTGGATTTGCCGACGTTGGGCAATCCTACCACACCCAGTTTCATTACCTCTCCTTATATTCCTGTCGTCACTTGAAATACTTCACGCCCGATTCGAATATCTTCATGTCGAACCGCGCGGGTATGTTCTTGTAAAGATTGTCGCCTATGCGCTCCGAGTGACCCATTTTACCGAATATGCGGCCGTCCTCGCTCGTTATGCCCTCCGTCGCAAACATCGAACCGTTGGGGTTGAACGGCGAAAGCATGGTGGGCACTCCGTCGTCGTCGCAGTACTGAGTCGCTATCATGCCCTCTTCCGCCATGCGTTTAAGGCTCGCTTCGGGAGCGACGAAACGTCCCTCGCCGTGCGATACCGCCACGCCGAACACGTCGCCGACGTTCACCGCGCTCAGCCACGGCGATTTTACGGACGCGACGCGCACGTTCACTATCTGCGAAACGTGGCGGGCGATGTTGTTGAAAGTGAGCGTCGGGCTGCAAGCGTTCTGCACGCTTATCTTTCCGCCCGGGAGAAGTCCCGTTTTGACAAGCGCCTGGAAGCCGTTACATATGCCGAGTATAAGACCGTCGCCCACGGAAAGCAGTTCTTCGACCGCATCCGCAATGCGCGGGTTGCGGAATGTCGTGGCTATGAATTTGCCCGATCCGTCCGGCTCGTCGCCGCCCGAAAAACCGCCCGGGAACATGAGTATGTTGCATTCGCGTATGCGCTTTACTATCTCAGAAACGCTGTATTCTATCTCCGCCGACGTGCGGTTACGCACTACGAACACGTCCGCTTCCGCTCCCGCTCTCTCGAACGCACGCGCAGTGTCGTACTCGCAGTTCGTTCCCGGGAATACGGGGATGAACACGCGCGGGCGCGCGCTCTTAACGCGCACAGTAAGCGCGGAGCGATCCTTATATGACAGCACGGGGGCTTCGCCCGATGCGGGAGAAGACGTGGGATAGACGCGCTCGAACGTATGAGTATACGCCTTTATAAGCTCGCCTACGCCGACGCTTTCGCCGCCGCTGACGAATCTGCCGTCCGCGGTCGATGAGCCGTAATACTCCCCGCCGAGAGCGTCGAACGCCGAAAGATCCCTGCCCGAAACGAACACGTCGCCCTGAGCGTTCACGAGGTCTCGCCCGGACAGCGGGGATGCGAACGTAAAGCCCGTTCCCTCGCCCATGCAGGAGATCGCTATCGCCGCCGCGTCGCCGCCGTTGTCCGCTATCTGGCAGAAATCCACGTTACCCGCGGCTATTTCGTCATGCAACGTCGTCATCAGTCTTGCCGCGAAATCGAAGTCGGGCATTCCGTCGGGCGAGCGTCTGAGACGCACTATATTCACCTTTTTATCCGCTTTGAGCACGTTTGTTATGAGCGAGCGCGCATCCGTCGGCGCAAGCGCGAAGGATATCAGCGTGGGAGGGACGTCGAGCTTCTCGAACGAGCCGCTCATAGAGTCCTTGCCGCCTATCGCGCCCAGTCCGAGGCGGAGCTGTGCCCACAGCGCGCCGAGAAGTGCGGATGCGGGTCTTCCCCAGCGTACAGGATCGCCGCCCAGCCGCTCGAAAAACTCCTGCAAAGTGAGCCTTACCCGCTTCCAGTCCGCGCCCGTCGCCGCCACTTTCATGACGCTCATGAGAACGGAATACGCCGCGCCGATAAAGCGGCTGTCCGAAAGAAGTTCGGGATAGCACGCGAAAGCGGATACCGTCGCCGTCGTCGTTGTCGTGCCGACGGGAAGCAGTGCCGCCATTGCGGGAGGAGGCGTGAGTTTGTTTTTGCCGCCGAACGGCATATATACGGACGCCGCGCCTATCGTCGAGTCGAACATCTCGCCCAGACCTTTCTGCGAGCAGACGTTGTACGACGACAGCGCGCCTTTGAGCGCGGCAAGACCTTTGCCCTCGCCGCCCTTCACGCGGCGACGGAAGTAGTCGGAGGAATGGTCGCGCATGACCGCCTTGTGCTCCTGCGCGACGCCGTTGGTGTTGAGGAACTCGCGGGAAATGTCCACTACCGTCCTGCCCTTGTGCGTCATGCGCATCCTGCCCGTGTCAGTCACCGTCGCAAGCACGGTCGCGTTGAGGTTTTCCTCCGCGCAAAGCTTTTTCATCCTTTCTGCGTCGGACGCCGAAACCACGACCGCCATGCGCTCCTGCGATTCGCTTATCGCAAGCTCCGTGGAGTTAAGTCCTTGATATTTCTTGGGCACAGCGTCGAGGTCTATGTCCAGTCCGTCCGCAAGCTCGCCCACGGCAACAGACACGCCGCCCGCGCCGAAGTCGTTGCAACGCTTTATAAGACGCGTCACCTCGGGGTTGCGGAAAAGCCGCTGTATCTTGCGCTCGGTGAGCGGGTTGCCCTTCTGCACCTCCGCTCCGCACGAGTCGAGGCTGTGCACGTTGTGCGCCTTGCTCGAACCCGTCGCGCCGCCGCAGCCGTCGCGTCCCGTTTCGCCGCCTATGAGCAGAACCGCGTCGCCCGGCTCGGGGCGGCTGCGCACCACGTTATACGCGGGCGCCGCGCCCACGACGAATCCCGTTTCAAGGCGTTTGGCCTTGTAGCCCTCGTCGTAAAGCTCGCATACCTTTCCCGTCGCAAGGCCTATCTGGTTGCCGTATGACGAGAAACCCGCCGCCGCGGTCGTGGATATGGTGCGCTGAGGGAGCTTTCCTTCGAGCGTCGCCGAAAGCGGCTCGTTTATGTCAGCCGCGCCCGTCACGCGCATGGACTGGTATACGTATACCCTGCCCGAAAGCGGATCGCGGATCGCGCCGCCGAGGCAGGTCGCCGCGCCGCCGAACGGCTCGATCTCCGTCGGGTGGTTGTGCGTTTCGTTCTTGAACATCACGAGCCAGTCTTCCTGCTTGCCGCCGACGTCCGCTTTTACCTTTATCGAGCAGGCGTTTATCTCCTCGCTCTCGTCGAGGTCGGAGAGTCTGCCCTGTTTTTTCAGCACTTTCGCGCCTATCGTCGCCATGTCCATGAGCGTCGGATACTTCTTGTCCGCCCTGCCCTTTATAAAATCCTCTCTCACCGAAAGGTATTCGCCGAGGGCGCTTTTAAGTTCGGGTATATCCGTATCCGCGTCTATCTCCGTCAGACGCGTTCCGAACGTGGTGTGACGGCAGTGATCGGACCAATAGGTGTCTATGACTTTGAGTTCCGTTTCGGTAGGCTCGCGCTTTTCGCCGTGGAAGTAGTCGCGCACGAACGCGAGATCCGCAAGGCTCATCGCAAAGCCCATGTGCGCGTGGTACGATGCGAGCGCGTCCTCGTCCATTGCGGTAAAGCCCTTGACTTCGGGGACGGGAGCCGCTTCCTCGTATGCCGTGTCCAGAGTATCCGGCTTTTCAAACGAGCAGAGCCGCGACTCGACGGGGTTTACGAGGTACTTTTTCAGCTTTTCGACGAGAGTCTTGTCCGCGCCCCTGAATGCGTATATCGTAGCCGTCTTTATCAGCGGGCGCGCGCCGCGCGTAAGCAGCTGCACGCACTGTGCCGCGCTGTCCGCGCGCTGGTCGTACTGACCGGGAAGCAGTTCCACGCCGATGACATCCGCGCCCGAAAGATCCACGGACTCCTCATACACGTTGTCCACGGGCGGCTCGGAAAATATGGTCGCCTTTGCCATTTCGTAGTCACTGTCGGAAAGTCCCTCAATGTCGTAGCGCAGCAGCATACGCATTTCGAGATCCGCGGAAAAGGCATTCTCTATCTCCGCCAGCTTGCGGCGGCGGACGGTGTCGTATCCGTCCTTCTTTTCGACAAACAGTCTTCTTATCATAGACGCGCTCCTCAGCCGAGTTCTTTGAGTATGTCCGTGCGGAAATGCACTTTATCGAAAGTTATCCTTCTTGCGCTATCGTATGCCTTGTCCCTCGCCTCTTTCAGAGTGGGAGCGAGAGCGGTCACGCCGAGAACGCGTCCTCCGTTCGTTATGTAGTTGCCGTCCTTGTCGAACGCCGTTCCCGCATGAAAGACGATGACGTCGTCGTCAAGCTTGCCGAACGTTATCTTCTTGCCCTTTTCGTACTTTTCGGGATAGCCGCCCGACGCGAGCACCACGCACACCGCGCTTCCCGCGCTCCACTCTATCCTGACGTCAGAAAGCGTGCCGTCTATGCACGCCTCGAATATGTCGAAAAGATCGGTGGCGAGTCTGGGCAATATCACCTGCGTTTCGGGATCGCCGAAACGCGCGTTGTATTCGAGAACGCGTATGTCGTCGCCGTCTATCATGAGTCCCGCGTACAATACGCCCTTGAACTCTATCCCCTCCGCTTTGAGGCCGTTAAGCGTCGGAAGCAGCACCTCGTCGTATATGCGCTTTTCCGTCTCGGGCGTTACTCTGTAAGAGGGCGAGAACGTGCCCATGCCGCCCGTGTTGAGACCCTTGTTGCCGTCGAGAGCGCGCTTGTGGTCCTGACTCGTCGTCATCGGCACTATCACCTTGCCGTCGCAGAAAGCGAGTGCGGAGCACTCGAATCCGCGCAAAAACCTTTCGATGACTACGGTGTTTCCCGCGCTGCCGAAAGCCTTGTCCAGCATGATCTCTTTAAGAGCCGCTTCCGCAGCCGCCCTGTCCTCGCAGATGAGAACGCCTTTACCGAGCGCAAGGCCGTCCGCCTTGACCACTACGGGGTAACCGCATTTGCCGAGGTACTCTTCCGCCGCGGCGTAATCGGAAAAGGTCTCGTATTCCGCCGTCGGGATGTTGTACTTTTTCATGAAGTCCTTGGCAAAGGACTTGCTCGCTTCAAGGCGCGCCGCCGCCGCGCGGGGTCCGAACGCGCGCATGCCCTCTTTTTCCAGCCTGTCCACCATTCCCGCGGCAAGAGGGTCGTCGGGGGCGACTACCGTCATGTATATGTCGGGGTGCGAGCGTACGAAACCGATGACGCCGTCAATGTCCGTCGCCTTGATCTCGCCGTGGCACTCGGCAAGGGATGCTATGCCGGCGTTGCCCGGCACGCAGTACAGTTTTCCCACTTCGGGCGATTTTGCGAGCGCATACGCTATCGCGTGCTCTCTGCCGCCGCCTCCCACTATAAGTACGTTCTTTTTCATCGTGCGTTCCTTATTTTTTCGTAAAATATAAAGCGTGCCGCGCCGCTTTTTACTGCGGCGCGGCAGCCACTGTCGTCAGTGTTTGAAATGTCTTTGTCCGACGAATATCATAGCTACGCCCTTTTCGTTGCACTTAGCTATCGAATCTCCGTCGCGTATGCTTCCGCCCGGCTGTACGATCGCGGTGATACCCGCCGCGGCCGCCGCCTCCACGCAGTCGTCGAAGGGGAAGAACGCGTCGGACGCAAGCACCGCGCCCGCAGGGTCGTTGCCCGCTCCGCGCGCATGGTCTATCGCCTGCTGTGCCGCCCATATGCGGTTGGTCTGTCCCGCGCCCACGCCTATCGCCATGAAATCCTTGGCGATCACTATCGCGTTGGACTTGGTGTGCTTGACCACTTTGTAAGCGAATTCAAGCTGTGCGAGCTGATCGCTCGTCGGAGCTTTCTCCGTGACCGTCTTTACCTCTTCGGAGTACAGCGATCTGTCCTTTTCCTGTACGAGCAGTCCGCCCGCGACTTTCTTCATGTCGCGCACTTCTTCGCCGTACGGCTTTTCGATGTCGTCTATTTCGAGAAGACGCAGGTTCTTTTTGACGGAAAGGATCTTCTTCGCCTCGTCGCTGAACGACGGCGCGATTATTATTTCAAGAAAGATCTTGACCATCTCGCCCGCGGTCTCCGCGTCCACTTCCCTGTTGCACGCCACTATGCCGCCGAATATGGATACGGGGTCGCAGGAATATGCGCGCCTGTACGCGTCCGCTATGCTGTCGCCGAGAGCCGCGCCGCAGGGGTTGGCGTGCTTTACGGCGACGACGGCGGGACGATCGGGGAACTCTTTAAGGAGGTCGAGCGCGCCCGCGCAGTCGTTCACGTTGTTATAAGACAGCTCCTTGCCTTGAAGCTGACGCGCCGCGCTGAGCGTACCCGCCGTTTCCGAGGCAAACAGCTCGGAGTACCACGCGCCCTTCTGGTGCGGGTTCTCGCCGTAGCGCATGTCCTGCTTCTTTTCGTATGCGAACGTCGCCTGTTCGGGGAACTCTATGCCCAGCTTGCGCTGCATATAGTTGGATATCATGGTGTCGTACACCGCGGTGTGACGGAACACCTTGTACGCGAGGGAGAAACGCCACTGTCTGTCGTCCTTGCCGCGCTCTATCCTTTCGAGCGCCTCACCGTAATCGCGGGGATCGACGAGCACTATCACGCCGGGATAGTTCTTCGCCGCGCTCCTCAGCATCGTCGGGCCGCCTATGTCTATGTTCTCTATAGCCTCTTCAAGCGTCACGCCCGGCTTTTCCACCGTCGCTTTGAACGGGTAGAGGTTGACCACGACCACGTCTATGCGGCTTATGCCCAGCTTTTCGAGCGTCTGCATGTGTTCGGGTATGTCGCGCCGCGCGAGCAGTCCCGCGTGAACGACGGGGTGAAGTGTCTTCACTCTGCCGTCGAGACATTCGGGGAATCCCGTGATGTCGCTTATGTTTACGGGGTGTAATCCCGCCTCTTTAAGCGTCCTTTCCGTGCCGCCCGTGGAAATTATCTCGAACCCGAGCTTTTCCAGCCCGCGCGCCATATCCACGATGCCCGTCTTGTCACTGACGCTGAGTAACGCTCTTCTTTTGTCTGCCATAGCCTCTCTCCTGATCGCTTTTATCCGACGACAACCTTGCCGTCTACCACTTTTATCTTATCGTCGCAAAGATCTTTTATCACGCTGACGAGCATGGGGTGCTCTATCTGCGTGAGTATGCGCTTTTGCAGCGCTTCGGGCGTGTCGCCCTTGTATACCGTCAGCTTCTGCTGGCGGATTATCGGACCGCCGTCTATCTCCGTTCCCACGAAATGCGCCGTCGCTCCGCTCTCCTTCTCGCCCGCGGCGATGACCGCCGCATGCACCTTTATGCCGTAAAAGTTCTTTCCTCCGAACTTGGGAAGCAGAGAGGGATGAATGTTCACTATCCTGTTGGGGTACTCGTCTATTATGAACTTCGAAAGAATGCCGAGGTAGCCGGCGAGGATGACGTAATCGACGTCGTACTCTTTGAGCAGACGCAGTATCTCCCTGTCGCGCGCCTCGACGGACGGAAATTCCTTCTTGCAGCAGACGTAATTGGGGATCTTCGCGCTTTCCGCGCGCACGAGTGCATACGCCTCGTGATTGGACGAGATGACGACGGATATCTTGCCGTTAATCTCGCCCGACGCGCACGCGTCCATGATCGCCTGCATATTCGTACCGCTGCCGCTTACGAGTAATGCGAGTTTTTTCATTGCACACCTTCCTTTTACGGGTCATTTGCCGCGGCGCAGCAGCTTAACGCCGCTCCCCTCGGCCACTCTACCCATAATATATGCGCTTTCCCCCGATTTAACCGCGGCTTTCACCACCTCTTCCGCCTGCTCGCGGGGAACGGCGAATACCATGCCTATGCCCATATTGAACGTGTTGTACAGTTTGTCGTCGCCCAGACCGCTCTTTTTTGCGAGCAGATCGAATACGGGCGGACGCGGGAAGGAATCGAGATCCACTTCCGCGCACAGCCCCTCGGGAAGTATGCGCGGGATGTTCTCTATGAAACCGCCGCCCGTGATGTGCGCTATGCCGCGCACGTCGAACTCATGCGCGAGCGCGAGCGCGACGTTTACGTATAACTTCGTCGGAGTGAGAACCGCCTCGCCTATCGTCATGCCGAGAGTGTCGTCGTACTTTTCAAGCTCCTTTCTGTCCT
>ERZ1090881.1021-NODE-1030-length-12406-cov-6.123310_pt1 | contig 12406 bp, 8 predicted proteins | sample MGYA00478470_ERZ1090881 | MGnify/ENA primary metagenome ERZ1090881 (study PRJEB33644, sample SAMEA5815736) | chicken gut metagenome | biome: Chicken; feature: Gastrointestinal Tract; material: Caecum | place: Ireland | collected 2019-01-01 | study: A study of the...
ATTTCTCGGGGAATACCAGGCGATCCGCGACTTCGTAATCTTCACCAACAAGCGGGCGATCGCCGTCAACGTACAGGGTGTGACCGGAAAGAAAAAAGATTTCACTTCCCTGCCCTACTCAAAGATCCAGCTCTTTTCCATCGAGACTTCCGGTGTCCTGGATCTCGACAGCGAACTGGAAATTTATCTCAGCGGGGTCGGAAAGGTTGTGTTTGAATTTACCGGACAGAGTGATATCACAGCCATCGCCAGGGCAATCGGCGAATCTGTTCTTTCGTGATAAAATTTTGCCGCAACTGGACAAAATTATTCTAACAGCCACTGAGAGAACTTTGTTATACTAAAAGTAAGAAAGTGCTGTTGCGGAAATTTCCGCAGGAAAGGAGACCAGATATGGTAAATCTGAAAGCAAACCCATACTATCTGTCCGACCAGGACTGCAAATGGGTAGAAGACACGATCGCAGGAATGAGCGATGAAGAGAAAGTCGGACAACTTTTTTTCCAGCTGACTGCTTCTCATGATGAAGAATATCTGAAAGAACTGATGGAGAAATATCACCTGGGCGGCTGCCGTTACAATCCGGCTCCCGGCAAGGCGATCCAGGAACAGAACCGTAAACTCCAGAAATACGCGAAGATCCCGGTATTTATCGCCTGCAACACAGAGTCCGGCGGAAACGGTGCCTGCGCGGACGGAACAACCATCGGCTCCGGCGTAAAGATCGCTGCGACCGACAAGGAAGAATATGCTTTTGCCCTCGGAAAAATGTCCAACGAAGAGGCCGCTTCCATCGGATGCAATATGGCTTTCGCACCGGTCTGCGATATCGCCTATAACTGGGAAAACACAGAGATCATCAGCCGTGCATTCGGAAACGATCCGGAACGTGTCGCCAAGATGAGCGCCGCTTATCTGAAAGGCGCCCACACGATCCCGGGCTTCGCATGTGCCGCAAAACATTTCCCGGGCAACGGACAGGATTTCCGTGACGCACATCTTTCCAACAACGTCAACTACTTCACCGTGGAAGAGTGGGACAAGACTTACGGAATGGTTTACAAGACCCTGATCGACAATGGCCTGGACGCGATCATGGCAGGACATATCATGCTGCCGGAATACGCAAGAGCCATCAATCCGGATCTGAAAGACGACGATATGATGCCGGCAACCCTGAGTCCGGAAATCATGAAAGGCCTGCTCCGCGAGAAGCTGGGCTTCAACGGAATGGTTGTCACAGACGCTTCCCATATGGTCGGCATGACAAACCGTATGAAACGTTCGGAAATGCTTCCTCTGACCATCAATGCGGGATGTGATATGTTCCTGTTCTTCAACGACCCGGACGAAGATTATCAGACCATGCTGAATGCTTACAGAAACGGAACCATCAGCGAAGAGCGTATGACCGAAGCCCTGACGCGTATCCTCGGCCTGAAAGCTCATCTTGGCCTGAACAAGAAGGCAAAAGAGGATCTGGTACCGCAGCCGGAAGCTGTGGAACAGACGCTTGGCAAGGAAGAATATAAGGAAATGCAGAAAGCGATCAGCGACGACTGTATCACCCTGGTAAAATACAAAGACCAGGATGTGCTTCCTGTCACTCCGCAGCGTTATAAGAGAATCATGATCGTACATGTCAAAGGCGCGGAAAGCGGAATGTCCTTCCTGATGAAAGCCATGGGCATGGGCGGCAAGAAGAACCCGGCGGAACTGCTGAAAGAAAAACTCTGCGCGAAAGGATTTGACGCATTTATCTACGAAAGTCCTCTCGATGCCATGAAGAAAAAAATAGAAGCCGGAGAGAAACCGGATATCAATCTCTATTTTGCAGGAAAAAACGCGATCGCTGATTTCGTCAAAGATATGGACATGGTCATCACTCTGTGTGACGTTTCCAGCGGAAGACCGAGCTTCGGTATGTCCAAGGGCGGCGGAGAAATTCCGTGGTATGTCTTTGAACTTCCGGTAGTGGTCGTAGGATGCGGACAGCCGACAATGCTGGCGGATATCCCGCAGGCACGCACCTATATCAATACCTATGACGCGGATTCCTCCACCTTTGACGCTCTGGTTGACAAGCTGATGGCAGGACCGGAAGCGTTTACGGCGGTAGATCCGATCGACAGCTTCTGCGGACTGTTTGACGCAAGACTGTAATCAAAACTCGAACAGGGGACATGTATGGGCAGACGCCCACACATGTCCCCTGTCTTCGTTCACTTCTTTTATTTGTGCTAGAGCGTGTTTGAAAATTCATTCCTGCAATCTGCACGCTCCAGCATCTCCGCCAGCAGCCGGATATACTCCGGCGTCGTGCCGCAGCATCCGCCGATCACTCCGGCTCCCGCGTCTACGAGAACTTTCATATGCCGCGCATAATCTTCCGCGTTCATACTGTAGAATGCCTCACCGGTGGGAGTGATGACTGGAAGACCTGCATTTGGCTTTGCGATGACCGGCACTCTCGCCACCTTTGCCATACTCCGTACCACGGCTTCCAGCTGATCCGGACCAACGGAACAGTTGAGTCCGACCGCCGCCGCTCCCATCTCCTGGAGGGTTTCCACCGCTTCCACCGCATTGCCGCCAAACAGTGCCGAACCGTCAGCTTCCAGCGTCAGGCTGCACATCACCGGCAGGTCGCAGACAGCCGCCGCCGCGTCCAGAACCACGCAGGTTTCGTCCACACACATCATAGTCTCCGCCACCAGAAGATCCACGCCTGCGTTTGCCAGCGCTGTGATCTGTTCCGCATAAGCGTCATAAAGCTCTTCATAAGTGAGCTCTCCCTTGGGTTCCATCATCTTTCCGGTGGTGGTGATGTCTCCCGCGATCCATCCGTTTCCATTTCCCACTGCCTCTTTTGACAGTGCTGCCAGGCGTGTGTTCAGTTCTTCCACCCGGTCCTGGTATCCGAAATTGGAAAGGCTGATCCGGTTTGCGGAAAAAGTCGGAGCATAGATAATCTGGCTTCCTGCCGCAAGATACGCTTTCTGCAGTCCGATCAAAATGTCCGCGTGTTCCAATGTCCATATCTCGGTACTGATTCCTTTCGGCATTCCCGCCTTTGTCAGATTGGAACCAGTTGCGCCGTCCAGCAGGATCACTCCTGCACCGGCCAGCTTTGCAAACGCTTCTTTTGTCATTTGGTCTCCTCCATGGATGCTGTTTAGCAATCGGACAGGTATCTTCCTACACCTGTCCCAGAGCTTGTTATTCCGCTGTACTTTCCGAGCTGCTGTCGGTATCTGCGGTGCTTTCCGTTGTACTGTCTGTGTTCTCTGCACTGCTTTCTGCAGATGTGCTGTCTGTTCCCTCTGCGCTGCTTTCTGCAGATGTGCTGTCTGTTCCCTCTGTACTGCTTTCAGAATCAGATGTGCTGTCTGTTGTACCATCTGTGCTCTCTTCAGAAGTATCCACTGTCATGGTATACAGATCATAATCTGTGACTTCCAATTTATTCCATGCTCTCTTCACGGAAATATCGCTCTCTTCCACCCAGGTGTCCAGCTGGTTGCTGTATGCTTCAGCCTGGCGCTCCTGCACGATGGTTTCTTTCTGGCTGTCCGTTGCTTCACGATCCAGAACACTGTTCATACGCACGACATAATATGCGTTTTCGCCTTCGATCACTTCCGCATAAACCTGACCGTCGCTGAGGGTCTGAGCCGCTTCTTTCAACGCTTCGTCCAAATCCTCGTCATCCGCGCCAAAGGTAGTTTCGGATGCAGTCAGATATATTTCATCGGTGCTGTCTTCTGCAGCATCGGTTCCATCCTCTGCGGTGTCCGCAGCAGCTTCCTCTGCTCTTCTCTGAGCATTCAGCTCATCGTTAATCTCTGTCCGCAGATCGGAAAAATCTGCCGTTGCCGGATCTTCGGATGCATTCAGCCGATCCAGAAAGGTCTGCGCGATCTCTTTTTTCTCTGCTTTCTCTTCATCCGTCAGTTCCACAGTCTCACCGTTTTCATCGGTTTCCGTGCCTTCTGTCGATACCTGCACATAACTGATACTGGACTGCTGCGCTTCCTCGTCACTGACCTCTGTATCCACATCCGCGATCATCGGGTCATACATTTTCGACTGAATCGCATACACTTGCATTACATCCTCAATATCCTCCTGCGTCACGCCAAGCTTGGTCAGCGTCTCCGCGTCATTGTCTTCCACAAAAGCTGCCGCTGCATCTTTTGCTCCCTGTACTTCTTCGTCCGTCAGAGCCACGTCATATTCTGACGCATGCTGTCTCATCAGAAATGCCTGCTCGATGGAAGTCAGGGCATCCTCTTTCAGATTTTCTCCCACGGTCGGGCTGTCCTCATCGCTCTCATCCGACAATGCGTCGAAAGACAGGGAATACTCCTGGCCCAGCATGGAACTCATGGTCTCATAATAGCTTGCCATGGTTGCCTGCTGATAGCGCAGCATGAAGTTTGCCTTTCCAAGATTTATTTCTTCATCGTTGATCACCAGCGCTGTCTGGGTTCCGTCCACAACGGTGCTGTCCCCGCAGGCGGTGAGTCCGGTCGCAGCCATCGCAGCGGTAAGCACTCCGCAGATGACCTTTGCACTTGTTCTTTTCATATTTATCTCTTTACCTCCCGTACCGCTTTGTATCGGTATTTTTTTGCATGTTCCTGCATGACATTCGAATCAATTATACCCTTTTTCGCCGGGGAGGGCAACTTTTTTCACAAAATCTTCAAATTATGGGGACGAAACCGGGCGCGGCGGATGTGTGGGTGCAGCGGGCGGCTGTGACGCCGGGGAACTTCTACGCCGACAGGGCGGCTTCCGATGCCATTCGCTTCAGTATGCGCATATGTGCCATGCCTTCTTCCCGGTCCGACGGGCCGCCGCAGTGGCCGTATTCGTTTTCCAGCTGAATGCCGATGACAGGTCCTCCGTCCCTGCACATCATTCCCTTTGCCTGCTCCCCGATCCTGCGGTAAAAGGTTTCAACCAGCTTCAGATACGCAGGGTCATTGGTCCGCACCTTCCATCTGGTATCGTTGACTACCCAGTCCGGAAAGCCTCCGTTTCTGCATTCCCCGTGCGCCCAGGGACCGATGCGCAGCCAGACCTGAAGTCCGGTCTTCCGGCAAAGTTCGAGGAATTTCCTCAGATTCCTGCATCCGGAAAAATCCCACTCACCCTGCCCTTCTTCGTGGTGAATCCATAACACATAAGTCGCCACGATCGTCACACCACCTGCCTTTATTTTCAGCAGCTCTTCTTCCCAGTCCTCCGGCTCATATCTGGAAAAATGAAATTCTCCCATCACAGGCAGAAATCTCTTCCCATTCTTTCTCAGACTGAGAACATCCCCTTCATAGACATTCCCCTGACTGTCTGTTCCATTCATGGGAAGCATGCGATATTCTATTTTCTCTTCACTGATATAGATTCTGTTTTCTTCCATTTCTGTCCACCCGTTTTTTTCGCCCACTGTTCTGCCGCAAACATTCCACCAGCGAAATCGCTGCAATTCGTAACCGTTCCATTGGCGGAACGATTACAACAATCCGCAGCAATTCAGCCAGCAGAACTGTTTCGTTCCGTCTCCTGCGCATCGTCTTTCGGAACCAGTTCATACAGCGCTTCCACAACTTCCTTCGTCCGCTCGAAATAATTGATCTTTTCTTTTGTATTCCGTTTCCTTGGCCGGAACACGAAATAGGCGGGCTTTTCCATCTTGAAATTCAACTCTTCCCGGAAACGTTCCAGCACTCCCGGGATTCCGTTCACATCCAGTTTTGCCCTCTCATGCATCGTGATCCGCACCGTTTCCTGCATCTGCTTGATCTCCGTGATCCACGCCTTATGGGCAAGCGCCTTCAGATTTGCCACTGCCAGCAGATTCTGTACGGTTCTCGGCGGTTCTCCGAAACGGTCCAGAAGTTCTTCCAGCATATCGTCATACTCCGCGCTGTTCTCGATGGCGGCGATCCTCTTGTAGGTATCCAGCTTCAGAGCCTCGTTGCTGATATAGCTGTCCGGAAGATAGGCGTCAATGCTCATGTCGATGGTCGTCTCAAAGTCTTCCGCCACTTCGATTCCTTTCGCCTCCTGTACCGCCTCGCTGAGCATCTTGCAGTACAGATCATATCCTACCGATTCCATATGGCCGGACTGCTCCGCCCCAAGCAGGTTTCCTGCCCCGCGGATCTCCAGATCCCGCATGGCAATCTTAAATCCGCTGCCCAGGTCGGTAAATTCCCGGATGGCATGCAGACGTTTTTCCGCAACTTCCTTCAGCATTTTGTTGCGGCGGTACATCAGGAAGGCATAGGACGTCCGATTGGAACGGCCGACACGCCCGCGCAGCTGATAGAGCTGGGAAAGCCCCATCTGGTCCGCGTCGTGAATGATCATGGTATTGACATTGGAAATATCCAGTCCCGTCTCAATGATGGTTGTGGACACCAGCACGTCAATCTCGCCGTTGATAAATCCGTACATGATCTTTTCCAGCTCCCGCTCCTTCATCTGCCCATGAGCGAATGCCACATTTGCGTCCGGCACAAGCTTTGCGATCATGTTGGTCATCTCCACGATGGTCTGCACCCGGTTATAGACATAGTAGACCTGTCCGCCCCGTGCCAGTTCCCGGTTGATCGCCTCGCGCACCATCTCTTCGTTGTACTCACAGACAAAGGTCTGGATCGGGATTCTCTCGTTGGGCGCTTCTTCCAAAACGCTCATATCCCGGATTCCGATCAGACTCATGTGCATGGTACGGGGGATTGGCGTCGCCGTCAGCGTCAGGACATCCACGTTTTCCTTCATCTGCTTGATCTTTTCCTTGTGCGCCACGCCGAATCGCTGCTCTTCGTCGATGATCAGAAGGCCCAGATCCTTGAAGACCACATCCTTGGACAGTACCCGGTGGGTTCCGATCACGATATCCACCAGTCCCTTTTTCAGATCCGTCAATGTCTTTTTCTGCTGAGCCGCCGTCCGGAACCGGCACATCAGATCCACGCGCACCGGAAAATCTTTCATCCGTTCAACGAATGTGTTGTAATGCTGCTGTGCCAGGATCGTAGTCGGCACCAGATAAACCACCTGCTTGTTTTCCTGCACCGCCTTGAACGCCGCCCGGATCGCCACCTCCGTCTTGCCAAAGCCTACATCTCCGCAGACAAGGCGGTCCATGATCTTATGGCTCTCCATATCCTTTTTCGTGGCTTCGATGGCGGCAAGCTGATCGTCCGTCTCCTCGAAGGGGAACATTTCCTCAAATTCTCTCTGCCATACCGTATCCGGTCCATACTGATAACCTTCTGTCGCCTGGCGCGCCGCATACAGTTTCACCAGATCCTTCGCGATATTTTTGACCGCTCCGCGCACCCTTGTCTTGGTCTTGTTCCATTCCTGGCCGCCAAGGCGGTTCAGCTTCGGCTGCTTGGCGGCATCCGCCGATGCATATTTCTGAAGGGCGTCCATCTGCGTCGCCAGAACGTACAAACTGCTTCCGCCCGCATATTCAATTTTGACATAATCCTTCATCACCCGGTCTACTTCGATCTTTTCAATTCCTTTGTAGATACCAAGTCCGTGATTTTCGTGAACCACATAATCTCCAATGGACAGTTCTGAAAAGTTCTGGATCCTCTGACCGGTATACTGAGATTTCTTCCTTGCTTTTCTCCGCTCTTTTCCGAAAATATCCGACTCTGTGATAAGTACAAACTTCTGCATCGGATATTCGAAACCACGGCGGACATTTCCATGGATCAGCATGATCTCCCCGGGCTTCAGCACGCGTTCCGGATCCTCGCTGTAAAATGCCGGAAGTTCCTCTTCCCTCAGATCCTCCGCCATACGCTGCGCTCTTGTGCGTGAAGGACATACCAGGATCATCTGATAGCCGGCGTGTTTCCAGGACTTCAGATCCTTGACCAGCACCGGGAACTGATTGTTGTACGGATTGACGGATTTTACCGTGACCGAATACTCTCCGGTGATCTTCCACTGGTTTCTCTGCAGATCCAACAGGCAGAACGCCACGCAGTTTCTCCGGTTCAGTCTGGCGCACAGCGTTCCCACCTCGTCCATCAGTTCCGCCTGACCCGGCAGAAGATAGCCTTTTTCAAGACGATGGCTCATGCTCTCACGAAATTCCGCCGTGAGCGCATCCGCACATTCCAGGATCCGGTTCGGCTCGTCCAGAAAAATACGGGTATCCTCAGGAAAATAGTCGAGAAATGACACAGTATCAGGATAAAAATAGCTGAGATACTGTTCCGCTCCCGTGAAATCCATCCCGCTGTCCAGCATGGAACAGATCTCCTTTGCATTCTGCGTCACCCGGGCGCCTTCCTCGGTGAGCATCTGATCACGGAAATACTTGCTCTGGCGTTTCGCCTCTTTTTCGATTGCCTTCTTTCCCCGTTCCAGAGCCTTCTCTGTCAGCAGCATTTCCGTCGCAGGATAGATGGTGATCTCTTCCAGATTTTCAATGGAACGCTGGCTTTCCACATCGAAACTGCGGATGGAATCAATCTCATCCCCCCACAGTTCAATGCGCCACGGATTCTCCTCCGTCAGCGGAAAGATATCGAGAATACCTCCGCGGATGGAAAACTGGCCGCAGCTTTCCACCTGCGCTTCTCTTTCATAGCCCAGGCGCACCAGTTCCTTTTTCATTTGTTCCAGATCCAGTTCACTGTCATTTTTCAGATGGATACAGTGTTCCAAAAAAAGTTCCAGCGGGATCAGTTTGTCCATACAGCCGCCGGTGCTGGTGACGACCGTCAGATTTTTCCGTTCCAGAATCGCCTGGATGACACGGATCCGTTCTCTGGTCAGCAGGTTTCCGCTGATATCCGCCTGATAGAAGATCAGATCTTTCGCCGGATAATACAAAACTTCCGGATCGTACAGCCGAAAATCCTCATATAATTCCTTGGCTTTCAGCTCATTTTCCGCGATCAGCAGGCGGAACGGAACTTCTTCCGAAAGCCCCGCCGCAAGATGTGCTTTCTGGGATTCCAGGGTACCCGTCACCGCCACGATCCCCTGGTTGGTTTTCAGCTGCCGCAACAGTTCATCAAACCGGCCCACCCGCTCCAATGGTTCCAATAACGCCTTCATCACATTTACCTTTCCTGTTTCCGTTACTTACAACTTTTACTGAGCCGCCTTCCGATTATACTCGTTCATCGCCGCGTCTGTCTCATCATTGAGCATCAGCTCCAGAGCTTTCGCCGCATGACCGATCGCCTCATCTACCGCTGCCCGTTCCTCCCTGGAGAACGGACTGAGCACATAGTCAGCGAGATCCCACTCCTTCGGTTTTTCTCCAACGCCGATCTTGATCCTCTGGAATTTGTCCGTACCCAGATTCGCAATGATATTTTTGATTCCGTTATGGCCTCCGGCGCTTCCCTTTTTGCGGATACGGATCTGTCCCGGCGCAAGACTGATATCGTCATAAACCACGATCAGCTCTTCCTCCGGATCGATCTTATAATAATTCACCAGTTCCCGGACAGACTCGCCGCTCAGATTCATATAAGTCATCGGCTTCGCCAGAAGGACCTTCTGCCCCGCGATCATTCCCTTTCCGTACATCGCCTTATGGCCCAGCCCGGACGAAGGAATGCCGTATTCATCCACAAGATAATCGATGGTATCGAAACCGACATTGTGCTTCGTTCCCTCATATTTTCTTGTGGGATTCCCTAAACCTACTATAATATACATAATCGCCTCCTGAAATATGATTTTTGCAGACAAATACCCCGCAGCAGGCTGCGGGGTAACAAAGATTAGTTGAAATACACAAGGTCAACCTCCGGACGCTGTACGGATTTGATATCCTTGGCGATCAGCACCGGTCCTTCGCCCTCATACTGTTCCATATATTTCCAGTCCACAACGGCGGTCACTTCCACCCACTGTCCCATCAGCAGGGATTTCGCCTTGGGGAATTCGCAGATATATCCGATAAATGTGGTATCGTCCGCACAGCAGGTCATCGCCATCCGTCCCGGAACAAAGAATTTTGCGTTGGCATTCTCACTCTTCAGAACTCTTCCTTTAAACCGTACCGTTTTTCCACGGTACCGCTCCGGATGGTCTTCCATATCCACATAGAAAATACCGTAATCCGCGTCTTCGATGTCAATGATGTCCGCATCCAGATCGTAAGGCATGGAATCCTCAAAGATATTGCTGATCTCGCCCTCTTCATCTTCAAACAGGACATCGCAGGCGGGATTCACCACCTTGATGCTCCGGCGGAAGGACGCCAGAGGATCCTGCGGACGGCAGCGGTTGAACATTACCATATCCGCATGCAGGGACATTTCCATGAAGATAGATTTCATGTTCTGCATATAGATCTGGAAACAGCTTGCGTCTACGGTCACGATTTCCTGCACGATGCCCCAGCCTCTCGGCATTTCCATCTCTTCCAGTTTCTTTACGCTCCACAGCGGATTATATTCCAGGATCACACGCTCCGGATTATAACGGCGTTTCAGTTTTTTCAGATACTCCGGCGTAAATTGCTCCTGACTCTCTACCACTTCCAGTACCGTATTGTACTTCAGCAGCTCCTTTTCGTCGTATTCCACTTCTCCTTCTTCCGTTGTGATCAGAAGGGTCGGCTCGTCAATCTGAAAGTAATCCTGGGCAACGGTAAAATTGATAAAGGTCGTCTTGCCGCTCTCCAGAAATCCGGTGATCAGATAAATCGGAATCTCGATTTCGTCTCCTCCCATGATTCTCTCCTCTTTCTTTCGGGGTTTATGATTTATATCAGTTCAACTGGTCGAACTACTGCTATGCGTGAACAGTTCAGTCAACTGAACTGTTGCCTGTGATTTACAGAGCGAACAGCTCTTCCAGTTTCTCCTCATTCAGTTTGGAACCGATGACGCAAATACGTCCGGTATACTCCGGAGCGCCCTCACGGATCTCATATTCTTCCGGAACCATATCAAAATAAATCCAGTGTCCGTCTTTTCCGGAAACCATACCTTTCGCACGCAGAACGATACCGTAATCCTGGTTCTCGGAAAGCTCCTTCAGGATTTTCTCCATCTCTTCACGGTCAAAGCTCTTCACCGTTTCCTTGCCCCAGCTTGTGAAGACCTCGTCCGCATGATGATGATGGTGATGACCGCAGCCACACTCACCGTCATGGTGATGATGATGCTCATGATCGTGATCATGGCAGCACTCGCCGTCGTGGTCGTGATGATGATGCTCATGATCGTGATCATGGCAGCACTCGCCGTCATGGTCGTGATGATGCTCATGGTCATGGCAGCACTCACCGTCATGGTGATGGTGCTCATGGTGATGCTCATCCTCTACTTCATCCAGGCGGATGATCGCGCCTTCCATCGTATCCAGGACTTTCTTTCCTCCCAGCTGTTCTACCGGAGTTGTGATGATCGTAGCTTCCGGATTCAGTCCGCGGAGCAGTTCTACCGCAGCCTCGATCTTTTCCGGTGTCGCTTTCTCAGTATCCGTACGGCTCAGAATAATCGTTCCCGCACTCTTTACCTGATTCTCAAAGAACTCTCCAAAATTTCTCAGATACATCTTGCACTTCATCACGTCAACAACCGTTGTCGCAGAGTTCAGCGCAACACCAGCCTCTTTTTCCACATCTGCAACCGCCTTGATAACGTCAGACAGCTTGCCTACTCCGGACGGCTCAATGATAATACGATCCGGATGATATTTTGTAATTACCTCGCTGAGCGCCTGTCCGAAATCTCCCACCAGAGAACAACAGATACAACCGGAATTCATCTCACGGATCTCAATTCCCGCGTCTTTCAGAAATCCACCGTCAATTCCGATCTCTCCAAACTCATTCTCAATCAGAACCACCTGCTGACCCTTCAGCGCGTCAGTCAGAAGCTGCTTGATCAGCGTCGTCTTTCCAGCTCCCAGAAAACCGGAGATAATGTCTATTCTTGTCATTTCATTCAACCTCTTCTTTCAATGAAAATCTCGACAGCGTCCCGCCGTGGAAGGCGTTCCGCTTTCCTGCACATCGAAAAACAAATAACTAACCAGCGATTTATTTTTCGATGCACTAATTACAGTGTCACCAAAAGGGACGAAGGTAAGACCTCCGCCCCGGATATTGTTTATTATAGCAACCCTATAACAAAAAAGCAAGGGAGAATCTGTCATTTGCCCGCATGAATCCATCCATTATTTCGTATTTGATATACCCAGGCACATGCCTCCGGCACACCACCTCCCCATCCGATAGCCCGTGAAAGCCAGAAACCGGCTCCGCGCCGGGGACGTGCGTGAGCGGCGGGCATCTGCAGCGATGTGAGAAAATCTTAGCGCTCCAAAGCCCCGGAGGACGGGACAGACGCAGGGCTTCAAGCCCGGAGTCTGAGGAGCGCTGAGTCGGGAA
>ERZ1090881.1023-NODE-1032-length-12383-cov-5.842229_pt1 | contig 12383 bp, 16 predicted proteins | sample MGYA00478470_ERZ1090881 | MGnify/ENA primary metagenome ERZ1090881 (study PRJEB33644, sample SAMEA5815736) | chicken gut metagenome | biome: Chicken; feature: Gastrointestinal Tract; material: Caecum | place: Ireland | collected 2019-01-01 | study: A study of...
AGACAGCCATTGATTTTTTTTATTAAAATAGAATTCGTCTTCAATAATTCCGTCTGCTCTATCTTCATAGAGTTTTTGTATGAGGTTTTTCAGGAGTTTTATTCTTTTATTGAGAGCTTCAATAGATTTTATATCGTCTGAAAGTATGAACTAGTCAGGCTTTTTCATCTCAACTATCTCTGCTTTTGGCAGATCCACATCGAGGAATATTTTTCCGCTGAGCCAGTCATCAAGCTGTTTGTCGGTTATTTGACCGCAGTCTATTGCTTGCTGCAGTATCATAAACTTTTTGATTGTTGACTCAGATTCAGTGCAGACATCTGTTTCAAGCACAGCATCCGTGAATGCTGAGGTAGAGAGATGTTCAAAGAGCACATCATTCATCTTTCCAAGCCGGTCAAATGATTCCTGCAATCTCGGAAACTCAAGAAAATACGGCATAGCAAACGGACGAATCTTTGGAAGAAATTTGTCATCAAGACCGTTCATTATTTCTATATTTCTTTTCAGTGTATCTGTATCATTATAATCAAATCCTATGTCCATCAACTCTCTTTTTCCGAGTTTTTTTGAATATCTCTCATCAAGTGATTTGAGTATCGTCAGTCTGTTTATTACGTTTTTTCTTGATTCAATGAATTCTTCAGGTGTTGATAATGGAACACTTGCGCCATGTTGAACAGCATCTATTTCTTTTTTGTATTTATCAATAAAATAGTCGCATTTTTCTTCTATTGTTTTCAACTTTTTGGGTCTTTGAGGCATATTGATTATCTGTGCCCGTCCCATACTATCAAGCGCATCCTGAGCACTTGCTTCAGGCTGTTTTAATGTTTGAGGTTCTTTTTTTATATTTTTTTTGTCATCATCTTTCCCTGAAAAAGAAACTATTTGAGGGAGCGAAATTTTTTGTATGTTCATAACCGTTCCTTTTTTGTATGTTTTTTTTAACAAAACAAACGGACTTGAAAAATTGTCAGAAGATTAAAATTTTATAAACCACTCTATTAGCGGTTTTGATTTGCCGCAGACAAATCCGAGTTCTTTTGTGATTTCAGGATTTGTCAATGTTTTTAAACTCAGATTATAAGCGCATGGGAGGGGTTTGATTCCTGATTTCTTCCACATTTCATCTGATATTATATTTTTTCCGGCATCATAAACGGATGAATAGTTTAGTCCTATTTTTGCGCAGTCAGGTATTTTATTTTTTTGTATGCCGTTTTCTTCAACAAAAAACATAAGCCCGTGTGTTCTGCAGATAATCGGACGAAACTCATATATGCTGCAGATGTCATCAAACAAAAAAGGGCAGGCATGGCGGAAACGTGGTTGTTTATTTTCTTTTGCCTGCGAGATGAGATTATTTATTTTCTTTTTGATTGCATCTTTTTTATCTTGTTTAAGTTTTTCATATCCGAACATAAGGTATTCCATCTCTATTTCTGAGAGAGGAAATTCTCCGTTTTTGCAGCAGTGAGCACACCCTTTCCGGCAGCAAATGTATGGTTTTTGTTCATCAAAATGTTTTTTGATTACTCTTTCTTCAAGAAGAGTCAAATATATTTTGTAGTTTTCAAGCTCCATAGCAGGAATTTTATCACAATTTATACTTAATAATCCATACTCAACTACTGTTTCTCCGGGTTCGTAAGGAAGAAATAGGAGCTTCTTCAGTATGGAGGTTCACGTTTTTTGAACTCAGATTACTCTTAGTGGCAATATTTTTTTACTTTTTGTTTTTATATAAACATAGGGAAACTACTGCATTTAGGTTACGGGTTTTTAAAATTGAATAGAATAAATTCTGTTTTAAATTTAAATAACTTATCAAACATCAGCTTTGGAGAAGCTGCGTATAATCAATATACGCCTCAGCCGGCTCAGATGGGAAATGACTCATTTGAATATTCTTCCAAAAAGGAGAATACCGGGCTGTTTTCAAATCCGATAAAAAAATGCATTACCCTATATAGTCCGTCGTTATTTCTAAATCAATATATGACAGAAAAAACGATATCAAACGCAATTGCATCAAATCCAAGAATTAAAGAACTGCTCTCTTCAAAAGGACTGGATGCAGCGATATACATGCAAAATCTTGATGCATCGAAAAGTCATTTTATAGAAACTTATGATAAAGCGAAAGCTCTTGCAAACAGGCATAATCTCAAAGATGATGATTTGACGGCAGCATTGCAGGGCGCTCTTCTACATGATATAGGAAAAGTTTTCATTCCTCCGGAAATTTTGAACAAACCATCAGAGCTGACACCTGAAGAGAAGGCAGTTGTCGACTTGCATACGGAACTTGGAGCAGAAATTCTCAAAACTACAGATTTGAGTTCAAAAACAATCGAAGCTGTGCGTCTTCATCACACTTCATTTGATGATGTGCAAAAAGCTGAGAATTTGCCTGCTCAAATAGTATCTGTAGCTGATTCTTATTCAGCTTTGAAAGAAGACAGACCATACAAACCAAAGATGGATGATGTGATGGCAAAACAAACAATGCAGAAGGATAAAGAACTCAATCAACAGCTTGTTGAAGAAGCTTTTTGAAGATTATTTTTTCATAACTTCAGATAAAATACTTCTAAATTCTTCATTTTTCTTTAATTCTTTAAAAAATCCTGCCATTTTTTTTAGTGCATCTATGCCTTCTTGCGTGGATTCAACAGGTTTTTTCATCATATCATCCACAAAATTGAACATATCTAAAAAAGTTTCCTTCAATTCCAAATCATCATATTCAGGGGCAGAAAGTTGTTGCCTCATTATTTGTATATAGTTTGACACATTCTCCATTGTTTGTTTTTCAGTAGCAGGATCAATCTTTCCTTTTGTAGTAAGTTGTCTAAAGTATTCCAAACCGTCTTCTCCAATCTGTCTAAGCTGTTTTGCTTCATCCGACAGCTCTTCAGGGATGTCCTCTGAGTCAATAGATTTTATAGTTTTTTTAAAAAAATTCTTTCCGTTGTCAAAAAATTGTGTAATCCCTTTTTGAACTTTTTTTGAAAGTCCGAGTTCTGATAATGCTTTTTCAAACGGAGTTTTTCTTAGCGGTAATCCGCTAAAAGAAACAGTATCGGCATTTTTTTGAATGCCATAAGAATTTAAATTATAGTTGCTTTTGCTTATAGACAAATTGAAGGAGTTCTGAGTTTTATTTCTGCCTGTAGCTGGGTGAGAAAAATTTACCGGAGTAATATACATATAACCAAATCCTTTCCTTTCTTTTTTGTTAGCTAAACAAGTCGTTTGTCACATCTAACAACTCTCTAAGAGCATTCTCCAGTTCAGGAGGCGCTTTAGGGGCTCTGTGTTTTAATACGGCAGCTGTCGCTATAGAGGCAACTGCGATGACCGCTGCAGCAACTGCAATTATTTTCGCTTTTTTGGTCGAAAATAATTTTTTTGCTTTTTCCAATAAATTGTTTTTCTCTTCTTTTGGAGTTTTTTCGATAAGATTTTGTTTTTGAGGCAATTGTTGATTTTGCTTTACTTCAACAGGCTTGGATGGAAGTTGTCCTTGAGTTCTTGGCTTCTCAAAATCGCTGAAAGGACTTTTGGGTGAAATATTATTTACTGTCATAATGATGTCCTTATTTTATGCACAGTAGTGTAAAGTTGATAAATAAAAAAAGTTACTACCTGAAAAGGACTATGAAATAATTATTTACATCTCAAAAAATACAAAAAATAGCGGCAACGGGATTCGAACCCGTGTCAGCAGAATGAGGGTCTGCGATCCTGAACCACTAGACGATGCCGCTATGTTGTTTTATGACATTAGAAATTGTATCAAACGACAAAATAAAATCAAGTACAAAATTTTCAGAACAAATTTTTTGCTATATAATTTTTGGGGAAAATTTTTTGAGAAGGAAAAATGAGAAAGAGTGCATGTCTTTTGCCGCTGGCTCTTGGTACTTTCGGGCTTGGTTTGACAGAATATGTAATGATGGGAATTTTACCTGATACCGCAAAAGCTATGGGGGTATCAATTCCTGCTGCAGGTAATTTTATATCATTTTATGCCCTCGGGGTTGTTTTTGGATCCATACTGCTTGTTATATTCGGGAGGAGCAAACCTCTCAAGAGTGTACTTCTCGTTCTTGTATCTGTTTTTACCATTGCAAATTTGCTGACGGCTTTTGCTAATAACTATTTTATTTTCTGTCTTCTAAGATTTATTGCAGGGCTTCCACATGGTTCTTTCTTCGGTGTCGGAGCAATTGTCGCAGACAAACTTGCAGACAGAGGAAAAGGGAATCAAGCTGTTGCTACAATGGTATCAGGTATGACTATTTCAAATCTCGCAGGTATCCCTCTTGGAACGTTCATCAGTCATAATTTTTCTTGGCGTCTTACGTTTCTTCTTGTAGGGGTATTTGGTTTTCTGGTGCTGTATTCTATAATTCGTATGATTCCTCATATTGCGCCTCTTCCGGATACAGGATTTCGGGGGCAGTTTAGAATATTCAAATCTCTTGCTCCATGGCTGCTGATAGTTGCTGTTATTATGGGTAATGGCGGCATATTTTGCTGGTATAGTTATATAAATCCTCTTCTTGTTAAAGTTTCACACATTGCTCCTCAATATGTTTCTTTGATGATGATTCTTGCAGGAGCAGGCATGTGTGTCGGGAATTTTTATGGAGGAAAACTATCAGATAAGTTCTCTCCGTCAATAGTAGCCGGCATTACACAGCTAATCGCCTATATGGCTCTTGTGCTTATATTTTTCTTTTCGTCAAATGCTTTTGTATCCGTATTTCTGATGTGTGTATGTACTGCATGTTTGTTTGCTGTTTCTGCTCCTCAGCAGTTGTTGTTAATCAAAAATGCAAAAGGCGGAGAGATGCTTGGAGCATCTTGTTCTCAGATATCTTTCAATTTGGGTAATGCTATAGGAGCTTATGTCGGAGGATTGCCGATTGAACACGGGCTTGGTTATAACTACACCGCTTTTCCAGGTGCAGTCTTTGCTTTTATCGGGTTTGCTATTTTATTCTATTTTTATAAACGATATGAATATAAAAGGTTGTAAGTTGATTTAGTAATAGACTTCCACTCAGAAAAATTTTTAAACATAATTATTAAGAAATATTTCAAAAATATATATTAAATAAATATTTTTTAGTACTTTTTTATGTGAGACTGTGTTTATATATACATAGAGAGGAAAACAAAACACAGAAGAGAGCAAATCTAAGTCTACACAAGAGAGAACGAAGAGAGAAAACAAAAACCTACCGCAGAGAGAACAAGAAAAAGAGAGAAACTACCACACACCACATACTTAACCTAACAGAGAAATTTTAAAAAGCTAAAAACCGACCGACGGGTCGTTTTTTTTTGTTTTGTTATACTGCTTTATCGTTATTGAAATCTTTATTGTTCATCGGGTTCCATACATCTTCAAGGTTATTTTTAATTAAATTTTGATAAAACTTTTCTTTATAATCCAACAATGCAAGTTGTTTTTTTAAATCTTCCATCTGCTGCTGCGCTTTAATTTTTGTAGCCTGAATAATCCCGTATCGTTCAGGTATTGTTGAGTCACCGACTATACACAAATCAATATATCTTTTTATTGCTTTATTCTCGGTACCGACAGAGCGAAGACATTTGACAATCTTTACCCATTCCAAATCTTTTTCGGAAAATAGGCGTATATTATTTGCATCTCTTTTAATAAACGGAAAAAAACCGCTTTTTGCCCAAAATCTGAGAGTATGCTCAGATACATCCATTTTTTCTGCGACTTCTTTTATTGTATACATATCAGATTCCTTATTCTTCTGAGTAAAAATATATTAGCACAAAAAAATATCTGATAGTAACTCTCAAGAAAAGGAACTTATATAGCAAATTCCTCATATACTGCTAGAAGTCCGTCATTCTGAGGGCTTTAGCCCGAAGAATCCTTTTTGTTTAGATACTTCGCTAACGCTCAGTATGGCGTTGTTGTAAAGATTTTGGACGGAATTTGCGGTATAAATCCCCTGCAAAATAGTTTATAAAAATTTCTCTTTCAGCTTGGATAAAAAGAGATTAGCGGCAGGTGAGAAAATCTGATATTTTTTCCATACAATATCTAATCCTGATTCAAGCTTTGGAGAAAGAGGTCTGAAAACGATGTTGCTTGTATGCATGGTGTTTACAAGTTTATCCAACGTTAAAGCATATCCTATCCCCTCTTCAACCATAATTCTTGCATTGTAAACAAGATTGTATGTAGCAACCACATTCATTTTTTCAAAATTTCCGCCAAACCATTCAAGAAAGTCATTTTTCACTGAAGTTCTTCTGACAACCTGTCTTGAACATATGAGAGGCAAACCATATAAATCATCAAGTTTTATTTCTTCTTTTGACGCAAGAGTGCTGTTTTTTTTCATGAGAACTCCCCACACATCTTTTGATGGGAGCGTGATATACTCATATTTTGATAAATCTGTCGGCTGGATTAAAATACCAAAGTCTAAAAGCCCCTTATCCAAACGTTCGGTAACATCCTCGGCATTTCCGCTGTAGAGATGATATTTGATTGCAGGGTATTCATCCTGCATATTTTTTACCACCTCTGCTATGTATTTCATAGACTCTGTTTCTCCGCCGCCGATATAAACATCACCGCTTACGGTATCTGAGATTGAACGGAACACTGACTCCGTTTTGTCAACCATATCAACTATTTCTTCGGCTCTTTTTCTCAGAATCATTCCTTCAGGGGTCAGAGAAATATTGTGGCTTCCTCTGACAAAAAGCTTTTGCCCCAGTTCTTTCTCCAAATCCTGCAGCTGCCTTGAGAGTGTCGGTTGCGTAAGATGTAAAAAATTTGCAGCTCTTGTAATGCTGCCTTCCCTGGCAACCGTCAGAAAATATCTTAATACCCTTATTTCCATAATATAACCTCGTTTGCCGCTGTTTTATTTTATCATTCCAGTGTTATGCCTGTCAAGCATTATGTAGTATATAGTATAAGTATTTGCTATTTGGCTAAAACAGGTCATAATAAAAAAATAAGGAAGAAATGATTATGATGCAGACAGCAAATATTATCTCCAATCTGAAAGATGCAGGATGTTCTGATATGTTGATAGAACATGCTGCAAATCGGCACGCAAAAAGAGCGGCTGCGTTTGTTGAACGAACACAGGAACTCTCTTCTTGATTCAATTCACGATAATCAGAAAAAACTTGATTGTCTTGATTATCTGATTTTTGAGATGAAGCATCAACAGGGGGTATAAAAATGGAATACATCATATTGAACAATAATCAAAAAATGCCTGTGCTGGGTCTTGGGACTTATGCTCTGCGGGGATATGAGTGCGAAAAATGTGTATCGGAAGCTATAGAAGCAGGATACAGCCTGATAGATACAGCACGTATGTACGGGAATGAAAAAGAAGTCGGGAATGTTATCAAAGATGCAAAAAGAGAAAGTCTTTTTATCACAACAAAGTTATATTCTCCGAGTGCATCTTATGAAAGAGCCAAAGCGGATATAAACAGTTCTCTTGATAATCTTCAAACTGATTATATTGACATGTTGTTGATTCATGAACCTTATTCGGAGAGTCTATCCATGTACCAAGCAATGAAAGAGGCTCTTTCAGCAGGTAAGGTCAAAGCAATCGGAATTTCAAATTTCAATAAACGGCAATATCTTGATTTTATAAAACACTGTGAAGTTATTCCCGCTCTAAATCAGGTTGAATGCCATGTTTTCTACAGGCAAAAAGAACTGCAGGAAATACTTGAAAGACATAACACGCATATGCAGGCATGGAGTCCGTTTGCCTGCGGAAAAAATAATTTTTTCAACAATTCAATTTTGAAAGAAATCGGAAGAGCTTACGGTAAAACCGCTGCGCAAATCGGATTGAAATATCTTGTCCAACAGGGAGTTTCCGTAATTCCAAAATCTTCAAAAACTCAAAGACTAAAAGAAAATATAGATATTTTTGATTTTTGCCTTGAGGAATCTGATATGAGAAAAATTGAAACGCTGAACAGCAACAAAACACTGTTCGGATGGTACTGAAGGAGGAACCAATGGATATAATAAGAGTAAATACACCAAGAGGTCTGGAACTCAAAGGAGCGATGTGGGGAAACACATCAATGGATACGGTTGTCGTTATGATGAGCGGAATATGTTCCAATGTATTCCAGAATGACCTGCTTCCTGCAACGGGAGAGCTGCTTTCTCAAAATAATATAGCTTTTATCGCAGGACATGCTATGGATGCATTCTCTTTCTTCTGCTACTCTGACATAAATCTGAAAAAGCAGGTGAATACAGGAGTTGTTTTTGATGACTTTTCCCTCGCATATGAAGATGTCGAATCGTATGTCAAATATGCAAGAGAACTCGGGTTCAAAAAAATCGTTCTTGCAGGGCATTCACTCGGGTCAAACAAAATTATTAACTATCTCGGGAATACACCTGATGACTTTGCAGACTATTTTATAGTTACGGCGCCTATAGATTTGGGACACTGGTGGCAGGTTATGCCAAACATTGATGTATGCCTCAAACTTGCAAAACAATTTGTCGAAGAAGGCAGAAATAAAGAAATTCTTCCCTATCTCTTCGGCGGATTTTCGCCGATGAGCGCAGAAACTGTCCTGTCTTTTTATAATGCGTATAACCTCAAGAATTGTCCTGTAATCAGCGGCGATGGAGAAACTGACTCATTGCACTCTATTAAAATTAACGGAGCTTTTGTTATCGGAGAAAAAGACAGTCTGACAAACGGTGATGCAAGGGCTTTTATGGAGAACATAAATTCATACTGCAAGCATCCTGAAGAAAACAGAGTTGTTGTAGTGCCTGGAGCTTCTCATATTTTCTACGGCAAACATAACGAATACGCAAAAGTCATACTTGGTCTGGTCGAAGAGTCTGTCCTTCTTCCTGTATAAGATGAGGAAAAATATGAACAAGACACCTTCAAAAAATTTATTTATACTCTGTAATCTGTCGCTGCTTGCTGCAGCGCTGATATCAGGTTTGTCTTTTGTCGCTCAAAAACTCGGGATGACCTATGTCGAACCTTTTACCTTTAACACTTTGAGATGTTTTATCGGAAGTTTGTCTTTGATTCCTCTGATTTTTTTATTCAATATGATGAATCCTGAAGCTCCTCAAAAATACTCTGATAAAGATTTAATAAAAGGCGGTATATTTGCAGGATTTGTTCTTTTTATAGCTTTTTCAATAAACCAGTACTGCATGATTTATGCTCAGGCAGGGAAAGCAGGTTTTATTACGTCTTTGTATATTCTTTTTGTTCCGGTGATTGCAGTATTTTTGAAACATAAGCTCGGGACAAACGTAAAAATCAGCATAGCTGCCGCTCTGTTCGGGATGTATCTCCTCTGTGCAAAAGGCGCTATGAGTTTTGATATGTGGGATATTTTTCTTCTTCTCAGTGCTTTTTTCTTTGCGCTGCATATAGTTGTTGTCAGCCACTATTCAAAAAAAGCAAATGCCCTGAAATTATCCGGAGTGCAATTTTTGACGGCAGGCATCTTATCTCTTCCTTTTATGTTTATATTCGAAGAGCCTTCTTTGAGTGCGATTATCTCCGGATACAAGCCGATTTTATTTATAGGTGTCGTTGTAACCGGGGTTGCTTATACCTTGCAAATTTTCGGACATAAAGCTACCCATCCCGTCCTTGCAACTCTGATACTCAGTTCTGAAGCAGTATTCGCCGTCATTGGAGGAATGCTGATTTTGCATGAAACTCTTACCATGAGAGAAATTACAGGATGTGTGATTATGGCTGCAGCGATTATCTTATCCCAAATACAGATAAAAAGATTTAATACGAATAATATAAAGGAGATATCTAATGAGAAAACAAATAAAGAACCAATCCTTTGATGAAGAACGTTCTCTGTATAATTTGAAAAATACAGATGTTATTGGCTGCATTTTTGCAGGTCCTGCCGATGGTGAGTCTGTGTTAAAAGAGTGCAGAAATTTTTCAGTCAAAGAATCAAAATTCTCTTTGCGTTATCCTCTCTGGCATGCAAAGGGGTTTGAGCTTGAAAGTTCTTCTTTGGATGATAAAACAAGAGCACCTATCTGGTATTCATCAAAAGGAATTATCTCAAACTGTAAGATTGACGGCATCAAATGCCTGCGTGAGTGCAAAGATATAACTGTAGATAACTGTACAATCAACTCTCCCGAGTTCGGTTGGAGATGCAAAAATGTAGAGATTACAAATTCGACAATTGACGCTATGTATTTTTTATTTGAGTCAAAAAATGTCAAAATAAACAAACTCAATATGACCGGGAAATACTCTTTTCAGTATATGAACAATATACACATCTCTGATTCCGTTCTTGATACAAAGGATGCATTCTGGCACAGCAAAAATATTCTTGTTGAAAACTCGGTCGTCAAAGGTGAGTATCTCGGATGGTTCTCTGAAAACCTCACGTTCATCAATTGTAAAATTTCGGGAACTCAGCCTCTTTGCTATTGCAAAAATCTCAAACTTATAAATTGTACAATGGAAAATACTGATCTCTCATTTGAATATTCGGATGTAGAAGCTGACATAAAAGGACATATTCTCTCCGTTAAAAATCCAAAATCTGGAATAATAACTGCTGACAGCGTTGGAGAAGTTATTATGGAGGATGCTGTTATGAAATGCAGAGGAGTTGTCAATATCAGACAAAAAAAAGAAATCTGTGCATAACATCATATTGAGCGTAAGCGAAATATCTTTTTTGAGCAGTCACTGCTTCTTCTGGCAATTGCCATTAGAATGACGGGAGTGACTCTCAACGCTTTTTTGTCATTTTGTTCTCAGGCTGTTTAGATTTCCTTTGACTTTTCTGACAGCAGAAATTATCGGTCCTGGTTTTCGAAGTACGTATAAATCTTCCGAAAATGCCGCCGAGCATTGTTTTAGTTGTTCGGATATTATCTGTTGTTCATCTTTCAAAATATAATCATCTTTTTGTGTTTCGCAGTGAGTGCGCATCTCTGTGAGTTTTTCCAGCAGGTTGTTTTCAAAGGAATAAATTTTGTTTATGAACAAAAAAAGACTTTCATCCCTCATAACAGACATATCGTCAAGAATTTTTGCTATCCTCGAAAAGTTAGTGTTCTCAAGAACAGTATTCTCACCATCCTGCGAAAACATTTGCATAATTGTATAAAGAAATTGTTTGTATCTGCTGAAATGTTCTATTTTCAGCCTGAATAGGTTTTGTTTGTTTTGCTCTTCGACTGCGAGCCATTGCCACCAGGCAAACAGGACAAGACAAAAAGTCAGGATGAGATTTGTTATTATATTTATTTCCTGGAGATTCATGAGCCGGATTGTATATTCTTCTTTCTTTGTTAACAATAGCAAGAGCGTCGTAGTCCGGATGTTTTTTAGGATAAAAAATTTTTGATGGCAAAATTATTTGGTTATATTATTATTAAAGTATATATTACGGTTAATCATGATTTGTTGTGAATACAACTATGAAATAAAGGAGGTCACATGGATCGTATTCAAGTTACTGAAGAAGTAAAAGAAATGTGTTGTGTAAAAAGAGGCGTAAAAGGTGAGCCTGCTCCTATCCCTCAAGAGGGTGACTGGACAAAAGCCAAGAAAATCGAAGATATTTCAGGTTTGACTCACGGTTGCGGATGCTGTGCTCCTCAACAGGGTACTTGCAAATTGACACTCAACGTAAAAGATGGTGTTATTCAGGAAGCACTTGTAGAAACTCTAGGCTGCTCGGGGATGACTCACTCTGCAGCTATGGCAGGAGAAATTCTTCCGGGGAAAACTATCCTCGAAGCATTGAACACAGACCTCGTCTGTGATGCTATCAATGTTGCAATGAGAGAGTTATTCCTCCAGATTGTATACGGACGTACGCAAACCGCTTTTTCTGATAACGGTCTTCCTGTAGGAGCAGGGCTCGAAGATTTGGGAAAAGGTCTTCGCTCTCAAGTCGGTACTATTTTCTCTACAAAACAAAAAGGACCAAGATATCTTGAAGTTGCAGAAGGTTATATCCTTGAATTAGGTCTTGATAAAAACGATGAGATTATCGGATATAAGTTCATAAATCTTGGCAAGATGATGGATGCAATCAAAAAAGGCACAGACCCGAAAGAAGCATTCGAATCAAACATCGGAACTTATGGCAGATTTGCGGAAGCCGTAAAGAAAATTGATCCGAGAAAAGAATAAACTTTAAGATAAACAGGTGGTACTAGAAAATTAATTAAGAGGAAAAATATATGATTAAATTTGAAGGACAAGACAGACGTCAGGCAAAATTAAATAAAATTTTGCCCGAATACGGCTTCAAATCTTTGGAAGAAGCAAGAG
>ERZ1090881.1027-NODE-1036-length-12347-cov-11.413440_pt1 | contig 12347 bp, 8 predicted proteins | sample MGYA00478470_ERZ1090881 | MGnify/ENA primary metagenome ERZ1090881 (study PRJEB33644, sample SAMEA5815736) | chicken gut metagenome | biome: Chicken; feature: Gastrointestinal Tract; material: Caecum | place: Ireland | collected 2019-01-01 | study: A study of...
ACAATGCAACATCCATGGGATAATTCTACTATATTTTACCAGCAGGATAAGGAAAATGCAACAGAGCGCATTTTCGGCTTGTGGAAGAAGCGGGAAACCCGCTTTTCCTTCTGCAGGAAGAACAGTAAAAAAAGTGAGAACAGGAGGGATATGCGAGGCGAGAGAAACACGGACAGGTCGGTGCGGAAGTTCATCACCATCCGAGACACCGAACTGTGGGAAAAGATCGACAAAATCATGGAAGAGCCGAAGTATGCCAAGAGCTTTAACAAGGTCATCAACGACGCTCTGTATTACGGCTTAGACGAGCTGATGCGGCATCTGTTCGAGCCGGAAGAAACGGTGGAAGAGGAACAGGAGCGGGTGCTGGAAAAGAAACTATTGCGCAGGGCGGGCGGCGTGAACGAAACTTATTTCATGGATATAGAAAGGCAACTGAAAGAGGTGATCCTGAACGTAACGATCAACAAGTCATTGCTTTCGTCGCTATTCAACGCAAAGGCGCGGGAATTGGAGCGAAAGAGCGTGAGCGGCGGCAAGTTTACGGACGGCAGGTATAGCGAAACGCCGGAGTATCTTTCCATATACGAGCTTGCGGGAATCCGGGATTTACGGTCATGAGGGAGATATGAGCAATCAGCCTATCGTATTCAATATCGAGTACACGCCGTATTCGCTGCCGAAGAACGCGACGGCGGAAGAGCTTGCAAAGCATAAGGAAGAGCGGGCGTTTTTCGATATGTCGGGTACGAAAAACATCTATCGGTATATAACGCAGAAAAAGAAGCGTCTCGGGGAGGGCAAAAACGTACTGGACTACTTTCAGAAGAATACGGGCGTTTTCAACGGGCGGGGGATGCTGACACAGGAAGAGGTCGCGGCGATGAAATCGCGGGTGCGGGACGGGGAAAAGAATATCTGGCACGGGTATATCTCTTTGAGCAAAGAGGAATCCTCCAAAATCGACACGCCGGAAAAGTGTATCGCATTGATACGGAGCACATTCAATTCGTTTTTGAAGGATATGAAGTTCAACCCCGACAATATCGACTTAATGTGCGCGCTGCACAAAGACAGACCGCATCATCTGCATATTCACTTTCAATTTTGGGAGAAAGCTCCGAAATACAAGGGCAAGGACGGCAGGCTGGAATACCGCAGGAAGGGCAAGGTAGAAAAGAGCGCCATCGACGCAATGTTCGTGCGGCTGGGCTTGGCGGTCTCGAACAGTCGGGATTCATTGTATAAAAACCGCGACGCGGCGATACAGGAACTGCGGCAGGCGGTGCAGCTCAAAAATAGCATGAACAGCGGCGCGGAGTTGAAAGACGCGCTCATATCTCTCGCAAAGTCTTTGCCGAAAACGGGCAGGATCGCGTATGCGAGCAAGGACATGGAGCCGTACCGCGGCAGGGTAGACGAAATCGTGCGCATGTTATTGGACAGAAATCCGAAAGCTCGGAAGGCGGACAGGCGGTTTTACGAGGCGTTGGAAGAGCGGAAGCGAGAGATAGAGAACATCTGCGGGAATCCGTTCATTTTTTCGGATAAAAATACACCAATGGACAAACTCGAAGCGGCGCTGCTGGAATACCATAACGTTATCGACAGCAAGAGCATCAAAATCGCGGAGGAGATCGAATCGGACTACAAGCGTAGGCAGGGGAACCTTGTACTGAAACTTGCGAAGTTTATCAAGCCGGAGCTGTTCGAGCGGAAAGCGGGCAAGAAATACAAATCGAACGATACCCGAATGAAGATGTGGCTGACGATCTCCCGCCGCAAGGCAGGGAAAGCGCTGGATGAATTTCTGCGCTCGTTCGGGGATAAGAGCGAGAGCCTTGAACGCGAGTTTAAGAGCCGCTTGCGGGAAATTGAGGAGGAGATCGCCCGCGAGCGGGAAAAGAAAAATCAGTCCGAAGAGGAGAAGGAGGAGAATTACAAATATTGAACAGGAAAACGGCATTGCGCCGCGGCAAGCGCAGGACATGGAAATGGAGCGCGCTGCTATGGCTTATAACGTTCGCGTTCGTCGGCGTATTGCTCATGATCGTATACACGCTTGCGGGCGCGGAGAGCATCGCGGCGATTTTGGGGGATAAGACGTATTGGCTGTCGCTGGGAGTCGCGTGCGGGATATTGTCGGCGGGGTATCTCATGGTCTACCGCATCGACGCGCAGAACATAGCGCTGGGTGAAAACGATTTGGAGGATACGGAATGGCTCACACCGAAGCGGCTGCGGAAGCTGAAAGAGTTCACCGTGACCGATTGGAACAAAATACCGGAAAAGCAGGACGGCATCGTGATCGGCGCGGAGAAAAAAGGGAAGAGTGCGGAGATCGTGATGACCGACCAGCTCCACGCGCTCATCGTCGGCACGACCGGAAGCGGAAAGACGACCGGGTTTGTAGATCAGAACATAGCGGTATTGTCGCATTGCAAGACAAAGCCGTCGCTCGTGATAACCGACCCGAAAAAGGAATTGTACGAAAAGCACGGCAGGCAGTTGGCGAAAGAGGGGTATAAAATTTCGGTTCTGGACTTGCGCGAGCCGTACAGCTCGGCAAAATGGAATCCCATGAACGTGCTCATCCGCCGCATTCGCTTGGTCAAGGAATTGCAGAACAACCTTATCAGCAAGGACGGGAAATATTACGGCGCGGGGGAAACCTTTTTATCGTTCGACGCGGCGCGGCTGCGGGTACAGGAATTGAAGGACGAAATCTACGAGAACGCGCAAGACCTCGTGTATACGCTATGTCCCGTACAGAACAGAGACCAGCCGACTTGGGAGACGGGAGCTCGAAACCTTATCTTCGGGCTTGTGCTCGCGTTCTGCGAGGACTGCATCAAGGGAAAAATGGACGAAAAGCAGCTCATGCTTTTCAACGTGTACCACAACATCACGAAGTACTGCTCGGAGGACACGACGGCGTTGAAAGAATATCTCTTGTCGGGGCGTGACGAGTTCTCGAAGGTGCGCGGGCTCGTCAATACCGTGCTCATAACGAGCGACAGGACGCTGACAAGTTATCTGTCGGAAGTCAATGCGTATATGCAGCAGCTCTCGGACGACGGGATATTGTCGCTCACGAGCGAGAACGAGCTGGATATACTGAACATGGACGAAGCGCCGAACGCGGTGTTCATCATCGTGCCAGACGAGCGGTTCACGCGGCATCGGTTCGTGACGTTGTTCATAACGCAGATGTATAAAGAACTGGTCGAAAAGGCGAACCTGAACGACCGCAGGAAGCAAACGGCAACGGTGATCCTCAAAAGGAACGTGTACTACATCATGGACGAATGGGGGAATCTCCCGAAGTTCGAGAATATCGAGGGCATGGTAACGGTAGCGCGCTCGCGCGGGATACGTTTTTTATTCGTTCTGCAATCGTTCAGTCAGCTTGCGGCAAAGTACGGCAGGGATATCGCGGATATCCTGAAAGCGAACTGCAACGTCAAGATATTCATAGGCTCGGACGACGCGGAAACGCGGCGGGAGTTTTCGGAGCTTTGCGGGCAGAAGAAAGTCAAGAGCTTTTCGGTCAATACGAACGCGGAGACGAGTGCGTCGAGCAATACGGGCGCAACAAACCAGCCGCTGATCACGGTCGGGATGCTGGAGCGCATCAACGGCGACGAAAAGGGGGACGCCATCGTGTCGGTGCGCGGGTACGAGCCGATCTGGTCGAGATTCACGCCGTCGTATGAGTTGTCCGAGGTGTATTTCAAAGCGGGAAAAGCGGATGCGGAAAGCCGCGAAAGCAAGTTGTTCGAGAAAGACAAGTTTGTGTTCGACATCGGCGGAGGAAAGGTACAGACCGAGCGGGAGAAGATGCTGGAAGAGGTCGAAAAATACGAGGATGCGGCGGCGCAGGCGGAACAAGAAAATAAGAAATACATCGCCGGGCTGGACGCGCAATGGGAAAAGACCGAAGCCGAGGTGCGAGAGAAGTTGGAAAAGCTGCTTCCTATATTGGATAAAGAGGACTCGGAGGCGCTGCAGGGCGCGGCATTGGAAAACAAGCTGCCGCTCCTGTATATGATCGGGGAGCACTACGACAAGAGCACGGAACAGAAGCTCCGCTCGATAGCGCAGATCATCGAAGAACAGCTTGCGCAGATGCGGCAGTATCAGGAACAGGCAAAAGCGACGGTCAGAGCCGCCGCGTAGCATAAAAAGGAGGATAAAATTTGACAAAACTGAAAAACAAACTTTGGGTATTGCTCGCGGGAGCGGTCGTATTCTCGGCGGCATTCCTTTTTGCGGGATTCACGGGCGGGGAACCCGTATCGGCGGAGGAAGCCTGCACACATGAATACGGTGAGGGGATCGTCCATGCGCCGACCTGTACGGCGGAGGGATATACGGAATATATCTGTACGTTTTGCGGGGAAAGTTATAAGGACGATTTCACGGACAGAGCGGAACACGCCTATTCGGAAGTGGTCATCGAACCGACCTGTACGCACGAAGGGTATACCGCGCATTTCTGTACGGTCTGCGGGTACGAGTATACGGATAACTATACCGCCGCGACGGGGCATACCTATCAGGAAACGACGACGCTCCCGACGTGTACGGGAGAGGGGTATACCACGCACACCTGTTTGGAGTGCGGGTACAGTTTCAACGATACCTATGTCGCGGCGCTCGGTCATAACTATGAAACGGAAGTAATCGCGCCGACCTGCACGGAGGACGGGTACACCGTCTATACCTGCACGGTCTGCGAGTATTCGTATGTCGGGGACGAAACCGAAGCGATAGGTCATGCCTATGCTTTGAACACAGTGGAAGCGACATGCGCTACATACGGATATACGGAACACGTCTGCGCGAACTGTTCGGACAGATTCGTAACCGATTATATCGCGGCGCTCGGTCATGACTACGAGGACGAGGTGATTCCCGCAGAGGACGGGAAGATCGGGTACACGAAGCATACCTGTCTGCGGTGCGATTATAGCTACCTCTCCGATTTCGTTACGAGCGGGGACGACGGGTATATCGAAGATGAGGAACACATGCACGCCTTTATCTTTCAGATGGAGAACGACGAAGAGGGACAAAGACTTTGTATTTCCTATTTATGCGAATGCGGGGAAGCGTATGGCGGCGAGTTGGTAGTCCTCTTTACCGATGCGGAGGGTATCGGCACGGTATTGCAGACGGACGAAAACGGGTGTGCGGATTATTCGGCAATGACCGGCTACTACCGCGTGACGATCACAAATGCGGAGAGCGAACTGCTCGCAGATTTCGAGCTTACGAAAGGGGAACCGGAGGAACACGTCCATGCGTATGTGTTCGGGTTGGAGGATAATGCGGAAGAGAGATATTTTACGATCCGCTATGCCTGTGAGTGCGGGGAAACCTATCCCGGAGCGCTGTATATTTCCTATACGGCGGAGGACGGTGAAACGGGAACGCTGACGGCAAGCGAGGAAGGCGTCGTCGATTACTCTATGCTGGAGGGCGCGTGCCATATTCTCATTGAAACGGAAACCGAAATACTGTATGAGTTTGACTTGCCTGATGTGCAACCGCCCGAGGGGTCGGAAGAACCCGACGGCGGGGAAGGGAAGAGCCGGAAACGCCTGACGATGGCAAGGACGAACAGCCGCCGATTCCCGATGAGGGGACGAGCGATAACGAGCAGGACAAGCCCGGCAACGAAGATGACGGACAGGCGGAGGATAAAGGCAACGCCCCGACGCTGGCGGTCTTGTTCGTACTGCTCGGCGTGTTGGCAGCCTGTAGCATTGCCGTGGTTATTGCAAAGAAAAGAAAAAATAAGACGGAACAAAAATAAATTGACGGAGGATATGGAATGAATTTTTTGGCAGGAACGCTCAATGAGAATTTGGGTAACATTGTATCGAAGCTGAACGAGCTTATGGACTCGTTCTGGCTGTACATCGTGCTCGCGCTTGCAGGTGTGGTCGTGGTCTGGGGCGCATACGTCGGCATCCGCATCGCGGTGGCACATAGGAACGAGGAAAAGATCAACGCGCGCGGCATGGTCAAGAGCCTTATCATCGGTATAATTATCATCTTTGTGATAGCCGTGGGCGCGCCGCTGCTCATCAACGGTCTGAATGCCTGGGTAGGTATGGAAGCTACGGACGGCGCGAGCATCGCGTCGGTCATGAGCCTCAACGCACCCGCTGCAGCAACGGATAACGGCGGTATGCTTGCGGCGAGCCTGAACGAAAACTTGCAGGAGATCATCACGAAACTGCAGGAGCTTATGGACTCGTTTTGGGTGTACATCGTCATGGCGCTTGCGGGCGTGGTCGTGATTTGGGGTGCCTATGTCGGTATCCGCATCGCAGTCGCGCACAGGAACGAGGAAAAGATCAACGCAAGGGATATGGTAAAATCGCTCGTCATCGGAATTATCATCATCTTCGTCGTGGCAATGGGTGCGCCGCTGCTCATCAACGGTCTGTCGGCTTGGGTAGGTTGAAAATAAATTGCACGGGAGTCGGGGCGGCAATATAGTCGCCCCGTACTTTCGATGGGAGGCGGGAAATGCTTATATTTTTGCAGGAGCTTGTCTTGCAGTTATTCCTGTGGCTGTTGCAGCTCATCGACGGGATTATGCAAATATTTTCAGCGATCTCCGGCGTCATGACGGTCACATACCACGGGGAACAGGTCAATCTCATCGAATTGGTCGTCGGCGACTCTACGGTCGCAGCGGTGTTCTGGTGTATCTTTATTCTGGCGGTCGGGCTTGCGTGTATCTTTGCAATCGCAGGGCTTGTCAAAAACATGGTTGCAAGCAACAGGACGGTATCGGGGGTAATGGGAAAATTTTTTCTGTCGCTTCTCGGTACGATGGCAATGCTCGTCGTGGTGATATTGGGCATTCTCATCGCAAATTCCGTGTTGCAGCTCATCGCACAGATTTTTCAGATCTCGAATACGACAAAGCTGTCAACGGCGCTGTTCGACGCCTGCGCAGGGGAATGGGTCAACGGATTTTCCAAAGCGGAGTTCGACGTATCCTCCCTGACGGTGCGCGACATCTTCGGAGATTACAATGCCGCGCTGTTCGGGATATGGCCTACGAGTTGGAAATGCAACGGCATGGTCGATCCGAATAAATTTTTATACTTTCCGTCGCTTGTGGCGTCGATAGCGCTCGGCATCGCCATGATCGTTGCGATCGTCAACCTTGCGAAGCGGGTGTTCGAGATCGTGTTTCTGTATCTCGTCATGCCGCTGTCCATGTCCACGCTCGCCGCGGACGACGGGGCGCGGTTCAAGGTCTGGCGAGAAACGTTTATCACAAAGATCGTGCTTGCCTACGGCGCGGTGTTCTCTGTCAATGTGTTCGTGTTGATCTTGCCGCTGCTGTCGCAGATGCAGATAGACGGAATCGGCGGGTTCGGCAATTCGCTGTTCCTGATTTTCATGATCATCGGCGGGGCGATGGTGATCCCCGCGGGTATGGGATTGTTTGCCCGGCTGTTCGGTCAGGGCGACGATGCGCACGGCGGAGGTTCGTTCCTGCGCAGTGCGTACTATGGTTCGCGTTTTGCGGGGCTTGCGACACTCGGGCTTGCGGGCGGTATCTTAAGGACGGGCTACAGAGGCACGCGCGGTATCGTGCGAAAGATCCGAAACAAAAAATCTTCCGGCAGCGGCGATGGTTCGGACGGTACGTCAGACGGCGGAAACAGTTCGGACGGGGGCGACAGATACACGGAAACGCCTGTGGCAGCGGAAAACGAAACGGATACGGGAGGAAACGGTGAATCGGGTTAAATAGCAAAAATTGCCCTTTCCGCAATCGGGAAAGGGCAAACAGGGGGATTTAAGCGTGGTCGGTTTCAAGGAGCTTTAGAAACGCTTTCGGTTCATAGACGGGAACCGGGGATTTCGTGAAATCGCGCAGGTTGCGGGTGACGATGCAATCGACCTCGGAACGAAGTGCGGTTTCCACCATCACGGCATCCTCGAAATCGGATACGGGCGACAGAACCGCTTTGCGGCAATCGATGCCCGCCGTATCGAGGACGTCGAACAGGGCGAACAGTTTATTCAGTATATCGCGGGAAGCCTTATCGTCGTGCGTATGCCTGTGCATGAGATAGTAGACGTCGGTGACGGATTTCGCGCTGATGTAGCCAAGAAACAGGTTGTTTGCGGCGGCGAGAAAAACGCCCTGTGCGTCCTTTGCGAACGGTTCCCGCGATTGCAGCGCGTCAATAACGACGCAGGTATCAATGAATGCTCTCATATCTTATTCAACCTTTCCTCGCGTGCTTGCTCCAAAGTAATGTCGGCAGGAATAACGCCGAACAGGGATTTGGCAATATCCACGCGCGCCTGGAACGGGTTCGTCAGTTTGGATATGACTTTGCCGTTGCGCGTGATATACACGTCCTCGGTAGCGGAAAGCAACAGATACTTGCTCAAATTGTTTTTGAGTTCCGTAGCGGTAATCGACATAATGTACTCCTCCTTTATCTATTTTGTACTATCATTATACTAAAAATGTACGATATTGTCAATAGTATCGTGCGAAATTTATATGAAAAGTTGGCGGTGAAAGGAAATTGAGAATAATACCGAAAAAGATTAAAGTAAAGAATACGGTCTGGAAGTGCTATTCCATGCCGGACGTAATCGTGGCGCTCGTCATGTTCGCGCTCATCTTCGCGTTTATCACGACGGGGAATTGGGTTCTCGCGGTGATCTTCGGTATCGTGAGCGTGGTCATGTTCATGCCTACGCAGGACGGTATCTTCTATGCCTGTATTTTGGAGAATGTCAGATTCCTGTTCTCCAAAAAGAAATACACGGCCGGGGCGAAATCGGCGAAGGAGAGCGTGGATGCGCTCATACCGCTCAAGGACATTAAGGACAACGGGCTGATTGAATATACGGGCGGCTCGTTCGGGAGAGTTATCAAGATCGGGCAGAAGAACTTTGGAATCGAGGACGAGGTACAGCAGAATATCGACATCGGCTACTTTGCGAATGCGTTGAAGATCATAGACGGCAATCAGAGTGCGGACATCGTGAAGATCGACCGCCCCGTGAATCTGGACGCTTTTGCGGGTGAGTTGTTCGGGCGGCTGAACGAGGTGCGGGAAAGTGCGGATGCGGAAGAGGTCAAGAAAATCAAGGACGCCATCCTTAAAGAGCGCATCGACGCAATCGATAAACTGAACAATATCCGGAAACAGTACATATCCGATTATTATATCGTGTTGTACGGCAGGAACGAATTGGACTTGGAGAACGCGGCGGTCAATGTATCGTCGGAAATCAATAAGTGCGGATTAAATACAAAGCTGTTGGACAAACGGGAAACGGCGGTATTTCTGAAATACAGTTATTCCCGCAATTTCGACGAGCGCGAGGTCAAAGACCTTTCGGACGAGGAACTCATTGAATGGGTAAAACCGAAGGAAGTGTCGTTCAAGGCAAATAAATACACGATAGACGGCGTGGAAGCGTCCGTCCTCGCGGTGGCGGACTATCCCTTGCGCGTGAAGAACGCATGGGGCGCGGAGCTGCTCAATATCCCGAATACGAAGGTCGTCATGCACGTCAAGCCCGTGGAGAAATTCAAGGCGATCCGCAGGATCGACAAGTGCATTTCGGACATGGAAACGAAACAGATCATTGCGGAAAAGGCGAGCGAGGCGAACAGCGCGGAGATACACAGAGAGTCAATGGACGCATTGCTCGACAGCTTGCAGGCGGAGAACGAGAACCTGTTCGACGTCACGCTGACAGTCACGGCGTATAATTATCTGGACGACGCGAACTACAAGAAGAGCGCAAAGCGCGCCATGCTCACGGGCAATTTCAAGGCGAGCGCATTGTACGGCTTGCAGATTGAGGGTTTCAGGTCGGCAGCGATTGCGCCGCAGAGTTACTTAAAAAACTATGAACGGGGAATCAATAGTTCGAGCCTCGCGGCGGTATTCCCATTCGTGCGGATATTCGTCATGGACAAGGGCGGAATCCTGCTCGGAGAGAATAAATCAAACCGCTATCCGTTCATCTTCGATTTATGGAAACGTGGAAATCTGTATCAGAACAGCAACGCCATGATTATCGGCAAGTCGGGTTCGGGCAAGTCGTTCTTTCTGAAAAATCTCATCTTAAACGAGTGGGCGAACAACGCACGGGTAATCATATGCGATCCCGAAGCGGAGTATCTCACACTGACGAGGAATCTCAAGGGGAACATCATCGACGTGGGCAATGCAAAGGAGGGGCGAATCAATCCTTTCCATATTTATAAGATACTCACGGAAGAGGGAACACCCGCCGATCCCGTCGTTACGTTCAACACACACTTGAAGATGCTGGAGAGCTTTTTCAAGATCGTGTTTGTGGGTGCGTCGCAGGATGTCATCGAGCTTATCAACAATCTCGTCGTAGAGACATATGAGCGGAAGGGAATCACGGAAACGACAGATTGCTCGAATTTTAAGGCAGAAGATTTTCCGCTGTTTTCGGACTTGCTCGAAACGCTGCAAGCAAAGGACAAGGAGAGCATGGACAGTCTGACCTTGCGGGATATGCGGACAGCGGAGCTGTATCTGCAAAAGTTTGTCACGGGCAGGTATTCGGACATCTGGAACGCGCCGTCCACGCTGAAAACGGATGCGAGCATCATAGATTTTAACTTCCAAAGCCTGTTTGCGAACAAGAACAATGTCGTGGCAAATTCACAAATGTTGCTCGTGTTCCGGTTTATCGAGCAGGAGGTCATCAACGCGCGGGAAATGAACAGGTACGGGAAGAATCTGCACACGCTCATTATTGTTGATGAGGGGCATTTGTTCATTGATGCGAAATTTCCGATAGCGTTGGATTTCTTTTATCAGATGAGCAAGCGCATCCGAAAGTACAACGGCAGTTTCATTCCCGCGACGCAGAACATAGCGGACTGGAACGCGAACGAGGAGCTGCGGAGCAAGACGAGTGCGATCATCAAGAACAGTCAGTACCTGTTTATCTTTAAGCTCGCCGCGCCGGATATGAAAGACGTATTGGACGTGTACAAGGCGGGCGATAGTTTCAATGAGGAAGAACAGCGGATGATCATTTCGGCAGTAACCGGACAGGCGTTCTTTGTGGGGAGTACAGAGCTGCGCGCTTGCATCCGCATCAAGTCGGGCAAGTATGCGCGAGGATTGTTTGAGGAGGAAATGAATTGACAAAAACGAAGAAAAGAATTTGGAGCGCCTTTTTTATCGGGATCGCATTGGCAGCATTTATAAGTTTCGGGTTCTGTTTCGGAAGTGAAACAAAGGTTTCTGCCGCATCGATACCGAAATATACGGTGGCTCTGACAGGAACGGTAACAAAGACGACGTGGGGCGGTTCGCATACCACGGACGTAAAGGATCAGACAAAGATTTCCGTGCAGAAATACAATACGTCCGGGCAGACGGAAGATATAATCCTGTATCTGACGGGTTCATCCACGTCGGGAACGGCAACGCTGCACGACGGGGGATATGTGGCGTCCTCAAAGCTGAATTTCAGTACGACGCTTTCCAAAGATACTCTCACGTTGACGACCTCAGAGGGGAAAGAGGTTGCAAAGGGAACAGGTTCGCTTTCAGCATCGGTATCGGACGGAAAGTATATTATTAAGCTCAACCACTTTAAGGAGAGCGGCGCGGGTTATACCATGTGGAAGATGAACGTAAATGTATCGTGTTCTTTTTTCGTTGATACGAAAGCCCCGACGATCAGCGGGGCATCGACGAGCACGACGGGGAAGTACACCAATGCGGCGTTCACGGTCAGAGCGAGCGATACGGGTAGCAGCATAAAAGCGCTGTATATGAAGGCGCCGGGCGCAAGCAGCTACACCCAGCTCTCGGGTACGAGCAAAACGATTTCCAAAGGCAGCACAAACGGGAGATATGCGTTCTATGCAAAGGATAACTGCAACAATAACTCCGCGACCTATTATGTAAACTTCGACGATACCGCCCCGACATTAAGCGTGAGCGGAGCGAGTTTCGGAGGAACGGTTGCACAGGGTTTTACCGTCACGGCAAAGGACTCCAATACCGTCACACTATATTGTAAATATGAAACGGACAGTTGGAAATCGGTGGGTACAAGCTATACCGTGGAGGATGACGCAAAGGACGGAGTGCATTATTTCTATGCGGAGGATAAGCTCGGAAACCGTTCGGAGGAATATTGGGTGCGGTTTATGGCTGCGGAACCGGTCGGTGAATTTATAAAGTCGAATACGGATAACACCGTGTATTTTACATGGGAGGGGAACTATTGGACGGCGACGCTGGACGGGAAATCGTATACGAAAGGCACATGGATAA
>ERZ1090881.1031-NODE-1040-length-12342-cov-5.563522_pt1 | contig 12342 bp, 15 predicted proteins | sample MGYA00478470_ERZ1090881 | MGnify/ENA primary metagenome ERZ1090881 (study PRJEB33644, sample SAMEA5815736) | chicken gut metagenome | biome: Chicken; feature: Gastrointestinal Tract; material: Caecum | place: Ireland | collected 2019-01-01 | study: A study of...
GATCAGATAAGCATCAATATAGACGATTGCCGTGACGCTCTTAAATACATCATTCCCGAAATGATGGTTTCCATCCAGTCCTATAAGGATGTTCCTTTCAGCGTCGATCCCCCTAACTTCGTGGAGCTTACCATAGCGGAAACGGAGCCCGGAATTCAGGGCGATACGTCCAAGGCCGGCAACAAGCCCGCGACGCTCGAAACGGGCGCGGCGATACAGGTTCCGCTGTTCATCAACATCGGCGACAAGATCCGCGTCGATACGAGAACGGGCGAATATATGTCGAGAGTTAAGTGATCTTAAAAAGCCGACGCATATGCGTCGGCTTTTATGTTGTTTTTTCGCTCCGCAAGCGACTACACGTGCGGAGCGTTTTGTATTGCCGTCGGCTCGGTAAAGCGTTTTTTCGTTTTCTGTCCTTGGCTCGTTTTCAGCGTTCTTTCTTTTTCTGCCGTCGGCTCAACTTCCGCGACCTTGAATTTTTGCCACGTCGTGACATGAAGCGGCATTCTCGCTCCGCAAGCGACTACACGTGCGGAGCGTTTTGTATTGCCGTCGGCTCGTTTTCAGCGTTCTTTATTCTGATTTACGTAATGTCCGAAAAAAATTTACTAATATTTTGCAAACATTGTAACCGCTCGTTGGATATGCATTTAGTACATGACAAAATATAATGCAAATAATGATATTATATATTGCATTTTATATCACTTTTAAGCGACAAATCGTTTGCATTGTGTAATTTATTTTGGTTTCGCACCATTGATTTTCGGACCGATGCGTCATTGCGCTTCGTATGCCGAGCCGATGCGCCCGAAAGTGCAATTTTACGGATCTCGCGGGGAAGAGAGTGAGGAAAGTGCGGAGAACGTAAGCGGACCGGCTATGCCGTCGGGCTGTAATCCCGATTCCGTTTGGAAGAGGATGAGTGCGTTTTCCGTTTCTTCTCCGAAAATGCCGTCAGTCGCAAGCGGATACAGCTTTGACAGCAGTTTTCTTTGCAGGTACAATACGGGATTTCCCGTACTGCCCGCGCGCAAAATGTACGCTGATGGAGACGGAAGAACGAGTTTGCTCCACGTTTGTCTTCCTATTACGCCGTCGGGATCGAGTCCGTTGAACCGCTGAAATGCCTTTGTTCGTTCACGCGTTTCGCTTCCGAATATCCCGTCGGGATCGGTGGGGAAGTCGCTGAGCGACAGATAATACTGTGCAATGCCGACGTATGCGTTTTCCGATCCCCGCATTACGGTGGGATATGTGGACGGATTGCCCTCGCCGACGTATTCGGCTTCTTTGTATTCGCATACGCCGCGTGCCGCCGCGCTTCCTATGGAGCGTTGCCAATCGGGATCGAGCATCAGCCTTGCTTCACGCAGGTTTGTCATGAATCCCGCCTCTTCAAGCGCGGACGGGCAATATACCGAACCGAGCACGCCCACGTCGGTCAGCGTTCCGACGCCCCTGCCGTTCGTTTGCAGAGAGTCGTCCGTTATCGCCGAATAAACGTCTTCCGCGAGCTGCCTGGATGCCGAAGGATATCGGGAGTTAGGAGAGTAATATGTGTACTGACCGGAAACGGAATTGAACGTGCGCCCGCTACCGAACGCATTGTAAGCCATTGTGACGAGAAGATCTATCCCCGCCGCATTTGCTCTTCCGACGCGGGTAGACACGCTTGCGTCGCCAAGTTCGGGGTGCAGATCGAACGTTCGGAAGCCACTGCGAAGCAGTGATATCGCGCAGTACATTTTAGCCGGTCTGTTAAACTCGTTCTCGTATATATTCCGTCCGAGATAGGGCATAACGGGAGTACGCTTTCCCGCGGTGGGAGGTTGCTGTCCGTGCTCGTCGTTCACTCCGATAAAATTGCCGGTTTTGCTCATAGTTACTTTTTATGTCGTGAATTGTCAATGTGTTACGTTTCGTTCATACACCGAAAGCGGCGCAAATATAATACGGTATGTTTGATCTTCATTCGGTAATATCCGTATTGCCCGCAGAGGTATACGCGTCGGCAGAGGAAAATCTCGATCCCGATAAGCTGTGGGAGGTAAGACTGCGCGCGGGAATGCCCGTCTCCGTCTGGTACGGCGGCAGGGAATATTTTCTGACGCGTTCGGGGCTTTCGGAGTCGAGTGCGCCGGCACTGGTGTGCCGCGCGGAGGACGTCAGAGCATCCGTACTCGGCGCAGCCGAACACTCCGTATATGCTTACAGCGACGATATAAACAGGGGATACATAACGCTGGGCGGCGGCGTGCGCATGGGCATATGCGGAGAGGTCGTCACGGACGGAGGAAAGATATTGACCGTAAAAAACTATTCTTCCGTCAATATTCGCATTCCGCATGAAATACTTGGCATTTCGCAATGTATTATGCCTGACATAGTTGGAAAATTGTGTAATATTCTCGTGCTTGCGCCGCCCGGAGGCGGTAAAACGACTATATTGCGCGATCTTGCGCGCCGCCTTTCCGATGAGGGCGGATATAACGTGCTCATTGCCGACGAGCGCGCGGAAATAGCCTGTTGCCGCAGGGGCGAGCCCGGTATGGACGTCGGACGGCGAACGGACATAATCACGGGGTGCGACAAACGGCACGCTTTCGAGTGCGCGATGCGCTCCGTACGCCCGGACGTAATAATCACGGACGAGCTGTTCGGAGAGGACGATGCGCGAATAGTGCGAGAGGCTGCGGGGTGCGGCATAGCCGTGATAGCTTCCGCGCACGCGTCGGATATGAGATCGTTTACCGCGAGGGAGCTTTTTGCTTCTCTCGGCGGCGTTATGGATAAATACGCGTTTTTATCGCGCGGAGCGGGCGGCGTGCAGGCAAACGTGCGCAACGCGCGCGAGGCGGCAGTAAATGACGGATAAACTGCTCATGGCGGTGTGCCTGGGGTGCTTGGGCGCGCTGATAGGCTATGCGGTATGTGTGCGCATGAAGCGTAAAGCGGAGTATTACGACGATCTCGACGGTTTTTTAAGAACGTATGCGGAGTCGCTTTCGTTCTCTATGGACACGTTGCCCGAAGTTATGAGCGCGTATCCGGCGCGTTCGCCGCTGTTGTCGCGGCAGCTCTCCGAGTGCACGTCCGCGATACGTTCGGGGACGAAGCCTGCGCCTGCGGCGGGTTGGCTGAACGGTGAGGAAAAAAGCGCGGTCATCGGAGGACTTACGGAGCTGGGAACGCGTTCTTCCTCCGTAGAAAAAGGAGCGGTGGAAAATTTCAGGCTTAAACTCGGCGCATACGGCAAACGCGCCGCCGAGCGTTACGCTAAAACGGGTAAAGCCGCGGTCAAGCTGGGCTTTCTCGCGGGGCTGCTTGCCGCCGTGATTTTCTGGTGAATATGGGTATAGAAGTTATCTTCAAAATAGCGGCAGTCGGACTAATTACCGCGATGGTGGGCGCGATCCTCAAAAAATCGGGCAAGGACGAAATAGCCACGCTGGTAGGTCTCGTCGGTCTTGTTATAGTTCTGCTCCTTGTCGTGGATATGCTTTCGCAACTGTTTACTACCATGCAATCGGTGTTCGGTGATTTCTGATGGCGATCAAAATTGCGGCAATAGGCATAATAACCGTTGTGTCTGCGCTCACCGTACGCAGCGAAAGACAGGATATAGCCACGGTCATAGCCATTGCGGGCGGTGCGGCGGTTCTTATGTGCGTGCTGGACGGCATCACGGGACTGACGGACATGCTTACCGACATTGCGGAAAAGACGGGAGCGGGCGGTGAACTTGTCGCGTATCTGATGAAAGTCGCGGGGGCGGGGTATATCATAGAATTTGCCTGCGGTGCGGCGGAAGAAGCTAAAATGCCGTCGCTTGCGAGCAGTATATCGCTTGCGGGAAAGATACTCCTTCTGTGTATGACCGTACCGCTGCTCGGCAAACTTGCCGATATAGTTATAGAACTTCTGGCGCAGTCGTGACGGGAAGTCCGCGTCTGCCGGGCGTAAAAAGCATGCGAGGAGCGCGCCGATATAAAAGCGGGCGGCGCAATAAGGAGAACGACCCATGGCGGCTGGCGGCAGTTATACCGATGACATAATAGGTGCGCTCGACGGCGACGAGCTGAACGGACTTCTTGCCGAGCTGACGCGTGACCAGAGCGAACTGTTCGGCGGGAGGGATTTCATATCCGTACTGCGCGGTGTGCTGTCGGGCGAGATAGGGCTGAATTTTTCCAATGTGACGGAATTTATTTTCAGCGTGATAGGGAGCAGTCTGTCCGCTCTTGCCGTTCTGCTTGCGACCGTCGTCGGAGTGTCGGTGATATATTCGGCTGTAGGTGCGTTAAAGGGGGGAAGACATACCGAGAGCGTAAGCAAAGCCGCGCACGTTGCCGCAACCGCTTGTATAGTGATAACGGTGGGAGTATCGGTCACGGCAATGTTCACGATGTGCGCAAAGACGCTCAGCTCCATGGCGGCGCAGATAAACGTACTCGTACCCGTGATACTTACTCTTATTGCGGGAGTGGGCGGCGGAACTACTGCCGCAGTGTTCAGTCCCGCGGTCGCCGTTATAACGAGCGGTATGTTCAATCTCATTTCGTCCGTACTGATGCCCATGCTCGCCGCCGCGTTCGTTTTCGGCGTGGTCGGTAGCATTTCGGGAGAGGGCGGACCGAATAAGATGTCTTCGTTTTTGCGCAGTGCGGTGAAGTGGCTGTTCGGTACGGGCTTTTTCGTGCTGACGGCAGTAATGAGCATACAGGGCGTTACCGCGAACGTCATGGATAATCTCGGCGTGCGCGGAGCGAAATTCGCAATAGGCAAATACGTTCCCGTCATAGGCGGGTATATGTCGGAGGGATTCAATCTCGTAGTGTCCGGCGGGATAGCGATCAAAAACGCGCTCGGTTATACCGCTCTCGTGCTGTTGCTTCTGACGATACTACCCGCCGTTATGCAGATCGCCGTACTGTCGCTGTGCCTGAAACTGTCCGCCGCGATAGCCGAACCGTTCGGGGACAAGCAGATGGGCGATATGTTGCAGGGAATAAGCAAGACGGTGTCTCTTGCGGGCGGCATGATGTTCGGTGCGGGATTTCTGTATTTCGTTTTCATGCTCATACTTATGGCGGCGGGGAACATATTCTTATGACGGTATGGCTTATGAGCGTGCTGGGTACGGGCATACTCGGCGCGGTGATAAATCACCTTACGGCGGGAACGCGCATGCACGGCGCGGTGCGGACTGCGTGCGTGTACGCGTTCGTACTTGCCGTGATATTCCCCGTACCCATGATAATATCCGGAAATTACGACGCGCTGAGTTGCGATTACGGCGACTCGGCATACGACGAAGATATAGCGGACGTAACGGACGAGGCGTACTTTGCGCTTGCCGCGGAAGCTCTCGACGCGGAGCTCGCCGCGCACGGCTACGATACGTCAAGCGTAGTGGAAGGGACGGTTTATGCCGACAAGGCGACGGTAACGCGCGTCGTAGTCACGTTATACGGGGAATTTGCAGACAGCTCGTCCGAGATCGTTCGGGTGGGCGCGCTCGTTTCGGAATATTTCGGAACGGATATATCTGCGGTATATGTCTATGTGGGAAAAGATAAAGAGTAAAGCCGCAGCCGTTGCGGCAAAATTGGGCGGCGCAAAACGCATCTGGCTTGCGGTCGCCGTGCTTGCGATCGCCGTAATGCTCCTCATTTATTTCGGAAGTTCCTGTTTTTCGTCGGAAAACGCAGGCATAAACGAGGAAAACGGTGAGTATGATTATTGTGCAGGCGTGGTAAAAGAGCTGGAAACAAAGTTGTCCGGTACGGAGGGCGTGGGAGACGTTTCCGTAATGATATACTGGAAAGACGTGGTAACGGAGGACGGCGAAACGGTGCGTGAACCCGAGGGCGTGATCATCGTGTGCGACGGCGGCAACGATATAGCCGTCAAAATGCGACTGATAATGTCCGTAGCCGCGTATCTGGGTATCGACGAAGACAAAGTCAACGTGCTTGCCAAAGGCGATTGAAACATTTTTTTCGGGGGTTATAATCATGACAAGTAAGAAAAAGAAGATCATCATTCTGACGGGTATGGTCGCACTGCTGGTGCTTACGGGCGTTCTCAATATCGTCCTTAATCTGACTGCGGACAATGCCCTTGAAGTCAGCGGCACGGACGTTTACATGGATTTCTTTACGTCCTACCGCGACTATCGTGCCGAATCGCGCGAGCAGACGCTGCTGTACTATGACGAACTGCTTGCGTCCGACAATCTTTCCGCTCAGGCGCGTGAAGAGGCGGAGGCGGCAAGATTGCAGCTCATGGAGGACATGGAGACCGAGACAGCTCTCGAAGGCATCATCAAGGGTCTGGGTTTCGAGGACGCCATAGTCACGAGTACGACGGAAAACATCAACGTCATAGTCAAATGCGCCGAGCTTACGGGAACGCAGGCGACTCAGATAAAAGAAGTCGTAATGACCGAAACGGGTTCGACGGCGCTGAATATACGCATCATTCCCACGGAGTGACGGAAGGCCGGGCGCGATTCTCGCCTTGAACGGGTAACCGCCGAGCCGCACATAAATGTATGGAAGTGCGGCAGGATAATTCCCGCGAATGGCGTCAAAAAGATTGAAAATAGTTCGCCGCTGTGTTATACTCTTATATGCGGAGCAGCACGCGGCGGACGATCGGAAAGATCCGTGCGCGGCAGTGCGGATCTTTTCTTTTTTCGCTCCGCAAAAGTATACTTACGGAGTTTATATGCTTAATACAGGCAGAACTGCGGCGAGAGAAACGCTGTTCAAGTTGATTTACGAATACACGGTCAGAGGGGAGCGCGACGATTTTACGCTTTCCGTTTTCTGTCACGGAATGACCGATGACGACACGGAATACATTAAGAGCGCGTATGACGGCATACTTTCGCGCGCAGACGAACTGAAAGGGAAGATAGCGTCGCTAAGCGACGGATTTGCCATTGACAGGATATATAAGGTAGACCTTGCCATACTTATGGTGGCGACATACGAGATACTTTATCGGAGCGACATTCCTTGCCCGGTAAGTGCAAACGAAGCGACAAAACTCGCGGAAAAATACTCGACGGACAAGAGTCGCGCTTTCGTGAACGGCGTGATAGCGTCCGTAATAAAGGAGAAAGATAATGGCTGAGATCATTGACGGTAAAGCGCTTTCCGCGTCCATAAAAGAGGACCTTGCTGCGGAAGCGAAGAGGCACGAGGAAAGTTACGGCAGAAAAGTAGGGCTTGCCGTCGTAAAAGTGGGACATGACAGCGCGAGCGAAGTGTATGTTCGCAACAAGATAGCCGCCTGCGAAAAGGTGGGAGTCCGTTCGTTTGCTTATGAGCTGCCCGAGGACGAGAGCGAAGAAGATCTTCTCGTGCTTGTGGACAAGCTCAACGATGACGAGGAAGTGGACGGCATACTCGTTCAGCTCCCGTTGCCCGCGCATCTCAACGAGAAAAAGGTGCTTGCGCGCATACGCCCCGAAAAGGACGCGGACGGTTTCCACGTCGTAAACGCAGGCGGACTGATGCTCGGTCTGCCCTGTACCAAGCCGTGCACTCCCGCGGGAATAATAGAACTCATCAAATCGACGGGCGCGAAAATAGCGGGCAAGCATGCCGTCGTCGTGGGCAGGAGCAATATAGTGGGTAAGCCTTGCGCCATGCTCCTTCTTTCCGAGAACGCGACGGTTACGATTTGCCATTCGCGTACAGTGGATCTTGCGTCGTATACCCGTCAGGCGGATATACTCGTGGCGGCCGTCGGCATAAAACAGCTTATTAAGGGCGACATGATAAAGCCGGGCGCGATAGTCATAGACGTCGGCATGAACAGGGATAACGGTAAGCTGTACGGGGACGTGGATTTCGGCGAAGCGGAAAAAGTAGCGTCGTATATCACTCCCGTTCCGGGCGGAGTCGGTCCCATGACCGTGACCATGCTCCTTAAAAACACGATAGAAAGCGCGTTCAGATGCAGAAAAGGCTGACGGTATCTCAACTTAACGCATATATCGCGGGGGTCTTCGAAGACGAGTTCGTACTGCACGACGTCGTTGTTCGCGGCGAGATATACGAACTCAAAGTGATGGGCGCGCGTACGTTTTTTACGCTGAAAGAGGGCGGAAGCACGCTTTACTGCGTGACGTTCGCGCACATCCGTGCGGAAGTGGGCGACAATGCGGACGTGACCGGTACCGTAACGTTTTACGCAAAAAGCGGCAGGGTGTCGTTTGTCGCCGAGGACGTTTCTCCCGTCGGCGAGGGCGACCTTCTCGCAAAACTGAGACAGCTTAAAGAAACACTCCGCAAAGAGGGTGTGTTCGATAACAGACCGCCTCTTCCGCAGGTAGTCCGAAAGGCGGTAGTGATAACGAGCGAATACGGAGCCGTACTCCACGATATTCTTTCCGTCTGTCGCGCCAACGACCCGTCCATGGACATATGCCTGTGCGACGTGCGCGTGCAGGGGACTGAAAGCGCGGCGGAGATAGCGCGCGCGATAAACGACGTAAACTCGTTTTGTCGGGATGCGGACGTGATCGTTCTTGCCAGAGGCGGCGGCTCCGCGTCCGATCTTGCGGCGTATAACGAAGAATGCGTTGCTCGGGCGGTCGCTCAAAGCCGACTTCCCGTAATAAGTGCGGTAGGGCACGAAACAGATTACACGCTGTGCGATCTGTGCGCGTCGGCACGGGCGGGAACTCCGTCCATTGCGGCGGCAATGATCTCCGCTCCTGCGGCAGCCTTGCGCGAAAGGGTGCTTGGAGCTGCCGATGCGCTTAAAAAAGGAATAAACAGACTGTATGACGGCAAAAATCACCGTGTAATGTATGGTGCTATGCGTGTCATAGCACTTTGTGAACGCCTTTTGGAGAGGAGAAGCATATATGTGTCGTCACTGCTTACGCGAATAAGCGGCGCGGTTGAATCTAAGGCGAGTGCGGCGGAAGCGCGGCTTGCGAAGGATGCCGCGGCTCTTGAAAAACTGAGTCCGCTCGGTCTGCTCTCTATCGGATACGCAAAAGTGGAATGTAACGGACGCGAAGTGCGCAAAGTGTCGCAACTGTCGCGCGGCGATAAAGTGACGGTGTATATGCGGGACGGCAAGTTCGGCGCCGATGTCACCGAAAGTGAGGAAACGGCTTATGTCGGAGAAAAAGAAGATCGAAGATCTTGAAAGCAAGATGGATGCTCTCGAAAGTATAGTTGCGGAGCTTGAAGACGAAAATACGACGCTCGGGCAGGGCATAGAACTTTTTGAAAAGGGCATTGCGCTTACGCGCGAATGTTTTACCGAGCTTTCGAGGGGCAAAGGCAGGATAACCGAACTCAAAAGAAAAATGGACGAGCTGACGGAAGTTCCGCTCGGCGAAGAGGATGTATGAAAACGGGTTACGAGGAAAGATACGAAGCGCTTAAAAATATGTGTGAAAAGACGCTGGAAGGAGTAATTCCCGATTGCGTCCCGTCGAAGCTCAGAGAAAGCATGCGTTATTCTCTTCTCGGAGGAGGAAAGAGACTGCGCCCCGTTCTGTACCTTGCCGTTCTCGGTTCGTACGGCAGAGCTCCTTCCGAAACCGATCTTAAAACGGCGGCGGCGATAGAATGCGTGCATACCTATTCGCTAATTCACGACGATCTTCCCGCAATGGACGACGACGATTACCGTCGCGGAAGACCGTCCAATCACAAAATGTTCGGAGAGGCTACCGCCGTTCTCGCGGGTGACGCTCTGCACTGTCTTGCTTTTCAGCTGCTTGCCGATTGCGCTTGCGTGGACGGACATTATGCGCGCATAATGAAACTTATAGCGGACTGTGCCGGCGCGTGCGGGATGATAGGCGGTCAGGCACTTGAATTTGAAACCGATCTTGCGTCGGCGGATGCGGAAACTTTCGGCAGGATAGACGCGCTTAAAACGGGCAAGCTCATGGAAGCGGCTATTCTCGGCGGATGCATAGCGGCTTGTCGTGACGACGAATACGAAATATGGAAGGATTATGCGGTAACGCTGGGAAGAGCTTTTCAGTTGCGCGACGATCTGCTCGATGCGGACACGGGAGAACGCTCTCTTGCGTCTGCACTCGGAAGGAGCGCGGAAGCGGAGCTTGAATCGCTTATCCGTAAGGCGGATGAAAAACTCAAACAGACCGGAGGCAATTCGGAATTTTTGCGGGAGCTGACGAAAGCCGTGCTCTCACGCACTTCCGACAATTTGTAATGTATCTCGAAAAGGTAAATTCTCCGTCCGATCTTAAAAAACTCACGCTGGCGGAGCTTGAAAAATACGCCGAAGAGGTTCGGGAATATATAGTGCGTGTAGTCGAGAAGCGTGGAGGGCATCTTGCCTCCAATCTCGGCGCTGTCGAACTTACGATAGCCATGCACTATGTTTTCGACTGCCCGAAAGACAAATTTATCTTCGACGTCGGTCATCAGTCATATACCCATAAGATAATAACGGGCAGACGCGATGCATTCGTAACACTGCGCGCGGAAGGCGGACTGGGCGGTTTCGAGAATATGAAAGAAAGTGAGTACGACGCGTTTACTACGGGGCACAGCAGTACTTCGCTGTCAGTCGGTCTCGGTATGGCGCGTGCGCGCGACCTTTCGGGAGATAACTATAACGTCGTTTCAGTCATAGGCGACGGCGCATTTACGGGCGGAATGACGTATGAGGCATTAAACGACATAGGCGCGTCGGGTACGCGCATGATAATAATCCTCAACGACAATGAGATGTCCATAACGCGAAACGTCGGCGCAATATCGTCCTATTTCGGAAAACTGCGACTCAGCCGCAGATATAAGGTGTTAAAAACAAAATTCAAACGCGGCATTAACGGCGTTCCGCTGATAGGCGGAGTGCTCGTGCGCGCGACGGAACGAATTAAAAATGCGGTGAAAAAGCAGGTAATGACCGTCAGAATGTTTGAGCAGCTGGGTATCAAATACTACGGCGCATTCGACGGACACAACATAGGCGAACTCGTCTATATCCTCAATCAGGCAAAGTCTTATAACGTTCCCGTGCTGCTACATGTCATAACGCGCAAAGGTAGCGGAATGTACGAGGCGGAACACGACCCGGTGAAGTATCACGGCGTAACGGGAGAAAAGGAAAATATCCTTAAATTTTCCGACATAGTTTCAGAAAAACTCGTAGAGCTGGGAAAGCGGGATGAAAAAGTGGTGTGCGTCAGCGCCGCCATGCTTCCGAGTACGGGGCTGGAATCTTTCCGCGAATGTTTCCCCGAACGGTGTTTCGACGTCGGCATTGCCGAACAGCACGCCGTAGCAATGTGCGCCGGATTGGCGGCGTCCGGCTATAAGCCGTATTTCGCGGTATATTCGACGTTTTTACAGCGCGGCTTCGATCAGTTGCTGCACGACGTCGGTATAAATTCTCTGCCCGTGCGCTTTTTGATAGACAGAGCGGGCGCGGCGGGATCGGACGGAGTCACGCATCAGGGATTGTTCGATCTTTCATATCTTACGGCGATACCGGGATTCTGCGTCATGGCGCCGCGTTGCGGAAAGGACCTTGCCAAGATGATCGATTGGTCGGCAGGAGTTAAAGTGCCTCTTGCGATAAGGTATCCCAAAGGTTACACCCAATCTTCGGACGACGATCCGGAGGATATAGTTTACGGCAAGTGGGAAGTGCTGTCTCATTCGGATAACGGAGTCTACATAATTGCCGTGGGTCCGAATATGATAGAGCTTGCGCGCGGAACGGATTGCACTCTCGTAAGCGCACGTTTCGTAAAGCCGCTGGATACCGAATTTCTGCATTCGGTGTGCGGAAAGGGCAATATGATCATAACCTTGGAAGAAAACGTCGTTCGCGGCGGTTTCGGAGAAAGCGTACTTGACGAGCTTAACAGAATGGGCGCGGAGTGCGAAACGGTAACGCTCGGCTTTGAGGACAGGTTCTGCGATAACCGCTCCGCTACGGCGGCGTTCGATGCCAACGGATTGACTGCGGCGCGCTTAAATAGGATAGTCTCCGCGTTTACGCGTTCCCGTAGCTGATCGGCAAGCGATCGGGCAAGCAATACGGATCGTATCAGCATGGCGGCAAAAAACAGCGGGCAGGTAACCGCGCAATTGAAAATAAAGCGTGCGTTAGCTCGCCGCGTTTATTACCGCATAGCATGGCGGCAAAAAACAGCGGGCAGGTAACCGCGCAATTAAAGCATTGCGTTATCCGCCGCATGAGTTGCCGCGCGATGTAGCAAAATAGCGGCAAAACAATCAATAAAAAGAGTAAAGGATTCTGCTATGGACCCCAAAAGTTGGACAATAAAATAACTAAATAGCTTGTGAATGA
>ERZ1090881.1033-NODE-1042-length-12333-cov-13.211924_pt1 | contig 12333 bp, 19 predicted proteins | sample MGYA00478470_ERZ1090881 | MGnify/ENA primary metagenome ERZ1090881 (study PRJEB33644, sample SAMEA5815736) | chicken gut metagenome | biome: Chicken; feature: Gastrointestinal Tract; material: Caecum | place: Ireland | collected 2019-01-01 | study: A study of...
CGGAATACGATATGAGCTCTAGTCTCGTGGGCTCGGAGATGTGTATAAGAGACAGCCTTTATATCATGCCATGAGAAAATATGGAATAGATAATTTTGATTTTATTGTTATTGAAGATAATATCAACAACGTGGCAGAATTAAATGAAAGAGAAAAATATTATATAGAGTTTTATAATTCAACCTCTCATGAGGATGGATATAATGTAGTATTAGGCGGCGATGGAGGGCGCACTTCTTCTAAGTTGACTTTATAGCAAGTGGAGGAAATTAGATAGATACTATCTGATACTGATAATATCTAGTCTTTTTCTGAAATTGGAGAATTATTTAATATTTCTGGTTCAGTGATATCAAGAATTAATATTGGAGGAAGCTGGTATGATAGTAATATAGACTATCCAATTAGAAAATACGACTCAACAGGATTGACACTCACTCGGAAATAGTATGCTCAGATTGTCAATGAAATTCAACATTCTAATAAAACACTAAAAGACATCCGATTAGGATTTAATCTTTCAGAAGAACAAATAACATCTATTAATTAGGGATATTATTGTTATAGTAAAGATAATCAATATTATAAGGGTATTTATGATGGAACTTTTCCAATTCGTAAAGATTCTAGGCATTTTATGACAAAAGAAGAATTTACTCCAATATTATTTGAAATTCTTTTTACTAAAGATTCTATGGCCACTATTGGAGGGAAATATGGAGTGCAGGGTAACACTTTACAATACATTTCTAATGGTAAAAGACGTAAAGAACTAACGGAAAATTTTATTTTACCGCTAAGAAAAAATTTAGAAGAAAATCAACAAATCTTTTTAACGCTATATCCAGCGTATGGAGGTGATGCCTAAAATGCGTTATGCAGGAATTATTTATAATGATTTCGCAGCAGCCCCAGGAGTATGCCTTTCTTTCTTCACTCAGGGGTGTACTTAACTAGGCACTGTCCCGGATGCCATAACCAAGAGACATGGAACTTTAATGGAGGGCATGAATTCACTGACGAGACTCTCCGTCATATTATAAATGGTTTAACTAAAAATGGGATTCATAGAACTCTTTGTATAATGGGTGGAGAACCTCTTCACCCAAATAACCTCTTCCTAACGCAACTCATAATCTCTAGCGTTAAACAAGAGCTTCCAGAAACAAAGATATATATATGGACAGGCTATACTATTGAGGAATTGCGGAAATCGACCTCTAAAGCGCTTCAATACATACTGTCAACCGCCGACGTATTGATTGACGGTCCATATATAGAAGCTGAACGAGATATTACCTTGCCTATGCGCGGCTCCCGCAATCAGCGCATAATACCACTTAAATAAGTTATGCTATTCATAAAAAGTATCTTAGGTGGGGCAATGATAGCTATAGCCACAAAGATATTTCTCATGGTGGGTGGAGGAGTTTTGGGAGCACTCCTCTTCTCCATTGGGCTATTAGTTATCTTAAATATGGAATTTAAATTATTCACTGGCACTATAGGATATATTAGAACGACAGACGACTTCTTTGATAACATCATAATCCTCTTTGGAAATATCTTAGGAGCTTGCCTGCTCGTCGCTTTAAGCCCCATTTCCGCGGTTTCAATACTAATTGAGAAACTATCGGTTTCTTTACTCCTTGCTTTTGTTAGAGCGATTGTTTGCGGCGGCCTGATCTATAGCGCAGTACATTGTCATAAATAGGGAAAAGACTACATGGTAGTGGCGTGCGTGATGGGTTTTATTTTGTGCGGAGCAGAGCACTGTATTGCTGATTTATGTTTTGCTATTGCTACTGGTGTTATGTCTTTTAAGATTCTTCTATTTCTTATTGTTGTAACTCTAGGAAATTCTCTTGGAGCTATTATACTTGACAGAATTACTTAGAAATAGTATAATAAATAAGAAAAAGGAGGATATTGAATGACGCTATATGAACTTAACTAGGCTGGTTATTCTAGCTTACCCGATATGACTTATGCAGATATATTAAGTAATATTAAAGAAATTAGTAAATACTTGGATAAACATCCTTCAAAGTATTATGCACTTCTAAACAATGACCTAAGATACTATACCCTATTCGCAATTGTTTCTAATCCATCAAACTTACTGTCTGAAATTATTAGTGTTGTTACTTCTCTTGGCAAAATTAAATCAATAGAAGCAACAGATTCAATGGTTGAATTTTGGGTAGAGTATAAAGGCGAGTGTCATATGTTTGCTTTCTTTGACTATGATAATGGAGTGGTGGAAATATGATAATTGTACATTACTGTCCTTTTGATGTAAATAGTAATGTCACTATAGTTCAAGATGGTAAATATTTGCATGAAAGTATTCCGTCTAATACAGAAGATTTTCCAGAAGCAGTTTATCGACTTACACAAAGCCATAAAGATAATGAAGTTAAGATTTATGGCCCAAGAGATATTATGCAGGAGACAAGTCTTTATATAAAAAGTAAATATAATAGTCAAGATATAAAAATTGAGGTTATTGACTAATGAATTATTTACTCAAAGTTACAAATACCTACCGCGTGCCGTCTGTAGCTGATGCTCTAGCTCTTAGAGAAGAACTCTCTCATATTGATTGCGGCGCCCTGACTTCGTTCAGTTATACAACAAAGTACATAAAGGTGCGCGGCGAGATAGTGGGCGAATATCAGGTATGTAAAGCGACAATAGAGTTCACTCCTGAGAAAGAACCTGAGCTTAAAGTAGAAGCTACTTATAGTGTGTAAAAGGAGAAGACAATGAGCGTTTATTTTGAAAAAGTTTCCCGTTTTAGCGACGTAGATCTTCCTATCCCGACACCATCGACCTCGGGTTCCGCAGGCTATGATTTCGTCGTCGCAGAAGATATAGTGATACCTCCTATGGACTTCCTAATGGATAAGCTCCGCGACAAGCTCTTTGATAATAATCCAGATAAAGACTACTGGGGTTTTATAGATCCAGTTACTCTTGATGAAGTAGCCAGTATGACTAAGGAGCTTAAAGCTAAGATTCCTCTTGTTTCTACTGGTATGAAGTGTCATCTAGACCCAGGTCAATATCTAGAGCTAAGCATGAGAAGTTCTACTCCGCTTAAACATTGGCTTATTCTAGGTAATTCGATCGGTATAATCGACTCTGACTACTATAATAATCCAGATAATGAGGGCGAGATCTTTGCGCAAATAATTAATCTCTTGCCCTTTTCTGTCCAGCTTAAACGCGGAGATAGATTAGTCCAAGGTATCGTACATAACTATGGGGTAGCCGAAGGAGAAGCTAGCACAAACGAGCGTGTAGGCGGCTTCGGCAGTACGGGTAATTAATGGAATGTATTCTTGCTCTTGATTAGTCGTCGCATATAACTGGCTATGCGGTTTTTAAAGATAGAGCATTAGTAGATTACGGGAAACTTGACTTACAAAATCCTAATATAGATGTACGTTTAGTCTAGCTTCGATAGTTTCTTATTGAGTTAATAGAGATGTATAAAATAGACTATGTAATCTATGAGGATATCCAGCAATAGAACAATATCGCAAATAATATATAGACTTTTAAGACTTTATCAGAAGTCTATGGAGTTGTTTCGGAATTATTAGAAGAACTTAAAATCCCCCATTCTTCTGTCCTCTCCGCTCAATGGAAGTCTACTTTAGGAATAAAAGGTAAGAATAGAAGCGAACAAAAGCGAAATGCGCAATAGTACGTACAAGATAATTACGGCATTAAACCTACTTAGGATGAAGCAGACTCTATTTGTATTGGACTTCACCACTTAAAAAAGAACACAAATGATTGGACAGATTAAAATAATCCTCCTTTCTTATTTTTGATATATATAGAGGAACTAAGAAAGGAGGATTCTATGTGGGCTTTTATTGTTGAGCATACAGTAGAAATTATTTTTGGGCTTATTTCTGCTGGCGCTCTAGCCTTTTGTAGATACTTATATAAGTAGCTAAAGGCTTATAAGCAACTCCTTAATGATAAGAAGTATGAAGATTTAGACGACAGAATTGATGAAAAATTAAAGCCAATACTAGATGATATAGAAGAAATCCGAGGCTATATCAGAAAAGCAGAGAGCAAAGAGAAGCGAGACTTAGAGTTAATTATTGCTTCGTATCGTTTTAGACTAGTTCAATTATGTAAATTATACATAAAGAAGGGCTATATGACACAGGATGAATACGATCAATTAACAGAGTTCTTCAAACTATATAGCTCTTTAGGCGGTAATGGCTAGGCAAAAGAATATTATGAAAAAACTGTAAAGCTAGAAATTCGCGCAGAATAAAAAAAATAGGGAATCCCTTAATGGGATTCCCTTTAATCTTTAGTCAAGCGTTTAAATATTGAGTTAGTCATATTAATAATTTCTTGACCATAGGTAGCTATTAAGTCAGCTAATAGTTCCTCTTGTTCTATGCACAAATCTACTTTATAGCTAAACATAGCAGCATGAGTTAATTCATGGCATAAAACTTTTTTCATAAGCTAAGGATTTAGCTCTTCACTGATATAAATTGCTTTAGTATTATTGTCACAAGCGCCTATGGTCATAGAACCATCACTCCGCATTAGCATAGGATGAGTAGAAGATGTTAAAAATAATCTCCACTCTTCTCCATTAATGTTGAGCATTTACTTGCTGAATTTTAGTGGAAAGAGCTGCAACTTTTTTCTCTAGAAGTTGTCTTTCTTCGGGAGTTGCATCAGAAATCATTTCAACAATATCTTCGCTTAATTCCTTCATATATTGTTCTAGCTCTTTTAGTTTTGTAGTTTTATCTTTATGAAGTTCTTTAGATTCCATATACAGGCGACGTGTTATGGGGCTGCGTCCTTCCCTTTCATCGCGAAGCCCGATAGGTACTTCTCTCTCATGATATGGGTCGGGAAATTCGATATAATTGCGGCGGCCGCCTCCGTCGCGCATACCATCTCGGCCTTCGGGTAAATATCTTCCTTGAGAATCTCTCATACGAGGATAATACATTCTACCCCATTCATCTCTATCTATATCTCGTTCTGGTATATAATAATGATGCTCGACTTTCTTTTCTTCTTCTTTTTCTTCCATTGCTTTTGTTATAGAACAATAATAAATAGCTTCCTCAAGGTCTTTAATCATATCAATAACTTCGCCGAGTTCATGGGTATCAACTTCTGATAAATTGCTCATTTGATTTTCTACTTGAGCCACAAGAGCTTCTTTCATATGTTTAAGTCTATGCACATCAAGCCACCCTTTCTATAGTTAAATTTGCGTTCTATACATCTATAGCTATTGTAGAGGTGTTTTTTACAGAAACTTCAAAGCAGCATCCACGTGGCACATCAATAAATACAGAGCTAGATACATTATTATAATCACCTGCGGCAGACGGAGTAGATATCATAGTAGTAGAAGCAATAGCTTCACCATTTACAGCAATAGCGAGAGATATTGGTTCTAAAGTACCACCTGCGGGAATGGCTATATTACCGCTAAACGTAGCTCTGTAACGCGCCCTACATTGTGTTGTAGTATTACCTTTTAATGTTACAAGGCCACTACCTGTTCGATGTAATAGGCTGTTGGAACAACCGACAACAGTATCAGTAAATAAAATATTTTGTCCACTCTGGACGGTCTATACAGCATTTGCAATAATTTCCAAAATAATTCCTCCTTATAACTTAAAGAGAGAGGGCCGAAGCCCTCTCATAAAGATTAAGCACAACCGCATCCATAATTCATGCCGTAATTCCCGTAGCAGCAATTTGGATCCGGGACGATAAATGCGGGACTGGGGCAATCGCGTCCGAGTCTGCGAATGAGTTCCGCTTGATTAGCATCCATGGCAGCCATAAGGACAGCATTTTGATTGCTCTGAGAAGCCGCTAAACGTAAAGCCTGGTTCTCGTTCTAAAGATCAGAAATTTTCTCCTGGCAGAGATAATCGAGAATAGCACGAGTTCCAGCATTTTGGTTATCAATAATATCGCGAGTATTATTAGCCATGCTAGTCTGAATAGCGCTGGTATTAGTAGCCATATTATAATTAATACCGTCTATACTTCTCTAGACATCGCAGCAGCAATCAGAAATCTAACGAGACAGAACATTTTGTCCAGTTATATTATCAAAATTGGCTTGTTGAATAGCGCTTCTGGTATCGCAGCAGCAATTAGCTAGTTGAGTGGCTAGAGCATTCTGTCCTTGCATCAAAGCGACATTAGTGGCGTTAAAGCCTTGCTGAGTTTGATAGCCAAGTTGGCAAATAGCATTATCTACTCCATGGAATCCATTAGTCATAGTGTTGTTTAGGCTATATGTGCTGTCACAAATACCATTCTGAATAGCGCTTATGCCGTTCTGTAAATTTTGAAGGGCAAATCCTTCGTTGATATCGGCGCGAGTTACCCAGCCTTGTCCGGATGGAGAACCAAGTCCTTCATTTCCGCCAAAGCCATAGCCAAATCCGCCTCTTCCCCAGCCGTAGCCGCCGCCAAGGAATAGGATGAAGAGCAGGATGGGCCACCAACCATCGCCCCACATTCCGTAACCGTAACCGTTTCCAGTGCTGCAACAATGGGAATTAGCCCCGTTGGTTACTGCGGCTATATCGGCCAGAGAATAACCTGTGTTAGAATTGAACATTTAAGTTCCTCCTTTAAGATTATAATTAAAGACCAAGCATATTCTTAAAGTTGGTAAACTCCTTGTCATAATCTAACCCTTTTGATTCAGCAATATTTCGAGCTATCTGTTCTATGCCTGCTGTGTTGTTGTCTTTGGCCAGTTTTAGCAAATTAGCATCGAATGGGTTAGTTTGTGCCTATTGTTCCAAGATAGATAGCATAATTTGTTGAGGATTCTATCCATTCCTAACCATTTGCATTAAGTTCATTGGGTTCATAGCATTATCTCCTTATTTAGAAATCTAATTTGGGCTTATTATTACTCTAAGGCGCTGCCGCACTCCCCTGCGGTGGCGCCATTTCTTGTTTTAACTAAGAAAGAGCTAACTCGAATTCTTCTTTTGTTACATACTAAGGCATCTAATTTGCTCCATTATTTTCTAAGCTATAAATATTTATTGAGGATGTTCCATCTAAGTTTATCTACTTTGTATAAATTTTCTAGTTAGCTAGGTCTGGAAAGAAGAAAACTGAACCGTCAAAGTCAATGCTCATTGCCTTAACTTCTTCAAGCGAAGAAACCGGCCTACCTTTAATTCCTGTATAGGGCTACTCCACATAAGGGATCCTCATCTGCGGGGATTGCGATTGCTACCCCATATAAGGATACTAGACTTGTGGAGAATAGTATGGATATGTAGCCATGAATTATTACCTCCTAATAAAAATATTCTTGGTCTTTCATTATTATATAATTTTTATCTATGCCTATTTTAATAACTTTGCCAAAAATTTTGGCAAATTTTTCAGAAAAAGATAAAGCGAGATTATACACTCGCTTTATTCTTATTAACGCTAGACTCAATAAGGGTAGTTAAGTATACTGTAATATCGCCAAACGCTTCCTTTATATATTCTTTAGCGTCATCAGTTAGAATAGATAGAACTGCATCAAGAGTTTTTTGAAACGCGACTTTCTGCGCTTCCGCATCAAAAGCACCTTGAGCCTTCAAGGCTTCTACATAGGTTTGGTTAGTTGCTATAACGCAATCAGTTACAGTATTAAATATCATGTTGTTATACTTAATTGCGGTTTCATTGTCTACTGTTTGATTAATCTCTTGACGTTTAGCGTTTAAGAAGTCTATTAGATACTTAGTTAGGATACCTAATAGCGGTATAATACATACTTGGAAAATCTGTACTAATAGTTCCATAATATCATCCTCCTATTATCTTATGAAAAAACAATAGGGGGGATTAATCAAATTAGACCATTTTGTTTTTCAAGAATTCTTAATTTTTAAGTACTGAGATCTATCAATCTACATTTTGATCGCGCGTACTTACTCGCGCATAACATACTTAATTCCTCACTGAGGATTTCTCCCTCTATTATACTATGAAAATTATTAGGATAGGATTATTGCGGTTTGCCCAAAATTTTACCAAAATTTTTGATTATTCATAAAGAGAAGAGAGAGATTAATAGATAGGAACTCCTGATAGTGTATACTAATTACGCCTTCAATCAGCCGCATGTCTTGTTCGGTTAAGCGGTAGTTCAATAGCAAAGCGCCCCGATTATGAAGAAATCGAACAATCGCCATAAACGAAAAATAAGAAATGTAGCGAAGCCTGTACTATACACTCGCGAAGCATCGCCGCCGACTTCCAAAGATGGCGCAGCGCCGACATACGTGTTTTTCTGTACTAATATATTCGCGCCCGCGCCATAGCGCTTGGCCAGCTGGCACATGTAGCCGTCGCGGCGCATCACCATACGCGCTAACCGCTTCCACTTCAAAGAATTATAATTGAACACGTCAGTAGATAAATGCGTATTTCCATTGGAAATTGTTCGCAACGTCTATTGTAATGCTGTCGGACGTAACCATTGCGTTTGTCCCGCTGTAGGTCCCTGACCCCACACTGTTGATGAAAGAAAACTTTGTGTCTTGCGATGGGATTTCAGCATTAAAAATCCCGCCATTGTAAATTATTACGATTGGCACTATGGCCACTTCGCCGCCAGAAGCAGTCGTATCCGCCTCTATAATAACATATCTCGGCATATTATCCGGGTCTATTGGGATTATCCCCTGCACCAATGTAACCGCAGGCGGCGCATAAGTACTTACTGTCATAAGCTCATGCCATTCCAGTTCCACACTTCCGCTTCCACCAACAACCGGATTAATTACCATCCTATCCCACCTCCCGGTAGGATATCTTTCTCTATTAACTCACAAGAGAGAGAGAGAGAGAGAGAGAGAGAGAGAGAGGACAAATTAGTTTAATCATTTTTGTAAATTCCTCCTATTAATATTTTAGCCAATTATACAATTCCCACACTTGGATTAAGTATCAACGAGGACCTCCTCTGGACAAAGCGCCGATTCTTAGGAGAACAAGCCCCGTTGTCATTTTATGGTTTTGTGCATATTTCACCTCTTCACATCCACGTTGCCACTATATTTTCACTTGGCATTATAAACCGATAAGTAAACTTCTGCGCAGGTGCTCTTGTTTGTATGCCAGATAGCCTTAGAGTAGGTATTTGGGTTCCGCTGTCAGTATACAGGTTCCCAAGCTCAGGAGCATAATATAAGTAATTAATAGAGCCAGCTTCGAGTTCAAACATGCGATGTTCCTCTGTTATAGGAATACCATTAATTGTCTCTCCGCCATCGAGGCCAAAGCTGTATGTGAAAGTGTATTTTTGCGAGGTGCCTCCTCTGTCCGCGCTCGAATTAATAACCATTAAACTCCCTGCCCTTCCTAAATCCTAATATCCACACTAACATTGCTCGTCGGTACTTCACCTAACGCAGTAAAAACTAACTAATTCGCACTAGTAGACGCAGAAACAAAAAGCTGCGCAGAAGCAAGAGCTGTATAGCTAGTCTAATCATGTGCGCCCCAGTCAATTATCTAACCAGTAGTATTCGCATTAACTCCCTAAACCGTAACTGTCTAGCTATTGCTTGACCAGCCCGAAGAAGAAAGAGTTACGGTCCTCCCAATAGGAAGCTTGGAATCCACATAACTCTCTGTCGCAGCGTTAGCTAGGATCTAATTAAAATCGTTTTCTGAGCCAGTATAACCTCCGTCTACCGCAGCCTAATAAGCACTCTTACCATCTGCGCCTGGAGCTCCTATGCCAGCTACTTTCTTTCCATTTACTAATATTGCCAAGAGTTATTCCTCCTTTAACCTAAAGCGATATATTTAAAAATTCTATTTGAAGCGCCCATTGTCGTATCTTTGGTAAAGCTAAGAGTATCACCAGCTTCATTTAATGATATATCAATTCCAGCACCTATAATCTCAGAATCTGAATATGTATCATTTGGGGTCAACATAAGGAACCCAGGTAAAAAAATACTATCATCAATCGAGCTAATTCTTAAAACCTGCATTAATATGAAAGAAGCTGGAGAGGGAAGAGAAACGCTCATTGAGCCCGAAATATCATCAGAAACAACTTCTCCACTAGTAATTATACTTAATCCTCCACCACTTCTAAAAACCCGGGCCTCTTCTTCCTCTGTAAACTCAATATTATTAATCCCCTCTACCTAAAGCGAACTAGCAAGAGTCGTAGTAGCTCCATTCGTCATCTAAATATACTTACCATTCGCTTCATCTTCACTTATTCTATCGCTATAGAACTCTGTCCTAGATGAACTATCGTCTAGATAGATTTTTCCGCTCTCGGTAGCAAATAATAAAGAGCCATCTTCAAGAGCAGGCTAGGTTGCGCTACTAACTGTAGCACCTCGTTTAAATTTTATATTAGCCAAAACAAAACCTCCTAATTAGAATTATTCTGGGAATATGGGGTTACTACTAACAATAAGATGAGAGCCCTACATTGTAACATACTGATCGCTAGAGCCAAAATAGTCATATGGCATATACAATTCACAATAGTTATTATAAATTCTAATTTGGCAATTGTAGGTATCTCTCTAGCCGTTTATCACAATACTGTCTCCAAAATTCATTCCACAATTAAAAAACAACCAGTCATTAGAGCCAGAGGCATACCGAAGATCAATTACAAAAGCCCAGCCTACAGCTAGCCATTCTCCAGTAGGAGATGAAGGCAATGAGGGATATGAGACTCTCATTATTGCACTGCTACCGCTAGAACTCGAATAAGTTAAAGGTCGATCCCCTAGATCGATAAGATAAACTTCATTGCCACTACTACCAGATTCTCCCGTATAAGTTCCGGTTACCCCAAAAATGTTAACGCCAGACTTTATATTAGAAGCCACAAGATCAGAATCCCCAGCGACATAGATATTGCCCGTCGTATATCTTCCAGACGAACATGCTGTCTGCTGGTATGTGCTAGGGGTTATTGTTCGCCCAGATTGAGTGGTGAGCTGATATGTGTTGCTCTTTGTTCCGCTCGAAACATATCCTGCCGACTGCGTGGCGGACGCTGTAATGAGTCCACTACTAGACACAGATATATTTGGCGTTGCCTGAGTGGCCGTGCTGATAGACTTGCTGACCTGACTGGGGTAATATCCCGCGGGGATAGTCACCGTGCGTCCACTCGTAGTTACGTTGCTACTACTTCTTGTTGGTATTGTACCAGTTATCTTTGAGCCTCGCGCATACGCAGTCTCTCCAGAGAGAATATCACTTGCCGTGGCAGTGGCATCTGAAGTATCTATTCCTCCACCGCCTGTTGGTATAGCTAATATTCTATCAGCAAAATCTGATGCCACAATAGGCGCACTTGTCCCATCTTTAGTACGTATTGCGTTAGCAATCTCGGTCAAATTGGTTTCTTGTATACTCAATAGCTCGCCTCCCAACTGTCTAAAATTGCACTCTATATAGAAGTGTCTACATAAGCCTTTGTCGCAGCTTGTAAATCAGTAGTAGGATTCCCGCTTAAGGTTAGTGAGCCAGTTAATGCTCCTCCAGAAAGAGGCAGATATTTTCCGTCCGCTTGAGTTTCCGTCATTGCACCAATATCTTCTGCGGTCGGTGTCCATGTGCTCGGTCTAGCTCCTATCTCTTCCGCAGTAGGTAACCAGGTATCGCTCCTCGCACCTACATCGTTTGCAGTTAAATTGATATCTGAGTTAAGCGCCTATCCATTAATAGTTCTCGTTGTAGGAACTGCATTAACGTCCTCTGCGCTCAAGGTAATATCGCTAGAAAGAGCTTCACCATTAATAGTTCGAGTTAAGGGAACATACTTAGCGTCCGCTTCTGCTTCTGTTATGCCGCCACTAGGAGTATCTCCCTCTTCTTCCTCGTTAAAGGTAATAGTGTAAGGCCCTGCGCCGATAGATTCATCCACAATAGCCAAGCCTCCGCTATCAATGCGTATATATCTGCCGTCCGCTAATTCTTCTGTAAAAGTGGAACGACCTTGCCCACTCAAAATACATCGCGGCATTTTAAAACTCCTTTCAATTTTAAAAAGTACACTTTTTAGAGGGAAAATACTTTTTAGCTAGATATTAAAAAATTGGGAAAAGAATAAAGATTCTTTCCCCAAAAGTGAGTATCTTTACTCTTTTCACTAAGATATAAAAAAGACTCTGATTAAATTAATCAAAGCTGACCAAAATTTATTTAAGTATGGATTATAATTGCAATCGGGACAGTTATCCTAGATGATTATCTAAGATATTGAAAAACCACATTACAAGTTAATAT
>ERZ1090881.1038-NODE-1047-length-12287-cov-17.032047_pt1 | contig 12287 bp, 8 predicted proteins | sample MGYA00478470_ERZ1090881 | MGnify/ENA primary metagenome ERZ1090881 (study PRJEB33644, sample SAMEA5815736) | chicken gut metagenome | biome: Chicken; feature: Gastrointestinal Tract; material: Caecum | place: Ireland | collected 2019-01-01 | study: A study of...
GATGGAGGCCCTCTGGCAGGAGGCCAAAAAGACGGAATAGCCTCGGCGCTGCGCAGCGCCGGCGGCAGCGTGTTTGGGGTTTGGGGCCGCCGGTCCGTCTCCGTTCCGCGGGCGCCGGCGGGGCGGCACCTGCCCTCCCCCCCCCCGCCTGCGGGCGGCTTGCTGTGGTGTCGGGGCATAAAAACCCACCAACACGCGCGGGGGGCGTCCCTTCCCGGGACGCGCGCCGCGCTCTATGATATGGAAAATTTTACAGGGTCACAAGGAACATGACAAAGGGCAGCGTGACGACGGAGAGAATGGTCCCCGTCGCGTAAGCGGCGGCGGAGAACTGTTTTTCGCCGTCCATTTTTTCGGCAAAGGCGACCACGCTCGCGGCGGGCGGCATCGCCATGGCGATGACGGGGGCGAGCAGGACATAGGGGGTGTCTGCAAAGACGCCCGTCAGCTTGAAGGGCAGGATGAGCAGATAGGTGAGCGCCGCGGAGAGGATGAGGCGCACGAACGCCGCAAGATAGATCGTCTTATCGCAGAACAGCGCGCGCGGCGAGAGTGAGGCGACGCGCACGCCCACCATCAGCATGGAGAGGGGCGCGGTCATGCCGCCCGCATAGGTGACGATTTGCCGGAGCTCTGCAACTTCGTCCATGTTGAAGATATTGATCTCCGGCACGAGAAAGAGGATAAACCCGATGACGGAACCGATCGTGCAGGGATTGAGCAGCGCTTTTTTCAGCGAGATCTGCTTTTTGTCCTGCGTGATGAGGTATGCGCCCAGCGTCCAGATGAGCAGATTGAAGACGACGTTGAACACGGTGACGTACATCATCGCCTCGGAGTCGCCGCCCGTGAACATGTCGACAAAGGGGATGCCGACGAACGCGCAGTTGGAAAAGGCCCCGATGAACACGAGGACGTCCCGCTTGCGCCGCTTTTCCTCCCCCTTCATAAAGAGAAAGCACAGTTTGGACGCGCCGAACGTCAGAAAGATCGCCGCGATCGAGAGCAGGAACACCCACAGGAAATTCAGCAGCGTTTCGCCCGTCGGCGCAATGGGGTCGACTGCGAACGCCTTGATGATGAGCAGCGGCTGCGCGAAGCACAGCAGGATATTGGAGATGGAATACAGGCTGTCTTCGCGGACGAGCCCCGTCTTGGTGAGGATAAACCCCGGCAGCGCGAAGGCAAACAGCACGAGCATGATGAGCAGTACTTTTAAGATGATGTCAACCATAATAAACTTCCTTTCCGAGCGGGAATTATAGCACTGCGCCGCATGTCATGCAACCATTTTTGATAGGATTTTCATATTTTTTCCCATTTTGATTATTTTTCTGCAAAAGCCTTTGCAATTTATCCCGGAACGTATATAATATAAGGAGCAGAGAGGCGCGGGGCGCTGCCGCGTCAAGGCGCAAAATGGCTTGTGGGAGACAAAGTGCAGTCGTCATACGAAGAATTCATGGAAAAGCTCAACCGGCGGGAAGTGCGCCGCGTCGACTTTGCGGTGGAGGGGTATCCCCACTACCGGCATTGCGTCATCGAATGGCGCGAGGACGTGGTTTCGAGCGGCGCGACGCTGTACTTTTTGGAAGTGCGGCTCACGGAGGACGGCGCGGAGCGTATTTCCTTCTACAAGTCGTTCGATGAAGCGTGCAAGTTGTTCCGCATGGGGCGCAAGGGCAGTTTTACCTTAAAACAGCTCTGGGACAGGATCCGCGTGACCCGGGTGGAATCATAACGCCGTAACGCCATGCAATTTCTGCGCCGCCTTTGTAGGGCGGCGCATGTTTTTGGCGTCTGAAAAAAGGAGGGGATAATGCAGCTTGAAGTCGGGAGACCGAAAAATGAGGCAGGGCGCTCGGCGCGGGAGATGCGCGTCTATGACCTGCTCGACGCACTCAAGATCGGATATGAACGGGTAGATCACGAGGCCGTGGAGACGATGGCGGCGTGTCGGGAGATCGACGCATTGCTCAGCCCTGCGGCGGTCTGCAAAAATCTGCTGCTCTGCGATGCGCACAGGCGCAACTTCTATCTGCTGATGCTGCGCGGGGAAAAGCGGCTCGATTGCAAACGGATCGCAGGGCAGCTCGGCGGTCCGCGGCTTTCCTTTGCGCCTGCGCAGGCGCTGGAAGAATTGCTCGGGCTTGGCGTCGGCGCGGTCAGCGTGCTGGGGCTCATGAATGATCACGGCGGCAATGTGCAGCTGCTGGTGGATGCCGACCTGCTGGGGGAGGCGTCGATCGGCTGCCATCCGTGCGTCAACACGTCCACGCTTCGCATCGGGACGAGCGATCTGCTGGAAAAATTCCTGCCGGCGGTCGGGTGCGGTTACCGGGCGGTGACCTGTACGGTGGCAAAAGAGCGGTCGTGACGATTCCCGGCGCCGAGCAGCGCGCTTTCCCGTGCCGCATCGGAACATGGCAATCCAATATGTCTTTCAATGGGCGGCGTTTCGCATTGCGAAACGCCGCCCTTGTTTCGCATAGAAATTTTTGGTCGGCGCATAATGACAATATACGGAGGTTTCTATGAAAGCAACGGGAATTGTGAGAAGGATCGACGAGCTCGGGCGCGTCGTCATTCCCAAGGAGATACGAAGGACTTTGCGCATCCGCGAGGGCGATCCCCTGGAACTGTTCACCGATCGGGACGAACTCATGCTCAAAAAGTATTCGCCCATCGCGTCGGTGGAGCGTTTTTCGGAGGGGACGGCAAAGTCGCTGCATGATCAGAGCGGCTATCTCGCCGCGATCTGCGATACGGACAACGTCCTGCACGCCGCGGGCGCGGGCAAGAAGGGGCTTCTGGGGCACGCCGTCTCGGACGCGCTCACCGACCTCATGGCGTCGCGCTCCAGCCATGTGGCGAGCCTCGCCGAGGGCGGCAATATCCTGCCCGTCGTCAGGGACGCGGAAAACAACTACACGGCGCAGCTCATCGTGCCCATCGTCGCGGGCGGGGACTGTCTCGGCGCGGTCGTGCTGCTGAGCGAGGAGACGGGCGCGGTGATGGAGGCGTCCTGTGTCAAACTCGCCCGCCTCACGGCGGACATCATCGCCAGCCAGTTTGACTGAGTCCGCCCTGAAAGGAGTGCACAAGGGGCTTTGGGACGAAAATATGCCAAACGGTCGCAAAAATCGTGACCGGGTCAGACGAAAGGGGGAGACGTGAAGAAGTATTTCGGGTTCTTGAAAAATGCGGCGATCGTCTCCCTTGGGGGACTTGCCGCCAAGGCGATCGGCGTTGCTTACCGCATCCCGCTCGCCAACTTTCTGGGCGGGTACGGCGCGGGACTGTATCAGATGGCGTACCCGCTCTTTTGCCTGATGCTCACCTTCTCCTCGGTGGGTATCCCGACGGTCGTGGCACGGGCGGTCGCGGCGGAGTGCGCCGCGGGGCGGAGCGGGCAGTTCGTCCTGCGTGACGCCGTCAGGCTGTTCGCCCTTTTGGGGTTGGGCGGGTCGGCGATGATGGCGGCGCTCGCCCTGCCCGTCGCCGCCTTGCAGGGGGAGGATGCCCTCGCGCAGTGCTACCTCGCGCTTGCGCCTGCCGTCCTGCCCGTCGCGCTCATCGCGGTGCTCCGGGGGTACTGGCAGGGCAGGGGCGTCATGTCGCCTACGGCGCTCTCCGAGGTCGTCGAACAGCTCGTCAAGGTGGGCGCGGGACTGTTTGCTGCCTCCCGCTTTTCCCATGATCCGGTTTTGGCGGCGCGCGGCGCGCTGTTTGCGGTGACGCTCTCCGAAGTCGTCGCCCTACTCTTTCTTGCCGCGCGTCCGCGCGCGAGGGAGCGCTTTTTGTATGTCGGGCGTGCGGGCACGGGCACGCTTTTCTATGCGGCGCTGCCCGTCATGGCGTCGGCGGCGCTGTTGCCCCTCTCGCAAATGCTGGACAGCGTGCTCATCGTGCGCCTTTTATCCCGCCACACTTCGCGCGCCGTGTCCCTCTACGGGCTGTTTGCGGGGAGCGCTCTGTCCCTCGCCAACCTGCCGGCGACGCTGTGTGCGGGGCTGGTTGCAGCGTCCGTGCCGACGATCGCCGCCTGTTTTGCGCGGGGCGAGGAGGCGCGCGGGCGGGAACGCGCCCTGTTTTCGCTGTGTGCCTGCCTTGCGCTCGCCCTGCCCTGTGCGGCGGCGCTGTTTGCGTTTGCGCCGCTCGCGGTGCGCCTTCTCTATCCCGCACTCCCGGCGGGGGACGCGGCGCTGCTTGTCCGGCTTCTGCGGCTGAGCAGCGTATCCGCGGCGACGCTCGCCGCCGTCGACACCCTCGCCGCCTGTCTCACCGCCATGGGGCTCGCAAAGCGCGCCGCGCTCTCCATGCTGCTTGCCGTGCTCGTCAAGGCGGGGCTGCAGCTTCTGCTCGTGGGCAATGCGTCCTACGGCATCCTCGGCGCGGCGACCGCCTCCAACGCCTGTTATTTGGTTGCCTTTTTCCTCGATTTGTTTTATACTGTAAAGGGTAAAAATTCACAGAAAAGGAAGGGACAACATGATCACGATCATCGGTCTCGGGGCGCAGAAGGGGGACGTAACGCAGCGCGCGCTCGACGCGCTCAGGAGGGCGGACCGCGTCCTCGTGCGTACGGCGGCGCATCCGTCGGTACAAAGTCTGAGGGAGGCGGGCATCCCATTTGAGACGCTGGACGCGCTCTACGAGCGCTGCCGCACCTATGAGACGCTCACCCGCGCCATCGTGCGCGAGGTGCGCCGTGCGGGCAGAGAGGGAAACGTCTGCTACTGCGTGGACGGCAGCGTCACGGAGGACGGCGCGGCAAGGGCGCTCGCAACGGGCAGGACGGCCGTCATCGACGGCGTCTCCAAGGCGTCCGCCGCGGCGGCGTGCGCGGGCGTGTTCGGGGCGTACACTGCCATGTCCGCGTATGAGGCGGCGGAGCGCGAGCTCACTGCGCCCCTCGTTTTATACGATCTCGCCGACCGCTCCCTTGCGTCAGACGTCAAGCTCGCCCTCGCCGAGCGCTTCGGCGATGAGGCGGACGTCGCCCTCGTCGCGGGCGGCAAGGTCAAAAAGATCAAGCTCTATGAGCTGGACCGTCAGAGCGGTTACACCGTGGATACGGCGCTTGTTTTATATGACGTGCCGCTGCTGCAAAAAAAGCGCTTCGACTTATACGACCTGCTCGCCATTCTGCGCCGCCTGCGCGCGCCCGACGGCTGCCCGTGGGACAGGGTGCAGACGCACGAGAGCATCCGCATCAACTGCCTGGAGGAAGCCTACGAGCTCGTGGACGCCATCGATTCAGACGATCCCGACAAAATGTGCGAGGAGGCGGGCGACGTCCTGATGCAGGCGGCGTTCCACACACTCATCGAGGAGGAGCGCGGGCATTTCACGATGACGGACGTCGTCAGCGGCACCTGCGAAAAGCTCATTACCCGCCACACCCATGTATTCGGGCAGGACAAGGCGTCGGAAGCGGACGGCGCGCTCACCGTCTGGGAAAAGAACAAGATGAAGGAAAAGCATCAGGAGACCTTCTCGGACGCGGTGGAGGACGTGCCCGCGGTGTTCCCCGCGCTTCTGCGCGCGCAGAAGATCGCCAAACGTACGGAGAAGGGCGGCTGGAAGTTCGCGTCCTTTGACGGCGCCGTCTCGTCGCTGCGCACTTCGCTGGAAGCCTTAAAGGCGGCGAACGAAGCGGGGGACAAGCAAAAGACTGCCTCCCTGCTCGGCGAGGCGCTCATGTGCATGGCGTGGCTGGGGCGCGCGGTGGGCGTTGACTGCGAACAGGCGCTTCTGGACACGGTCAAAAAAATGCAGCAACGGTATGTCAGATTTGAGACCATCGTGCGCGCGGACGGCAAGGATGTGAACGCACTCTCGCCCGAGGAATTTGAGAATTACTATCAAGAGGCAACGCGTGGCTGAGTTCGTCGTCGCGGGCATGAAGTGCCCCAACAACGTCTTTCTCGCGCCGCTCGCGGGGTACACCAACTACCCCTTCCGCAGCATGTGTACGCGCCTCGGGGCGGGGCTGACGTTCACGGAGATGGTCAGCTGCAAGGGGCTCTTATACGGCAGCGAGGAGACCAAAAAGCTGCTTCTCCACGGGGACGAATCCCCCAAGGCGGCGCAGATCTTCGGCAGCGACCCTGCGCTCATGCGCGAGGTGTGCGAGAGCGAGGATTTAGCCCCCTTTGATCTCATCGATATCAACATGGGCTGCCCCATGCCCAAGGTTGTCAGGAACGGCGACGGCAGCGCGCTCATGGAAAATCTGCCCCTCGCGGAGAAGGTCATTGCAGCGTGCGCCGGGAGCGGCAAGCGCATCTCCGTCAAGTTCCGTATCGGCGTGGACGAGGATCACAGGATCGCCGCGGAGTTCGCGCGCCTGTGCGAGGGTGCGGGTGCGTGCATGATCGCCGTCCACGGCAGAACGCGCGACAAGGTGTACGCGGGCGCGCCCGACTATGCGCAGATTGCGGAGGCAAAGAACGCGGTCAATATTCCCGTCATCGCCAACGGCGGCATCTGGAGCAGGCCGGATATGGAAAAGATGCTCGCGCGCACGGGTGCGGACGGCGTGATGATCGCCCGCGCCGCGCTCTATCGTCCGCTCATCTTCTGCGACCTCACGGGCGCCGCGCCCGCGCCGATGGGAGAGTTGTTCGCGCGCCAGCTTGCCGAAACGCAGCAATTGTACGGCGAGCGCTTCGCCGTCGTGTTCATGCGCAAGATGGCGGCGTTCTACTGCAAGGGCACGCCCGGGGCGGCGGAGTATAAGCGCCGCCTGTTCTCCGCGCAGACGGCGGAGGAAGTCGGCTCGATTGCACAAGAGATCTTTGGGGAGGGGGTGCATTGACACGGGTCGTTAAAATGCCCGTCAGGGGGCGTTGGTGAGGCGTGCTATTCCCTCCACGGAAATCACATCAAAAAGGCGTGTAAGGCAAATTACGCGCCTTTTTTGGTGCGAAGGCAAAAAACTTTGTCAAATCGCGGCGGAAACAATTTACATTTGTGCGCCGATATGGTATAATAAATACAGGTTTGGGCGTTTTTGCCCGATTTTTCTGTCGCGCGCGTGCGCGCACGCGTGCGTGCGTTGCGACAAGCTGATAGGCGCTTTGGTGTTTGGGAGCGACCTTTTCGCCCCTGCGGGGCACCTCCCCTAACAAAGTCAGGGAAGGCAAGGAACGCGCACCGCTCTTTGCTATCAATTACGCCGCAAGCAAAACCGCGCTTTTGCGCAGCGGTACTCAATTTGTCGCTTGCGACCTCAGCAGGTGAATGCGCGAGGGGCTATTTTGTGGGCGATATCCTCGCGCAGAGGGCGGCGCCCTGAAAGTCGTAAATTTTATTTTTTACGGCTGAAAAAGAAAATTTACGAGAAGGTATTTTTTATGTCTGATAAAGTTGAAGGCGCGTACGGCGCCGAACAAATCCAGGTCCTGGACGGGCTGGAGCATATCCGCAAGCGTCCCGGCATGTATATCAGCTCCACCGATGCAAGGGGGCTGCATCACCTCGTGAGCGAGGTCGTGGATAACTCCATCGACGAGGCGCTTGCGGGCTATTGTGACCGCGTGGACGTCACGATCAACGCGGACGGCTCCTGCACGGTCGTGGACAACGGACGCGGCATTCCCACCGAGATCCATCCCAAGGAGGGCATCTCCACCGTCGAGGTCGTCTTTACCAAGGTCAACGCGGGCGGCAAGTTCGGCGGGGACTCGGGCTACAAGGTCTCCTCGGGTCTGCACGGCGTGGGCGTCAAGGCGGTCAACGCGCTCTCGGAGTGGCTGGAAGTCGAAGTTTTTCAGAACGGGCACATCTACAAGCAGGTGTATAACCGCGGCGTGCCCCAGCGCCCGCTTGCCATCGTCGGCGATACCGACAGGACGGGTACCAAGGTCACCTTCTTCCCAGACGCCGAGATCTTCGAGACCATCGAATTCAAGTACGATACGCTGCGCGCCAGGCTCAAAGAGCTTGCCTTCCTCAACAAGGGGCTGACCATCACCCTTACCGACAAGCGCGGCGAGAAGGAGCGCACGGACACGTTCTGCTACGTCGGCGGCATCCGCGAGCTGGTCGAGGAGATCAACAGCGGCGCCGAGACGCTCTTTCCCGAGCCGCTCTACTTCGAGGAGCAGGAGGGCACGACCGTCTGCGAGATCGCGCTCCAGTACAACGAGAGCTATAACGAGGTCATCTACTCCTACGCCAACAACGTCAACACGATCGACGGCGGTACGCACGTCGACGGGCTCAAGCTCGCGCTCACCAAGGTCATCAACGACGCGGGCAGAAAGCTGAATATCTTAAAAGAGAACGACCGCCTGACGGGCGAGGATGTTCGCGAGGGCATCACCGCTGTCGTCTCGGTCAAGCTGGAGAACGCGCAGTTTGAGTCGCAGACCAAGGATAAGCTGAATAACTCCTTCATCCGCACCTTTGTCTCCAAGTGCGTGTCCGACCGCTTCGGCACCTATATCGAGGAACACCCCGCCGAGGCGCGCGAACTGGTGCTGCGCTGCATCACGGCGCAGAAGGCGCGCGACGCGGCGCGCTCCGCCCGCGAACTGACGCGCAGAAAGGGACTGCTGGAGTCGAGCGCATTGCCCGGCAAGCTGGCAGACTGCTCCGACCGCCGCCCCGAACTGTGCGAGATCTATATCGTCGAGGGCGACTCGGCAGGCGGCACCGCCAAGTCGGGGCGGGACAGAAGGTTTCAGGCGATCCTGCCTCTGCGCGGCAAGATCCTGAACGTCGAGAAAGTGCGCCTCAACCGCGTGCTGGAAAACGCCGAGATCAAGGCGATGATCACAGCCTTCGGCTGCGGCATTCTGGACGACTTCGACGAGAGCAAGCTGCGCTATGACCGCATCATTTCCATGACCGATGCGGACGTCGACGGCGCGCATATCCGCATTCTGCTGCTCACGTTTTTGTTCCGCTACATGCGCCCGCTCATCGAGCACGGGCACGTCTACTCCGCGATGCCGCCCCTGTACAAGGCGAGCGTCAAGGGAAAGGAGGACGTCTACCTCTATTCGGAGGAGGAAAAGACCGCCTACGACGCGGCGAATAACAACAAAGTGACCTATCAGCGCTATAAGGGTCTCGGGGAGATGAGCACCGAACAGCTCTGGGACACGACGATGAATCCCGCGACGCGTACGCTCGTCAAAGTGAGCATCAAGGACGCGGTGGAGGCGGACAAAATGTTCTCCATCCTGATGGGTGAGAGCCCCGCGCTCCGTCGCCAGTTCATTGAGGAAAACGCGACGCTGGTGAAAGATCTTGACATATAAAAAGTTCACGCGAATCTTTTCGCAAAGGCGAAAATCTTCGCCGTGAGGTTCAGAGAAAACGCCGCCGCGACAAGACTGCGGCTCGTTTTCTCTCTGCGCAGGGTTTTAAGGGCTTACAATTTAGCCCCTGCGCATTCACTCTTTCCCCACAAGCCAAAGAATTGGCAAATAGGGTGAAAAAAGGCATAACAAGTGAAGCCTTTTTTCGCGTTTATATAGCAAAAGGCGGTGCATTTTCCTGCCTCCCCTGACTGTGTTAGGGGAGGTGCCCCGAAGGGGCGGAAGGGTGAGCCTTCCCCTTGGGGGGAAGGTGGCGGCGATAGCCGACGGATGAGGGGAAATCACAATCACAGATACAAGCAAAATCGCAATTTTGCGCAGTATGCCCCTATTTGCTGCTAACGCAGCATGGGGGAGGGTGTGAATTTGTGCGAGGCTATTTTGTAAGCCCTTTCTCGCACAAAGAGAGGGAGGTGCGGTCAGCCGCGAAGCGGCGTGCCCGCGATCGCCCTCTCAGATCACGGAATTTTGTCACGCCTTTGCGTGAGAAAATTCGTGAGCAGAGACAGGAGGAATTATGTCTAAAAAAGAAACGAGCCCGGAGCTCACCGAAGAATTTAAAAAGACGCTCCAGATGACGCGCATCCTCGACGTCGAGGTGGACGACGAACTCAAGCGCTCCTTCATCGCCTATGCGATGGCGGTCAACAAGTCGCGCGCCATTCCCGACGTCAGGGACGGCCTCAAGCCCGTGCATCGGCGCATCCTCTACTCCATGCACGAAATGGGGCTGTATAACGATAAGGACTACCGCAAGTGCGCCCGTATCGTCGGTGACGTCCTTGGTAAATTCCACCCGCACGGCGATTTCTCCGTGTACGACGCCCTCGTGCGCCTCGCGCAGGACTTCTCCATCAACTTCCCGCTCGTGGACGGGCACGGCAACTTCGGCTCTGTGGACGGCGACCCGCCCGCTGCAATGCGCTATACCGAAGCGCGCCTTTCCAAGCTCGCTGCAGAGATGCTGCGCGACCTCGATAAGGAGACGGTGGACTTCTTCCCCAACTTCGACGGCAACGAGATGGAGCCCGCCGTCCTCACGGCGCGCTTTCCCAACCTGCTCGTCAACGGGTCGGACGGCATCGCCGTCGGCATGGCGACCAATATCCCGCCCCATAACCTCGCAGAGGTCATCGACGGGACCGTCGCCCTCATCGACAATCCCGATATCACCGTCGACGAGCTGATGGAGTATATCCCCGCGCCCGATTTCCCGACGGGCGGCATCATCATGGGCAGGAGCGGCATCCGCAAGGCGTACCGCACCGGACAGGGCAATATCATCATCCGCTCCAAGTGCGAGATCGAGGAGCACGGCTCGGGCGCCAACGTCAGAAGCCGCATCGTCGTCACGGAAATCCCCTATCAGGTCAACAAGGCGATGCTCGTCAAGACGATCGCCGACCTGGTCAAGGACAAGCGCATCGATGGCATCTCCGATATCCGCGACGAGTCGGGCAGAGAGGGCATGCGCATCGTCATCGAGTGCAAGAAGGACGCCAACGCGCAAGTCGTCCTCAATTCCCTCTACAAGCACACCAACCTGCAGATCTCGGACGGCATCATCCTTCTGGCGCTCGTCGAGAACGGCACCGAGCCCAAGGTCCTCAATCTCAGGGAGATCTTGGTCAACTACCTCGCACACCAGAAGGAGGTCATCACCCGCCGCACCCGCTACGAGCTCGCCAAGGCGGAGGAGCGCGCGCACATCTTGGAAGGGCTCGTGCTCGCGCTCGCCAATATCGACGAGGTCATCCGCATCATCAAGGAGTCGGCGGACAAGAACGACGCCTGCCAGAAGCTGACCGCGGCATTCGAACTCTCCGATAAACAGGCGAACGCCATCCTGGAAATGCGCCTGCAGCGCCTCACCTCGCTCGAGGTGGAAAAGCTCAAGGAGGAATTGGAAACGCTGCACGCGACCATTGCCGACCTCAAGGATATCCTCGCCAAGGAATCGCGCGTGCTGGAGATCATCAAGACCGATCTCCTCGCGATCAAGACCAAATACCCCTCCGAGCGCAAGACGGAGATCTCCGTCGATTTCGGTGAGATTGAGGACGCGGACCTCATCGACGAGGAGGACGTCGTCATCTCCATGACCCATTCGGGCTATGTCAAGCGCATTCCCGTCGCCGAATACCGCGCACAGAACCGCGGCGGCGTGGGCATCACGGCGCACCGTCCCAAGGAGGACGACTTTGTCGAGCAGATGTTCGTCTGCTCCACGCACAACGATATCCTGCTCTTTTCCAACTTCGGCAAGGTGTACTCCATCAAGGGCTACCACATTCCCGAGGCGGCGCGTTCGGCGCGCGGCAGGGCGATCGTCAATATCGTCCAGCTGAGCGCGGGCGAGAAGATCGCCGCCATCCTGCCCGTCTATGCGCGCGACGGCGGCTACCTCGTCATGGCGACCAAGTCAGGGCTCATCAAAAAGACGGCGACGAGCGAGTTCGATCACATTCTGCGCAGCGGCAAGATCGCCATTCGCATCGCCGAAGGGGACGAGCTCATCTCTGTCCAGTTTGCGGGCGGCGAGGACGAGATCGTCGTCGCATCGCACTTCGGCAAGTGCATCCGCTTCTCGGAGAGCAACGTGCGCCCCATGGGGCGCGATACGATGGGCGTGCGCGCCATCACGCTCGCGCAGGGGGACAGTGTCGTGGATATGCTCGTCTTAAAGCCGGGCTGCGACATTCTCACCGTGTCCGAGAACGGCTACGGCAAGCGCACCTCGCCCGACGACTACCGCCTGCAGACGCGCGGCGGCAAGGGCATCAAGGCGGGCGTGTTCAGCGAAAAGACGGGCGCGCTCGTCAACATGAAGCTCGTGACCGACGAGGACGACGTCATGCTCGTGACCTCTGCGGGCATCGTCATCCGCATGCACGCGGAGGCGATCTCCTGCATCGGCAGAAATACGCGCGGCGTGCGGCTGATGAATGTCAG
>ERZ1090881.1039-NODE-1048-length-12286-cov-5.207506_pt1 | contig 12286 bp, 10 predicted proteins | sample MGYA00478470_ERZ1090881 | MGnify/ENA primary metagenome ERZ1090881 (study PRJEB33644, sample SAMEA5815736) | chicken gut metagenome | biome: Chicken; feature: Gastrointestinal Tract; material: Caecum | place: Ireland | collected 2019-01-01 | study: A study of...
CTCGGAGATGTGTATAAGAGACAGTATCTATATTAAGAGATTTCCTGTTTCGTTTTCTCTTAATAAAAAAGAGAGAATATTCCTTTTGCGGAAATATCCTCTCTTTCTCACCTAAAACCTAAACCTTTTATTTCAATTACTTGCTACTATAAGCAACCAACATCCAAACCAATTTTTCCTGTTCTTTCAGATAATCGCTCATCATCGAAACGGTTACTTCGTCTCCGGCTTGAGAAGCGATAGATAAGATCTTACGTTCTTCACCAATCAGATAGCTGATAGACTGAAGGATATTATTCAATGCTTCGTCTCCGTTGCTTACCTTATCCACTTCATTCACATTTGCTACTTTTAGATAATCGCTGAATTTATTGGCAGGAGTACCACCCAGCATCAAGATACGTTCTGCGATTTCATCCACCTTTTCAGCCGTGTCATCATACATCTTTTCGAATTGACTGTGGAGTACAAAGAAATTATGTCCCTTGATATTCCAGTGGAAACCGCGAAGATTGGTGTAATACACTTGGAAGTCTGCTAATAGTTGTTGCAAAGATGCTACTACGTTGTTTGCTCCCGATTCGTTCAATTTGATAAATTCTAAAGTTTTCATATTCTTCTATTTTTAATGATTTATACTTGTTCTCTTTTTTTCTGTACTGCAAAGATAAGGCGTAAAATGCTTGCTGTCAAACTGAAAATTTCTATCTTTGCATAGATGAAATCTATAACTTAATAAGATTTGATAGATGACGATACAACAATTAGAGTATATACTGGCTGTAGACCAGTTCAGGCATTTCGCACGGGCAGCTGAATATTGTCGTGTGACGCAGCCTACTTTGAGTGCAATGATTCAGAAACTGGAAGATGAACTGGGAGTAAAGTTGTTCGATAGGACAGTACAGCCCGTTTGTCCGACAGCCATCGGACAGAAAGTGATAGACCAGGCTCGCGTGATTCTGGCGCAGGCAGCTCAAGTGAAAGAAATAATCAGTGAAGATAAACAGTCATTGTCAGGCGTATTCCGCTTGGGAGTATTGCCCACTATCGCTCCCTATCTACTTCCTCGCTTTTTTCCTCAACTAATGGAAAAATATCCCGAACTGGATATTCGTGTCACGGAAATGAAGACACAGGATATTCAGCAGGCTTTGCATGCCGGAGATTTGGATGCGGGAATTATTGCCAGCAAACTGGAAGATACGTTCTTGACAGAAGAAACTCTTTTCTATGAGCAATTTTACGCTTATGTGTCACGAAAAGAATCCTCTTTCAAGCATGATATGATCCGTACTTCTGATATAACAGGCGAACATCTTTGGCTTTTGGACGAAGGACACTGTTTTCGCGATCAACTCGTCCGTTTCTGTCAGATGGAGGCCGTGAAGGTTAATCAGATGGCCTATCGTTTGGGAAGTATGGAAACCTTTATGCGAATGGTAGAAAGTGGAAAAGGAATCACTTTTATTCCCGAATTGGCAGTGATGCAATTGACGGAAGAACAGCGGCAGTTGGTACGTCCGTTTGCTATTCCCCGACCTACACGGCAAGTGGTACTGGTAACAAATAAAGATTTTATTCGCCACAGTCTCTTATGCGTCCTGAAAGAGGAAATAAAGGCGGCGGTTCCCAAGGAAATGCTTTCTTTACAGTCCATACAATGTTTGTTATAGCACATTAGGGAATCCCTTTTTCCATCGAGAACAATCTCTTTCTGTAAAAAATGTAGCAAAGTTGCGTTATAATAATACGGATATGTTTTGATTTCTAGTCTGAATTGCTTATTTTTGGAAAGTAAACAAAAACAATATTAATTACTATGAAAAAGTACATTGCAGAAATGATTGGAACGATGGTGCTCGTTCTTATGGGATGTGGTAGCGCCGTCTTTGCTGGTGGTTTGGCTGATACAGTAGGTGCTGGTGTGGGAACAATCGGCGTAGCTTTAGCCTTTGGTTTATCCGTAGTAGCGATGGCGTATGCTATCGGAGGTATTTCGGGATGTCACATTAATCCTGCTATTACATTAGGAGTGTTTTTGACTGGTCGTATGAATGGAAAAGATGCAGGTATGTATATGATTTTCCAGGTAATCGGAGCTATTATCGGTTCGGCTATTCTTTTTGCTTTAGTTTCTACCGGTGCTCATGACGGGCCTACAGCGACAGGTTCGAATGGTTTTGGTGATGGAGAAATGTTGCAGGCATTTATTGCGGAAGCAGTATTTACTTTCATATTTGTATTGGTAGTGCTCGGCTCTACCGATCCGAAGAAGGGAGCAGGCAATCTGGCAGGACTTGCCATCGGTTTGACTCTTGTATTGGTACATATTGTATGTATTCCTATCACAGGGACTTCTGTAAACCCGGCACGTAGTATTGCTCCGGCATTATTCCAAGGAGGAGAAGCATTGTCGCAGTTGTGGCTGTTCATCATTGCCCCATTTGTAGGAGCTGCATTGAGTGCAGTTGTTTGGAATTATCTGGGAGATAAGAAATAACTCTTTTAGAAGAAAGAATATAAAGAAGAAAGTAAAAGGGCGGCAGTTTCACAACTACCGCCCTCTTTTGCGTAATTAATATATTATATTAAAAAAGAGTGTGTTTCTCATGTTCACATTAGATTAGTCGTCTAAGGAAATTTCACTTCATAAGTTTTCGGCCCGCCATAAATGGTGTTGACACGAATTCTTAGTCCCTTTTTCCCCTCCATCCGGTCTTTAATCTTATCCAGTTTGAAAGACACATATCCTTCACCCAAACGTTGAGGATCATCTCCTTCACTGTTATGACGGAATTCCAGATTGATATATTCGTCCTCCGCATTGCCTTCGTCAGCAGTGGGAGCAGTCTCTTCTTTGTCATTAATCACCAGATTCAGGAAATGTTTTTTATCTTCACTATGTGTTCCGTAATATTGGAATTCAATCGTCAGATATTTATTATCCTTATTGATCCACATATAAGTCGTGTTGATCTTATCATCTCCGATTTTCTCTTCGTCGTTGTCATCTTCACCCATTGTGACGATGTCTTTGGTTAAGATTGGATTGATACCTTTCACCTGAATATTAAGGTCGTATCCATTCACAGGCTCTTCCAACTCGTTGAATATCACAAAAGCTCTTTGTCCCTCCACCCAATCTTCATTGTTCCATCCTTGTGAGTTGCTGGGATACATCTTTTTCCCGTCATCCAAAGTGAAATAAAATTCCTTGCTATCCTGGCTAATCATATTGATGGTGCTGATAGCCAGAAGATCGGACGAATTATCATCGTCGTCCAAGCATGACTGGAGAATCGGCATGGTAGTCATAATAGCAAAGATAAAGGCAATGAATTTAAATTTCTTCATATACTTACTAGGTTTTAGATTTTATAATATTTATGTTTTCTGTAGTGAAAATGCAAGAGGATAGAAAATATTGCATTCGGATCTGTTAAAGAAACAAAAGTGATAAAAGAGTTGTTCTCTCTATGCAGTATTTCTATCTTTGCTGCATTTATAAGATAAACACGTGTATAAGAGAATGGAAGAAATAGAGTTGTCGGAACAATGTAGGCTGGGTAATAATCGGGCCCGCAAGGAACTGTATGAACAGTATGCGGGGCGTATGCTTGGCATCTGTCTACGCTATACCGGCGACCGGGATACAGCCCAGGATCTGCTTCACGACGGCTTTTTAAAGATATTCGATTCGTTCGATAAGTTCACCTGGAGGGGTGAAGGCTCTTTGCGAGCCTGGATGGAACGGGTGATGGTCAACACAGCTTTACAGTATCTTCGGAAAAATGATGTGATTAATCAGTCGACACCTTTGGAAGAGTTGCCCGAAGAATATGAAGAGCCGGATGCTTCCGATGTAGAAGCGATACCACAAAATGTGTTGATGCAGTTTATTGAAGAATTACCCGCCGGCTATCGTACTGTGTTCAATCTTTATACATTTGAAGACAAATCGCATAAAGAAATCGCACAGGTATTAGGTATCAATGAAAAATCTTCAGCTTCGCAACTGTTTCGTGCGAAGAGTGTATTAGCAAAAAGAGTAAAAGAATGGATAATGCATAATGGATAGATAGAGATGGAAGAGAAAGAATTGTGGATGAATAAGTTGAAGGAGAAGCTTGCGGATTATTCCGAACCGGCGCCTGCTTCCGGTTGGGAACAACTGGAGAAAGAACTTATGCCTCCTGTGGAGAAGAAAATATATCCTTATCGAAAATGGATGATGGCTGCTGCAGCTATTATAATATTAGCTGTCGTTTCGTCAGTAAGTCTGTATTTTCTAGGGACACCCGCTGCGGATGAAATACGTCATATACAAACTCCGGCATTGGCTTCCACGCCCGATGCATTGCCGGGTGTGCAACAACCGGATATGCAGGGAACTGCTGTGGAACCTGTCTTACGGCCGGTAACTCGCGAAGATCGTTTGGCGAAAGTCGACAGGAATCATACGGAGCAGAAAACAGGTGTAGATCCATTAGGGATCGGTAATGAAAATAAACTTTCAACAGGAAATGGAGAAGACTCTTTGAGTGAGGAAGATAAGAATGTAAAAGGAAATGGAGAAACTGAAAATGTAAAAGATGAACCGAAGCAGGCAGAAAATACAGATGTCAGTCAGGGACAGTCACAGGATACAGAGCGATCGAATAACAGACCGCGTCGTCCTTCCGGTAAAGACAAACTTCATATTCCGACAGAAAAAAGATCTTCTCAAAAGGGAACATGGTCAATGGGACTTTCGGTAGGAAATTCAGGAGGTGCTTCAACAGAAGTAGGTGCCGGATCTCATGCTTATATGTCACGTGTGAGTATGCTTTCAGTTTCCAACGGTCTGATGGAGACGATTCCTAATGACCAAACATTGGTTTTCGAAGATGGAGTACCTTACCTGCGTCAGGCAAAACAGGTGGTTGACATTAAACATCATCAGCCTATTTCTTTCGGATTGTCCGTTCGTAAAGGTTTAGCTAAAGGATTCTCTCTTGAGACAGGACTGACTTATACGCTGCTTTCTTCGGATGCAAAACTGGCAGGTGAAGAACAACAGATAGAGCAGAAACTGCATTATATCGGTATTCCGTTGCGTGCCAACTGGAACTTCCTGGATAAGAAACTCGTCACTCTTTATGTTTCCGGTGGAGGTATGGTTGAGAAATGTGTTTATGGAAAGCTAGGATCTGAAAAAGAAACAGTGAAGCCTTTGCAGTTCTCGGTATCCGGTGGTGTAGGTGCGCAGATCAATGCAACGAAACGTTTGGGTATTTACGTGGAACCGGGTGTTGCTTATTATTTCAATGATGGCTCCGATATACAGACTCTACGTAAAGAGCATCCGTTTAACTTCAACATACAAGCAGGCGTTCGTCTGACTTATTAGTACGAACTACCTCACTAAATATAGTAACGCCATTCGGTTCGGATACCGTCACTATCCTGATTGGATAGCGTCATTATCCTGACCGGATGGCGTTACTATTTGCTATTTACTATCTTTTTCTTCAGAAAAGTCGGATAATTGAGAAAATATTAATAATATTGTCACCTGTTTATGACCTATGGCTGCATACCTTTGTTGCAAAATTCTAAGATATGGTAGATTCTACAGATGAAAAACATTTATTAATCGACTTAAAAGGCGGTTCCTTTCAGGCATTCGAAAGATTGTATAATATGTATAGTGGCAAACTGTACAATTTCATTATGCGACTCTCTTCCGGCAATCAATATATGGCCGAAGAAGTGGTGCAAGCCACTTTCATTCGTATATGGGAAGTGCATGAAAAAGTAGACCCGGCTTCCTCGTTTATCTCTTTTCTCTGTACGATTGCCAAAAACTTATTGATGAATATGTATCAGCGTCAGACCGTAGAGTATGTTTACAATGAATATCTCATGAAAAGTAGCGTAGACCGTGATTCACAGACAGAAGAGAATATTGATCTGCGCTTTTTGAATGAGTATATCGATTCTCTTGCCGAAGAACTGCCTGCGCAACGGAAGAAAATATTCATTTTGAGCAAAAGGCAGAATTACACAAATAAAGAAATAGCCGAAATCATGGGAATTTCCGAAAGTACGGTTGCTACCCAATTATCTTTGGCTGTGAAATTTATGCGTGAACAGTTGATGAAGCATTATGATAAGGTAATTACCCTTTTGTTGGCCTTTTTTGTTAATGAAATGTAATAGTAATACTTGTTTTTGGATGGGAAGTAGGATGAAAATGTATACTTGTAAATAAGTGGAAAGATGGATAAGACACATTATAAAGAGCTAATTGAAAAATATTTCGAAGAAACGATCACGGATGTCGAGATAAAAGAACTGTCAGACTGGATAAAGAATGACCGTCAGTTGCATGACTGGTGGGAACAAGAGTTTGAGAGATCGGATTCCTCCATGAATCCGGTGTTGCGTGATAAGCTTTTTGCCCGGATCAAAGAAGAAACTTTGGGCAAGGAAGTGCGCCCCCTCCGTATCATCCCTTGGAAATGGGTTGCTGCCATTTTATTACCTGTCTGTGTCGCTTTCTTCACTTACTATCTTTTAGATTCTTCTCCAACGGCAGAAACACCCTTTATTGTGAAAGCGGGCAAAGGAGATAAAGCAACCATCGAATTGCCGGACGGAACAAATGTTGTTCTCAATTCAGCTTCCCAATTAAGTTACCTGAATAACTTCGGAGAAAAAGTTCGTCGCGTGCAACTGAATGGTGAAGCCTATTTTAAAGTAGCCCATGATGAGAAACACGCCTTCATTGTGCAAATCGGTGATTTGGAAGTGAAAGTACTCGGTACTTCTTTTAATGTATCTGCCTATGAAGATGCCAAAGACGTGACAGTCGTTCTTTTGGAAGGAAAAGTAGGGGTCTATGCGCAGAAAATATCGCATATCATGAAGCCCGGCGACAAAATAGAATATAATAAAGCCACTCATAAGATAACAGCCACTCAAGTGCATCCGACTGACTATATTGAGTGGACGAAAGGAAATATGTACTTTGAGAAAGAATCTTTGGAAAATATCATGAAAACTCTTTCACGTATTTATGACGTAGAGATTCGTTTCGACTCCAATAAACTACCTAATGAATATTTCACCGGAACCATTCCGGGAGGCGGCATACAGAATGCGCTGAATATTCTGATGCTAACTTCACCTTTCTATTATGAAATGGACGGTTCGGTGATAGTTTTGAAAGAGAAATTGTAGAAAAAATAATGAATAGAGCCATTCCAGAGCCCACAACTTAGGAATGGCTTTTTTATTCATAAAACCGTATTGGTTAACAAGAGTTAAAGATAGATAGGCGCTTGGACGAGAGGACAGAGTAGTCTGTATACCTATCAAACAACTTAAAAGTTTTGATATATGAAGCACAAAACAACCTTTGAAAAACTCCCTCAAACAAACGTGGGGAGAAGTAAGAACTGGAAAACACTGCGGGCTATTTGTCTGCTTTTGTTTTTAAGCGTCTCTTTCACCGCTTATTCTCAAATAACGGTGAATGTGAAAGACATCTCTTTGAGAGCCTCTTTAAAGAAAATCGAGCAAGTAAGCAATTACAAATTCTTCTACAATGAGAGCCTTCCGGAGTTAAACCAAAAAGTTTCGTTAAATGTGAAAGATGCAACGATTGAACAAACCATGCAACAACTTTTGGGTAAAATGGAGTTAACCTACAAGAAAGAGCAAGAGAATGTCATTGTATTGATTCGTAAATCACAAGAAAAGCAGCGTAATATAAAGGTTTCGGGAACCGTAGTTGATTCGCATGGAGAGCCTATTATCGGTGCTAGTGTTGTGGTCAAGGGTACATCTAATGGAACAATAACCGATTTAGATGGTAATTTTTCCATCAATGATGTCTCTGAAACATCTCAACTAACAGTTTCCTACATCGGATATAAACCCGTTCAACTTCGTGCTACCGATAAAAATATGGCGAAAGTTGTTCTGCAGGAAGATAGTAAGATGATTGAAGAAGTCGTAGTCGTTGGCTATACTCCTATGCGTAAGAGTGATTTTACAGGTTCTTTGGCAAGTGTTAAGGCTAGTGAATTATCTCTTTCAGCAGCAACTGCCGGACAAGCTTTAGTAGGTAAAGTCGCTGGTGTACAGGTGATGCAGACAAGTGGTGCGCCGGGAGAAGGAGTGAAGATTAAAGTTCGTGGAACGAACTCTCTTTCAGCTAGTACAACACCTCTCTATGTGATTGATGGATATCCGGCTTCAGAAGATGTATATATCAATCCCGAGGATATCGAAACTATTGACGTATTGAAAGACGCAGCTTCGGCAGCCATTTATGGTTCTCGCGGTGCCAGTGGCGTGGTACTTATCACCACAAAGAGGGGGAATTCAGGAAAAGCCCGTATTGATTATGACTATCAGTTTAGTATGCAACAAGTAGAGCGTAAGATTAAGTTGCTGGATGCCTATCAATACAGGGATTTGGTGATTGAAGCCCGTAATAATTCTTATCGTGATAAAGCAGAAGCTGCTGGAAAATCATGGAACCCATTGGATGATAATGCAATAAGAGCTTCAAAAGGTTTTAACTTGAATGAAGTGGGCATTTCTGATTTGTTTTTTGATTTCACAACCGGAAAACCGGTCGATCCTACTTACAATACAGATTGGCAGGACGCCATCTATGGGAATGCTCCGATGCATCGTCATAATCTATCTGTTACAGGAGGACAGGATTTCTTGAAATATCGTTTTAGTTTGGGTTATCTGGATCAGGATGGAATTATAGCTCCTTCCGGACATAAGCGTTTGAATGTTCGTGCCAATGTAGATGCAGAAGTCACGAAACGCTTGAAAGTTGGAGTAAACTTTTCTTTTGTTGATGTTTCGGAACGACAGGTTCAAGCAGACGGTCGTTATATAAATGATGGTGTCGTACAAAGTGCTCTATTAATGTTTCCTCAATTCCCTGTATATAATTCGGATGGAACTTATGCAGTCGGAAATCAGATTGCGATGAAAGCTGATGGCTATCAGATGGTCGAGAATCCCGTGGCACTTGCTCATGAAATTGATATCCGCAACAAGTCAAGCCGAATGAATTTCAATGCTAATATCACTTATGATATATTGAAACAGCTTCAGTTTAAAGCCAATTTGGGAACTCAATATTATACTTCCCGTTATAATTACTATCGTCCGCGTACTGTAGGACAAGATGGTGATATGCCCAATTCGGATGCTGTTCAGGCACGTGTGAAAGCTCGTGACATAACAAATCGTGATATTGACCGTTTGGGAGAGTTTACGTTAAATTATAATGGTGAATTCGGGAAACATCGCCTGAATGCTTTAGTGGGCTACACCTTACAGAAAAAAACTTATGACCGCGTAGCCGTTGAAGCAACAGGTTTTCCCGACGACCGTATTCATGAAGTGACAGCGCATGGTCCGAATGCTTCCGATATAGGCTTGTATAGCAGCGATACCCGAAAGGCTGCATGGACAATGATGTCTTATCTGGCACGTGTAAACTATTCATTCGATAATCGCTATGTAGTGACGGGTACAGTAAGAACTGACGGATCTTCACGTTTTGGAAAAGAAAACCGTTGGGGTTGGTTTCCTTCTATTTCTTTAGGTTGGACTATATCGAATGAAAAGTTTTATCAGGATTTGTTAGGTAATAATTCATCCTTAAAACTTCGTGCCAGTTGGGGATTGAGTGGAAACAACAATATTGGTAACTACGAGCATACAGCTACTATGTCTCAAGGTGGTTACGTATATGGTAATACTGTCGAAACAGCCTATTGGCAAGGAACTTTCAAAGATGCGGCTATCGGATGGGAAAAAACATCCCAATACAATGTAGGGTTTGATTTGGGATTATTCAATGGTCGTGTCAACTTGATAGGTAACTATTATAATAGTCTTTCGTATGATTTGTTGTACGACCAGCCTATATCATCCATATCGGGCTCTTCCAGTGTAAAAACAAACTTGAAAAATGCAAAAGTACGTAATAGCGGAGTTGATTTCCAAATAGACGGGCGTATTTTGACAGGAGATTTTAAATGGAATGTAAGTGCTAATATATCAGTAAATCGAAATAAAGTTGTCGATTTGGGTGGTATTAATGATTTGTATTTAGTTAGTGAGCGCAATGTGGTAAGCCATGTGACCCGTTCCGGGCTTCCTATCGGCTCTTTCTATGGCTACATTGCTGATGGTATTATTTCCGAGAAGGATTACACCAATATAATGATTGATAAAAGCAATCTGGTTAATGGCAAATTTCCTGACGGATATCAGTTGATAGGACCGGCAGTTCCTAATTATAATAACATACATCCGGGAGATGTGAAATGGCGGGATGTTGATAAGAATGGTTTGATTACAGAAAACGACCGTGAAATTCTAGGCAATGCTTACCCGGATTTTACATACGGTATCAGTACCGATTTCTCTTATAAGAACTTTGATTTGAGAGCGACATTTACCGGTTCTCAAGGAGCTGAAGTAATAAACTTCCAGAAATATTATCTGTATAATATGGAAGGTTCCGGCAATCAGTTAGCATCTGTCTTGAACCGTTGGCATTCTGACGAAAATCCGGGTTCCGGCGGAGTGTTTCGTGCAGCGCGTAGTTCCACTCCTAATACCAGTCAGCGGCTTAGTTCTTATATGGTGGATGATGCTTCCTATTTCCGTTGTGCAAATATCACATTGGGGTATAATTTTCCGGTGAAGTGGATGCAGAAAGTGAGCGTTCAGGCGTTGAGGCTATATGTCAGTGTAGACAATCTATTTACTTTGACTGATTATGAAGGATATAATCCTGAAGTGGATTATAAAGGAGACAACCTGTTACCCGGCTTCGATTGGGGAGGTTATCCTTTGGCGCGTACATATAGTATAGGAGCAAAAATAACTTTTTAAATAAATAAAGAATCAGATTATGAAAAAATACATAACATTTGTCGCAGTAAGTTCACTATTGTTTTGCAGTAGTTGTACGAGTTTTCTGGAAGAAACCAATCCTATAAGATTCCAGCCAGTAACTTCTATCAGACCGAAGATGACATTGCAATGGCTGCGAATGGTGCGTATGCAGCTTTGAGAGGAAACGGGTATTATAAGAATATGTATTTATACACAGATGTTCGTTCGGAAAACACCACGTTGCAGGACCCGGGAGCAGGAAATGGGGTTAATTATCAATTTTATAACTATACATTGACAACAGATAATGCACAAGTGAAAACTCATTGGGCAGATTTGTATAAATGCGTGACAAGAGCTAATATTATATTAGATCAGATAGATGATATTCCTTTTAAGGATGAAGTTGTGAAAAACAAGAAAAAGGCAGAGATGTATTTTTTGCGTGGATTGACTTATTTTCATCTTGTAATGCAGTTTGGAGATGTCCCTATTGTAACCAAAGAGCTAAAGACAAAAGATGAAATTCAGAAATATACAGCCCGCCAGCCAAAGAGCGAAGTCTATAATTTGATTATTTCCGATTTGACACAGGTTATTAATAGTGAATTGCCGGATATTCAAACGGGTAATGGAGTAGGCCGTGCTTCAAAAGCTGCTGCGTATGCTTTATTAGGCAAAGTTTACTTGACAATGGCTGCTGATTCTGATTTTCAGTCGGAAAGAACTTCAAATTTGCAATCTGCGAAAACAAATTTAGTTGCAGCATGGAATATGAAACCTTTTACAAGTCTGAAAGATATCCCTTATGCTGATGTTTTTGATAAGGAAGCTCAAACATTCTGTCAAGAGAATATTTTTCAGGTGATGTATAAAGGAGGCAACTCCAGTTTAGCCTCAAATTACGCCTATATATTTCAACCCACTTCCCAGACGGGGCTTACTTCGCAGAAAACTGGAACTGGAAATAATATACCGACTGTTGATATGATGAATGCCTATGAATCGGGAGATACGCGTAAGGCTATCTCGTGTGGTACGTCACAGAACGTTAATTATGTGAAGAAGTACACAGATCTTGATGACATAAATGGCTATGGGGCGAATAACTGGATTGTGCTTCGTTATGCCGATGTCGCATTAATGCTGGCAGAAGTGAAAATGCATTTGAGCGAGAATGATGCGGTAAGCTATTTGAACATGGTACGCGAACGTGCTGGTCTGGATGATTATTCCGGCAGTAGTTTGCGCGATGCGATCCTTCGTGAGAGAAGAGTCGAGTTTGCTTTTGAAGGACAGTATTGGTATGATTTGTTACGTATTTTTTCAAGACAGGAACTGTTGGAGCACATGA
>ERZ1090881.1056-NODE-1066-length-12185-cov-3.692663_pt1 | contig 12185 bp, 4 predicted proteins | sample MGYA00478470_ERZ1090881 | MGnify/ENA primary metagenome ERZ1090881 (study PRJEB33644, sample SAMEA5815736) | chicken gut metagenome | biome: Chicken; feature: Gastrointestinal Tract; material: Caecum | place: Ireland | collected 2019-01-01 | study: A study of the...
CCGCTGCAAGGCACACCGGCCGAGCGCGCCTTGTCTGACGTTGTCAACGACGGCGACGCGAATTACCGCCAGCCCTATCCCCGCCCCTTTGTCAGCGAAACCGAACAGGAAGCCATTGCATCCGGGCGCGCACACAATGCGCTGATGGAAGGGCTGCGCCGCCGTGGAATTTTTTGAAAAAAGAGGTGAACTAAAATGGCAGACGAAGTCGTACGTCTGAAAGTAGAAGTGCAGGGGGATGACAGCGCTCTCAAGCGGCTGCAAAGCCTGGATGAAATTATTGATCGAATCAACAGCCGGAAAATTTCCATTGAGATGGACCGCAACAGCCTTTCCGGCATTACCCAAAGTGCCGCAGAGCTCAAAAATCTAGGTGATGCGTTCAAGGAAATCTCCGATTCGTCAGCGAAGGCAGGCAACGTCTCCGCCAACCTAAACAATGTGGCGAATTCCACTGCCAAAGCAGGCAGTGCAGCTACGACCGCAAAAAAACAAGTCGATGACCTTGGAAGCGGCTTTCAAAATATGGGCAAGCACGCCAGTTCCGCCGGTCAATCGGTTACGGACATGGTCGGCAAATTCGCTGGCTGGTATGCCATCGGTGAAGTGGTCAGCGCAACCGTTTCCGCGTTCAAGGAAGCGGTACAAGAGCTCAAAAACGTCGATGCCGAGCTTGTAAATGTCCAAAAGGTCATGGGCGCGACAGGGGCCGAAATGGACGCGCTGGCCGAACGCGCCTATGCAGTCGGTGCGCAATACGGCCTGGCCGCATCCGACTACCTGACCTCGGTCAACGAATGGGCCCAGGCGGGCTATAATGACCTTGCGGCCGACCTGGGCGAATTGTCGGTCGTCACCCAAAAGGTCGGTGACGTAGAACAGGCAACAGCCAACCAATTCCTGCTTTCGGTCGATGCGGCGTATCAATACCAAGGCAGTGTGGAAAGCCTGACCAAAGTGCTGGATGGCGCGAATGAAATTGCAAACCAGTATGCAACCAGCGTACAGGACCTGGCAGGTGGCATGGGCATTGTGTCCTCCCTGGCGGCGCAGGCGGGCATGGAAGTCGGCGAAACGGCGGCTGCCATCGGCACCATCACGTCCATCACCCAAGAAACCGGCAACAGCGCCGCGCGTGCGCTGCGTGCGCTGATCCTGAACATCCAGGGCTCCACCGAAATCGCCATCGACGAAGCAACCGGTGAGCGCTGGACCGAAGAAGAAATCAATGCCACGGCACAGGCGATCGAAAACGCCAGCGTTGCAACCAGAGAATACAAGGACGGCGTTGATCAGCTCCGAAACCCGATTGAGGTCATCGGCGAAATCTCGGAAAAATACCGGGAAGGGCTGATTTCCGAAGTCCAGCTGCAAGATATTGTATCGACTCTGGGCGGCAAGACCCGCTCCAACCAACTCCAGGCGCTGATCTCCAACTTCGATATGTACGAGGACATGGTGGATACGTTCGCCAACTCTGCGGGCAGCGCCGACCGGGAAATCCAATACTACCTGGATTCGTGGGAAGCCAAGGCCAATCGCGTCAAGAACAGCTGGGTGCAGCTGGTTGAGAGCTTCCAGACCAGCGACATTGCCAAAAATATCTTGGACGTTGCAAACGGCTTGCTCCAAATTGCTAATACAGATATTGGACAAACTGCGGCAAAAATCGCTTTAGTTACTTCGGCCATTACAGCATTGACCTTGGCGTATAATACGTATGCTAAGGCAAAGGCAGCAGCTAATGCAACGGAAGCTCTTGCAGACCTAAAGGGTCTACCTGCGGTAATTAAGGCGATTGCGGGTATTCCTGACGTGTTCAAGAACGCGGCGGGTCAGATTAAGTACGCCAAAATGGCGGTACAAAGTGGGCGGGGATTGTCAACGGCAGTTGCTTTGCTTGGACGTTCCGTTCTTGCAACCGCAGGTGTCATTGGGGCTGCTGTGGCGGCAATTACAATAGCTGCAAACGTTGTTGATAAACTCATTGTTACTTCGGAAGAACAAGCAGAAATTGCGCAAAATGCTGGAACAGCGTTTCAAGATGCGGTAGCAGAAACAGAAGACTTAAATTCTCAGCTTTCAGACACACAAAGTAAAATAGCGGAAATCAAATCTCAGGGCAAACTTTCGCTAACCGATCAGCACGACTTACAAAATCTTGAAGAACAAAATCGTGTGCTTGAAGCGCGAATTAGTCTTCAAGAACGTGTGCGAGAAGCAACAGAAAAGACAGCCGCAATAGAGATTGATGCTGCATTAAATAAGGGTTCCGCAACGAAATGGGAAGATATCGCAGGCGAAAGCAACCCGTACACCCGCATTCCGGGGCTGTATACGTCTGATGAGACATTCTCAGCGATGTGGAACGGCGCTGGTTCATTTGAGAAACAAATAGAAGTTTTGGGAGAACGAATCAAAGAAGCGCAGAAACTGCGTGATGAGACGATTCGAAAAATTGAGGAAGGCGAAGAAAGCTGGCTTTATTCTAACGATGATGCTCTCGACGCCTATACCAATGCTGAAACGACCGCCCAACAAGGGCTTGAACAAATACAGTCTGAGCTTACTGAATATTATAATTCGCTCGAAGGCGCGACGGGCGAAAGCGTGGAAAAGGTTAGAGAAGAACTCGTAACTCTTATTGAAGCAGCAGCAACAGCGGCAGACCCTCTTGGCGCGGTTATTGATGATATTGATTCCGCGCTTAACGATCTCTCTGCTGAAGAATTGCAGAGCTTCAACGATGCTCTTGCAGACCTTCGTGGTGATGGCGAGATTACCGCTGATGAAATTGTTGCGTTAGCTGATAAATTCCCGTTCCTGACACGGCTGATGCAGGAAAGCGGTGTTACGGCACAACAGCTGGCGGATTATTTCCTGGAAACCGGCGAAGCAACAAGAACAATCAGTTCCGACATTGAACGCCTTGCAGAGATCGTCAATCCGCTTAGCGGAGTTATGAAGGCATCATCTGACGCGCTTGCCGCTTTCCAAGAAAAAGTAAACGCCCAAGACTTTGATGATATCTATGACGGATATAGCAACGCCATTGAAGAATTTTTCGCAGACTATGAGCAAGGTATGCGAAATTCGCAGGATATGTGGGCCGCTGCCGAGCTGTTCTTTACCCCCGAGCAGCTGGAAACCATGGGATACGATATCGATACGATTGCTGCCCGTTTGGAAGATTTGCAACAGTATTTCACCGGCGACCCGACACAATTCTATGACATGATTGCCGCTTTGGCCGAAGCCGGTGAGTTAATTGGAGAAAACAACGAATCCCTTGTTGAACTCTCTGAGGAAGGTATGCGCATCCCGATTGAGAATTTCGACGAGATTGCAGAGCAACTTGGTATCAGTGAAGAAGCCTTTGCTTCTTTGATGAACTATGTCAATATGTTCTCTGACGGCCTTGTAGAGATCGACTTGAGCAATCTTGAGGATTACGTCAAGGAAATGGGCCTTGCGATGGAAATCAGTGACGAAATGGTTGTTGACGCTGATGAGCTGAAAAAGCAGCTGTTAGAAGCAGGCGCATCCGGAAAAACCATAGCAGATGCAATGGCTATGCTTGAATCGCAAGGATATGTGTTGGTGTCTCTTTCTGGTGAGGTTGAAAATCTTACCAACCAAATGGTTGACCTCGGTTATGCAACAGAAGAAGCAGGCAAAATCAAAATCACGATGCCTGACTTGCAACGACTGATGAGTGATTTGCAGCTTTCTAAAGATGAAGCGGAAAAGCTTGTGCAGAACCTTTGGGATACCAACAACGTAACCTTCACCAATGCGAAGGGTGAGGTTATGGACTTGAATGCGGTTCTTTCGGAAATTGACAATTCAAGCATACATGATGTTCAGTCTGCCGCTGATGATGCTAAGAAATCGGTAGATAACACAACCCAAGCCATTGAGGAACTTGACACCGCAACGCTTAACAGCGTGACAGGTGAAGTTCACGGAGTGGGAAGCGCGGCAACGGGCGCGCAAAAAAAAGTTGACTCCTTGCGGAGCAGCATTAGCAAGGTAAATAGTATGACCATTTCGCCCAAGGTAAACATTGATGTTCCCACGTCGGGCGAACTACAAGCAATGATGCCAACAGCGACGGTAAATATTGGAGCCAACGTCACAAGCGATAAGAAAGCGACAGGCACCAATTTCGCAAATGGCGGCCTTACGCTGTTGGGTGATGAACAGGGCGTAGGCCCAAAGCCTGAGCTTGTCATTGAAGACGATAAAGCTTTCCTTGCAGGGCAAGAAGGACCAGAAGTTGTTGCCTTAAAACCGGGCGCCCGTGTACTGAAACACTCTGATACAGTTAAGGCCCTGAATGGATATACTTTTGAAGATATTATTCCTGCGCGTGCAGGCGGGGGCCCTGCGATCAATGTCACCCGCCCCAACTACAACGCATCCGCAGACCCGGATTACAAGGGGAATTCGTCCGGTTCGTCCAGCAGCAGCTCGTCCCGCCCGTCCTCGTCCTCCTCGCGGCCGTCCAGCAGTTCGTCCGGTTCGTCGGGCGGAAGTTCATACCGGCCCTCTTCGTCGGGCTCGGGTTCTTCGAGCCGCGGCGACGAGAAGACCTATTGGGAAATCCAACTGGAAGCCCTGGAAGAATACCTGGACGGCATGAAAATGCTGACCGAAATCATGGAGCGGTCGCAAGACGATTCGTATGAGCGGCAGATTGCGAATTACAAAAAAATGCAGCAGCGCATCCACGAAGTCGCCAACGATTTCCGCGCCCGCGGCCTGAACGACGCTTCCCGCGAAATCGTCGAGCTGCAACTCATGTGGCAGGACTATGCGGACAAAATCGAAGACGTCTACAAGGCCATGTACGATGACCTGGAAGAAATGCACGCCGACGACCTCTGGGAAATGGAGATCCAGGACAAGAAATATGAGCGGGCAGACCGGGACGTCGTGCAGATTGCGGCCGACAACCAGGAGCGCATCGCCGAATACAAGCGGATGCAGGCCGAAGTCCACGACCTGGCCAACTACTACCGGGCGCAGGGCTTTGCGGCGGACAGCGAATTGCTGCAAGACCTGGCCGACGCCTGGTGGGAGTACCAGGAAGAAATCGAGTCGGTCTATGAAAGCCTGACCGATGCGCTCGACAAGTACATCGATTCCTCCGAAGCCAAGCTGGCCGAATTGGAGCACGCTGGTGCATCGGTCGGCGAACGCATCGCGGTCTATATCGACCGCATCACCCGCGCCCAGGAAACTTTGGCCGCACTCAAGTTCTCCAACCAGGGCGGCATCAATGATGAAGCCATTGCGGATGCGCAAGACCAGATTTGGAGCGACCAGGACGCGATTGCGGACATCCGGGACGCGCTGTGGGACGAACTCGGTGAAGCCATTGACGTCATTTTCGAGGAAAAACAGCAGGAAATTGACCTGATCGACAAGGAAATCGACAAGGCCAACAAGCGCATCGAGGAATACCAAGACCGCTTGGACGAAATCCTGAACGACCCGAGTGTCACCGGCACCGATGTCGGCATCATCGACCTGCTGGAGCGGCTCAGCGACCAGCTCGACGAGGAAAAAGAGGCCCTGGACGCCATTGTCGAGCCGCTTGAAAACCAAATCGAGGGATATTACCGCCGCGATGAGGACGGCAACCTGGAATACATCGCCGGTATCCGGGACATCATCGAGGGCTACTACAAACGCGACGAAGAAAACAACCTGGTCTATGTCGAAGGGCTCCAGGACCTTTTGGACGCCGAAAACGAGCGCTACAACGAAGAAAAGAAAAAGCGCGATGAAGCGCTCGCGCTGGAGAAAAAGCAGCTGGCTGTCCAGGAAGCCATCAAGAATTTGCAGCAGGCCCTGTACGACCTGGAAACCGCCCGCAACGAGCGGCCGCTCTACACCCTGAAAGACGGCGTGTGGGCATGGCGTCCCGACGAGGAAGCCATCCAAAACGCCCAGGAGGCTGTCGAAGACGCCGAGCAGGCCAAAGAGGACGCCGAAAACGACCTCAAGGAATACGAAGCGGACCAGAAGCACCAGCAGATTATCGATTCGCTGCAAGACCAAATCGACGCCTTGCAAAAACAGGAAGAGGAAATCAACAAACAAATCGACCTGTATCAAAAAGAAAGCAAAGCCCGGCAGGACTACATCAATGACCAGATCGAATACTGGGAAAAGGAAAAAGAAGCCTACGAGGACCACTACAACGACCTGATCGAGATCCAGGAAGACATCATCGAAGCCAAAGAGGAGGAGCGCGACGCGCTTCGGGAAGACCTGGAAAACTGGCAGAAGGAATGGGAGGATATCACGGACAGCCTGAAAGAGCCTGTGCGGGATATCCAGGACATTCTCAACGACATCGCCAAATACGGCACGCCTGCCATGCAGGACCAGGTGTGGAACATCGTCGGCTTGCTCGAAGAGCTGGGCCACGGTCTGGAAAACTTCAACCCCGAATTCGGCGGCGACAACGATTGGGGCAATGGCGACTACATGGGGGATTTCCAGCAAAAAGTCATCGAAAAGATGATGCAGAACTCCATCCTGTGGCGCGTTGCCGCCGATGACGCCGAGCGGGAACGGCTGGAACGCGAGCAGCAAGAGCTGGGCCAGTCCATCAACGCCGATTACAATGCGGACGAGGGCCTGTGGTACGACCAGAACGGCAACGTACTATATAGCCCGGATTCGCCCGCCATGCGGCAGGCCATCATCGAATATATGCGGCAAAACTCGCAAAAATGGGCTTCCAGCGAGAACGCCGCACAGCGGGAAGAACTGAAACGCCAAAACCAAGTGCTGGGCGACCTGATCGGCGCAATCTATGATGACATCGCGGGCAAATGGTACGACGAGAGCGGCAATCCGCTGTTCGATACCGGCGGCGTTGCGCGCGGCCTGGGTGTGATGCAGAAAGCCACCCCGGCGGACGAAGTTGTGCTTTCTCCGGCCCTGTCCAACCTTGTGCTTACGCCGGAAAAAAACCGCGAATTTGCGCAATTTGCACAGTCCATGGGCCTGATTTTCGGCGCAGCGCATGGGTTCGTGGATGCGTCCTTTACGCGCGAAAGCCCGGCATCCAGTACCACGGACAGCCACAATATCATCATCAACGGCGTGACCATCGGCGAAAGCATGTTGCGCCGCCCACTGTCGGATACGCTGTCACTGCTTAGTTTGCATGTGAATGAGTGACCAACGCAAAGGGAGGGCTTTAAAATAAAATGCAATAACAATTAGATGCACTAGAAGCGCGCACGCGGCTAGAAAAAAGTCGCTGCGCGCTTGCGTTTCCCGGCCTGGTATGCTATACTAGGAACAGAATATAGACGGCGCAGTTCGCGTCAAAAACACAAGAAAGGCCTGACGGTTAAAAAGGTTAATTGTCTGGGCGTTGTTGTTGTGCTTTTGATACGGACTGCGCCGTTTTTTGTTTTCGGACAGAAAGATTGGAGGTATGTAAATTTGGAACTGCAAGTATTCCAGCATGACGGCGTGGACGTCGTAGACAGCCGTATGGTTGCAGAAATGACCGGCAAAAACCATAAAGACCTGATGAGAAGCATTCATGGATATATTGAAATCCTTGAGAAGCCTACCGTCAATCAAACCGACAGTGTAAAAGGACAGCGCAAAATTGCGCCGTCCGACTTCTTCATCCAAAGCACCTACTTGAACAGCCAAAACAAGGAACAACCCTGCTATCTTCTCACCAAAAAGGGCTGCGACATGGTGGCCAACAAGATGACCGGCGAAAAAGGCGTGCTGTTCACCGCCGCATATGTGACTGCCTTTGAAGCCATGCGGGAACACATCGAAAAGGGCGCACCCATGACAGACTACCAGCGCAGCGTCATCGAAGCCCGCCAGCGCAACCTGGCCTTGAAGGAGGAAGCCAACCGCATCAAAAAGGCGCAACTACTGGAAAAGATTGCGGCCGAGTATGAAGGCACATACCACCAGGTGTTGCAAGCGCACGCCACCAAGGAGCTGACCGGCGAATTTTTGCTTCCCCTTCCCACGCTGCCGGACAAGACCTACTCCGCCGAAGAAGTCGGCGCACGGTTTGGCATTTCGGCCAACCGGGTCGGGCGCATTGCCAACGCGAACGGTCTGAAAACCGAGCAGTTTGGCGAGTGGTTTGCTGACAAGGCGCGCAGCGTCAACAAAGAAGTGAGCACCTTCCGGTATTTCGCAAGCGTTTTCCCAGAAATCGAAAAAGCACTAGAACAACTTTAAACCTGTTGCGGATCGGCGCAGCGGATGGCCAATCGGGGCCGCGGAACAGCGATTCTGCGGCCCTTTTTCTATTTTTAGCAGAAAGAAGGTGGTTTCATGCCGCTCTATCAGCCTACCAATATCACCCCTTCTACCCTATCCGGTGTAGGCGGCGGCACAGTGGATGCAACAGACCCTTTGACCGTATCCTGGCAGGTGAACGGTTCCTCGGCGCTGACAAGCTATCAAATCCAGATCTTCGAGAACACCGCCGCTTCCAGGCTGGTCTATAACAGCGGCAACACACCGGTTTCACCTCCGTTTTTCGGGACCACGAACACCGGCCAAACCCAGTTTTACGAGGTCACGATTCCAAGTTCAGCCTTGTCCGGGCTGCAAAACGGCTTTGCCAGCGGCTATAAAATGCTGATTACGCAAAGCTGGAACGGCGGCTCCATCGAGCAGCTTTCCCCCTCGTTTTTCTGGACGCGCGCAAAGCCCACCCTGTCCCTGGCACCGTTTGCCAATCCGGTCACCAGCCGCATGGCGGAATTCACCGCCCACTATGCCCAAGCGCAGGGAGATCCGCTGGACTGGTTCCGCTGGATGCTCGCCGTGCAGGGCGATGAAGAAAACCCGATCGCAGACAGCGGGGAGATCTACGGCACCGAGGACATCCGCGTCAGCTATGACGGCCTATTCGTCGGCACGGCCTATGTTGTGCGCTGCATCATCCAGACCGCGTATGGCATCCAAGCGGACACCGGCTGGCAGCCCTTTCACGTGCAATACGGCGTATCCGACTTCATCGGGTATGTCGAAGCATGCCCAGGCCGGTTGGACGGCGTGCTGGTGCGCTGGTCGCGCGTGTCCTATATCCCCGGGCAAGCGTCCGGAAACCATACCTTGCAGGACGGCGTCCTGCACCTTCCGAGCGGCTCTACCATCACTTGGGACGAAAAGAATGGCGCGCCGATGGATTTTCAAACGCCCTGGTCCATTGCCTGGTCATCCTACTACCCGCCAGACGGCACATCGCCAGCGGTGACCATCAATGACAATGTGGCCGTGCAAGTGACGCCCGCCGCGGTGCGCATTCTGAAAGACGGCGCGCTGGTTGGCGAGGTCGAAATCGACGGCATTGTTTCAGAAACGCCCATCCGCATCGTCATCACCCCGCGAGAGCTGCATGTGTACAGCGCCACCTATGACTTCGGCCTGTTTCCGGACAACGCGCTGTATCCGAGTGACGCTCTGTTCCCATACGGCGGCACGATGATTTGGCGGGTGCGCAAGGTTCCGCTGACATGGGTGCAGCCGGATATTGCAAGCATCACCCTGCACGGACAGCAGCAGTGCGAATGGATCACGGTCATCGACGGCGAGGTTTCCGGCAGTATGCTGCATTCCTTGCTGACGGATTTGCAGTTCGAGCCGGAATGGACGGTTGACACCCTCTTTTTAGCAACGTTCACGCCCAGCACCGGCATCAATGCGGGCAACATCACGCCGCCGGACAACGAGGACATCGTAGGCGTTGCGCTCTACCGGCAAGGGGCGGGCGATGCCAGGCTGTCGCTCGTCGCCAACGTCGAGATTTCCTCCAACGAAATCATCGACATGGGCTACCGAAACCAGGAGCAGTACACCTATTACGTTTTCGCGCTGGGCGAAACGCGGTATGTGTCGGCAGCGCTGCCGTCCAACCCCATTGTTCCGATGCACTGGAATTGGACGCTCATGGACTGCGAGCAGGATGCAAACGGCATTTATCACGTCCGCGCGGCGCACATCTTCCGCAACAGCGTTTCGACCGACGCCATCACCAACAACAATACCCCCAACCTGCTGCAAAATTTCACCCCCTATCCCACCCGCCAGCCGTCCTCCTATAACTACCGTTCGTCCACCCTGACCGGGTACATCGGGCAGGTGGACATGGTCAACAACCGCTATGCCGATACCGTGGACCAGGCCGACGCGCTGTGGGACTTGTCGGTGAACACCGGCCCCAAGTTCCTGCGCGACCGCAAAGGCAACTTCTGGCGGGTTGAAACGCACGCAGCCATCACCATGCAGACGGGCGACAACCAGGCCCCGCAGCCCTATTTCGGCTCGGTCCCCTGGCTGGAAAGCGGCGATACCGACGGCGTGTCGGTTGTCTGCGAAGCGGGCGACGGCGCTTGGAACGACCTGATGCCGCCGCTCGGCCAAACAGGCCAAACCCAAATCGTCGTAACCGCGCCGTATAACACACAAATCACCATCACCAATGGGGACATTACCTACACCACCACCTATGACGGCGTATTGCGGTACACCCCGCCGGTCACCGGTGAATGGACGATCTCCGGCGCCCTAGAGGATGCGCACGGCAGCAAGACCATCACCATCCAAGAAGGCGAAACCTACTATGTAGGGCTTGTGCTGCAAACCGTATACGCCTACTTGACCATCAACGCCCCCAGCGGCACGCTTGTCACCGTGTCGATGGGCGAATATTCCGAAACCAAACAGGTTCCGTAGAAAGGAGGATTTTCTTGGGACAAGTCATTTTTGAAGTGCCTGGGCCGGGACAATATGCTGTGACGGCAGACCCCTCGCTTCCCGCGCTCGAAAATCCCGGCAATGCCGCCGAAATCTTGGACGGCAAGCAGTTCTATCAGGCGGATAATACCCCGGTGACCGGCACCATGCCCAACAACGGTGCTGTCAATGAAACCCTGGCTGCCGGAGGTTCGTATACCATCCCCGCTGGATACCACAATGGCAGCGGCAAGGTTTCCGCCGAGCCCATGTCTGCGCAGACGCCCGGCACCGCGCAAGCGGACGACATCCTCAGCGGCGAAACTGCCTGGGTGAATGGCACGCAAATCACCGGCTCTATGCCCAATAACAACGGCGTATCGCAATCTTTGGCCGCTGGCGAAGAATATACGATTCCGCAGGGCTATCACAACGGCAGCGGCAAGGTGACGGCCGATTCCCTATCCGGCCAAACCCCAGGCACAGCCGATGCAGGCGACATTGTGCAAGGTGAAACCGCTTGGGTCAACGGGCAGCAAATCACCGGCACCCTGGTTCCCGGCTCGATAACTACCGACGCAACCGCGACCGCCAGTCAAATCCTGGCCCCCTACACTGCGTATGTGGCCAGCGGCAAAGTCACCGGCACCATCCCCACCAATGACGATGCAGACGTGACCATCAACGGCGCGCAGGTCCGTGTAGCCGCCGGGTATTTCGCGCAAGCGGTCAGCAAGGCCATTCCGACTGTCGCGCAGGCGGTGCCGTCTATCTCGGTGAGTGATGCGGGACTCATCACCGCCACCGCGACGCAAAACGCGGGTTATGTAGCGCAAGGCACCCAAAGCGCAACCCAACAGCTCACCGTCCAGGGCGCGCAGACCATCACCCCCGGCACCGCGGTGCAGAGCATCGCGGCCGGGCTGTATCTGACCGGCGCGCAGACCATTCAGGGCGATGCGAATTTGACCGCCGGGAATATCAAAGATGGGGTGAGTATCTTTGGGGTGCAGGGGACGTACAGTGGTGAGCCTGCTACATTTGCAGTTCCTTTGGTGGTCACGGTAGCATCTGGCGCGACGGTCACAGCGCAGAATGGAGACACAACGCTTACAGCAGTTTCTAACGGAACGGCGACAATTTATTTAACTGCTGGTGGGCAGTGGACGGTGTCTGCCGTGCTAGCAGATGGACGCGCTACAAACACAGAAACTGTGAACATAACGGCACAATATACTGCAACTTTGGCACCAATTCCATCTGCGGAGTATTATGGGACTACAACAAATTTGAGCACACCCAGATACGGTTCTTTTGGAACCTTGATTGCAGGCTATGCATTGTTTGCCGGAGGTAGCAATTTTAATATTAGTAATGCTAGCTATATCTGTCTCTTATACACATCTCCGAGCCCACGAGACTAGCGCTCATCT
>ERZ1090881.1057-NODE-1067-length-12177-cov-43.857119_pt1 | contig 12177 bp, 9 predicted proteins | sample MGYA00478470_ERZ1090881 | MGnify/ENA primary metagenome ERZ1090881 (study PRJEB33644, sample SAMEA5815736) | chicken gut metagenome | biome: Chicken; feature: Gastrointestinal Tract; material: Caecum | place: Ireland | collected 2019-01-01 | study: A study of...
ATTCGCTTGTTCTACCCCTTGCAGGCCTCTTTTTTGTACTGTCCGCACAATATGGAGCGGTTCAGGATGCAGGGCTTTTTCTTTTATCTGAAAGGAGCTAATGAAGATGCGCTTAAAATACACCTGCCCCGGCTGCGGGACCCCTTTGGGCTATGACGGATTGTGCTGGAAGTGCAAGTGCGAACAGGGTCGGAATGCAGCGCTCGCCTGGACGCCGGAGCAGATCGCGGAGAAGCAAAGAAACCTGCTCCAGAACATCCGGCGACTGGGTGAAATGGAGGACCCGGAACGCACCGACTTCTGGCAGCTGCTGGGTTACCGGGATGCCATCCCCCCGGAGATCCAGCGGGCAGCGCTGGCCGCAGAGGTGTTCTGGCCCTGCGAGCTCTACTATCATGCACCGGATGATGTACGGGATGGGCTGATCGCTGCTCTGCTTGAAACGGATAGCTCCCATGAGGCTGGGAATCTGATGGCCTGCCTTGCCCTCCAGGGAGATGACAAGGCAATGGAGGCATTGCTGGAGCTGGAGCGGAATCCCCGGCCCTGGCGCAAGGGCCTCTATGTGGACCCGTCCAGCTATGCGCAGATCGGCGGCTGGACCTTCGACAAGGAGGGGCGGCGGACCCAGCTCAACTTCGACACCTGCTTTTCCCTTGTCAAAGGAACGCCCGGCGAGGCATCCCCCGTCCGCATTGGCCGCCCCCGGGAGGACACCTGCCCCCACTGCGGCGGGCGGATGGTGGATATGCTGGTGCTGGACGGCCGGGACGAGCGGCTGAGGTTCCTGGGGCTGGACGGCATCCTCACCGCCGCTTGTTGCCCCAACTGCGTTGGATTCCTGAAGAGTCCCGCCTTCAACCACTTTTCTCTGGACGGCGGCGTGGAGATCTTTCCGTCGGAGCTCTTTGACGGCTCGGAGCGGATGGATTGCTATGTCAGTCCCGAGGACTACAAATCCCTCACCGAAACCCCCTTCGTGCTGGGCAGGGCGCCTGTGCCCTTGTTTTATGGATGCGCCAGCGAGGATGTGAACACCGTCGGCGGCTTTGCCAACTGGGTGCAGGACGCGGAGTACACCGCCTGCCCCCACTGCGGAAAGCCCATGAAATACCTGGCCCAGATCCAGTGGGATACGGTGTTTGACTGCGCGGAGGGCACACTTTACATCGAATTCTGCCCGGACTGCCAGATCGTATCCATGCAGCACCAGCAGACCTGAGAGGAGAGCATCACATGAATTTACCAAAGCGCAACAGTGCGGACGGGCGCTGTTACTGGATGAAGCCCGAGGTACAGGAGGAGCTGCAGCCGCTCTTTGACCAGTGTATCCAGGATGCCATTGACGGGAAAATCACGCGGCTTGATTCCCTCTGGCCGCCGGTAGTGGTCAGCAGCGAAGGCGCGCCCTTTGCGGTGCACGATCTGGTGAGAAAATGGATTGAAACACAGCGGGCCGAGACCCTGGATGCGGAAAAGGCCATTGCCTTCAGCGAAAACCTGCGCCGCCAAAGCCGGTGGGGTGAAATTGACTACTATTTACGTGGTCTGTTGGAACGGGAGCTGCAGGAGAAGTATTTTGTCGTGACAGGCCGTGAAGATGACCACCGCTGGAATCGGGAATACTCCCTGAAACCAGGCATCCGTGCAGAGGAGGTCCCGGAGCCGCTGCTGCGTTTCGCCTGCTATGTGGCAGTGAGCTATAAGGTATATGGTATGGACTTTGAGTATCTGGACACCAATTATCTCTTGGGCTTGGTGGAGAAAGTCCGTCCTGATATGGTGAAAAAGCTCCGGGAAAATGGAACCGGCAAGCTGCCGATCTCTCTGCAAAAGCGGAAAACAGCGCACCTGACCGCATCGGCCAACGACGCCTTTGCCATCATCCGCATCACCGCCAGGGACAACACGGAGGAATGCTGCCGTGAAGTGCTGGATTATCTGTGTGAGCTTCTGGAGCAGGAGGACTTTCCCCGCAGCTATGCAGTGGAGTTCAAAGGTCCGGAAAAGAAGTATCTGCCCATCACCGGACTGCCCAAAAAGGGAGTAAACCAGCTCTTTGCCTGTGCCGTGCAGTACCCCGGCCTCCACCCCCTGATGGAACGGTACGCCCGGCTTGCCATGCGGCAATATGAGCAGTACACCAATCTCAGCGATGAGCAGTGCGCGCTCCCCGGAAGTTTTGCCGTGTTCGCCCTGGGAATGCTGGGGCAAGCGTGGCGGCAGCTGGTATGGGATTATCTCGATCTCTGTGATGATGAGCACTCCCACTTACAGGAAAAATTCCTCCGGGAGTATGTGAAACAGTTCGGCTTTACCGCCGATACCGTCCCTGTATTTGTCCGTGGGGTGCTGTCCATGCAGAACATGAAGTATTCCAAGGACTATGCCGCGTGGATGGCAAACGCAGAAAGCCTGGACGCTCTGCTGGAGGCAAAAATCCACCTGTCCGAGATCGTTCCCAGCGGTTTTTCCTCCGACGAGGATGACGATGATGACGAGAATGAGGAACCCACCGAGGAAACAGAAGCCAGCCCGGAGGAAGTGCTGCAATACGCATGGGAAACGGTCTGCTATGTGATGTGGGGCAAAGCCAGCGCCAAGGGTGGTCAGAAGGTGGTGGAAGCAGCTCCGGAGGAACTGAAAAAACTTTACCAACAGATTTTTATTCCGATAACGGAGAGCCTGGAAAAAAGAGGTCACCTGCTATGAGTTTGCCCAAACGCGACGGCATACATGGCCGTTATTACCTGATCCATAAACCGGATACAGCCCCCGAAGTGCTGGCACACGCCGATCGGTGCATCCAGGATGTGCTGGATGGAGCCGCCAAAGAAAACCATTCCGGCTTCCCGGTGGTCGTTCGGAACCAAAGCGGGACCCCCTTCCTTCCCAGCCAGCTGCTGGAGCGGTACCTGTCCAAACAGCCTTTGAAGGGCTTTCCCTATGAGGAGGCGGCCGCCTTCTGCGATGCCCTGCGGCGGCTGGCGGGCTGGAAGGAGATGGATCACACACTGCGGCAGTACATCGAAAAACAGGTGCGGGATCGGTACTTTGTGGTCGGAGAGCGGGAGGATGGATTTACGGTCTTTCCGCCCTGCACCGTGCGTCCGGAACTGCGCCCGGAGGATGTGGATGAAGGGCTGCTGCGCTTCGCCTGCTATGTGGCGGTCTGCTATACCGTGTATGGGCTGAGCTTTGAGTACCTCGCCACCGAGCATATCCTCGGCCTGGTTTCCCAGCTCCGCCCGGATATGGTAAAGGAGCTGAAAACCCATGGCAGCGGCAAACTGCCGCCCAACATCCAAAAGCGGAAAACAAAACACCTGACCGCCTCGGCCAACGACGCCTTTGCCACCATCCGCATCACCGCCAGGGACTGCACCGAAGGGTGCTGCGACGAGGCGCTGAGCTATCTGGTGGAAGTGCTGGAGCAGCCGGAGTTCCCCCGCAGCTACTCCATTGAGTTCCGCGGGCCGGAGAAGCTCTACCTGCCCATCCCCGGCCTGCCTAAGAAGGGCGTCAACCAGCTTTTTGCCTGCGCGGTGCGTTATCCACGCCTCCATGTGCGGATGGAGAATTATGCTCGGCTGGCCATGCAGGAGGACGAGATGTACCAAAACCTCTCCGATGAGATCTGCGCTCTGCCCGGCACCTTCGCCGTGTTCGCCCTGGGGCTGGAAGGGCCAAAGTGGTGGCGGCTGGTGTGCGACTACCTGGACCGCTGTGACGACGAGCACTCTTCGCTCCAAGAAAAGTTCCTCCACGCACTTTTCAAAAAATATGGCTTTACCGCCCAGTCCCTGCCGGTGCTGGTCCACGGCGTTCAGTCTATGCAGGGTATGAAACCGGCTAAGGAGTTCCGTACCCTCATTGCCAATGAGGAGAGCCTGGACGCCCTGCTGGAGATCAAGGGGCGTCCGGAGGACTATCTGCCCGAAGAAGGAGCGCATGACCTGCGGGCCAGGGACTACCTGTGGCGGGAGATGCTCTGGGCCATCTGGGGACAGGCTGCGCAAAATGGCGGCGGCAAGGTGATCCAGGCAGCACCGGCGGAACAAAGAGAACAGTATCAGAACATTTTTCGATAGGATGGCAGGAGGATTCAGATGCGTGAAGTAAGCTATTCCAATGTACCTCCGATGATGGCCGCCATCCGAGGCGGCGACATGGAGACGCTCCGTTCCCTGCTTCACGCGGGATATTCCCCCAATGCGCCGCAATGTTATCAGGTGACGATCGGAGCGCGGCCGCGGGAGGAGGAAACCTCTCCGCTGGAACTGGCGGTGCTGGAAAACCGGCTGGACATGGTGCGGCTGTTGATCGAATCCGGAGCGGATTTGACCCGTAACCCGGCAGAACTGCTTTACGGCTCCCTGCGCGGTCGAGACCTGACCCTGTTTGCTTTTCTGATCCATGCGGGAGTCCGAATTCCCGCAAAACAAGAGGACATCTACCGGCTGTTTCTCCATCTGGAAAATCGGCGTGATCCTGATATACTCTCCCTTTTGGACAGGCTGGGCATGGATTTGAAACGATACGGCGAGGAGGCCCTGCGCAGTATGGCGAGCCGGGGGAATCAGATGCTGGCGGAGTATCTGATCCAAAACGGGGCGGACATCAACTACCACAAGCCGGACATGGTGTTCCCCTACGCTTCCACTCCTGTCACCGAAGCGGCACGGCACAACGATTTTTCGATGGTGCGCTATTTGGTGGAGCAGGGCGCAGGCATCACCATTTCCGATAAATACGGCGACCGGCCCTACACCGTGGCAGTGCAGAACAAAAATCAGGAAATGGCCGCCTACTTAAAAGCTCTGGAGCCGGAAGAATGGCACAACGAACAGGAAAAGGTGCGTCAGCTCATGCCTTACAAGCTGCCCGCCAAGCTTGTGGAATACTTAAAAACCGGCCCCTTGCGGGCGGAACTTTATCCCTACATGGATGTGCAGGAGATAACCTGGAAGCGGAAAAAACTGCTCTCCCTGATGGCGAAGATGGACAATTACAGCGACTACCTGCTGCTGTGGAGCCCCAGGGACAAAAAGCTGTGGTATCTGGACATCGAGCATGAGAAGTTTCATCCGTTAGCCAAATGGGAGGAGTTTATCACTGACCCCGGAAAATATCTCAATGGAATGATCGAGGGCGAGTTTGAGGAATAAGGAGAGAACGCAATATGACTATGGAACAACTGCCCCCCAAGGGGGTCAAGCGGGAACAGGCCATTTTGGAGCTGGGCAAGGAGGACGCCAACGGCGAACTGCTTCTCCAGCTTGTGAATACAGAAAAGGGCAGGTGCAAAACGGCTGCTCAAAAGGCTCTGGCGCAGTTGGAGTATGCCCCCGCTGCCCCGCTGTGGGCCAAGCTGGTCAAGGGCAAATGGATGGGCAGCCATATCATGTCAGATGCCTGCTCCGATTGTGTATCGGAGCAGATCGCTCCTGTCATCCTGAAAACCCTTTCCCATCTGCTGGATGAGGCAGATACAAAACCACTGAATCAAGAACAGGTGGAACAGTTTCGATTCTGTATCGCTCTGATGTTGGGCAAAGCTTCTCCCAAGATGCTGGAGGTGTACCGTTTCCTGGCGGAAAACACGGAGCGGATTGCCAAACTTGAACACACCCCTTTTTATGACGGTGACGATTGCACTTGCTGGTGGATCACCGATGGACTTCAGCTTTGGGATGCCACACCCAGGGAAATGGAGAAAATTCCCGCCCTGGTGCTGACCTCCTCCCTGATCCGCAGCCCGGATGAGCGGCTGCAGGCATTGGCTGATGAGCTGAATGAACGCTACGGCGGCAGCTGGATGATCCCGGTCTTTATGAAGGCAATCATCACCCAGCCCAAAGAGCAGGTGTATGAGACCTATTCGCCCCTTTTGGGAACTCCGAAGGCGAGCTATCTGTTGAACGCTCTGGGGTTGCTGGATTACCGCAGCTATCCGGATGGCTGGACCTTTGAACGCTCCGGCCCTGATGGACTGCGCGCGCTCATTTTCTGGGGAGATTACAGTTACGGAACCTATGATACAAGGTTTGTGTTTGAACGCTGTGTGGATCTGGACGAGCGGTGGCTCTTTGATCTGGCAAAGGCCCCAGAGGACCGCAAGCCCACTGTGACCTGGCAGACCTACAACAGGGGCGGCGTTCTGTACGAAAGCTACGACGAAATGTTGATCAGCCTGCTTCCCCGCAAGGTGGAAAACCCGGAACTCAGGCGCATCCTGCGGGATTACTTCCGTATTCGCAGCGAAAAAGTGAGAGTGGAAGAAAGTATTACGGTTTACAAAGATGCTGCCAAGCGGTTTTGCGGTGAGTGAGTACAAAAATATCAAGAAAGCAAGTGCCTGAACTGCGAAGAAGGGAATGCACAAATTGAATCAACAGGAGGAAACTACCATGTCGACTGCCGAATGGCTGAGCAAATACGAATCCATCAAGGACAAATTGGCCTGCAAAACCGAGCCTCCGGCTGGGGGACGGCTATTATCCCGTCTACTTCGGCTATGACGCGAAGGGCGAGGTCTGCGCCGTGTATGTGCGATTCATCGACATTGAAGCCAGCTACCGGGAGCAGGCGTAAGGAGGCAAGCAGCGATGGAATGGCCGAAACGGGCACGGACAGCGGATTGGGAAAACGGCGTCCTGACCTTAGACAAAGAGAAGCAATTAGAAGTCCCGGAGCTGACCGCAGAGATCATGGAGCGGCTGGCTGGATACACCCTGGTGGGGTTCCATGTGAAGGGCTATCCGGTGACCGATGAACTGCTTGCCCCTTTTTCCGGGCATAAAAACATGGCCAACTTCGGCGTGGAGGACGGAGCGCTCACCGACGCTTGTTTCCCCGTTTTTTCCGCCATGACCAAGCTGCGCTATCTGCTGCTGGACGGCAACGCCGGAATCAACGGCAGCGGACTGTCCGCCCTGCGGGAGTGCAAAATAGACCTGCTGACCCTCAACCGCACCGGGCTGGACGACGCAGGGCTGCGCCAGGCGGCCTCCATCCCCAAACTCTCCCACATCCAGCTCGACCATACCGCCGTTACCTATGAAGGCCTGCTGGCCGTCGCCGGCAACAGCCGCATCCAGCCAGTGGCCCATGTGCAGTTCACCCAGGAGCAGATGGAGCACTTCTCCCAGCTCCAGCGGGAAAAGTCCAAAAAGCCCGCCCAGCTGGATGAGCAGGCAGCAGCGGAATGCCGCAGGGTGTTGTCCGCTTTCTTTGCCGAGATGACGGAATGGGAACGGTATATGGAACAGGCCGGGTTTGAGGACGCCGAGGCCGTGCCCCGCCTGCTGGCGATCTGGGAAAAGTATGTGAGCGAAAAGCCCCGCCCCGGCTACCGGCCCCTGGGCCTTTCGTACAGCGCTCAGGGCACCTACAACGGGGAAGAATTCCTTGACGCGGAACAGATCACCAAGAACAAGCTCTACATCTACACCCGGGAAAAAGCCACCGGCTTTGACCGCCGCTTCCTCATGAAGCGTGTGGGCGAGGGCTGGAAGATCGACGCGGTGCAGGAACGGCTGGACGGCTGGCAGCGGACCGAATTGTGAGGCATTACATATCCACCGGGGACAGCGTGCTGGTGGAGGCCAGCCCCTACGATGCCATCTGGGGCATCCGCCTCTTGGCCAGCTCCCCGGAGGCCCAGGACCCGATGAAGTGGCGGGGGCAAAACCTGCTGGGCTTTGCGCTGATGGAAGTGCGGGACGAGCTGCGCCGGGTGACACAGAATGAAATGCTTTGCGATTGGAGTACGGTATGGCAACAATGAAACTCTATGGACTGGTCAACTTTTACCGCATCGGTACGGAAGCGAGCCATTGCCCAACACTTGGTGCAGGGCGATCTACAGGAGAACCTGGATAGGCTGCAGGAGGACTTGCCATGAACGAAAAACTATTCCGCCCGGAGTTTCATCAAATGGAAACCGCCGAGAAACAGGCGCTGATGGAACGCCTGGCTGCCCGTTATGCTATGGCCTTTCTGGGCCTGCATACCTTTGACCGCTGGGGGCAGAGCTGTGCCACCGGCGTGTTTGAAAAGGACGGCCGGGAGTTTGTCTTTGTTCCCGGCAACACCGTCACCCTGGGCTGGGACCATTTTGCTGCGGGGCTGGATCCCGACAGCCGGGAGGAGCTGGACGAGCTGTTCCGGGAATGGGAAATCGAACAGTCCCCGGAGGCGCTGATCCGGGAGAGCATGGCCCCCGTGCGCCAGGCGACCATCGGCCCCATGCTGGTGGGGAGAAAGTTGGAAGAGCTCTGCTGGGAGCCGGTCAAGATGAACGATCCCAGAGTAACCGCCCATCCCGACTGGCTGAAGAAATTCCGGGACTTCGCCTGGAGCGACCTTGAAAGCCTGACCCTGCATCAGTCGGCCCGCATTGAACGGATGAAAAGCGGCTTTCAAATCTGGATCTATAACCGCACAGACTACGATACGCTTCTTGCCGGGCTGGAACAGCAGGGCTTCTCCCTTCCTACGGCAGACGAATGGGCCTACCTGTGCGGTGGCGGATGCCGCACCCTGTTCCCCTGGGGGGATGGGATGGACTACTCCATGCATCTGCACCATTTTGAGAGCCCGGAGGACGAGGGCAAGCCCTTCGATATGGAGGGACCCAACTTCTTCGGCTTGTCCATTGCCTATGATCCCTATATGCGGGAGGTCGTGAAGGCGGAACAGTTTACCACCTGCGGCGGTGATGGCGGACGCAGCATCTGCGGCGGACTGGGAATTTTTCTCGGTTTCCTTCCCTGTTCGCCCCACTGCAAGCCGGAAGTGCAGGAGAATAAGGAACTGAACGGCGACTATGACTTCTACCGGCCCATGATCCGGGTGGAGATGGACGGACAGACTGGAGGGATACCGTTGGAAAAGAAAAATCTCAGCTGTCCCTCTCCCTGCACCTTTGAGCGGGACGGGAACTGCGTGTTTCAGCAGATCAAAGACTGGAAACCGGAACAGACCAAGGAGGAACAAGCTATGGATATTTTGAAACAGTGCCAGAAATGGCATGAAGAGGACAAATTTCAGAAAATCATCGACGCGCTGGAGGCCATCCCCGCCGAGGAGCGTACCCCGGAGATGGACAGCGAGCTGGCCCGTGCCTACAACAATCTGGCGGACCCCCACAAGCCAAATTTCAGAGAAATGCTCAAAAAGGCCCTCGCTCTGTTAAAGCCCCACGAGGAATACTTCGAGGGCGACCACTGCTGGAACTTCCGCATGGGGTATGCCTACTACTATCTGGACCAGGAGGGCCGCGCCCTGCGGTACTTTGAAAAAGCATTGGAAGCCCGTCCCAGCGACGAGGATACCAAAGTGTTTATCGAATGGTGCAGGAAGGGCGTTTCCCTGCCGCAGTTCTCGGCGTGTTTCCGGGAACGGACGGAATCGGCGTGGGAAGCCTTTGCCAAAATGGAAGCGGAGCTGCGCCAGATGATGGACGACGATAAAGACCATACCCGCGGCGCAGAGATCGTGGCCCAAATGGAGGAAGCCCTGAACCTGGTTTTTGATGAGATCTCCTTCGAGATGGGCTTCAATGGCGAAAAACATGAGCTGATCCTCACCCCGGAGGGCGACAGGGTCAAGCTGTTTGAGCTGGTCTACTTCCAGAAGCACGCCCCCAAAGAGGTACGGGAGCACTGGAACATCCTGGTGGGCCGTCAGCCCTCTCAAAATACCGGCCTGCGCACCGAGGACGGCTGGAACATCTCCGGGGAGGATGTGCAGATCTGGGTGGAGGAGCAGGGTGAAAACAGTTTCGTCCTCTCCGCCTACTGCGAAAAGCTGCTGCCCGTGCTCCGGGAGGCGGAAGGCCGGGTCTGGTGGATGCTCACCACCCTCACCGACCAGGTGCTGGGTGAGATCCCTCATATGCGGTACATCGACAGCTTTGATGTGCTGAATCAGCCCAAGGCAGAGCCGTCCTTCCCCCTGTCCCAGCTGCCCGACAAACTGAAAGAGAAGGGCCTGGACCTGTCCTGTGACCCGGAGGGCTATCTGGAGAGCTATCTCAGTTATCAACTGGAACCCAACAAGGACCCGGACGCCGACTGGCGGCTGGACACCATCGTGGGCTCCACCTGCTGTGTGCCTCTCATCAACGGCTACCTGAATGCCGACAACGACTTTATGGACGATCTCCATGCCGACGGCGCAGTGGCGGGCTTCTTCTGCTATCCCCTGGACACCCTGCGGGAGGAGGAAGGATCGGAGAAGATCTTCGCCTTCCGGGACAAACTGGAGGAAGTATTCATCACTGGCGACGGCCCGGAGATCCTCACCCTCACCGGCGGAGCCGCCGGCCTTTTCTGCGGCTATGTGGATTTCATCGCCTGGGACATCCGGGCTGTCCTGCAGAAGGCCAAGGAATTCTTTGAGGGCACGGACATCCCCTGGGCCAGCTTTCACACCTTCCGCCGGGAGGCGGGCACGGTAGCCCTGAAAAAGCCGCCCGAGAAGGGGCCCGAGGACGAGGACGCTCCGGCCGTCATCCGGCAGTGTCAGGATGAGATCGACAAGCAGACCGAGGCAGCGGACGAGGATGAGAGTGACACCGACCGCACCGGCGTCTTTACCGGCTTTGTGCTGTTGTCCAAGGGAGAATGGGACAAACAGCAGTTCATCCGGGACATGCAGGAAAAGTGGGGCATCACCGTGGATGAATACAGCGCCAGCGAGGAAAAGGACGACACCGCCCTGGTGTTTGAAGTGGGCGATATGCTGGCCGCCGTCAGCCTGGCTGACTGTCCTATCCCCGACGGAGAAGCCGAGGCCAACGCGGAAAACAACTATATGTGGGAAGATGCGGTCAAGGTCGCCAGAGAGCACCGCGCCCACATTCTGGTGGCGGTGCTGGGCAAAGAAAAAGATCTGCTGGAAAAGGGCAAGCTGTTCACCCAGGTGGTGGCCGTCTGCTGCCGGCAAAAATATGCCACAGGCGTCTATACCAGCGGCGTGGTGTTCGAGCCCCAGTTCTACGAGGGCTTTGCCGATATGCTGAAGGGAGACAAACTGCCCATCTTCAACTGGATCTGGTTCGGCCTGTGGCGGAATGAGAAGGGTCTGAACGGCTATACCTACGGCATGGAGGCCTTCGGCAAAGATGAGGTGGAGGTTCTGGACACCGACGCCGACCCCTATGATCTGCTGGACTTTTTGGCCAGCCTCGCCTCCTATGTGCTGGAAAATGATGTGGAACTTCACGACGGGGAGACCATCGGCTTTACGGCGGATGACAAGCGCGCCATTACCCGCAGCCCGGGCGTGGGTCTGCCGGAGGAGCAGATGACCCTGAAGATCTCCTGGGAACCCGGCGGCGATCCGGACGGCAGCAGCAAAAATGATCCGGATGGGGAAAGGCCCGTAAGATGAAGCATCCGGCGTTTCCGAGATCTACATTGAGGAGGAGATGGCGGCCGTCGGGGGACACATCCGGCAGTATTTTGGTGCGTTCGCGCATGTGTTCCACGAGCTGGCCTCCCCGGACATCCATGCGGACATCTGCGTGGTGACGCCTTCGGCGCTATGTTGCTGGTGGCCGCCTGCCATAATATGGGGAGCCGGTGCCGTCTACCGTGGAGAAGAACCGGGATTTTGGGGAGCATCCTCTGGTCGTCCGCCTCACATCGGACGAGGCGCGGGTGTGGTCCCTGTTCCGTGGGGCTACCTGGTGGCTGCCTCTGGCGGATGCCTTCTTCTTTCAGGCCCCTCTGCCCACCGACGACCTGGCGATGATCGGCACGGTGGGCAGACTGAGGAAGGGACTGGAGAAGCTGAACCAGCTGGCGTGGCAGACCGACGAGGATACCATTCTCACCTGGGCCGACACCGAGGGCTACCCGGTGGACGGCGCCATAGGCCCAGAGGAGCAGTACAGCAAGGCGGACATCCCGGAGTACACCCAGTATGACACCCAATCCCTGGCCAAGTTTGCTTTCTCTATATTCTGGCGGGCTATACGCTTTGCCGAGGAACAGCAGGTACCCATCCTGCTTGATTATTAAAGAGGATTCGTTTCCGCCGTAAAATTAGTCCAACATAGCGTCTCCTTCCCTCCGATTGGGCGCAAAAAAGGGCTTCCTGGTTTTGGCATGATGAACCGCCCCATATTGTGCGGACAGTACAAAAAAGAGGCCTGCAAGGGGTAGA
>ERZ1090881.1058-NODE-1068-length-12163-cov-5.170053_pt1 | contig 12163 bp, 9 predicted proteins | sample MGYA00478470_ERZ1090881 | MGnify/ENA primary metagenome ERZ1090881 (study PRJEB33644, sample SAMEA5815736) | chicken gut metagenome | biome: Chicken; feature: Gastrointestinal Tract; material: Caecum | place: Ireland | collected 2019-01-01 | study: A study of the...
CGAGATGAGCGCTAGTCTCGTGGGCTCGGAGATGTGTATAAGAGACAGGGCAGGTAATATGAAGATGCATCTGAATATCAACCGAAAAGAGGCCTTTGAGCTGAAGGATTTGATTCTTCCCTTTACCATGCAGCCGGACAGGTTTTTAACTGTAAACCTGATCCTGCTTCTGGCAGAAGTCCTTCCGTCTCTTCCTCTGACTGTACTCAGCTATCGGACAGAAACCATGGAATCTCTGGTTTTCTCCCTGGCAGCTTCTCTGGTACAGTCTTTGATAGGCCTTATACTTTCTCTCTTCTTTGGCCTGTCCAATTATCTTCTTCTGGACAATCCGGAGATGGGTGCCATAGAGTCCCTGAAGATAAGTTTCCGTCTGATGAGGGGAAACAAAGGCAGATACTTCTATATTACTCTGAGCTTTATTCCTCTGACTATTGCCTGCGTCTTCACCTGTTATATCGGCCTCCTCTGGCTGGAGCCTTATATTGCCAACACTATGGCTCATTTTTATATGGATGTAACCGGAGAAATAGACAATCCCAGACCAAAAGAAGAACCGCCCATGCAGGAACAGCCTTTTAACTACATGTAAATCGAAAAGGAGCTGTGGCGTTAGACATATGTCTAACGCTACAGCTCCTTAAATTAAACCGAAAACCTATTTATTTTTCCAGCAGGTGCCAGATCAGTTCATGTCCTTTTTCCACCATTTTTCCTGTTTTTTGGGCTTCTGCCTCGCTGTAAGAAAGGCCTTCCTTTTTCTCCTGATTTCTGCTGTCATAAAGCACATAGGGTACAGGGTTGGCAGTATGGGTCTTCACAGATATGGGCGTAGGATGATCCGGCAGCACCAGCATCCGGTAGTCTTCTCCTGAGGCATCCATTCCCTCTTTGATTCTTCCCACAACTCTTCCGTCCAGATACTCAATAGCCTTGATCTTCTTCTCTATGCTTCCCTGATGGCCCATCTCGTCAGGAGCCTCCACATGAACATACACAAAATCACAGTCATCCTCCAGCAGGGCTTTCAGAGCTGCATCTGCTTTTCCTTCATAGTTAGTGTCCAGTCCTCCGTTGGCTCCTTCCACAGAAATATTTTTCATTCTGGTTCCCACAGCAATTCCTTTTAAAAGATCTACTGCTGAGATCATAGCTCCTTTTTTATGAAACTTCTCCTCAAAGGAATCCAGAGAAGGTTTTGTTCCTGCTCCCCAGAACCACAGACTGTTGCCGGGGTTCAGTCCTTTTTCCATTCTGGCCAGATTCACAGGATGATCTTTCAAAATCTCATAACTCTTTTTCTGCATTTTAAGAAGCAGAGGTTCTTCTGGAAGATACTCCTGTATCTTCTTTCCCCGTATATCATGAGGTGGAGTAAGGGGCACCGTCATTCCCTGTTTCCAGATCAGGCAGTGGCGATAACTGGTTCCCGGATAAAACTGAAAGATTTCATTCTCCAGCTCTTTTTTCACCGCCTCCAGCAGTATTTCCGCTTCTTCAGTGGTAATCTCATCTGCACTGTGGTCCAGGATCCTCTTTTCCTCATAGTTCTCCTCTTCCTGGGATAAAGTTACAAGGTTTGCCCGTATGGCTACGTCTCCTTCCTTCATATCCACGCCGATATTCAGGGCCTCCAGAGGGGATCTTCCGGAATAATAGAGCTCTGGATCATATCCCAGCACAGACAGGTTTGCCGTATCACTTCCCGGCGCCATTCCTTTTGGCACATTCTTTACCATTCCCATTTCTCCCAGTTGTGCCAGACTGTCCATTACAGGAGTGGCCCCATAGGCCAAAGGTGTTTTCCCTTCCAGCTCTTTTAAGGGCTCATCTGCCATACCGTCTCCTAAAACCACAATATATTTCATTCTTTCTTACCTCTTACGCTCTGATGCGGATCCTGCCCAGGATTTCAGGCAGAGCAGCCGCTTTTTCGTCAAATGTTCTCTCACTCATCAATTCTGTAACAAATCCGAATTCCCCTTCAAGACCTGGAACGCCTATAAATTCAGCTTTTCCAAAAAGCACTTCTATCTTCTCTTTATCTTCCTGAAGATTACCCTTCACTCTTACAAAGAACCTATGCTCCACATCCTTTATGTCAACCTGATCCAGAACCTTGCTGCTCCAGTAGGTTACTACAGTCTTTCCAGGATGTTTGGCGCAGTCTACTACATCTCCCACAACTGCGCTGGCTGTAGGCAGCTTTCCTGCTCCGCTTCCATAGAACATAGCATCTCCCAGTACATTGCCGTGGACAAAAATAGCGTTAAAAACACCGTTTACACTGTAAAGAGGGCTATTCTTTCCCACCAGTTCCGGGCATACCATAGCGTAGAATTTTTCACCTTTCCGCTTGCTGGTAGCCAGCAGTTTTACCTTCATTCCCAGGAGGCTTGCATACTTCATATCTTCTGCTGTGATCCTGGTGATTCCCTCGGTATAAATATTCTCATAATTCACATGAGCCCCATAAGCCAGAGAAGAGAGTATGGCAATCTTTCTGCAGGCATCATATCCTTCTACATCTGCTTCCGGATTCCGCTCTGCATAGCCTTTTTCCTGAGCTTCCTTTAATACACCCTCAAAGTCCGCGTACTTATCTCCCATTTCTGTCAGGATATAGTTGGTGGTTCCATTAAGGATTCCGGTGATCTCGTCAATTTCATCTGCCGTAAGAGAAGAGTTGAGGGGACGGATAATGGGAATTCCGCCTCCGCAGCTTGCCTCAAACATATAGTTTACTTTATGGGCCTTGGCAATCTCGATAAGCTCCAGTCCATGTCTGGCCACCAGCTCTTTATTGGAGGTACACACAGATTTTCCGGCTTCCAGAGCTCTCTTTGAAAAAGTATAGGCAGGTTCAACCCCTCCCATAACCTCTACCACGATCTGAACTTCCGGGTCATTGATAATAGTCTCAAAATCATGTACCAGAATATTTTCAATAGGACTTCCCGGGAAGTCCCTGAGATCCAGCACGTATTTAATGGAGATTTCCTCTCCGGCTCTCTTCTTAATACTCTCCTTGTTGGTATCCAATACTTCCACAACACCGGAGCCAACGGTGCCGTATCCTAACACTGCAATTTGAATCATAATCTTCTCCTCTGCCTATTCTCTTCCTAATATTTTCAGATAGTGCACACCCTTAATATGCTCTATATTTTCTACCATTGCTGCAGCGTCCCCTTCTGTGGGAAGGATTGCCACGCTTAAGGTCAGGCCTGCTACGCCGTTCATAGGGATACTCTGATGTATAGTCAGGATATTCCCATGAAACTGGGCAATAGCCGCAAGCACTGCAGAAAGCAGCCCTGGTTCATCATCCATCTGAATGATAAAAGTAATATTCTCCCCCTTGGTTTTCTCTTTAAAAGGAAAGATATCATCTTTATATTTATAAAAGGAGCTTCTGCTTATCCCCACTGCTTCCACTGCCTCCTGTACGGTATCCAGCTTTTGGGTATCCAAAAGTTTTTTTGCTTCTACTACTTTCAGAAGGACATCTGGCACCGCCTTTTCCGTTACTACGTAATACTTATTGTGATCTGCCATAGGTTTCCCCTTTGTTCTTTCCAAAAATACATTTGTACGTCCACAAAAGATAGTACCATACTTTATCTTTTTAGGCAACTATTTTTCCTTTTTTCCCAGAACGGACCATTTCAGGTAAGCATTGATAAAATTGTCGATGCTTCCGTTCATTACCGCGTCTACATTTCCAGTTTCCTCGTTGGTCCTGTGGTCTTTAACCATAGTATAAGGCTGCATAACATAAGAACGGATCTGATTTCCCCAGCCGATCTCTGTCAGCTCTCCCTGGATTCCGGAAAGCTTCTTCTCATTTTCCTGCTGCTTCAGCATATACAGCTTGGCTTTCAGCATCTGCATAGCCTTGTCTTTGTTCTGGAATTGAGAACGTTCATTCTGGCACTGTACCACAATTCCCGTAGGGATATGGGTAATACGCACTGCCGATGAAGTTTTATTAATATGCTGGCCGCCGGCGCCGCTGGAACGGTAGGTATCAATTTTCAGATCATCCGGGTTGATCTCCACATCCAGGTCTTCCTCAATATCCGGCATTACATCGCAGGAGACAAAGGATGTCTGTCGCTTTCCTGCTGCATTGAAAGGAGAGATACGTACCAGACGGTGAACCCCCTTCTCAGATTTCAGATAGCCATAGGCATTTTCTCCGTTTACCTGGAAAGTAACAGATTTGATGCCTGCCTCCTCACCATCCAGATAGTCCAGCACTTCTGTGGAAAATCCATGCCGGTCTGCCCACCGCAGATACATTCTATAAAGCATGCTGGCCCAGTCACAGGATTCTGTACCGCCTGCCCCTGCATGAAGAGTCACGATAGCGCTGCATTTGTCATATTCTCCTGAAAGCAGGGTCTTGATCCGGATATTCTCAAACTCTTCCTCAAATTCATTCAGCATTTCTTCAATGTCAGGGATTACAGAAGGGTCATTCTCCTCATATCCCATATCGATCATCAGCTCAATCTCTTCTTTCTGATTCTGGAGCTTGTGATAGATCTCCATATCACTCTTTAAGGCGCTTAATTCCTTCATCATTTTCTGGGAACGTTCTGCATTGTCCCAGAATCCGGGAGCCTCCATTTCTCTTTCCAGCTCCTCTACTCTCTGCTCTTTATTTTCCAGATCCAGGGACTCCCTCACTTCTTCAAGAGGCTGGGCATACCCGTTGACCCTGGTCTTAAAGCCGTCTAATTCAACCACTCTGGTTTCCTCCTTCTTATTTTTTACTGATCAACCTCAACTGTCACCATATAGATACTTACCTGAGGTTCTACCTTGCGTACTGTACCTGTAAGTTTTGTCAGGGGCTTCTTCAGATTACTGGACATTGCCACCGCTGGCTTTATGGTATAGTAATACATGACTCCTGACATGGTAATGGCCTGGTCTTCTTTCAGCTCCACCCGGTCCCCCGGCTTCACCAGTCCTTCCCGCTCCATGGTAAAATCCACCATCTGTCCCATAACCTTTCCTCCTTTTACAGCTTTCCACGCATTTGACTTTAACTGACAAACTGCTGCAGTTACAGTCTCCTATACCTACAGCAGTTTACTTACTTTTCTCTACCTATCTGAGCCTAATTTCCCTGATGTCACCCGATCTTCTTCCTGCCGCAGCACTGTTTGTATTTTTTGCCGCTTCCACAGGGACAGGGGTCGTTGGGATATACTTTTTTCTCTGTTTTCTGCACAGGCTTCTTAGGACCGGAATCATCTTTGTTGGTTCCTGTCACCTGAGCTACCTGCTCTCTTTCTACCTTCTGCTCCAGACGTACATGGTACAGAAGCCGCAGGGTTGTCTCCTGAATGGCAGCGATCATGCTGTCGAACATCTCATATGCCTGAAGTTTATACTCTACCTTGGGATCTCTCTGACCGTAAGCCTGAAGGCCGATACCCTGACGGAGCTGGTCCATATCGTCAATATGATCCATCCATTTCTGGTCAATAACCTTCAGAAGGATCACACGCTCCAGCTCACGCAGCTGTTCTGCCTCGGGAAATTCTGCTTCTTTTTCTTCGTAAAGCTTTACAGCCTCTTCTTTCAGCTTCTGTTTCACCTGGTTTTTCTTCATACCCTTGATATCCTCACGGGTAATGGGTTTTAATGGGATGATAGGGCGGAGAACAGAATTAAACTCATTCATATCCCATTCTTCCTGGTCCACATCATCAGAAAATACCATATCTACAGCATGTTCCACTGTATCTGTGATCATCTTGTAGATAGCATCCCGCATATTTTCGCCGTCCAGAACTCTCCGGCGCTCTTTATAAATGATTTCTCTCTGTTCGTTATTTACCTGGTCATACTCCAGCAGGTTCTTACGGATACCATAGTTGTTGCCCTCGATCTTCTTCTGGGCTTTCTCAATGGCGCTGGAAAGCATTTTATGCTCAATCTGCTCATTTTCCGCCACACCAAGGGACTTAAACACATTCATCAGCTTTTCAGAACCGAAGAGGCGCATCAGGTCATCCTCCAGAGACAGATAGAATCTGGATTCACCTGGGTCTCCCTGACGTCCGGAACGGCCTCGCAGCTGATTGTCGATACGTCTGGATTCATGTCTCTCTGTACCGATGATCTTTAAGCCTCCGGCTTCTCTGGACACCTCGTCCAGCTTAATATCCGTACCACGGCCTGCCATATTGGTGGCAATGGTCACATTTCCCGCCTCACCGGCATGGGCTACGATTTCCGCCTCCATCTCATGGAATTTGGCGTTCAACACCTGATGCTGAATACCTTCTCTTTTCAGCATACGGCTTAAAAGTTCTGAAGTCTCAATGGTAATCGTACCTACCAGAACCGGCTGCTGTTTTTCGTGGGCTTCCTTTACAGCTTCCACTACCGCCCGGAATTTTTCTTTTTTTGTCATGTAAACGGCATCTTCCAGATCTACACGGGCAATAGGCTTATTTGTAGGAATCTCGATAACATCCATTCCATAAATATCCCGGAACTCTTTCTCCTCAGTAAGAGCCGTACCTGTCATACCTGCTTTTTTCTTATACTTGTTAAAGAAGTTCTGGAAAGTAATGGTTGCCAGAGTCTTGCTCTCTCTGCGCACCTTTACATGCTCTTTTGCCTCAATAGCCTGATGAAGTCCGTCAGAATAGCGGCGGCCCGGCATAATACGTCCGGTAAACTCATCTACGATCAGAACCTCGTCGTCCTTTACCACATAGTCCTGATCCCGGAACATCAGGTTATGAGCCCGAAGAGCCAGGATAATATTGTGCTGGATTTCCAGATTCTCCGGATCTGCCAGGTTTTCAATGTGGAAGAAATTTTCCACCTTATGAACGCCCTGCTCTGTCAGGTTTACGATTTTGTCCTTTTCATTAACAATGAAATCACCTGTCTCTGTGATCTCCTCACCCATAATGGCGGTCATCTTAGTAACCTCGCCGCTGGCCTCTCCACGCTCTAACTGTCTTGCCAGAATATCGCAGACTTCATAGAGTTTGGTGGATTTTCCACTCTGTCCGGAAATGATCAGAGGGGTACGGGCCTCGTCGATAAGTACAGAGTCTACCTCATCGATGATGGCATAGTTCAGATCCCTCTGTACCAGCTGTTCTTTATAGATTACCATATTGTCACGAAGGTAATCGAATCCCAGCTCATTATTGGTTACATAAGTGATATCGCAGGCATACTGGGCTCTTCTCTCGTCATTCTTCATAGAGTTCAGCACCACGCCTACAGTAAGTCCCAAAAACTCATGAACCTTTCCCATCCACTCAGCGTCACGGTTTGCCAGGTAATCGTTGACGGTTACAATGTGTACACCCTTTCCTTCCAGTGCGTTTAAGTAAGCAGGAAGAGTAGATACCAGGGTCTTTCCTTCACCGGTCTTCATCTCTGCGATACGTCCCTGATGGAGGATAATACCGCCGATAAGCTGCACCCGGTAGTGTTCCATTCCCAGAACACGCTTTGCAGCCTCCCGGACAGTGGCAAAAGCCTCAGGAAGCAGATCGTCCAAAGTTTCCCCTTCCTGAAGGCGGTTTTTATATTCTCTGGTCTTGCCTCTCAGCTCTTCATCGCTCAATGCCTGCATCTGGGGCCTGAGAGACTCGATCTTATCCACAGTAGATTTGATTCTTTTCAGCTCTCTCTCACTGTGGGTTCCAAACATTTTCTCAATTACATTCATGCATTGCACTCCTATAACTATCCATTTTTTAAACTGTCAAAGATTATTGTAACACTTTCCCTTTATGAACACAAGAACAAAGAGCCTTTCACAGCTATAAAAAACAGGGATATCCCCGCATTTATATAATCCTGCTGAGATATCCCTGGAGGAATGACCTTTAAAAACTGCCCGTCAGAACAATTTGCAAAGGTATTTTCACTATTTAATCTTTTTTAATCTTATTCAGCTGAGCATTAATGCTTTCCATAAATCCTTCTGGAGCAAGGGAACCAGCCATCTCTCCTACTTTTTCCAGAGTCATAGATTTCATCATATCCCACATACCTTCTCCCGGCTTAACAGTCATGTTCATGGTCAGTTTGAAGGCAGTAGCAGCAATTTTGACAGCTTCTTCATTTTTTGCCAGCTCTTCCATGGTATCTTTGATGCTGTACATTCCCTCCGGGAATTCCATAGGCGCCTTTAAGTCCAGATCTCCCACCGCTTTAAACCAGTTGGCAACACCTTCTGCTCTCTCGTTAACTTCCGGAAGCACATAGATAGAAGGCTCTTTCTCTACTTTTTCAAGAGTCATGGTATCTTTCAGGTCTCCGGCTTCCGCCACGATGGTGTTAAATCCATCTGCCAGAGCTACGTCAAATACGAATACCTTCTCTGCGGTCTGCTCTCCCACTTTTTCTCCATTAAGATACAGAGTAACTGTAGGAAGATTAGAATAAACCCGGATCTGAGTAGTTTCTCCGGCTCTCTGAGCGTAACGTTTGCCGCAGAGATGAACCATAGGCTCTTTGTTCCAGTATGCTTTATAAATATAGTAGCTGTCTTTCTTGGTCTTTCTGTCAATAGTCATCAGACCCTTGTTGTTACGTCCTGCCACGCCGCCTTCGTTTCTTGCAGCACAGCCGAAATCGAACATGTTCCATACATGGCTGGACCAGAGCCATGGACGCTCTTCCAGAACTTTTGCCATATGCTCATGGTACAGTGCCTGATATTCTTCACTGTAGTCCTTGCATGCAGGATTTGGTCCGTGGTAGGTGATAATGCCTTCACAGCCGTATTCAGAAACACCTACACAGATGTCCGGGTGAACCTTATGGAAGTTATCAAACCATGGGCCGTTGTCTTCCATCTTTCCGCCGTACCAGCCAAAGTAGTGATTGTAGCTCTCTACATCGGTGATGCCATGCATTGGGCTTTCTACCGGAGTCATGGTTACATGGGCAATGGTTGTGAGGCGGGTTGGATCCAGCTCTTTTGCCAGAGCGTTCAGTTCTTTATGATTTTCCACCAGCTTCTCGGAAATGCCGCCGATCAGGATCTCATTGGAGATGCCCCAGAAGCAGATAGAAGGATGGTTATAATTCTGGATGATCAGCTCTTTTAACTGGCTGATGCAGTTCTGATGAGCCTCCGGATCTTTATTGAACACACTGATGAAAGGAATCTCAGCCCATACTACAAATCCCATTTCGTCGCAGGCGTCATAGAAATCCTGAGAATGCTGATAATGAGCCAGACGGATTGTATTAGCTCCCAGCTCTTTGATCAGCGCTGCATCTCTGTAATGATCTTCTCTTGTCAGGGCATTTCCTTTGTAAAGCATGTCCTGATGACGGCTTACACCGCGAAGAGGTGTTTCTTTTCCGTTAATGATAAATCCTTTATCTGGATCACAGGAGAAGCTGCGAACACCGACTTTTGCAGAAATCTCGTCGTATGCCTCGTTTCTTCTCTGAAGAGTTGCTTTTACGGTATACAGATATGGGCTGTCGATCTCCCATTTCTGTGCATCAGGTACATAAAGAGTGATTCCTGTACTGTCAGCCGGACGGCAGCCGCTGGCAACTTCCTTGCCTTCAGCATCTGTAATGGAATACAGTACAGTAAAGTTTTCGTCGATATTTTTCACATATGAAGTAATTTCAAAGGCTGCGCCGCCGCAGTCACATGGCTTTGGTGTTACCTGGATACCCGGACCTCCATAATATTCCAGATCAAAATGTGCCTCCGGCACACTGATCAGGTTCACGCCTCTGTAAAGTCCGCCGTAGAAAGTAAAGTCTGCTGACTGAGGATATACGCTGTCTTTGTATTCATTGCTGCAGGCAATTACCAGGAGGTTTTCTCCTTCTTCTTTGCAGAGAGAAGTGATATCTGCACGGAAAATAGAATATCCCCCTTCATGGTAGGTCACTTCAGTACCGTTTACGTATACAGTAGCCTGCTGGCCTGCTGCCAGAACTTCTACATATACCTTTCCTCCTGCCAGAGGCTGTTTCGGTGTCTCGAAAGTCTTCGCATACCAATATCTTCCTCTGTCGTATGAACCATTTCCGTCCTGTCCGTCAATGGCATTCCAGGAATGGGGCAGCTGTACGGTCTGCCAGTCTGCCGGCAGGCTCTCAGGAAGCCCTGCATCCTGCTGAATAAACTTCCAGTCCTGGTTCAGGTTAATCACATTTCGCATAAATTCTCCTCCTTTTGCACGATGTGTTTTACTAATTGTTATTCTACCTTTCCTTTTACAGAAAAGAAAGAAGTATTTTTAGGGCTTTTTGAACAATTTTTTGCTTATCTTTCACACTCAAAAAGGAGTCCCTCCCAAAGCATTCCACTTTACGGAGAGACTCCTCATGACTTTCATCCAACTGCTGTAATCAGCCGAAATCCGGCTCGATCAGTCCATAAGTATTTCCTTTTCTTTTGTAAACCACATTTACTTCTTCTGTTTCTGCATTTAAAAATACGAAGAAGTTGTGGCCCAGCAATTCCATCTGTACGCATGCATCCTCAGGATACATTGGTTTGAACCCGAATTTTTTCGTGCGGATGATCTTGATCTCGTTAGTATCATCTTCGTAATCCTGCTCCACAAATTCAGGCTGAAAACCTGTACCGCTCTGCTTTTTATCGATAATCTTATTTTTGTACTTTCTCAGCTGTCTTTCAATAATCTCCTCCACCAAGTCAATGGAGACATACATGTCGCTGCTGACCTGCTCGGAACGGATGATATTTCCTTTCACAGGAATAGTCACCTCAATCTTCTGCCGCTCTTTCTCCACACTTAGTGTGACAATAACCTCTGTGTCAGACGTGAAGTATCTTTCCAGCTTTCCAAGTTTATCCTCTACTGCTTTTCTCAGGCCCTCTGTAACATCAATATTCTTTCCGCTAATTACAAACTTCATTATGTCCAACCCCTTTACGTGTATTTTACAAGAGCTTTTCTTGTAATGTACCATTATTATACCAATATCATATTTCCAGTTCAACTGTTTTTAGAAAATTTTAAGGGATTTCTATGTATAGTAACACAGCTCTAAAATTGTGTGGAGAATACAGACAAATTTTAGCGTTTTCTCTGATTTCAAAAATTGTAACAGTTCAGCCCGTGCCATTCACAAAGCTGAACTGTTACCAAAAATTCTATCTGTTCTCTGTGGCGTTCTCAGCGTTATCTTTTATGGAATCTCCTGCCCTTTCCACACCGTCTTCGATATCGTCTCCCAGGTTTTCAGCCCCGTCTTTCAGAGCCTCTCCTGCGTCCCCGGCCACACCGTCATCTTTCATTGAATCCTCTGCAACGGTCCCTTCCTTGTTATCTGCATTATTATCATTTCCGCAGGCAGTGCCTCCTGTGAGGATTACCGCAGCCAGCAGACACAGGACAAATTTCTTTATATCTTTGGCTTTCATACTGATTTCTCCTTTTCTATTTGGTCTGCTGTTAATATGTGCATCTATCTGTCTTTTTATACAAAAAGAGAGCCAATGCCTTTAGCAAAATATGCTAAAAGACACGGCTCTGTTTTTTTATTTTTCTTCATCAATTACATGGCTCATATTATACATTCCCGCCGGTCTGCCTTTCAAAAACTTGGCCGCTTCTACGGCGCCTTTTGCAAACACTGTCTTTGAATAAGCAGTATGTTTAAATTCAATAACTTCATCAGGACCTGCAAAGATTACCTCGTGGTCACCCACAATGGTTCCTCCCCGCACAGCAGAGATACCAATCTCTTTTTCGTCTCTTTTTTCTCTCTTCTGGCTTCTGTCATAGACATAATGATACTGGTTGTCCATAGCCTCATTAAGACTGTCTGCCAGGGCAAGAGCTGTTCCACTTGGAGCATCCACTTTCAGATTATGATGACGTTCTACAATCTCCATATCAAATCCTGCCGTAGCAAGGACCTTTGCCGCTTCCTGTATTAATTTCAGCAGCGTATTGATTCCCAGAGACATATTGGCAGAGCGGAGCACTGCCGTCTCTTTTGCTGCCTCTTGAGTCTTCTGGAGCTGCTCCTGAGACAGACCTGTAGTACAAAGTACCAGAGGCAGCTTTCTGCTTCTGCAGTATTCCAAAACTCCATCTGTAGCCTTTGCTGATGAAAAATCAATCATAACATCTGCCGGCACATCACATTTTTCAAT